>OCLG01000036.1_pt1 | contig 108608 bp, 112 predicted proteins | sample 1548111 | NCBI WGS metagenome assembly OCLG01 (sample SAMN05301508, study PRJEB22388) | human oral metagenome | isolation source: Infant 2 DOL 28 oral | host: Homo sapiens | place: USA: Pittsburgh, Magee-Womens Hospital of UPMC | collected 2013/2014 | reverse complement strand
CAACACCAACAGCTAAACCGGCTGCAAAACAAGCCATCGATGACGCATTGAAAGCAAAGAATGACGCGATTGATTCCAATAACGATTTAACGGCTGAAGAAAAAGCCAAAGCTAAGGAAGATGCGAAAGCCAAAGCCGACGCAGCGAAACAAGCGATTGATACTGCAACAACAAACGCAGCGGTGGAACAAGCTAAAAACGACGGAGCAACATCAGTAGATTCGGTGACTCCAACGCCGGTAGTCAAACCAGCTGCAAAACAAGCAATTGATGACGCATTGAAAGCTAAGAACGACGCGATTGATGCCAACAATGACTTAACAGACGAAGAAAAAACTGCGGCGAAAGCTGATGCAAAAGCCAAATCTGACGCAGCGAAGCAAGCAATCGACAAGGCGACAACAAATGATGCAGTAACGCAAGCTAAAAACGACGAAGCAACATCAGTAGATTCGGTGACTCCAACTCCGGTAGCCAAACCAGCAGCTAAGAAATCCATCGATGACGCATTGAAAGCTAAGAACGACGCGATTGATGCCAACAATGACTTAACAGACGAAGAAAAAACTGCGGCGAAAGCTGATGCAAAAGCCAAATCTGACGCAGCGAAGCAAGCAATCGACAAGGCGACAACAAATGATGCAGTAACGCAAGCTAAAAACGACGGAGCAACATCAGTAGATTCGGTGACTCCAACTCCGGTAGCCAAACCAGCAGCGAAGCAAGCCATCGATGACGCATTGAAAGCTAAGAACGACGCAATTGATGCCAACAACGATTTGACTGCTGAAGAAAAAGCCAAAGCTAAGGAAGACGCGAAAGTCAAAGCCGATGCAGCGAAGACTGCAATCGACAAGGCGACAACAAATGCAGCGGTGGAACAAGCTAAGGCTGATGGAGCGACAAGTGTATCTTTAGTAACACCAACAGCGCAAGCGAAGCCAGCTGCAAAACAAGCCATCGATGAAGCATTAAAAGCAAAAGAAGCAGCAATAGATGCCAACAATGACTTAACAGCAGAAGAAAAAACAAAAGCTAAAGAAGATGCGAAAGCCAAAGCAGACGCAGCAAAACAAGCAATTGATCAAGCAACAACAAATGCAGCGGTGGAACAAGCTAAGGCTGATGGAGCAACAAGTGTAGACTCAGTGACTCCAACAGCCCAAGCGAAGCCAGCGGCAAAACAAGCCATCGATGAAGCATTAAAAGCAAAAGAAGCAGCAATAGATGCCAACAATGACTTAACAGCAGAAGAGAAAGCCAAAGCTAAGGAAGACGCCAAAGCCAAAGCCGATGCAGCTAAACAAGCAATCGATAGCGCAACAACAAACGCAGCGGTAGAACAAGCTAAAAATGACGGAGCGACAAGTATATCATCAGTCACTCCAACACCAACAGCTAAACCGGCTGCAAAACAAGCCATCGATGACGCATTGAAAGCTAAGAACGATGTGATTGATGCCAATAACGATTTGACTGCTGAAGAGAAAACCAAAGCTAAGGAAGACGCCAAAGCGAAAGCTGACGCAGCGAAGCAAGCAATTGACAACGCGACAACAAACGATGCAGTAACTCAAGCTAAAAACGCTGGGGCAGCAAGTGTATCATCAGTCACTCCAACACCAACAGCTAAACCGGCTGCAAAACAAGCAATTGATGACGCATTGAAAGCTAAGAATGACGCGATTGATGCCAATAATGACTTAACAGACGAAGAAAAAACTGCAGCTAAAGCAGATGCAAAAGCCAAAGCCGACGCAGCGAAACAAGCAATCGACAACGCAACAACAAACGATGCAGTTGAGAAAGCTAAAAACGATGGAGTGACAAGTGTATCTTCAGTAAGTCCAACAGCGCAAGCTAAGCCAGCGGCTAAACAAGCAATCGACGATGCATTAAAAGCTAAGGAAGCAGCAATTGACGCAAACAACGACTTAACAGACGAAGAGAAAACTGCAGCGAAAGCTGATGCGAAAGCAAAAGCAGACGCAGCTAAGCAAGCCATCGACAACGCAACAACAAACGATGCAGTTGAGAAAGCTAAAAACGACGGAGTGACAAGTGTATCTTCAGTAAGTCCAACAGCGCAAGCTAAGCCAGCGGCTAAACAAGCAATCGACGATGCATTAAAAGCTAAGGAAGCAGCAATTGACGCAAACAACGACTTAACAGACGAAGAGAAAACTGCAGCGAAAGCTGATGCGAAAGCCAAAGCCGACGCAGCGAAGACTGCAATTGACAATGCAACCACAAACGATACCGTAACGCAAGCTAAAAACGACGGAGCGACAAGTGTATCATCAGTCACTCCAACACCAACAGCTAAACCGGCTGCTAAGAAGGCCATCGAAGATGCGCTGAAAGCTAAGGAAGCAGCAATCAACGCAAATAATGACTTAACAGACGAAGAAAAAGCCAAAGCTAAGCAAGAAGCGCAAGACAAGGCAGCTGCAGCGAAACAAGCGATCGATAATGCGACAACAAACGCGGGAGTAGACCAAGCTAAGGCTAATGGAACAACAGAAGTAAATAATGTAAATCCAACAGCAGTGGCAAAACCAGCAGCTAAAAAAGCAATCGACGATGCCCTAAAAGCTAAAAATGACGCGATTGATGCTCGAGATAATCTGACAGCTGAGGAAAAAATAGCAGCTAAGGAAGAAGCTAAAGCCAAAGCCGACGCAGCGAAGACTGCAATCGACAACGCAACCACAAACGATGCAGTAACTCAAGCTAAAAATGATGGGGCAGCAAGTGTATCTTCAGTGACTCCAACTCCAGTAGCCAAACCAGCAGCGAAGAAAGCAATTGATGATGCGCTAAAAGCTAAGAACGACGCAATCGACGCAAATAACGACTTAACAGATGAAGAGAAAACAGCAGCGAAAGCTGATGCGAAAGCAAAAGCCGACGCAGCGAAAACAGCGATTGACAACGCGACAACAAATGATGCAGTAGAAAAAGCTAAAAATGATGGAGCAACATCGGTAGATTCGGTGACTCCAACTCCAGTAGCGAAACCAGAGGCGAAGAAAGCAGTAGAAGATGCACTTAAAGCCAAAGAAGCAGAAATCGATGCTCGAGATGATCTGACAGCTGAGGAAAAAACAGCAGCTAAAGAAGAAGCGAAAGCCAAAGCAGACGCAGCGAAGACTGCAATCGACAATGCGACAACAAATAATGCAGTAACTCAAGCTAAAAACGCTGGAGCAACGAGTGTATCTTCAGTAAATCCAACAGCGCAAGCTAAGCCAGCAGCTAAGAAAGCAATAGACGATGCGCTTAAAGCTAAGAACGATGCAATCGATGTGAACAATGATTTAACAGCTGAAGAAAAAACAGCAGCGAAAGCTGATGCGAAGGCAAAAGCCGACGCAGCAAAACAAGCAATTGACAACGCGACAACAAATGCTGACGTTGAGAATGCAAAAACTACTGGAGTGGCAGATGTAAACTCATTGAATCCAGTAGCGGTTAAGAAACCAGAGGCGAAAAAAGCAGTAGAAGAAGCTCTTAAAGCAAAAGAAACAGAGATTGATGCGAACAATGACTTAACAGCAGAAGAAAAACTAGCAGCTAAGGAAGAAGCTAAGGCAAAAGCAGATGCAGCTAAGAAAGCAATCGATGGAGCTGATACAGATATTAAGGTTGATGTAAATAGTATATCTGGTTTAAGTGATGTAAATTCATTTAGTCCAGAACCAGTTAAGAAATCAGAAGCTAAAAAAGCTGTAGATGAAGCACTAAAGGCAAAAGAAGCAGAAATTGATGCGAATAATGACTTAACAGCAGAAGAAAAATTAGCAGCTAAGGAGGAAGCTAAAGCTAAAGCCGATGCAGCTAAGAAAGCAATCGATGAAGCTGATACAGATATTAAGGTTGATGTAAATAGTATATCTGGTTTAAGTGATGTAAATTCATTTAGTCCAGAACCAGTTAAGAAATCAGAGGCTAAAAAAGCAATTGATGCAGCTCTAGAGAAGAAAATAGAAGAAATCGATGCTCGAGATGATTTAACAACTGAAGAGAAAACTGCAGCAAAAGCTGAAGTAGAAAATAAAGCTAATGAGGCAAAAGACGCAATCGATGCAGCAGATACAGACATTAAAGTAGATGTAAATAGTGTATCTGGTTTAAGTGATGTGAACTCGTTTAGTCCAGAAGCAGCTAAAAAACCAGCAGCCAAACAGGCAATAGATGATGCATTAAAAGCAAAAGAAGATGCAATAGATGCGAATGATGATTTAACAGCTGAAGAAAAAACTAAAGCCAAAGCAGAAGCTAAGGCAAAAGCTGATGCAGCGAAAGAAGCAATCGACAATGCGACAACAAACGCAGAAGTGGAACAAGCTAAGACTGCAGGAACGGCATCAGTAGCTTCAGTGACTCCAAAGCCAGTGGCAAAACCGACTGCGAAGCAAGCCATCGACGACGCGCTTAAAGCTAAGAACGACGTGATTGACTCTCGTACAGACTTGACAGATGAAGAGAAAGCTGCGGCTAAGTCAGAAGCAAAAGCTAAGGCCAACGCAGCAAAAGCAGCCATCGATAATGCAACAACAAATGCGGAAGTAGACCGAGCTAAGGTGACTGGAATAACAGAAGTAAAAGCAGTAGATCCACAACCAGAAGCGAAGCCAGAAGCTAAGAAAGCCATCGATGATACCTTAAAAGCTAAGACTGATGAAATAGACTCTCGTACAGACTTGACAGATGAAGAGAAAGCTGCGGCGAAAGCAGACGCTAAAGCGAAAGCTGATGCAGCGAAGACTGCAATCGACAACGCAACAACAAACGATGCAGTAACTCAAGCTAAAAACGATGGGGCAGCAAGTGTAGCTTCAGTAAATCCAACAGCGCAAGCGAAGCCAGCGGCAAAACAAGCTATCGATGATGCATTGAAAGCTAAGACCGACGCAATTGATGCCAATAACGATTTAACAGCAGAAGAAAAAGCCAAAGCTAAGGAAGACGCAAAAGCGAAAGCTGACGCAGCTAAGCAAGCCATCGACAACGCAACAACAAACGATGTAGTAACTCAAGCTAAAAACGATGGGGCAGCAAGTATAGCTTCAGTAAATCCAACAGCGCAAGCGAAGCCAGCGGCAAAACAAGCTATCGATGATGCATTGAAAGCTAAGACCGACGCAATTGATGCCAATAACGATTTAACAGCAGAAGAAAAAGCCAAGGCCAAAGCAGATGCAAAAGCTAAAGCTGATGCAGCGAAAGAAGCAATCGATAAAGCAACAACCAACGCAGCAGTCGACCAAGCTCAGTCAACTGGAACAAGAGAAGTCACTTCAGTCAATCCAGAGGCGTTGACTAAGTCAGCAACTAAGCAATCCATCAACGAAGCTTTGAAAGCTAAGAATAATGAGATTGATGCTCGTACAGACTTAACAGATGAGGAGAAAACTGCAGCAAAAGCAGATGCAAAAGCTAAAGCTGATGCAGCGAAAGAAGCAATCGATAAAGCAACAACCAACGCAGCAGTCGACCAAGCTCAGTCAACTGGAACAAGAGAAGTCACTTCAGTCAATCCAGAGGCGTTGACTAAGTCAGCAACTAAGCAATCCATCAACGAAGCTTTGAAAGCTAAGAATAATGAGATTGATGCTCGTACAGACTTAACAGATGAGGAGAAAACTGCAGCAAAAGCAGAAGCTAAGGCTAAAGCCGATGAAGCGAAATCAGCCATCGACAACGCAATAACAAATGCAGCAGTCGACCAAGCTCAGTCAATTGGAACAATAGAAGTAAACTTAATTAATCCAGTAGCAGTAGCGAAGACAGAAGCTAAGAAAGAAATCGACGAAGCTCTGAAGGCTAAGAACGACGAAATCGACGCACGTACAGACTTAACAGATGAAGAGAAAGCTGCTGCTAAGTCAGAAGCAAAAGCTAAGGCTGACGCAGCAAAAGAAGCCATCGACAAAGCAACAACGAATGCAGCAGTCGACCAAGCTAAAACTAACGGAACTTTAGAAGTCACTTCAGTAAATCCAGAAGCAGTAGCGAAGACAGAAGCTAAGCAAGCCATCGACGATGCTTTGAAAGCTAAGACTGCCGAAATTGATGCTCGTACAGACTTAACAGATGAAGAGAAAACTGCAGCCAAAGCAGATGCAAAAGCCAAAGCTGACGCAGCAAAATCAGCCATAGATAAAGCAACAACGAATGCAGAAGTCTACCAATCTAAGTCAACTGGAATCACAGCAGTGACTTCAGTAAACCCAGAGGCAGTAGCGAAGACAGAAGCTAAGCAAGCCATCGACGAAGCGCTTAAATCTAAGACTGATGAAATCGACTCTCGTACAGACTTAACAGACGAAGAGAAAACCGCGGCTAAAGCAGAAGTAAAAGATAAGGCTGACGCAGCAAAATCAGCCATAGATAAAGCAACAAAGAATGCAGAAGTCGACCAATCTAAGGCAACTGGAATCACAGCAGTGACTTCAGTAAACCCAGAGGCAGTAGCGAAGACGGAAGCTAAGCAATCCATCGACGAAGCGCTTAAAGCTAAGACTTCCGAGATAGACTCTCGCACAGACTTAACAGAAGAAGAGAAAATTGGGGCTAAGGCAGAAGCAAAAACAAAAGCTGACGCAGCGAAGACTGCAATCGACAACGCAACAACAAATGCGGAAGTAGAACAAGCTAAGGTGACTGGAACAAGAGAAGTAAATAATGTAAATCCAGACGCAGTAGCAAAGTCAGAAGCTAAGAAATCCATCGACGAAGTTCTTAAAGCTAAGACTGCCGAGATAGACGGACGTACAGACTTAACAGATGAAGAGAAAACTGCAGCCAAAGCAGACGCGAAAGCTAAAGCTGACGCAGCGAAAGCAGCCATCGACAAAGCAACAACGAATGCAACAGTCGACCAAGCTAAGTCAACTGGTATTGAGGAAGTGAACTCAGTCAATCCGATTGCACAAATTAGACCGGCAGTTGGAGCAAGTGCTGGAGTTCATGTAAACTCAGCTAATCCAACTTCTAAAGAAAAACCACAGGAAAAACAAGCAATAGACCAAGTATTGAAAACTGATGAAGCCAAAGCTAAAGTGAAAGATAGTGTAGCATCTACTATCTCACAACTTGAAAATGAGAATCAGCAAGTAGCTACTAATCAGCGTGTAGTGGCTAGAGAATTGCCAAATACAGGTACAACAGAATCCATAACAGCAATTGTTGCAGCAACAGCTAGTGCGATACTTGGTTTTGGTCTTATTGCTCGTCGTCGAAAAGAAGATGAAGAAGACAAATTAGAAAATCAGTAACGATTTCTAACAGTTGCAACTCCTTTTTTGAGACTAAGTAGATAATATTATTCTTAAAACTCTCCTAGAGCAAAATAGCTACTAGGAGAGTTTTTTCTCTAATCAGAAGATACGTGACGGGACTAAAAACAATCTCATCTGCTTTGCGGATGAGGGTTTTCTTATTTTGTGCTATACTTAAGATATGCATAGAAAAACAGTGATTGATTTTAGGGCTTTGGGCGAGAGATACACCTTTACCCAGCCTATTAAAGAGTTGAAAACGAGAAATGTAGCAGAAGTGGCAGATTTGCTGGTACAAGTGGAAAGCTACCAAGAGCAAGGCTACTATGTGGTGGGCTATGTCAGCTACGAGGCTGCACCTGCTTTTGAGGAGAAATTAGCAGTTCATAAAGCTCCTTTACTGGACGAGTATTTGCTTTACTTTACTGTTCACGATAGGGTGGAGACATCTCCTATTCCCCTGACTTATGATGAGGTTGATTTGCCTTCAAATTGGCAGGAAGTGACGTCTGAAGCAGATTATGAAAAGGCGATTGCTCAGATTCACCATCATTTGCGGCAGGGGGACACCTATCAGGTCAACTACACCGTCCAACTCAAGCAAAAATTAAGTGCCAATCCTTTTGCCATCTACAATCGTATGGTAGTAGAGCAGGAGGCGGGCTACAATGCTTATGTTGAACATGACGAGATGGCAGTGATTTCCATGAGTCCAGAACTCTTTTTTGAGCAAAATGACCGCGAGTTGACAACACGACCAATGAAGGGAACGACTCAGCGTGGGGTAACTGACCAAGAAGATCTTGAACAGGCCAGTTGGTTGGAGCAGGATCCTAAAAATCGCTCTGAAAATATGATGATTGTGGACCTCTTGCGCAATGACATGAACCGTATTTCTGAAGTGGGGAGTGAGCACGTGGAACGTCTTTGTCAAGTGGAACAGTATTCAACTGTTTGGCAGATGACTTCGACTATCAAGAGTCAATTGCGAGAGAATGTTGACCTTATTGAAATCTTCTGTTCTCTCTTTCCTTGTGGTTCCATAACGGGTGCTCCGAAAATTGCAACGATGGAAATCATTAAGGACTTGGAGCCACAACCAAGAGGAGTATACTGCGGAACGATTGGTCTCTTGCTTCCAAATGGACGACGGATTTTCAATGTTGCCATTCGGACCATTCAACTGCATCAAGGGAAAGCCATATATGGAGTGGGTGGTGGCATTACTTGGGATAGCACTTGGGAATCTGAATATCGAGAGGTTCATCAAAAGGCGGCAGTCCTTTATCGTAAACAAGCTCGCTTCCAACTGATTACAACTGGAAAAATCAGCCAAAAACAACTGCTGTTTGAAGAGCAACATATAGAAAGACTGAGAAAAGCAAGTCGATATTTTGCATATCCTTTTGATGCAGAAGACTTGAAACAAAAGATAGAGGCAGAGTACCTAACTTGTGACACTAATCAAGACTACCGCTTGCGAATCAGTCTCAGCAAGTCTGGAGAGATTGAACTCAGTCGCCAAACCTTAACACCTCTTAGTCCAAGTTTCTGTCAGGTTCAACTTTGTCTGCAAGAAGCGGATTTGCAGCAAGCATTTACCTATTTTAAAACGACTCATAGACCACATTTGAGCCTAGGGGAACAAGAGAAGATTTATCATAATGCAGCAGGAGAATTGCTTGAAACCTCTATAGGAAATTTGGTTTTGAAAATCGCTGGGAAACTCTACACACCGCCTATCCGACTTGGAATCTTGCCAGGAATTTATCGTCAGCATTTGCTGGAAACAGGAGAGGTAGAAGAGAAAGTCTTGACCATAGAAGATTTGAAGGGAGCAGAAGCTATCTATGGCTGTAACGCGGTGAGGGGCTTGTATGAGTTGTTAGTAAGGGAGAACTAAATGAAATTAATATTTTTACATGGCCTAGGTCAGTCAGCAGATAGTTGGAAAGAAGTGCAAGAGTTGCTTGTAGATTATCCTTCTGAAGCCCTAGAGTTATTTCCTTCCGGAGTTGCTACCTATCAAGAAGCTAAGGAGTGCATTTATCAGCACTTGTCAGAGGAGACAGAACCTTTTGTCCTAATCGGTTTGTCCTTAGGAGCTGCACTTGCATTAGAGCTGTCAAGTTACGATTTACCAAATCTTCAGGCCTTGGTTTTGTCAGGCTGTCCATTGAAACTAGCGGGGAATATCCTTTTTTACATTCAGTTGCTGATTTTTAAACTACTTCCCAAAAGGGTATTTGAAAAACAGGGGGCAGACAAGGCTCTTATGGTCGGAGTTTCTGAGGAGTTGAAGACACTTGATTTAACGGATATATCAAGAACTTGTCCTTATCCAACCTTACTAATTTGTGGCAGCAAAGATAAACCGAATCTTAGTTCTATGAGAAGTCTTCATAAACTAATATCAGAATCTCAATTTCATATTATACCAGATGGTCCTCATGTTTTGAATAAGGAAAAACCAAAAGAGTTTGCTGAACAGATTAAACCTTTCCTTGAATTGCTGAAATAAGTTTGATAAAATAATAGTGAAATCGATAACATCGTTATAGGAGAACGAAATGAATAAACGTCTATTTTTAAAAATGAGTCTGGCTACCTTGCCAGTCTTAGCCTTGTTTTCACAACCTGTGTTAGCAGAAGAAAACATTCATTTTTCTAGTTGTAAAGAAGCTTGGGCGAATGGATACGCAGATATTCACGAGGGAGAACCTGGTTATTCTGCCAAGTTAGACCGCGATCATGATGGTGTGGCTTGCGAATTGAAAAATGCTCCTAAGGGTGCTTTTAAAGCAAAACAAGCGGCTACAACTCAAACTGATACAACTTCATCCACAGCAAGTGGTTGGGTTAAGCAGGACGGTTCTTGGTACTATTTTGATGGAAATGGAAATCCAGTGAAAAATGCATGGCAGGGAAGCTATTACCTGAAAGCTGATGGTAAAATGGCACAGAGTGAATGGATTTATGACTCTTCTTATCAAGCTTGGTATTATTTGAAATCAGATGGTTCTTATGCAAAAAATGCATGGCAAGGAGCTTATTACCTTAAATCAAACGGTAAAATGGCACAAGGTGAGTGGGTTTATGACTCTTCTTATCAAGCCTGGTATTACTTGAAATCAGATGGTTCTTATGCTCGCAATGCATGGCAAGGAAACTACTATTTGAAATCAGATGGTAAAATGGCTAAAAATGAGCGAGTTGATGGAGGCCGCTACTATGTAGATGCTTCAGGTCTATGGAAACCATAAGTAAGGATAAAATCTAGAAAGTTAATGCAAACCTTTGCATAAATGAGTGAATTTTGTTATACTATATCTGTAAGCATTTTCAATTAATTCATAATAAAAAAGGAGAATATGATGAGTCAAAAGATTATTGGGATTGACCTTGGTGGAACTTCTATCAAATTTGCAATCTTAACAACAGCAGGAGAAATCCAAGAAAAATGGTCTATCAAGACTAATATTTTGGATGAGGGAAGTCATATCGTAGATGATATGATTGAGTCTATTCAGCATCGTTTGGACTTGCTTGGATTGGCAGCAGCGGACTTCCAAGGAATTGGGATGGGATCACCAGGTGTGGTTGACCGTGAAAAAGGGACTGTTATCGGTGCCTACAACCTCAACTGGAAAACCCTTCAACCAATTAAAGAGAAGATTGAAAAGGCCTTGGGTATTCCATTCTTCATCGATAATGATGCCAACGTAGCTGCTCTTGGTGAGCGTTGGATGGGGGCTGGTGATAACCAACCAGATGTTGTATTTATGACACTCGGTACTGGTGTTGGTGGCGGTATCGTCGCTGAAGGCAAATTGCTTCACGGTGTTGCTGGTGCAGCAGGTGAGCTTGGTCATATCACTGTTGACTTTGACCAACCAATCGCATGTACTTGCGGTAAGAAAGGTTGCCTTGAGACAGTTGCTTCAGCAACAGGGATTGTCAACTTGACTCGTCGCTATGCCGATGAATACGAAGGCGATGCAGCCTTGAAACGCTTGATTGATAATGGAGAAGAAGTAACCGCTAAGACTGTCTTTGATTTGGCAAAAGAAGGAGACGATCTTGCTTTGATCGTTTACCGTAACTTCTCACGTTACTTGGGAATCGCTTGTGCTAACATTGGCTCAATCCTAAACCCATCAACAATCGTTATCGGTGGTGGTGTATCAGCTGCGGGAGAATTCCTTCTCCAAGGCGTGCAAAAGGTTTATGATGAAAATACCTTCCCACAAGTGCGCACAACAACTAAGTTGGCTCTTGCCACTCTAGGAAATGACGCTGGAGTTATCGGAGCAGCATCACTTGTATTGCAATAAAATAGAAAAAGGAGAAAATTGCTTTCCAGAAGCGAGTGATTTTCCTCCTTTCTTTTTTTATGCTATACTAGTTAGGAAATAAATGAGGTGAGAGTAAATGACAAAATCAGATACGATTTTTAAAGAGAATATTGAACGCATTCTAAAGGAAGGTGTTTTCTCAGAGCAAGCACGTCCCAAGTACAAGGATGGGACAGTTGCCAACTCTAAGTACGTAACGGGTGCCTTTGCAGAGTATGACTTGGCCAAGGGGGAATTCCCCATTACAACCTTGCGTCCCATTGCCATCAAATCAGCTATCAAAGAAGTTCTCTGGATCTACCAAGACCAGTCTAATAGCCTAGAAGTTCTCAATGACAAGTACAATGTTCACTACTGGAATGACTGGGAAGTGGGAAATACGGGAACCATTGGTGAGCGCTATGGTGCTGTTGTTAAGAAACACGACATTATCAATAAGCTTCTCAAGCAGTTGGAAGTCAACCCTTGGAACCGTCGCAATATCATTTCGCTCTGGGATTACCAAGCTTTCGAAGAAACAGAAGGACTACTCCCATGCGCCTTTCAGACCATGTTTGATGTCCGCCGTGTAGATGGAGAAATCTATCTGGATGCGACCTTGACCCAGCGTTCGAATGACATGTTGGTGGCCCACCACATCAATGCTATGCAGTACGTGGCTCTTCAAATGATGATTGCCAAGCATTTCGGCTGGAAGGTTGGGAAGTTCTTCTACTTCATCAACAATCTCCATATCTATGACAATCAATTTGAACAAGCTCAGGAATTGCTCCGTCGTGAGCCATCAAACTGCCAACCACGTTTGGTCTTGAATGTGCCAGATAAGACTAATTTTTTTGATATTAAAGCAGAGGACTTTGAGTTGGTGGATTATGACCCTGTCAAGCCACAGTTGAAGTTTGACCTAGCTATTTAAAAGAATAGAAAAAAGAAGTTGAGAAAATAAATCCCAACTTCTTTTGTTTCTTAACGTGATACGCGGCGACGAGCTGCTTTTTTACGGTTTTCTTCGATGAAAGCTGCTTTTTGCTCTTCTGGTTCGATCACTTTCTTTTTAAATGCGTATACTGCACCTGCGACTGCAGCGACAGTTCCTGCGACACCTGTTACAAGACCTTTAGCGAATCCTTTAGCCATGAGTCTTCCTCCTTTATCTTCTTAATCAGCCAGCCCCCTCAAGAGGTCACATTTTTCTGACTGACCTTTTTGTGTTATAATAATAGTAACGAAAAAATGGGAATTTTTCAAGGAAAAAAGATGAAAACAAAAATAATTGTGATTGTTGGACCGACTGCAGTTGGAAAAACAGCCCTTGCCATCGAAGTTGCAAAGCGTTTTAATGGCGAAGTGGTTAGTGGAGATAGCCAGCAAGTCTATCGAGGTCTGGATATAGGGACGGCTAAGGCTAGTCCAGAAGAGCAGGCAGCTGTTCCTCATCATTTAATCGATGTTAGAGAGGTAACCGAGTCTTACTCGGCTTTTGATTTTGTTTCAGAAGCTAAGAAGGCTATTGAGGATATTCAAAGCCGTGGCAAGCTAGCTATTATTGCTGGTGGGACTGGGCTTTATATCCAGAGCTTGCTTGAAGGCTACCACCTAGGTGGTGAGACTCCTCATGAGGAGATTTTAGCTTATCGAGCTAGTTTGGAGCCATATTCAGATGAGGAATTAGCCCATTTGGTGGAGCAAGCAGACCTTGAGATTCCCCAGTTTAATCGTCGTCGTGCGATGCGTGCCTTGGAAATTGCCCATTTTGGTCAGGATTTGGAAAATAAAGAGAGTCTATATGAACCGCTGATTATCTGCTTGGACGATGAGCGCAGTCAGCTTTATGAGCGTATCAATCACCGAGTGGACCTGATGTTTGAAGCTGGACTTCTAGACGAAGCTAAGTGGTTGTTTGACCATTATCCAGATGTGCAGGCTGCTAAAGGGATTGGTTACAAGGAACTCTTTCCTTACTTCCGTGGAGAGCAGACCTTGGAGGATGCTAGTGAGAGTCTCAAACAGGCGACTCGTCGTTTTGCCAAACGTCAGTTGACCTGGTTCCGTAATCGCATGCAGGTGACCTTTTATCAGATTGGAGAAACTGGTGTAAAAGATCGCATTTTAAGCCAGATAGAGGAGTTTTTAGATGATTGAAACGGAGAAAAAAGAGGAACGGGTCCTGCTCATTGGTGTAGAATTGCAGGGCATGGACAATTTTGATCTCTCTATGGAAGAATTGGCCAGTTTAGCGAAAACAGCAGGGGCAGTCGTTGTAGATAGCTACAGACAAAAACGTGAAAAATATGATTCCAAGACCTTCGTCGGCTCTGGTAAGTTAGAAGAAATTGCGCTTATGGTGGATGCAGAAGAAATTACCACTGTCATCGTCAACAACCGTTTAACTCCACGGCAAAATGTCAATTTAGAAGAAGTTCTCGGTGTCAAGGTCATTGACCGTATGCAGTTGATTTTGGATATCTTTGCCATGCGAGCTCGAAGCCATGAAGGGAAGCTCCAAGTTCACCTAGCTCAGCTCAAATATCTCTTGCCTCGCTTGGTTGGTCAGGGAATTATGCTCAGTCGTCAGGCAGGGGGAATTGGTTCCCGTGGACCTGGTGAAAGCCAGCTGGAGCTGAATCGTCGTAGTGTTCGCAATCAAATTACGGATATCGAGCGCCAGCTCAAGGTGGTTGAGAAAAATCGGGCGACTGTCAGAGAAAAACGTTTGGAGTCAAGCACCTTTAAGATTGGTTTGATTGGTTACACCAATGCTGGGAAATCAACCATCATGAACACTTTGACCAGTAAGACACAGTATGAAGCAGACGAGCTCTTTGCGACTTTGGACGCAACAACTAAGAGTATCCATCTGGGAGGCAATCTCCAAGTAACTTTGACAGATACAGTTGGCTTTATTCAAGATTTGCCGACAGAGTTGGTGTCCAGTTTCAAGTCAACCTTGGAAGAAAGCAAGCATGTGGACCTTCTGGTTCATGTGATCGATGCCAGCAATCCTTACCATGAGGAGCATGAAAAAACAGTCCTGTCCATCATGAAAGACCTGGACATGGAAGATATTCCTCGCTTGACCCTTTATAATAAGGCGGATTTGGTGGAGAATTTCACGCCTACCCAAACGCCATACGCCCTCATTTCTGCAAAGTCTGAAGATAGTCGTGAAAACTTGCAGGCTTTGTTTTTAGAGAAAATCAAGGATATTTTTGAGAGATTTACCCTACGCGTGCCTTTTTCTAAGTCCTACAAGATTCACGATTTAGAAAGTGTAGCGATTCTTGAAGAACGTGATTATCAGGAAGACGGCGAAGTGATTACAGGCTACATTTCCGAGAAAAATAAATGGAGGTTAGAGGAATTTTATGACTGATATTAAAACGTTAGCTCTAAAATATGGGGGCTATACAAGTCTGGATAAGGTCTATCTGGATCAGCTTCTAGCTGGCAAGACAGAGCAGGAGCAGTTGGCACTGATCACTCCTCCGCCCAGTGTAGTCAATGCTTACTTTGCAGAACTCTATCAGAAAAAGAGTCCTGAGGCTGCGACGGATTATTTTGCAGAACTAAGTCAGGAACTGAATCTTTACAATACTGAGCCGAGTTTCACCCTAGAAAACAAGCCTTTTATTCGACTTAATCTGTCTGGAAAATCCTTTGGTTTTTGTTATGAGAGTGAGGGTCTGGGTCGGATTTTCTCTGAAAATAAAGAGGTAATCTCAGATGACTTGCTCTTTGAAATTGCGCAAATTTTTCCCCATCAGCTAGTCTTTGAGGAGTCTGGCAAGATTTATATGAAGGTTGTCGGGGACGAGGAAGTTGTTAGCGTAGAGAGTCTCACAACTTTGACTGATTTGGAAAGTTTGGCTGATGGTCGCAAGCGTCTTAAAGGTTACAGCCAAGAGGAGTTATTACAAGAAGCTACAGCTTTTTCTGGCAAGCGCTATTTCCGATCGGAAAACCGCACAGCCATGCTATATATTGATTAATTAGAAAGTATCGAATGGATATTCAATTTTTAGGAACGGGGGCTGGCCAGCCCTCTAAAGCCCGCAACGTTTCAAGTCTCGCCCTGAAACTCTTGGACGAGATTAACGAAGTCTGGCTCTTTGACTGTGGAGAAGGTACGCAAAATCGCATCCTGGAAACCACGATTCGACCACGTAAGGTCAGCAAAATCTTTATCACTCACTTGCACGGAGATCACATCTTTGGCTTGCCAGGTTTCCTTTCTAGTCGTGCCTTTCAGGCCAATGAAGAGCAGACAGATTTGGAGATCTATGGACCTCAAGGAATCAAGTCATTTGTTTTAACCAGCCTTCGTGTGTCAGGTTCGCGCCTGCCTTACCGCATTCATTTTCATGAGTTTGACCAAGATTCCCTTGGGAAAATCCTTGAGACCGATAAATTCACTGTGTATGCAGAGGAACTGGACCATACTATTTTCTGCGTTGGCTATCGTGTCATGCAAAAGGACCTAGAAGGAACGCTGGATGCTGAAAAACTCAAGGCAGCTGGTGTCCCATTTGGCCCACTTTTTGGAAAAATTAAAAACGGTCAGGACGTTGTTTTAGAAGATGGGACTGAAATCAAGGCAGCAGACTATATCTCATCTCCCCGTCCAGGTAAAATTATCACTATTCTTGGTGATACTCGTAAAACTAGTGCTAGTGTGCGTCTGGCTGTCAACGCCGATGTCCTTGTCCATGAATCCACTTATGGCAAGGGCGATGAAAAAATTGCTCGTAATCATGGCCACTCAACCAACATGCAGGCAGCGCAGGTGGCAGTAGAAGCAGGTGCCAAACGCCTTCTGCTTAACCACATCAGTGCCCGTTTCCTCTCAAAAGATATCAGTAAGCTTAAGAAAGATGCTGCTAGTGTTTTTGAAAATGTGCATGTAGTCAAGGATTTGGAAGAAGTGGAAATCTAACAGATTGAGAAAGGATAAGTATGCCTACTATTCTGATTACCGGAGCTAGCGGTGATCTAGCCCAAGAAATGGTCAAACTTTTACCAGAAGACCAGCTCATCTTGCTTGGTCGAGATAGGGAAAAATTAGCTCAACTCTACGGAAATCATCCCCATGCAGAATTGATTGAAATAGACATTACCGATGATTCAGCCTTAGAATCTCTGGTAACTGATCTCTATCTCCGTTATGGCAAGATTGATGTCTTGATTAACAACGCTGGTTACGGGATTTTTGAGGAATTTGACCAGATTTCTGACCAAGATATTCACCAGATGTTTGAGGTCAATACCTTTGCTTTGATGAATTTATCTCGTCGCCTTGCTGCTCGTATGAAGGAAAGCCGAAAAGGCCATATTATCAATATCGTCAGCATGGCAGGTCTAATTGCTACTGGCAAGTCCAGCCTTTACTCAGCGACCAAATTTGCAGCTATTGGTTTTTCAAATGCTCTTCGCCTAGAACTCATGTCCTACGGTGTTTATGTGACGACGATCAATCCAGGGCCAATCCGCACAGGATTTTTTGACCAGGCTGACCCAGATGGTACCTATCTCAAGTCTGTTGACCGCTTCCTTTTAGAGGCAGATGTAGTGGCTAAAAAGATTGTTAAGTGTATAGGAAAAAACAAACGAGAACTAAATCTCCCAGTCTTGTTGAACTTGGCCCACAAATTTTATACCCTCTTTCCCAAGCTAGCTGATAAGTTGGCAGGGGAGACTTTTAATTATAAATAAAAAAGAACCAATGCGTAGGTTGTTGCTAGCCTACATATTGGTTCTTATCATTTGTCAACTATCAAACTGGACTTCTTCTAGTAGATAGTCGATAAAGCGTTCGCCCATCTTAGATAGGCTGGTTTTTTCATGTTGGATATAGACCAGCTCAATTGGGTCATCAATGTCCAGAGGGATGGAAACGATGTTGTCTCCATTGAGGTTGCTGTTCAAAATCCCCGTCGCAATGGTGTAACCATCTAAACCAATCAAGAGATTAAAGAGGGTAGCACGGTCGCTGACTACGATAGATTTTTTGTGGTATTCCTGCGAGAGAATCTCTTCTGAAAAGTAGAAGGAGTTATGAGTTCCTTGGTCATAGCTGAGGTAAGGGAAGTTATCCAAGTCTTCTAGTTTGACCTTGTCTTTCTTTGCTAGAGGATTGGTCTTGCTGACAAAGATATGCGGTTGGGCGGTAAAGAGATGATGAGCCAGGAGGTGGTTGTCATCCAGCATTTTCGTTAAAACATCACGGTTGTAGCTGTTAAAAAATAGGACACCGACCTCACTACGGAAGTTCTTGACGTCGTCTATAATCTCCCAAGTCCGAGTTTCACGAAGGAAAAGCTCGTATTTCTCCATATCGCTTTTCTTGAGTAGAGAGACAAAGGCATTGACCACAAAGGCATAGTGTTGAGACGAAACGCTAAAGAGTTCGCGGTGGGCAACAGGATTTTTATAACGTTCCTCCAAAAGCTGGGTTTGCTCGACAACCTGACGGGCATAAGAGAGGAACTCCATCCCATCACGAGTCAAGGTGATGCCCTTAGGATTGCGGATAAAGATCTCAATGCCCATTTCATTTTCCAAATCTCTCACAGCGTTGGAAAGACTCGGTTGAGTGATAAAGAGTTGCTTGGCCGCCTCATTCATGGAGCCAGTTTCGACGATTTTGATAATATAATGTAATTGTTGAATTCTCATGTTTTTATTGTACCACACTTGCGTCAGAATCGCCAAAGAAGATAGGAAAATCAGGGGGAGTGTGTGGGTCTCTGTAAAGTAGTTAAGAAGAAACTTCTAAATCATTTAATAAATAAGATTAAAAATTTTACTCGAAAATAAGAAACTTGCACGATTTACTCATTACTTAGCCAATACTAGAGTTTATACTAGTTACTGTAAAGATGATCATCTAAAAGAAGGAAGGAGGCAACCTTATGGCTAAAAATACAAATCGTTCAGAGATTGATTCTTTAAGTTTCGAGGTTGAAAACCAAGAACTTTCCGGGCAATCAGAAGCTAGTGGTACACAGCTTTTAAAATGACACTAGCAGGTCTCTGTGGATTGTGTTTCACCTATTCCTATGAGTGTACGAGAAATAATGTTCGCTGTTAGATAAAACAAAAGGAAAATTTTAGTGTTTTATTACAAAACATTGACAACATTTTGATTTGGTGTTATATTTACGGGGAGAAATACAAATAAAACAAGACAACTTTGAGATTGATTCTTTGGATTGTGGAAATTAATAGCCAAGAATTGGATGGAAAATCTGCTGCTGGGTTAGGGTACGGCTGTTAGATTAACAGCACAGGGGCGCTGTGCTTGGTGGTTTGCATATTCTTATGAATGTATTTCGTCAAACGTGCGCTGTGAATAAAACTCTCTATTTTTTGACAGGAGGATAAAATGGAAGGAATTATTGGAACACTAGAATTCTATGCACCTGTACTGGTCTTAGGAGTTGTTGTCATAGGGATTGTTTACTTTATGAAAAAAAGAAACGATCGCAAATAATCAACATCGACCGATACCTGAAAAAGGCATCGGTTTTTTTATTACTTGAATATATTGCACAAAATACTCATGCCAAACATTGAAAGGAACCGTATAATAAGAGAGTAATAAAGAAACGGAGGAATGAAATGATGAAACAGCTTATTGTAACAGGATTAACGAAAACATTTGGTCAAGGGGATAATATCGTTCATGCTTTATCAGATGTGAACTTGTCCGTTGAAAAAGGTGAATTTCTGGCAATTATGGGGGCCAGTGGTAGTGGAAAAACAACACTCCTCAATTGTATTTCAACGATTGATAAACCAACATCAGGTGAGATTCGATTTGAAGATTTTGACATCATCCATGCCAAGGAAAATGAACTAGCTGACTATCGTGCTAAAAATATTTCCTATATTTTCCAAGCCTACAACTTGGTGGAAACCTTGACGGTCTATGAAAATATCGTTCTACCTCTTCAAATTCAGGGGAAAAATATCAAAAAACATCAGGATAAGATTGAGGAAATTTTGGATAAGTTGGCCATCCAAAACTTAAAAGATAAGTTTCCTAATCAGTTATCAGGTGGTCAGCGACAACGTGTGGCAACTGCTAGAGCCTTGATTGATGATTCTAAACTGATTATCGCAGATGAGCCGACAGGAGCCTTGGACTCTGCCAATTCTGAAAAACTGATGGCGCTTTTGCAGGAAATCAATAAAAGTTTTGGTATTACCATTTTACTGGTTACGCATGACCCTGCCGCAGCAAAGTACTCTTCACGGATGGTGCTACTTAGAGATGGAAAGATTATGGATGATTTGGAACGTAACAGCTTATCTAATGAACAGTATTTGCAAGAGATTTACAGTCGTACCAGATAGGAGGGTGAGAGTATGTATCCAAAATTGATTTTACGAAATGTATTTCGAAATTTACAGACTTATACCATCTATTTTTTCAGTCTGACATTGATTTATAGCTTGCTCTACGCTTTTAATGCTTTACCAAGCCATCCAGTGATGCAAAGTTTATCAGGGGCAAAGGAAATGTTGACGACGGTGATGAGCCAGTACATGGGCTTGCTTTCCTATCTGATTCTATCGGCGATTGCCTTTCTCATCGTTTACGCCACAAATTTTGTGCTGGGACGGCGCAAGAAAGAGCTGGGACTTTATGCAACGCTGGGAATGAAGAAGAAGCAGATTATCCGTACCCTGTTCTTTGAAACCATGCTGGTCAATATCTTTTCCTTGATTCTAGGTTTCTTGCTTGGATTGATCTTACTGGTCATTCTAGCTAAGATTGCATCTGAGTTTTTTATGGCCAATTACTTTGGTAGTATGCTTTTCTTTGATAGCAAGTCTGTTATCTTACTAGTTTATTCCTATTTGGTAACCAGTTTTATTGTTGGTGTCATGGACATTCTTACCTTTAGAAAGAAAAATATCATTGCACTCATTCAAGAAAATGGGGTCAAGAAATCTGTCTTGGCAAAAGGCAAGCCAGTTCTTCAAGCACTTCTCTTTATTCTTTCGACAGCTGTTATCGGTTTTGGTGCTCTCTATTTTTCAGACTATCACCATCTATCATTCTTGAAAAGCTGGGGTATCTTGCTGGTATCTGTCTTCGTGATTTTTGTGATTTTGTTTTACAATACTTTAAGCCATTTTGTCTTGATTTCCCTTAGAAAACTGCCTCAAACTTACTATAACAAACTAAACACTTTTAAAATCCGTCAATTTTCAAAACAAGCTGATAGTAATTCGGTCACGTTGGCTGTCTTATCCTTGACCTTGACACTGGCTCTCAGCTTACTCGTTTTTAGTGGTAGTGCCTATACGACTATGAACCGAGAGCTGAACAAATACTCACCTTATGATGTAACTGTCAATCTCTACCGTGGTAAAGAGTTTCAATTTTCTCAGGAATCTGTCAAAGACAGATTGAAAGCCGATGGCTTTGACTTTAACCTCATCAAAGAGGAGTACAGCTGCCCTATCTATTCTAGTGATTTAACTTATAAAGATTTGATTGATACTAGCAATCTCTGGGATCATGATAAGAAACTTCCTGAATCAAAAGTACCGATTTTAGGAATTTCTGCCTACAATCATCTCCGCAAACTGCAAGGGAAAAAAGCGGTTGACTTGTCAGAAGACCAATTTCTAGTCAATGCCAATTATAAAGGAACTGCCAAGCAGATCCAGGACTTTCTATCAACGACCAAAACCTTCATGATTAACGGTCGTTCTCTCAACCTTGCCTCTTCAAAGCCACTTGAAACAGTTTACTTTTTATCTTCAGTAACTACAAATGACTCAGGAACCTTGATTGTACCAGATAAGGTAGTAGTTGGATTGACGGAAGACCACACGACCTATGTTGCCAATTTCAAGGAAAATATAGACAAACGGGAAGTAGAAACATTCTTGAGTCAGTGGATTGAAAAATACTACTTCACTCGTGATGGAGAAGAGTTGAATTCGTTCGTCTATCAAACGAAAGGAAGAATTTTTGAGATTTATCTTGGATTTATGGGCGTCATTGTCTTTGTCATGATTTTTGTCAGTGTTATTTTTATCATTATTTCCCTCAGTATCTTGTCCCTTCAAACTTCTACAAGCGCTTTGGATAGTGTCAATGATTATCAAATCTTATACCTTCTTGGGAACAAGAGAAAGCAAAATCGCTTTATTCTTTTGCAACAGATTCTAAGTTATTTCTTGGTTCCGCTGGTCATCGCAGGTCCGCTAGCATTTGCCTTGAGTACCGCTCTTTTGGGCTATTTTGAGAATTTCGCTAATACCAGCATTTCTATAGATATCACCTATCTGGGAGTAGCGGTCTTACTCTTTGTCCTTTACCTGCTAGTGACTTACAGAGTAAGTTGGGAAATTATTGAAAATTAAGTCAAATACCAGAGTTGCCTATCCGACAATTCTGGTATTGTGTTATAATGATATTAAAGTAGTTCAGGAAGTGGATACATATGAAACAGTTTGTCAAATCGCTCTCGAAAAACTCACTTTTATTGTGGTGGTTGACGATTTTTAATCATCTAGCTTTAATGATTTATATTTATTATAGGATTCCTCTGGACTTTTCGACAGATTTTTACTTGCAGATGGTTTTATTGCTGATTATTGCTTTAATTGCATTTAGTTATATTTGTAATATTGTGACCTTTCGGTACAGTGAGTTGAAACTTTGGTTGCTTCTGATGATGTTTCTTATTAGCTGGCAATCCATATTTAATCAAGGAGTTGCGAGCACCCTGTTGCACTTCTTTGATATTCTTCATCCGCTCAACTCTTTTTTATTGGTGTATAGTTCTCTGTCTATTATCTTTCTGGGTGAGAAAATAGGAGAAGAACTGTTGAGTGTGTCCTTTGTGTTGACACTAATCACCATTAGTTCGTATCTGTTAAGTCCTTCAATTTTTCTATTTCTGTCCTTGTTTGCGTCTTTCTTTTTAAACCTTGTTCCCTTGATTTTACTGATTTTATATCATAAAGAGTTGAAAAGTAGACTCAAGTATCAGAGACGAAATTTGTGGATATTAGCTTTAATATTGCCTCTTTCTTATTTCTTTTTGTATATCAATACGAGGGGCGCAGGAGTGATGAACCTAGTCTGGTATCTTGAGATTATTGGAATACTTGCTTTTTTGCATCTCAAAACAATTATTAACTCTCTTCAGAAAAAGGTAGTAGAGTTGAAGTTGTCCTATATAAAAGCTTTTTCACGCTTGTTTTTACTGATTATGTTTTTGTTAGTAGGCATTTTCATCATCTTTCATTTAGACTTAAACACGAGCTTTTTGGTATTGAATATCATGTTACTATTGTTCGGGATTTGTTCGGAAGAATTGATTCGCCTTTTTCGTTCTGCTGAAATGCTAGATGCTAGGGATTATGTAAAAGTTCTCTTTTTAAAGCGTAACCGTATGGTGAAAAGTCTGCTGGCAAATGAAGACACAGAACAACAGTTCTCCGAATTTCTTCACAATGAAATCCTGCAAAATGTGATGGCGATAAAAAATTTCAATAAATATAGTAGCAATCAAGCTTTTGGTGAACAGATCAATCTGGTGACAGAGGAGTTGGTTCAGCGGATTCGCGAGCGGATGGATTATTATCAGCCAATGGTAGAAACAGACGAGCAGTTAGACATCCAGTATCAAGGGCTGATTAATCGGATTGTCAAGCGCTATCACGCAGAAAATGAAGTCGTCACACAGTTTCCTGTCCACTTTAGGCTTTTATCTCCTTACGATAAAATTGCCTATCGTCTGGTTGAGGAATTGGCGACCAATGCCGTTAAGTACGCTAGTGGTGGAAGGATTTCTTTGAAGATTGATGTGCATGATGACACTATTTTTATCATTTCTGAAAATGACTACCTTCAAACAGAAAAATCCTTAGGTTATGGCTTGAAAAATATGTCTAATAAAATTAGTGTTTTAGGTGGTCAGATGCAGATTTTTGAAAATAATAAGAGATTTCGTGTAGAAATTACTCTCCCGATTGATAAGGAGTTGTGTTATGAAAATTTTGTTAATTGATGATCATAAATTATTTAGCCAAAGTATCAAGATGATTTTAGAGTTATCGGAAAACATTAAAAAGGTTCAGTTAGTGGATAATTTTTCGACTATTTCGGAGATTGCTTTTAATGACTACGACATTATTTTGATTGACATCAACCTGACGAGTCTGTATCAAGCTGATGGGCTGACCTTGGCACAAGAAATTATCGACAATGGTTGTTCTGGTAAGATTGTAATTTTGACGGGATACAGCAAAAAGATGTATGAACACCGAGCTAAAGCTATGGGAGCTTATGGCTTTCTAGATAAAAGTATGGATCCAGATGAGTTGGTGAAAAAACTGGAAAAGATTTATCTAGGAGGTAAGATCTTTTCAGATGAAGTGATGGTAGAGGTGCTAACACCACGAGAAATCGAGATACTAGAACTGGTTAGAAATGGCTTGACCATTGATGATGTCTGTGACAAGGTCTATGTGAGTAAACGTACAGTTTCCAATCACTTGGCCAATATCTTTTCAAAATTAGGAGTGGCTAACAGGCAGGAGGCGATTCATATCGCTGAGCAGTTGGGCTATTTTCCACCAGATTAAAAAGTTGCAGAAGATGCAGTTTTTTAATTTCTGTGCTACTTCTTGTGTGAGTCTCTTCTTGAAAAAAACACAAAAATTTGCTAGAATGAGTCTTATGAAAACATTCTATGATGTGCAGCAATTCCTCAAACGATTTGGTATTATTGTTTACATGGGAAAACGCTTATATGATATTGAACTGATGAAGTTGGAGCTCTCTCGGATTTACGATGCAGGGTTGATGGACAAATTAGACTATCTAGAGGCAGAAGCGGTTCTACGCAGAGAGCACAAGATAGAATTGGATTATATTGAGAAAAATGGAGAAATGAACTAATGGTTACTTGGATTTTGTGGGCACTTATACTGGCAATGTTGGCGTGGATGGGCTTTAACTATCTTCGTATTCGCCGTGCGGCTAAAATTGTAGACAATGAGGAGTTTGAAGCCTTGATTCGTACGGGTCAATTGATTGATTTGCGTGATCCAGCTGAATTCCACAGAAAACATATTCTTGGGGCTCGCAATATTCCTTCAAGTCAGTTGAAAACTAGTCTTGCAGCCCTTCGTAAAGACAAACCTGTCCTTCTTTACGAAAACCAACGTGCGCAACGTGTGACAAATGCAGCCCTTTACTTGAAAAAACAAGGTTTTTCTGAGATTTATATCCTTTCTTATGGACTGGATTCTTGGAAAGGGAAAGTGAAAGTTGAGAAATAAGAAAACGAGCTTGGATGTTTCCGAGCTCATTTTTTAACCACTTTTTCTGAGAAATTCACGAATGTTTGTCAACTCTTCTGAGTTGAGGGGGCGATAGTCTCCCTCTTGAAGATTATCATCCAAACTCCAAGGGCCAAATTGGGTGCGTTTGAGAGAAGTCACCTTGACACCAACCGAAAGGAACATTTTCTTGACCTGATGAAATTTTCCTTCTGAAATGGTGATGGAGGCTCGACTGAGGGAAGAACTAGCAGATAGAATTTCTAGTCTTGCAGGTTTACAGACAGTACCATCTAAAAAGACAATTCCCTTTTGAAAGGTTTGGATGTGGTCAGGTGTTAGAAGTCCATTAACCTGGACTTGATAAGTTTTATCGACATGATATTGGGGATGGAGGAGTTGGAAGCCCAAGGGACCGTTATCGGTCAAGAGAAGGAGTCCTGTCGTATCTCGGTCCAGTCGGCCGACGGCATAGAGCTTGTCAGACTGGATGTCAGGTGACAGCAGGTCCATGACGGTTTGGAGTTCCTTGTCTTTGTTGGCTGTAACGACACCAGTAGGCTTATGAAGCATAAGATAGGTGTGCTCATAGCCTTGAATGATTTGGTCTTGAAAAAGGAGTTCTTGTAGTCCTGTATCGATATTTTGGGCTAGGGAGCGGGCAGGGCAACCATCGACTAGAATTTCTCCTCTGAGTAAGGCTTGTTTCATAGCCTTTCGGCTGATTTTTTCTTGGGCTAATAAATTATCTAAACGCATACTGTGCCTATCTTATCATAAGTTGTCTGCTTTGAAAAGGCTTGACGTAAAAAGAAAAGCAGAGTGAAAACATTTACACTTGCTTGAATTATGCTATTTACTTGAAATTATGGTATAATCGTTCAGTTAGAAAATAAATTTTGAATATTATAGAGGAAATCATGACAAAATTAAGAGAAGATATCCGTAACATTGCGATTATCGCCCACGTTGACCACGGTAAAACAACCCTCGTTGACGAATTATTGAAACAATCAGAAACGCTTGATGCACGTACTGAATTGGCAGAGCGTGCTATGGACTCAAACGATATCGAAAAAGAGCGTGGAATTACCATCCTTGCTAAAAATACAGCCGTTGCCTACAACGGAACTCGTATCAACATCATGGATACACCAGGACACGCGGACTTCGGTGGAGAAGTTGAGCGTATCATGAAAATGGTTGACGGTGTTGTCTTGGTCGTAGATGCCTACGAAGGAACAATGCCACAGACTCGTTTCGTATTGAAAAAAGCTTTGGAACAAGACCTTGTCCCAATCGTAGTTGTTAACAAAATCGATAAGCCATCAGCTCGTCCAGCAGAAGTAGTGGACGAAGTCTTGGAACTTTTCATCGAGCTTGGTGCAGATGACGACCAGCTTGACTTCCCAGTGGTGTATGCTTCAGCGATCAACGGAACTTCTTCATTATCAGATGATCCAGCTGACCAAGAAGCGACTATGGCACCAATCTTTGACACAATTATCGACCACATCCCAGCTCCTGTAGACAACTCAGATGAGCCTTTGCAGTTCCAAGTGTCACTTTTGGACTACAACGACTTCGTTGGACGTATCGGTATCGGTCGTGTCTTCCGTGGTACTGTTAAGGTTGGGGACCAAGTTACCCTTTCTAAACTTGATGGCACAACTAAAAACTTCCGTGTTACAAAACTCTTTGGTTTCTTTGGTTTGGAACGTCGTGAAATCCAAGAAGCCAAAGCAGGTGATTTGATTGCCGTTTCTGGTATGGAAGATATCTTTGTCGGTGAAACTATCACTCCGACAGACGCAGTTGAAGCTCTTCCAATCCTACACATCGATGAGCCAACTCTTCAAATGACTTTCTTGGTTAACAACTCACCATTTGCTGGTAAAGAAGGTAAATGGGTAACTTCTCGTAAGGTGGAAGAACGCTTGCAGGCAGAATTGCAAACAGACGTTTCCCTTCGTGTTGACTCAACTGATTCACCAGATAAATGGACTGTTTCAGGACGTGGAGAATTGCACTTGTCAATCCTTATCGAAACAATGCGTCGTGAGGGATATGAACTTCAAGTATCTCGTCCAGAAGTTATCGTAAAAGAAATCGACGGTGTTAAATGTGAGCCATTTGAGCGTGTACAAATCGACACTCCAGAAGAATACCAAGGATCTGTTATCCAAAGCCTTTCTGAACGTAAGGGTGAAATGTTGGATATGATTTCAACTGGTAATGGTCAAACTCGTTTGGTCTTCCTTGTTCCAGCGCGTGGGTTGATCGGTTACTCAACTGAGTTCTTGTCAATGACTCGTGGTTACGGTATCATGAACCATACCTTCGATCAATACTTGCCATTGATTCCAGGTGAAATTGGTGGTCGTCACCGTGGTGCCCTTGTTTCTATCGATGCTGGTAAGGCTACAACTTACTCAATCATGTCTATCGAAGAACGTGGTACAATCTTTGTTAACCCAGGTACTGAGGTTTACGAAGGAATGATTATCGGTGAAAACTCTCGTGAAAATGACTTGACAGTTAACATCACTAAGGCAAAACAAATGACCAACGTCCGTTCAGCTACTAAGGACCAAACAGCTGTTATCAAGACTCCTCGTATCTTGACACTTGAAGAGTCTCTTGAGTTCTTGAACGATGATGAGTACATGGAAGTAACGCCTGAGTCAATCCGTTTGCGTAAACAAATCCTTAACAAGGCAGAGCGTGAGAAAGCTAACAAGAAGAAAAAATCAGCTGAATAAGAGCTAGAAAGAGATAAAGATGGTTTATTTAATCATAGGACTCCTCTTATTACTACTCTATGTATTTGCGACACCAGAAAGCATTAAAGGGACAGTCAATATCGTCCTTGTCGTCTTTGCTTTCGTAGCACTTTTGATTTTGCTCATGTTGTCTATCCTGCAAATCTTTCAGCTACCGACAGAATTCTTTATTGCAATCGCCATGCTCTTCCTAGCATACTTTAGCTTGCGAGATATTACCCTCATGTCGGTCCATAAAAGTAAAAAAAGATAAAGAAGAGAGTTTCGGCTCTCTTTTTGCTTGTTAGAATGCTGAATCTGAGCATTTTCGTTTAGAATTATTTCCATAAAAATGGTAAAATAGTAAGAGTAGAAATGGAGTTCGAGACATGAAAGTAATAGATCAATTTAAAAATAAGAAAGTCCTTGTTTTAGGTTTGGCCAAGTCTGGTGAATCTGCAGCTCGTTTGTTGGACAAGCTAGGTGCCATTGTGACAGTAAATGACGGGAAACCTTTCGAGGACAATCCAGCTGCCCAAAGTTTGTTGGAAGAAGGGATCAAGGTCATCACAGGCGGTCATCCTTTGGAACTCTTGGATGAAGAGTTCGCCCTTATGGTGAAAAATCCAGGTATCCCCTACAGCAATCCCATGATTGAAAAGGCTTTGGCCAAGGGAATTCCAGTCTTGACTGAGGTGGAATTGGCTTATTTGATTTCTGAAGCACCGATTGTTGGTATTACTGGTTCAAATGGAAAAACAACCACAACGACTATGATCGGGGAAGTTTTGACTGCTGCTGGGCAACATGGTCTTTTATCAGGAAATATCGGCTATCCAGCCAGTCAAGTGGCCCAAACTGCGACAGATAAGGATACGCTTGTCATGGAACTTTCTTCTTTCCAACTGATGGGTGTGAAAGAATTTCATCCAGAGATTGCGGTTATTACCAATCTCATGCCAACTCATATCGATTATCATGGATCATTTGAGGAATATGTAGCAGCCAAATGGAATATCCAGAACAAGATGACAGCGGCTGATTTCCTTGTCTTGAACTTTAACCAAGACTTGGCAAAAGAATTGGCTACTAAAACACAAGCTACAGTTGTACCATTCTCAACACAGGAAAAGGTTGATGGAGCTTATTTGGAAGATGGTCAGCTCTACTTCCGTGGGGAAGTGGTCATGGCAGCGAATGAAATCGGAGTTCCAGGTAGCCACAATGTGGAAAATGCCCTTGCGACGATTGCTGTAGCCAAGCTTCGTGGTGTGGACAACCAAACCATCAAAGAAACTCTTTCAGCCTTTGGTGGTGTCAAACACCGTCTCCAATTTGTGGATGAAATCAAGGGTGTCAAATTCTATAATGATAGCAAGTCAACCAATATCTTGGCTACTCAAAAAGCCTTGTCAGGATTTGACAACAGCAAGGTCGTCTTGATTGCAGGTGGTTTGGACCGTGGTAATGAGTTTGACGAATTGGTTCCAGACATTACTGGACTCAAGAAGATGGTCATCCTGGGTCAGTCTGCCGAACGTGTTAAACGGGCAGCAGACAAGGCAGGTGTGGCATATGTGGATGCGACTGATATTGCAGATGCGACCCGCAAGGCTTACGAGCTTGCGACTCAAGGAGACGTGGTTCTTCTCAGTCCAGCAAATGCCAGCTGGGATATGTATGCTAACTTTGAAGTACGTGGCGACCTCTTTATCGACACAGTAGCGGAGTTAAAGGAATAATATGAAAAAAATTGTCTTTACAGGTGGGGGGACGGTTGGACACGTGACCCTCAACCTTTTGTTAATACCCAAGTTCATCGAAGATGGCTGGGAAGTCCACTATATCGGGGACAAGCGTGGCATCGAACACCAAGAAATCCTCAAGTCGGGTCTAGATGTCACCTTCCATTCCATTGCGACTGGCAAATTGCGTCGCTATTTCTCTTGGCAAAATATGCTGGACGTCTTCAAAGTTGGCTGGGGAATTGTCCAATCGCTCTTTATCATGTTGCGACTTCGTCCACAGGCCCTTTTTTCAAAGGGAGGCTTTGTCTCAGTACCGCCAGTTATCGCTGCGCGTGTGTCAGGAGTGCCAGTCTTTATTCACGAATCTGACCTATCTATGGGCTTGGCCAATAAAATCGCCTATAAATTTGCGACGAAGATGTATTCAACCTTTGAGCAAGCTTCAAGTTTGTCTAAGGTCGAGCATGTGGGAGCAGTGACCAAGGTTTCAGACCAAAAAAATCCAGAACCAGATGAATTGGTAGATATTCAAACCCACTTTAATCCTAAATTGCCAACTGTATTGTTTGTCGGTGGTTCTGCAGGCGCTCGTGTCTTTAACCAATTGGTGACAGACCATAAGAAAGAACTGACAGAACGCTACAATATTATCAATCTAACTGGAGATTCTAGCCTGAATGAGTTGAGCCAAAATATTTTTCGTGTTGACTATGTGACCAGTCTCTATCAACCCTTGATGGAATTGGCTGATATTGTTGTGACACGTGGTGGTGCCAATACGATTTTTGAGCTCTTGGCCATGGCAAAATTGCATGTTATTGTGCCACTTGGTCGTGAAGCTAGTCGTGGTGACCAGATTGAAAATGCAGCCTACTTTGTAAAAAAAGGCTATGCAGAAGAGCTTCAAGAAAGCGATTTGACCTTGGATAGTTTGGAAGAGAAGCTTTCTCACTTACTAAGTCACAAGGAAGACTATCAAGCCAAGATGAAGGCTTCTAAGGAATTGAAATCTCTAGCAGATTTTTATCAATTGTTGAAAAAAGATTTATCATAAGGAAAGTAAATGTCAAAAGATAAGAAAAATGAGGGCAAAGAAATCCTCGAAGAATTTAAAGAGTTATCAGAATGGCAGAAACGAAACCAAGAATATCTAAAAAAGAAGGCTGAAGAAGAGGCGGCCTTAGCTGAGGAGAAGGAAAAGGAAAGACAAGCTCGAATGGCTTCGAAATCTGAAAAGTCAGATGCAACTGAGGACCAAGAGAGTGAATCTGAACCAAAAGACCCAAAATCAGCTAAGGAAGATGCTAAGGAAAAAGTAGAAGAATCAGAAGACGTCAAAAAAGAAATATCCAAAGAAAAATCAAAGTCTAAAAAGACAGAGAAAGAGGATAAACGGGGTAAAAAAGCAGAGAAAAAGCCTGTAAAAGAAAAACCGGTCAAACCGAAAATTCCAGGAGTTCATATCTGGCGGGCTATCTCGATTTTGTTTCTCAGTCTGCTTTTATTGGTTGTCTCTTCCTACTTGCTCAGTCCTTATGCGACTATGAAGGATATTCGTGTTGAGGGAACAGTGCAAACTACAGCTGATGATATTCGACAGGCTTCAGGTATTCAGGATTCGGATTATACGATTAACCTTCTGCTAGATAAGGCAAAATATGAAGAGCAGATCAAGTCTAACTATTGGGTTGAATCAGCTCAGCTTGTCTACCAATTTCCAACCAAGTTTACTATCAAGGTTAAGGAATATGATATTGTGGCCTACTATGTTTCTGGAGAGAGTCATTATCCAATCCTTTCAAGTGGTCAGCTTGAGACCAGTGCGGTCAGCTTGGTGAGTCTGCCAGAAACTTATATATCAGTTCTCTTTAATGACAGCGAACAAATAAAGACCTTTACCTCAGAACTTTCTCAAATTAGCCCCGAACTCAAATCTGCTATCCAAAAGGTGGAACTAGCCCCAAGCAAGGTGACATCAGATCTAATTCGATTGACCATGAATGATTCGGACGAAGTTTTGGTTCCTCTATCTGAAATGAGTAAGAAACTGCCTTACTATAGTAAGATTAAGCCACAATTATCAGAACCGAGTGTGATTGACATGGAAGCTGGAATTTACAGTTACACTGTGGCAGATAAATTAATTATGGAGGCTGAGGAAAAAGCTAAGCAAGAGGCTAAGGAAGCTGAGAAGAAACAAAAAGAGGAAGAGAAGAAAAGACTAGAAGAACAGCAGAATAAACTAGAAGAGGAAAGGAAAAAGCTGGAGGAAGAGAGCAATCAAAACCAAACGAACCGGCGTTCATCGCGTCGCTAGGGTTTGCAATTTCTCTCATAGTTCTTTAGCGATCATGTTTTTACTTGACAAGTGCTAGTAGAAATAATAGAATAGTAAAAAACCTTTAAAGCAGTCCAGAGAGGCAGCTAAGGTTAGACGGTGAAAGGGTGGAGACTACCCATTTTTCGTGGAACCTTGCTGTTGGCAGGTTCCTTTTTTCGTGGCTTCTTGTGGCCAGACTCTCTCACTAGCAAAGGTAAAAGGAGAAACCTATGCGAGAACATCGTCCAGTTATTGCTCTTGATTTTCCTAGTTTTGAGGCAGTCAAGGAATTCTTATCTCTTTTTCCAGAGGAAGAAAGCCTTTATCTCAAGGTAGGGATGGAGCTTTATTACGCAGCGGGACCTGAGATTGTGTCTTACTTGAAAGGCCTGGGGCACAGTGTCTTTTTGGATCTCAAGTTGCATGATATTCCCAATACAGTCAAATCAGCTATGAAGGTCCTGTCTCAGCTTGGTGTGGATATGACTAATGTTCATGCGGCTGGTGGTGTAGAGATGATGAAGGCGGCGCGTGAAGGTTTTGGAAGTCAAGCCAAATTGATCGCTGTCACTCAGCTCACATCAACATCAGAAGCTCAGATGCAGGAGTTTCAAAATATCCAAACCAGCCTACAGGAGTCTGTGATTCATTATGCTAAGAAGACAGCTGAAGCTGGATTAGATGGTGTTGTTTGCTCAGCTCAGGAAGTGGAACTCATCAAGCAGGCCACCAATCCAGATTTTATCTGTCTGACACCGGGCATTCGTCCTGCAGGTGCTGCAGTAGGAGATCAAAAACGCGTCATGACACCAGCAGATGCCTATCAAATCGGTAGTGACTATATCGTAGTGGGACGTCCCATTACCCAAGCTGATGATCCTGTTGCAGCTTATCATGCCATCAAGGATGAATGGACACAGGATTGGAATTAAAGAACTAGATTAGAAAAACAAAAGGAGAAGACCATGACACTTGCTAAAGATATCGCTAGCCACCTCTTGAAAATTCAAGCAGTTTACCTCAAACCAGAGGAGCCTTTCACTTGGGCATCTGGTATCAAGTCACCGATTTACACTGATAATCGTGTGACACTAGCCTATCCAGAAACTCGTACCCTAATTGAAAATGGTTTTGTAGATGCTATCAAAGAAGCCTTTCCAGAGGTAGAAGTGATTGCAGGAACTGCAACAGCAGGGATTCCACACGGAGCTATTATTGCTGATAAGATGGACTTGCCTTTTGCCTACATCCGTAGCAAACCAAAAGACCACGGAGCAGGCAACCAAATCGAAGGCCGTGTAGCTCAAGGTCAAAAAATGGTAGTGGTTGAAGACCTGATTTCAACTGGTGGTTCTGTTCTTGAAGCTGTAGCAGCTGCTAAACGAGAAGGAGCAGATGTGCTTGGAGTTGTAGCAATCTTCAGCTACCAATTGCCAAAAGCAGATAAGAACTTCTCAGATGCAGGTGTCAAACTAGTAACGCTTTCTAACTACAGTGAACTCATCCATCTAGCCCAAGAAGAAGGCTATATCACACCAGAAGGGCTCGACCTTCTAAAACGATTTAAAGAAGACCAAGAAAATTGGCAAAATGCTTAAAACATAGAAAAACAGGTAGTCACTAGGATTACCTGATTTTGTTTTTAATACTAAAGTTGAGCGATAACTTCCTCAGTTGTCAAAACTTGGTTGGCAATGTAGCCGTAGTTTGTTAGTGCAGCTTGGTAGGCTTCTTCACCTGGAGCACCGACAGCATCGTTAACAACAATGACATTGTAGCCTAATTCTATGAGTTCACGCATGTGTGAATCCACGCAGAGATTAGCATTCATACCAGCCAAGATGACGGTGTCGATACCATTTTTGCGGAGTTGAAGGTTAAGGTCGTTGCTTTCTGGGCCAAAGATTTTATGTCCGTTGACAACAATAGTATCTTCATCCAAAAATGGTTTAATCTCTTCAATCATATCTGCTCCAGAGCCTTCTGGAATTGCTGAATACTGGCTATCACGCCAAAACATTTCGTTTTCAATCATCATCGTTTCACCAGCAGCTTTAAATTGCCACTTGTGATCGTGTGGATAGAAGTAGTGCGGTGAGATAAAACGCTTGTAGCCACGCTCTTTAGCAAGAGCGAAAAGCTTTGTCAGATTTTCAATAGTATTAACTTTTTCAAGAACATCTTTAGTTGCTCCGAATCCTTTACCAGTAGATTTTAAGAATTCAACTTGCGGGTCTGTGATAACAAATGCGACATTTTTCTGATTGAACATGAGGTTCCTCCTAATATGATTTGATTAACAGCCAATAGGAATTTAGACTGTTAGTTTGATGATTTTCCAAATGGTAGTTTTAGTTACATACTGACCGTTCGGTACAATTATAATAACATCTAAAATTGAATTTGTAAATCAATTTGCTCAGAACAAAAATTTTAATGATAAAACAGTGGCAAAAGGAGGTGGTTTCAATTGTTTGGTCTCAGACTCTGAATCTGCTATAATAGGAAAAAAGAGAGGTGAGTAGATGAGCGTTAAAGAGCGTATTTTACAAAGTGCTGAGGAATTGATTTATCAGAAGGGTTATGTGGCCACCTCCATCAGTGACATCATGGAGGCAGCTGATGTTGGCAAGGGACAGCTTTATTATTATTTCAAATCTAAGAAGGAAATTGGTTTGACGGTCATTCAAGATATTTTAGCAAAGTGGCGAAAAGAGCTTTTTGAAGATATTTTTGAAGCAGACAAGTCTTACAGTGACAAGTTTTCGGATATGATTGACTGGGTTTGTCAATTTCATGAAAGTCAGACAGTCTTTTATGGTTGCCCAATTGGTAATCTGATTGTGGAATTGTCCACAGAAGATGAGAACTTCCGCTGTCCTCTCAATGATTTTATGACCCAGTGGACAGAGAAGTTAGCCAGCCTCTTGCAAGACCTGCATGCTGACTGGTCAGAAGAACGGTCGCAGTTGCAGGCCCGTCAAGTCATCTCCAGTATTCAAGGCAGCATTGTCATTCTCAAAGTCAGCCAAGACATCCAAGTTTTGGAAAATAATATGACGGATTTGAAAAAGAATTATTGTTAATTTTTAGCCGAAGAATTAAAAGTATGTTAATTTATGGATTGTGGTTAGAGGTAAGAATGACAACAGATATTAAAACTGAAATTGGTCATAGAGTAAGACAGAAACGTGAACGTCACAAATTGACGAGAGAAGAGGTCTGTGGACAGAAGCTGACTTAATAATCAAACAGCTGATGCGTACTGAGCTTGGGCAATCCTTGCCAACAATTACTAAGTTACAATATTTATCTAAGCGATTAGAAGTTCCGATAGATACTTTTCTTGAAAATAAAGAACTAGCTCTTCCTGAGGAAGAGTTGCTGAGTCTAGACTTGATTGAAAGAATATTAGACTTGATAAGAACAGGGACAGGTAGTTTCGCTGAAGATATTTTTGATGATTATTTTAAGCAAGTAACACTAAAGCAAGTTTACACATTCAATGATTTACTATTAATTGATTATTTTGCTATGCAATGTCAAGACTTGATTTATAGAAGAGAGCATTAGATGATTTTCGGATTAAGTTGTTGAAACAGCAATTAGTTAGTGATGAAATGTATAATGTAGAGCTACTATCAGTTCTTTGTGCCATAGCGGTTGTTTATGTTGTTCATAATGACTATAAACATATGATATCTCTAGTAAAAAAGATGAATGAAATTTTATCAGTAACAACGTTGCAAGTCTATAAACCTGGAATTTCAGTATTTGAAGCTAAGTGCTATCTTTATTTTGAAAATGATAAAAATAAAGCAAAGGAACTTTATCACTCAGCAACTATACTAGCTGAACAATTTGATGATAAAGTATTAGAAAATGAAAAGATTATTTGAATTTCCATAACTTAAGAAAGTTCATCATTTTTAATTATCGCTGTAAAATGATTGAAAGTATGAAATTTCCAAACAAAATATTTGAAAAATTTTGAAAAAAGAGTTAGAATATTTTTTGTAATATACAAAGTAAACGCTTACTTATCAAGGAGGACATTTTATGTCATACAAAACAAGCAATGCAGAAGGTCATGTAGATTTCATCAATACCTATGATTTGGAGCCAATGGCGCAACAAGTTATTCCTAAAGCAGCATTTGGCTATATCGCTAGTGGGGCGGAGGATACTTTCACTTTGCGTGAGAATATTCGTGCCTTTAACCACAAACTCATCGTTCCTCATACACTTTGCAATGTAGAAAATCCAAGTACAGAGATTGAATTTGCAGGCGAAAAATTGTCTTCACCAATCATTATGGCGCCTGTTGCGGCTCATAAATTGGCAAATGAACAGGGTGAAGTGGCGACTGCGCGTGGTGTGCATGAGTTTGGTTCTCTCTATACAACCAGCTCTTACTCTACTGTCGACCTTCCAGAAATTACGGAAGCCCTTCAAGGGACACCTCATTGGTTCCAGTTTTACTTTAGTAAAGATGATGGTATCAATCGCCACATCATGGACCGTGTGAAGGCTGAAGGTTATAAAGCGATTGTCTTGACGGCTGATGCTACGGTAGGGGGCAATCGTGAGGTCGATAAGCGTAATGGTTTTGTCTTCCCAGTTGGCATGCCGATTGTTGAGGAATATCTGCCAGAAGGTGCTGGAAAATCAATGGACTTTGTTTACAAATCAGCTAAACAACGCTTGTCTCCACGTGATGTAGAATTTATCGCTGAATACTCAGGACTTCCTGTTTATGTCAAGGGACCACAATGCCGTGAGGACGTTGAACGTTCGCTTGCTGCAGGTGCTTCTGGTATCTGGGTGACCAACCATGGTGGCCGTCAAATCGACGGTGGACCAGCTGCCTTCGATTCACTTCAAGAAGTAGCTGAAGCAGTTGATAAACGTGTGCCAATTGTCTTTGACTCTGGTATTCGTCGTGGCCAACACGTCTTTAAAGCCTTGGCTTCAGGAGCAGACTTGGTAGCTATTGGCCGCCCGGTTATCTATGGCTTGGCTCTCGGCGGTAGTGTTGGTGTGCGTCAAGTCTTTGAACACTTGAATGCGGAATTGAAGACAGTCATGCAGTTGTCTGGAACTCAGACTATTGAAGATGTTAAACACTTTAAACTTCGTCATAACCCATACAACCCAACCTTCCCAGTTGACCCACGCGACTTAAAATTGTATTGATAAAAGAGATTGCCTCCACTTGATGTGGAGGTTTTTCTTCGTCTATAGGAAGAATAAATCACCATTGAAATCTATATAAATATATTTTTCAGTCAAATATCTTGCTAGGGCTTTCATTTTTTGCTATACTGGTGCAGTAATTAAATAATAAAGACATTTGGGGTGCTTTAGGCTGAGATGATACCCATTGAACCTGCTACAGTTAGTACTGTCGAAGGGAAATGTGAATAGTTTTTTCTTGAGAAAGAAAAAACCATCTAATTTTGTAAGCAAAACTCTAATTTTTGATTGTAATTGGAGTTTTTTGTTTATATAAGCTGGATGAAGGTGATACAAAGCATTTAGGTAGCACTTCTTGAACGCCCTTGATTTTCTTTAAAAAAATCAAGTAAAACTAGGATTTTCTTGCTGTTTTGTTGATTACGAACGAGTAAAGAGAGGAAAAGTAAATATGGAAACACAAGACTATGCATTTCAGCCAGGTTTGACTGTTGGAGAATTATTAAAAAATAGTCAGAAGGATTGGCAGGCTGCAATCAATCATCGTTTTGTTAAGGAACTTTTTGAAGGTGCAATTGAGAATAATGTCTTAAAGGATTATCTGATTCAAGATTATCACTTCTTTGATGCCTTCTTATCCATGCTGGGTGCTTGCGTAGCTCACGCAGACCAGCTTGAATCCAAGCTTCGTTTTGCCAAGCAACTAGGCTTTCTTGAAGCAGACGAAGATGGTTATTTCCAAAAGGCTTTCAAAGAGTTAAAAGTATCTGAGAATGACTATCTAGAAGTAACCTTGCACCCTGTAACAAAAGCCTTTCAGGAGCTTATGTATTCTGCTGTGTCATCATCAGATTATGCTCATCTTTTGGTCATGTTGGTCATTGCAGAAGGTCTCTATTTAGACTGGGGTTCTATAGATTTGGCTCTACCTGAAGCCTATATTCATTCGGAATGGATCAACCTCCACAGAGGTCCTTTCTTTACAGAGTGGGTTCAATTTCTGGTTGACGAACTCAATCGTGTCGGACAAGGTCGAGAAGATTTGACAGAACTTCAGGAACGCTGGAATCAAGCAGTTGCCTTAGAATTAGCCTTTTTTGATATTGGCTATGACGCCTAGTGAAGGTTTAGGATATTTACAAATTTGATGAGGTAAATTATTCAATGTAAATAAAAAAATTTCTTAACGAAAGATAGAGATAAATCGAAATCAGTAGATCGTATAAAGTGAAAAGGAAGGATTTCAATATGACAAGTTTAAAATTATTAAAAGAAAAAGCACCTTTGGTCATTTGCATCACCAATGATGTAGTAAAAAATTTCACAGCAAATGGATTAGTAGCACTGGGTGCATCACCAGCCATGAGTGAGTTTCCTGCTGATTTAGAGGATTTATTAAAGTATGCTGGTGGTTTATTAATAAACATAGGAACATTGACAGATGAAAATTGGAAATTATACCAAGCTGCTTTGAAAATTGCAGAGAAATATAATGTCCCAGCAGTTCTAGATCCTGTAGCCTGTGGAGCAGGAGAATATAGAAAAAAAGTAGCAGATGATCTAATCAACAATTATAAACTAGCAGCGATAAGGGGAAATGCTGGCGAGATTGCCTCTTTAGTGGGAATAAATGTGGCATCTAAAGGAGTAGATAGTGCAGGCGTAGATAATATTGACGAAATTGCTCTAGCAGCAAATGAGAAGTTCAATATTCCAATAGTAGTAACAGGTGAAGTGGATGCTATTGCGGTAAATGGAGAAGTGGTAACGATTCATAATGGTAGTGCCATGATGCCAAAAGTTATTGGAACTGGATGTTTATTAGGGGCAGTGGTAGCAAGCTTTATCGGACTAGAAAAAGGTCAAGAATTGAAATCATTAGAAACAGCAATGTTGGTTTACAATATCGCTGGAGAAATGGCAGAAAAACGTCCAAATGGAGATCTTCCTGGAACATTTAAAGTTGAATTTTTAAATGCCTTATACGAGATTACAGATGAAGATGTAAAGAAATTCAAAAGAGTGAAGTAAGATGTTTCAAAAAGAATTACTAAAACTATATTTTATTTGTGGAACGACTACTTGCCAGGGAAAAGATCTATATAGAGTCGTTGAGGAAGCCTTAAAAGGTGGTATAACCTTATTTCAATTCCGTGAAAAAGGTGAGGGGGCCCTGGAAGGTAAAGAAAAAGTCGAATTAGCAATTAAACTACAGGATCTTTGTAAAAAATACAATGTTCCGTTTGTTGTTAATGATGATATTGATTTGGCGATGGAAATTGACGCTGATGGCGTACATGTAGGACAAGATGACCTTGGAGTTGATGAAATTAGAAAATTGATGCCAGATAAAATAATTGGTCTTTCTATAAAAAACGAGGAAGAATTTCAACAATCAAAAGTTGAATATGCAGATTATGTTGGTGTTGGTCCTGTATTTGATACTCAGTCAAAGGATGATGCTGGTGGTGCTATAGGTTATGAAGGTCTTAAATTGATGAGAAAACTATTGCCACAAATGCCCTTAGTTGCAATTGGTGGGATACAGACGCAACATATTAAAGACATTATGAAGACCAATGTTGACGGTGTTTCAATCATTTCAGCAATATCGTATGCAAAAAATATAGAAAAAACTGTTCGAGAAATGAGTGAACAATAGGTATCGATCTAACCAAAGAAAGATCTGCTGTATTTGTGAGTGCAAGGTTGTATTTCCAGTTCAATTTCTTGAAATGGGAAAAATCGTTTGTTATAATATTTATATAATTAAATAATAAAGACATTTGGGGTGCTTTAGGCTGAGATGATACCCATTGAACCTGATACAGTTAATACTGGCGAAGGGAAATGTGAAAAGGTTTTTTCGTATGTCGAAAAGAACTGTCTAATCTTGTAAGCTAAACTCTAATTCTCGTTTGTAATTGGAGTTTTTTTGTTTATCAAAAGAGAATAGGCTGGATATTAAGTCTTTCGGTAGCTCACCTTGAATGCCCCACTTTTCTTTAAAAAAGGAGTTTTTTTATGTTGAAAAAATGGCAGTTAAAAGATGTTATTTTACTTGCTTTCTTGTCTATCTTTTTTGGTGGCGTTTTTGTAGGATCTGGCTATCTGTTTGATATCCTCACTCTGATTTTAGCCCCTCTTGGCTTGCAGGCCTTTGCCAATGAAATCCTCTTTGGTCTCTGGTGTATGGCTGCGCCTATTGCTGCAATCTTTGTTCCAAGAGTCGGAAGCGCAACGATTGGAGAAGTACTAGCTGCGCTTGCTGAAGTCCTTTATGGTAGCCAATTCGGTCTAGGCGCTCTTTTGTCTGGCTTGGTTCAAGGTTTGGGAAGTGAACTTGGTTTTATCGTAACCAAGAATCGCTATGAAAGTTGGCTCTCTCTAACTGCCAATAGTATTGGGATTACGCTTGTTAGCTTTGTCTATGAATACATTAAGTTAGGTTACTACGCCTTCTCCCTTCCTTTTGTCCTTTCCTTGTTTGTAGTACGTTTTATTTCCGTCTTTTTCTTCTGTACCATCTTGGTTCGTGCCATTGTCAAACTTTATCATCAGTTTGCAGCTGGGGGCAAGGCATAGATGGGGCTGGAACTACGAGCGATTCAGTCACCAATCTTCCCTGAGCCGCTTGATTTTACTTTTCATGCGCAAGCCTTTACCTTGTTAGTTGGGAGCAGTGGTTCAGGAAAATCCAGCCTCTTTCAAATGATTGCCCAAGTCAGTTCTCTTCCCTATAGCGGTCAAGTCCTGATAAATGGGAGCGAGGTCAGTCAGCTTTCTATCATCGAACGTGTCCAGACGGTTGGTATTCTCTTTCAAAATCCCAATCATCAATTTACCATGGAGAACTTGTTTGAGGAGCTGATTTTTACCTTGGAAAATATTGGGCATCCCGTTCAGGAAATTGATTCTAAAATAGCAGATGTGGTTCGACAATGTCGCTGCGAGAAGATCTTGCACCGTCCCATCCATCACTTATCAGGTGGGGAAAAGCAAAAGGCTGCTTTGGCTGTTCTCTTTGCTATGAATCCTAGGGTCTATCTCTTGGATGAGCCCTTCGCTTCCATTGACCGCAAGAGTAGGATAGAGATATTGGAGATTCTAAAAGAGTTGGCCTCTAATGGGAAGACAGTTATTTTGTGCGACCATGATTTATCTGACTATGAAGCCTATATCGACCATATGGTGGAGCTAAGAGACGGACAACTAACGAAAATAAATCAAATCCCTGCCTCTGAAATGACACAGGCTGTTTCAAAGGAGATTGCTTCTAGCCCAGAACTATTCCATATGGATCGAACAACTTGTGAGCTGGATAAGCATCCCCTCTTTTCAATTGCGGATTTCACATTTTACCAAGGGATTTCCTGTATCTTGGGTGATAATGGTGTCGGGAAATCAACCCTCTTTCGATCTATTCTTCAATTTCAAAAGTATAAGGGGCGCATTACCTGGAAGGGGACAGTCCTGAAAAAGAAAAAGAGTTTGTATCGTGACCTGACGGGTGTTGTTCAGGAAGCTGAGAAGCAGTTTATCAGAGTCAGTCTGCGAGAGGAACTGCAATTAGATAGTCCAGACTCTGAAAGAAATCAGCGGATTCTCCAAGCTTTACGATATTTTGATTTGGAGCAGGCACTCGATAAGAGCCCCTATCAATTAAGTGGTGGCCAGCAAAAGATTCTTCAGCTCTTGACCATCTTGACTAGCAAGGCTTCTGTGATCTTGCTAGACGAACCTTTTGCAGGTTTGGATGATAGAGCTTGCCATTATTTTTGTCAGTGGATTCTGGAGGAGAGAAATCAAGGAAGAAGTTTTCTGATTATTAGCCATCGTTTAGATCCCTTGATCTCTGTGGTTGATTATTGGATTGAGATGACTAGTCAGGGGCTCAGTCATGTGAAAGCAGTGACAATTACCAAACCACTCACATCTCAGAGTAGCAATACCCAAGGGGAGGTGAGATAGTATGGTCAAAGTAGCAACCCAGACACCGATTATCAGTCTCTTTTTGCTGATTTTATCCTTGGAAACATCTTTCATTCCTTCGATTGCTCTGAATCTTTCGGTAGTCGCATTTTGTATTCTCTTTATGCTCTATTACCGTCGATTTAAAGTATTGGCTTGGATGATTCTGCTCGCCATTTTGCCATCCTTTGCCAACTACTGGGCAGTTCAGTTACATGGTGATGCTTCGCAGGCAGTCATGCTTGGAACGAGAGCCTTTGTGACGGTTTGTATCGGTCTTGTCTTTGTTTCCTCTATTTCCTTAAAAGAGCTTCTCTTGTACTTGGCTCAAAAGGGGTTATCACGCTCTTGGGCTTATGCCTTGATTGTGGTATTCAATTCCTTTCCCCTTATTCAGCAAGAAATCAAGTCCCTCAAGGAAGCTTGCTTATTACGTGGTCAAGAACTACATTTTTGGTCGCCCTTGATTTACAGTAAGGTTTTGATGACGGTCTTTAGATGGCGCCATCTTTACCTGAGAGCCCTGTCGGCGCATGGATATGACGAACATGCACAGGTGGAGAATCGCTATCGGACTTTTTATATTCCTCAAAGGACACTATTCATCTACCTGCTGTTCTTTTTATTACTTCAAACCAGTCTATTTTTATAAAGGAGTTATTATGGAATTTACAGATATTGCGATGGAATTATCCAAGGAAGCTTGGCAAGCTTCCTTTCATCACCCCTTTGTTTTACAGTTGCAAGAGGGTAATTTAGACCCGTCCATCTTTCGCTATTACTTGATTCAAGATGCCTACTATTTGAAGGCCTTCTCAGAAGCCTATCACCTCTTGGCTGATAAGACTTCAAATCAAGAGATGAAAAGACTCTTGAAACAAAATGCTCAGAGTCTAGTGGAAGGTGAGTTATTTATCCGCCAACAATTTTTCAAGGAATTGGAAATCAGCGATCAGGAAATGGAGCAACATCCAATCGCTCCAACCTGCTATCATTACATTTCGCACATTTATCGTCAATTTGCAGAGCCAAACTTGGGTATTGCCTTTGCGAGCTTGCTGCCTTGTCCTTGGCTATATCATGATATAGGCAAATCACTTAATCTTAAACCATCACCAAATCCTCTCTACCAACAATGGATTGAAACTTATATTACGGATGAGTTGGAGCAACAGATCAGAGAGGAAGAGGCTCTGGTCAATCAACTCTATCGAGAAAGTGACGAGACAGACAAGAAAAAAATGCTAGATGCCTTCCACATCAGTGTTCATATGGAAGCTAAGTTTTGGGAAATGGCCTACCAACACCAGACATGGAAAAGCGATTTACAGTCTTTAGAAACAGGAGAAGAATAGAAATATGAGAAAGAACCAATTGCAAGTTCACAAATTAACCATTTTATCTATGATGATTGCCCTTGATGTAGTCCTTACGCCTATCTTTCGGATTGAGGGAATGGCACCGATGTCCAGTGTAGTCAATATTCTAGCAGGAATCATGATGGGACCTGTTTATGCCTTGGTTATGGCTACAGTGACAGCCTTTATCCGTATGACGACTCAAGGGATTCCTCCTTTAGCTCTCACAGGAGCGACTTTTGGAGCCCTTCTAGCAGGTCTCTTTTATAAGTACGGTCGAAAATTTCACTATTCTGCCTTGGGAGAAATTTTGGGAACAGGTATCATTGGTTCTATTGTTTCCTATCCTGTTATGGTACTCTTTACAGGATCGGCTGCTAAGCTTAGCTGGTTTATCTACACTCCTCGATTTTTCGGAGCAACCTTGATTGGTACTGCGATTTCCTTTATTGCCTTTCGATTTTTAATCAAGCAGGAATTCTTTAAAAAAGTTCAGGGATATTTCTTTGATGAAAGGATAGACTGATGCAGGCATTTACAAATCCTTTTCCTCTGGCAACGACTTCCCTCATTCACTGTATTACCAATGAGATTTCTTGTGAGATGCTAGCAAATGGGATTTTGGCTCTGGGATGTAAACCAGTTATGGCAGATGATCCCCGTGAGGTTCTTGATTTTACTAAGCAAAGCCAGGCACTCTTCATCAATTTGGGGCATTTGTCAGCTGAGAAGGAAAAAGCAATCCGTATGGCAGCTTCTTATGCAGATCAAGTTTGTCTTCCAATGGTAGTAGATGCGGTTGGCGTAACGGCTTCATCCATTCGTAAGAGCTTAGTTGAAGACCTTTTAGACTATAGACCTACGGTCCTTAAAGGAAACATGTCAGAAATCCGAAGTCTTGTTGGCTTAAAACACCACGGGGTTGGGGTCGATGCGAGTGCTAAAGATCAAGAAACTGAGGATTTACTTCAAGTTTTGAAAGACTGGTGTCAGACCTATCCAGGTATGTCATTCTTAGTCACAGGCCCCAATGACCTCATCGTTTCAGAAAATCAAGTTGCTATATTGGGAAATGGCTGTGCTGAATTAGACTGGATAACAGGGACAGGAGACTTAGTAGGAGCCTTGACAGCTGTTTTTCTCAGCCAAGGAAAGACTGCCTTTGAAGCTTCTTGTCTAGCGGTCTCTTATCTTAATATCTCTGCTGAGAGAATAGTTGTTCAAGGAATGGGATTGGAAGAATTTCGTTACCAAGTACTCAATCAGCTTTCACTCCTCAAAAGAGATGAAAACTGGCTAGATGCTATCAAAGGAGATGTTTATGAATAGAGAGGCGCTTAGACTGTACCTGGTAACAAATCGCTACCAAGATTCCGTGGAAAGTTTTCTTGAAAAGATTGAGAAGGCTTGCCGTTCAGGGGTTACCATAGTCCAATTACGAGAAAAAAATCTCACAACCAATCAATATTATCAACTGGCAAAGCAAGTCAAGGAAATAACAGATGCCTATCAGGTACCCCTGATAATCGATGATCGCTTGGATGTCTGTCTCGCGGTTGATGCTGCTGGTCTGCATATCGGAGACGATGAACTACCAGTTTCGGTTGCCCGACAAGTCTTGGGCCCTGACAAAATCCTCGGTGTTACAGCTAAAACTGTAAAAAGAGCTCTCGAGGCAGAAGAAGGAGGGGCGAATTACTTGGGGACAGGAGCCATTTTCCCGACTACGACCAAGGAAAATGCGCCTATCACCCTGATTTCAACCTTGAAGACAATTTGCCAAAGGGTCGCTATTCCAGTAGTTGCTATCGGAGGCTTGACATCAGAGAATATTGACCAACTTATCGGCACGGGCATAGCTGGTGTAGCTGTAGTGCGTGATTTGATGCAGGCAGAAGATATAGAGGCAAAAACTCAAGCCTTTTTGACAAAGTTGGATGACATTATTTTCTAATTAATACTCAATGAAAATCAAAGAGCAAACTAGGAAGCTAGTCGCAGGTTGCTCAAAGCACTGCTTTGAGGTTGCAGATAAAGCTGACATAGTTTGAAGAGATTTTCTAAGAATATAAAAACTCTCTAATTCCCTTAAAGTGGGAACTAGAGAGTTTTTTTTAATCTTTAAAGCTTGTATGGTTGACTGGGCCAGAACCATGACCGAGTTGAGGGGCGTCTTGGATGGCTTTCGTGATAAAGGCCTTGGCTTTATCGACTGCTTGATAGAGGGTTTTCCCCTTGGCTAGTTCAGCAGTAATCACTGCAGCAAAGGTACATCCAGTACCATGTGTATGACAGGTTTGAATTCGTGGACTTTCCCAGACAAATTGGTCCTCCTTGGTAAAGAGGAAATCCTTGGCACCGCCTTCGAGATGGCCTCCTTTGATGACAACAGACTGAGGACCAAATTCTTTTAAAATCAGGCGACCGGCACGCTGCATGTCTTCAGGATCATGGATTGAAAAACCAACAATCTCTTCTGCCTCAGGAAGATTGGGTGTAATAATAGTTGCAAGGGGAAGTAGATTTGTTTTTAGGTAGTCTCTGGCACTGGTATCAATCAGGGTGTCTCCGCTTGTTGCGACCATAACAGGGTCAAGGACGTAGGGACAATCCAGCTTTTTAAGATAGGGCTGGATGATTTCCATAATTTCGGTAGTTGCCAACATCCCAGTTTTTACAGCCTGAGGCTTGATATCCGAAAAGACACTCTCCAATTGGGCTTTCAACATTTGAGGAGAAACGTGCTCGATTAATTGAACGCCTCTGGTATTTTGAGCGACAAGACTGGTCACAACGGCCATTCCATAGACATCTCTAGCTTGGAACGACTTTAAATCAGCCATAATGCCAGCACCACCACTAGGGTCAGTCCCTGCAATGGTCAAAGCAACGGGTAAATAAGTCATCTAAAACCTCCCAACCAACTGAAGTTTGTATTCTTAAGAACAAGCTAGTCCGTTTCAGGAAGGCAATAGAAGACTGCTAGTCCCCATTATCATTTCCACTTCCATCAGCTAGCATTACCTAGATTGAGTCAAAGGGTCTAACAGTTGTTAATCTCAGCTTTACGCACCCCTAGTGGTTGTTTTCTTTTTTCTTTAGTATAGCATATTTTTATAGTTTATATAGTAAGATTTGACTGAAAATCCTTTATCAAATGGTTAAAATTCAAATTTTCAAAGAAAAGATTAATTTCATAGTTGACAAATGTAGATTTTAGGAGTATACTAACAATTGTAATTGACAAATGTAGATTTTGGAGGTGTGATTATGCAGATTTCAGATGCAGAATGGCAGGTCATGAAGATTATTTGGATGCAAGGAGAGCAGACTAGTTCAGATTTGATTAGGGTTCTGGCGGAGCGGTTCGACTGGTCCAAGTCGACCATTCAAACTCTTTTGGCTCGTTTGGTTGAGAAAGAGTGCCTGACGAGGAAAAAAGAAGGCAAGTCCTTTGTCTATTCAGCCCTTTTAACTTTGGATCAAAGTCGAGACTTGCTTGTTCAAGATATCAAAGATAAAGTTTGTTCCCGTAGGATTAAGAACTTGTTGGCTGATTTGATTGCTGAATGTGATTTTACTCAGGCTGACTTGGAAGACTTGGAAGCTGTGATTTCTGAGAAGAAATCAAGCGCTGTAACAGAAGTAAAATGTAATTGTATGTAAAGGAGACGTCATGTTGAATATTATTGTAACCATTATTTGTATTGCCCTTATCGCCTTTATCTTGTTTTGGTTTTTCAAAAAGCCTGAAAAATCTGGACAAAAGGCCCAGCAAAAAAACGGCTACCAAGAGATTCGAGTGGAGGTCATGGGGGGCTATACGCCTGAGTTGATTATCCTCAAGAAATCAGTGCCAGCCCGCATTGTCTTTGACCGCAAAGATCCTTCACCATGTTTGGATCAGATCGTATTTCCAGACTTTGGTGTACATGCGGATCTGCCAATGGGGGAAGAGTATGTAGTGGAAATCACGCCTGAGCAGGCTGGAGAGTATGGTTTCTCTTGTGGCATGAATATGATGCACGGTAAGATGATTGTAGAATAGGAGAATGATATGACTGAAATTGTAAAAGCAAGTCTTGAAAATGGTGTTCAAAAAATCCGTATCACGGCAGACAAAGGCTACCATCCAGCCCATATTCAACTACAAAAAGGAATTCCTGCTGAGATTACCTTTCACCGTGTGACACCGTCAAACTGTTATAAAGAAATTCTCTTCGAAGAAGAAGGAATTCTAGAACCAATCGCTCAAGATGAGGAAAAGATCATTCGTTTTACTCCTCAAGACTTGGGTGAACATGAATTTTCATGTGGCATGAAGATGCAAAAGGGGACCTACACCGTTGTTGAAAAAACTAAAAAGTCTCTCAGTCTTTTACAACGTTTTTGGATTACTAGTATCTTTACTGTGCCTCTTGTGATTCTCATGATTGGGATGTCTACAGGAGGAATTAGTCACCAAGTCATGCGTTGGGGCACCTTTTTAGCCACAACACCCATTATGCTGGTAGCTGGAGTTCCATATATCAGAAGCGCCTGGGCTAGTTTTAAAAAGCACAATTCCAACATGGATACCTTGGTTGCTCTGGGAACCCTAGTGGCCTATTTCTATAGCTTAGTTGCCCTCTTCGCTGGCCTCCCCGTTTACTTTGAAAGTGCTGCCTTTATCTTCTTCTTCGTTCTTATGGGGGCCGTTTTTGAGGAGAAAATGCGGAAAAATACTTCCCAAGCTGTGGAGAAATTACTTGACTTGCAGGCTAAAACTGCAGAAGTCTTGCGTGAGGATAACTATGTTCAAGTCCCTTTGGAGCAAGTCAAGGTAGGTGACCTGATTCGAGTGCGTCCCGGTGAAAAGATTGCGGTTGATGGTGTCGTAGTAGAAGGTATCTCTAGTATTGATGAGTCTATGGTGACAGGTGAGAGTCTGCCTGTGGACAAGACAGTTGGAGATACCGTCATTGGTTCAACCATCAATAATAGTGGAACACTTGTTTTTAGAGCAGAAAAAGTTGGTTCAGAGACTGTTTTGGCTCAGATTGTGGATTTTGTGAAGAAAGCTCAAACCAGTCGTGCGCCGATTCAGGACTTGACGGATAAGATTTCAGGAATTTTTGTCCCAGCAGTTGTCATTTTAGGGATTGTGACCTTTTGGGTTTGGTTCGTCTTGCTCAGGGATAGTGTGGTCGTGCTTGGAGCTAGCTTTGTGTCCTCTCTTCTCTACGGAGTGGCGGTTTTGATTATCGCCTGCCCTTGTGCATTGGGACTTGCAACACCGACAGCCCTTATGGTGGGGACAGGTCGCAGTGCCAAGATGGGAGTTCTCCTCAAAAATGGAACGGTTCTACAGGAAATCCAGAAAGTCCAAACTATTGTTTTTGATAAGACCGGGACTTTGACTGAAGGGAAACCTGTGGTCACAGATATCATTGGAGACGAAGTAGAAGTGCTTGGATTGGCAGCTTCCTTGGAAGAAGCTTCTCAACACCCACTGGCTGAAGCCGTTGTGAAACGAGCGAGTGAAGCTGGACTTGAGTTTCAAACTGTTGAAAATTTCCAAGCCTTGCACGGGAAAGGTGTCTCAGGGCAAATCAATGGAAAACAAGTTTTGCTTGGAAATGCTAAAATGCTGGATGGCATGGATATTTCTAGAACTTATCAAGAAAAACTAGAAGAACTAGAAAAAGAAGCTAAGACAGTTGTTTTCTTGGCTGTGGACAATGAAATCAAAGGCTTGCTTGCTCTGCAAGATATTCCTAAGGAAAATGCCAAGCTTGCCATCAGTCAGTTGAAAAAACGAGGTCTTAAAACAGTCATGCTGACAGGAGATAATGCTGGTGTGGCGCGTGCCATTGCCGATCAGATCGGAATCGAAGAGGTCATTGCAGGTGTCTTGCCAGAGGAAAAAGCTCATGAAATTCATAAACTACAAGCGACTGGGAAAGTAGCCTTTGTTGGTGATGGTATCAATGACGCTCCTGCCCTCAGTGTAGCAGATGTGGGGATTGCTATGGGAGCTGGAACGGATATCGCTATCGAGTCAGCAGATTTAGTGTTGACAACCAATAACCTCCTAGGCGTGGTTCGTGCCTTTGACATGAGTAAGAAAACCTTTAATCGAATTCTGCTCAATCTTTTCTGGGCCTTTATCTACAATGTCGCCGGAATTCCGATTGCAGCAGGAGTCTTTTCTGGTGTTGGACTGGCCCTCAATCCAGAACTAGCTGGTCTAGCCATGGCCTTTAGTTCTGTATCTGTTCTGACTAGTTCACTCTTACTAAACTTTAGTAAAATAGATTAAAAGCGGGCTTGCTCGCTTTTTATACTCTTCAAAAATCTCTTCAAATCACGTCAACTTTATCTGCAACCTCAAAGCTGTGTTTTGAGCAACCTGCGGCTAGCTTTCTAGTTTGTTCTTTGATTTTCATTGAGTATTATAAAACAGAAACTAAAAACGTTTTTAAACTGTACTGTAATAGAGAATAAAAACTTCTGAGCAGATTCTTAGTAAAGTCAAAATAAATGTGATAAATTAGTATTGTAAAAATTTACTGAAACGTTTTCAAAAACTATATGAAACCTTTTTTAGTAGATTTAAAAATATTTGAAGGAGAGTTATCATTATGACTCAAGGGAAAATTACTGCATCTGCAGCAATGCTCAACGTATTGAAAACATGGGGCGTAGATACTATCTACGGTATCCCATCAGGAACACTCAGCTCATTGATGGACGCTTTGGCTGAAGACAAAGATATCCGCTTCTTGCAAGTTCGCCACGAAGAAACAGGTGCTCTTGCAGCGGTTATGCAAGCTAAATTCGGCGGCTCAATCGGGGTTGCAGTTGGTTCAGGTGGTCCAGGTGCGACTCACTTGATTAACGGTGTTTACGATGCAGCTATGGATAACACTCCATTCCTAGCAATCCTTGGATCACGTCCAGTTAACGAATTGAACATGGATGCTTTCCAAGAATTGAACCAAAACCCAATGTACAACGGTATCGCTGTATATAACAAACGTGTAGCTTACGCTGAGCAATTGCCAAAAGTTATTGACGAAGCTTGCCGTGCTGCAGTTTCTAAAAAAGGTCCAGCTGTTGTTGAAATCCCAGTAAACTTCGGTTTCCAAGAAATCGACGAAAACTCATACTATGGATCAGGTTCATACGAGCGTTCATTCATCGCTCCTGCTTTGAACGAAGTTGAAATCGACAAAGCTGTTGAAATTTTGAACAACGCTGAACGTCCAGTTATCTACGCTGGTTACGGTGGTGTTAAAGCTGGTGAAGTAATCACTGAATTGTCACGTAAAATCAAAGCCCCAATCATCACAACTGGTAAAAACTTCGAAGCTTTCGAATGGAACTACGAAGGTTTGACAGGTTCTGCTTACCGTGTTGGTTGGAAACCAGCCAACGAAGTGGTCTTTGAAGCAGACACTGTTCTTTTCCTTGGTTCAAACTTCCCATTTGCTGAAGTTTACCAAGCATTCAAGAATACTGAAAAATTCATCCAAGTGGATATCGATCCTTACAAACTTGGGAAACGCCACGCCCTTGACGCTTCAATCCTTGGTGATGCAGGTCAAGCAGCTAAAGCTATCCTTGATAAAGTAAACCCAGTTGAGTCTACTCCATGGTGGCGTGCAAACGTGAAGAACAACCAAAACTGGCGTGATTACATGAACAAACTCGAAGGTAAAACTGAGGGTGAATTGCAATTGTATCAAGTTTACAACGCTATTAACAAATACGCTGACGAAGATGCTATCTACTCAATCGACGTCGGTGACACTACTCAAACATCTACTCGTCACCTTCACATGACACCTAAGAACATGTGGCGTACATCTCCACTCTTTGCGACAATGGGTATTGCCCTTCCTGGTGGTATCGCTGCTAAGAAAGACAATCCAGATCGCCAAGTATGGAACATCATGGGTGATGGAGCCTTCAACATGTGCTACCCAGACGTTATCACAAACGTTCAATACGACCTTCCAGTTATCAACGTTGTCTTCTCAAATGGTAAATATGCCTTCATCAAGGACAAATACGAAGACACAAACAAACACTTGTTTGGTTGTGACTTCCCTAATGCTGACTATGCGAAAATCGCTGAAGCTCAAGGAGCTATTGGATTTACAGTTGACCGTATCGAAGACATCGACGCAGTCGTTGCAGAAGCTGTTAAATTGAACAAAGAAGGTAAAACTGTTGTTATCGATGCTCGCATCACTCCACATCGTCCACTTCCAGTAGAAGTACTTGAGTTGGATCCAAAACAACACTCAGAAGAAGCCATCAAAGCCTTCAAGGAAAAATACGAAGCAGAAGAACTCGTACCATTCCGCCTCTTCTTGGAAGAAGAAGGATTGCAATCACGCGCAATTAAATAATTCCTTCGTGGAACTTAAAAAGATCGGAGCAATCCGGTCTTTTTATGGAGGATAGTAAATGAATTTAAATCAATTAGATATTATCGTTTCAGATGTTCCCCAAGTCTGTGCTGACTTGGAGCGTATTTTGGATAAAAAGCCCGATTATGTTGATGACAGTTTTGCTCAGTTTACGATTGGCAGTCACTGTCTGATGTTGTCCCAAAATCATTTGATTCCTTTGGAAGATTTTCAGTCAGGAATCATTCTTCATATCGAGGTTGAGGATGTAGACCAGAATTACCAACGGTTGAAAGAACTTGGTATCCAGGTTTTAAACGGACCAACTGTAACCGATTGGGGAACAGAGTCCTTATTAGTTAAAGGGCCTGCTGGTCTAGTGATTGATTTTTATCGTATGAAGTAGGTAATTCTATTATCAAATTTTTTATCTAAACATTCTTGGAGTGAAACTTAAAAAGATCGGAGCAATTCGATCTTTTTTGTATTTATGCGACTTTCAGTCCGTCTCGCTCCGTTAGGTGCGAGACAAAAAACCACCCGTTTTCACGGGTGGTTATGATTTCTACACTTATTGTTTGGCTTCCTGTTTTAATTGTTGCACCTGTTCCTTGTACTGGAGAAGCTCCTTGTCTTTTTTATGGATAGTCGTTTCTGCTTCAGCAATGCGGCTTTTCAGCTCTTGAGTCTTGCCATGGTGATAGCTAAAACCAATAGCACTACCAACAATGATCCCGATTACTAGACAAGTAAAAATCACCAAAATCAAGGGAGCAGATAGTTGTGTAAAGACAAGACTGACAGTTACTGTTTGACGATTGAGCAGACCAAAGGAGATCACAATGACTAATAAGATCAAACCGCCAATTAGATAAGCCTTATCTTTCAGTGACAATTCATTAAATTTTTTTAGCATAAGTTCCTTTTCTCCTGACTATGTTGATAGAAAATTACACACCATTTAGGTATTAACAAAATTCATTTTACTAGAAAATTTCGATACTGTCAATAATTTCTAACGGCTTATTTACCATCAATCAATCGATTCATTGAAAAGGAGTATTCATTTTCTAATATTTGATTGAGTAAACAGAACGGAGCAATTCGGTCTTTTTTCTGTTCCCTCTTTCTTATAACAAGATTGTGATAGTTTATATCTTTATAACAAAAGTTTTAAAGACTTGATTGTTTTGAAAGAATATTTTAAAATAAGATTCAGTAAAAATGAAAGAGGTTTTGAAAATGTCTGAAAAACAAATGAAAATTTTAGGTTGGGTAGCGACCTTTATGTCTGTTATGATGTATGTGTCTTACTTCCCACAAATCATGAACAATCTGGCTGGTCAAAAAGGAAATTTCATCCAGCCCTTGGTTGCTGCCATCAACTGTAGTCTCTGGGTTTACTACGGTCTTTTCAAAAAAGAAAGAGATATCCCCCTTGCAGCAGCTAATGCACCAGGTATTATTTTTGGCCTAGTGACGGTTATTACAGCTTTGATTTAAAAGGAACAGAGGAGACTAGTTTTCAGTCTTCTTTTTTGTTTCAGGGGAGGCTATTTACTTTTTCTAGAGGATAATTTTTTAAAAAACAATCTGATAAACTTAAATAGTAGAATAGTATCAGTATGTCACAGTATTTTATAAGAAAAGGTTTACAGAATAAGTTATAATATAAGTAAATGAACAAGCAAATAAGAAAGTGAGTAGAGTTATGACCGAAAAACTGACTTTTCCGGATGGTTTCTTGTGGGGCGGAGCGACAGCTGCCAACCAGTGTGAGGGTGCTTATAATTTAGAAGGTCGTGGATTGGCGAATGTGGATGTCGTCCCCATCGGTCCAGATCGTGAAGCCATTATCACAGGTCAGAAAAAGATGTTTTCGTTTGAGGAGGGCTATTTTTACCCAGCCAAGCAAGCTATTGATATGTACCATCATTACAAGGAAGATATTGCCCTTTTTGCGGAAATGGGCTTTAAGACTTATCGTCTATCCATTGCTTGGACTCGGATTTTTCCTAAGGGCGACGAAACAGTGCCAAATGAAGCTGGTCTAGCCTTTTATGAGGATTTATTTAAGGAGTGCCACAAGTATGGTATCCAACCTCTGGTGACTATCACTCATTTCGACTGTCCTATGCACTTGATTACAGAGTACGGTGGTTGGCGCAATCGTCGGATGTTAGACTTCTATGAAAAACTTTGTCGCACACTCTTTACCCGCTATAAGGGTTTGGTCAAATATTGGCTTACCTTCAACGAAATCAACATGATTCTCCATGCCCCCTTTATGGGAGCTGGGCTCTGTTTTGAAGAAGGAGAAAATCAAGAACTGGTTAAATATCAGGCTGCACACTATGAGTTGGTAGCTTCAGCTCTTGCGACAAAGATTGCCCACGAAATTGACCCAGAAAATAAGGTGGGATGTATGTTGGCTGCAGGGCAATACTATCCTAACACAGCCCATCCAAGAGACTACTGGGCAGCCATGGAGGAAGACCGCAAGAGTTACTTCTTCATTGATGTTCAAGCGCGTGGGGAATACCCAAACTACGCCAAGAAGCAGTGGGAGCGTGAGCGAATCGAGATTCAAATGACTGCAGAAGATTTAGAGTTGTTGAAGGACAATACTGTTGACTTTGTTTCCTTCTCTTACTATGCAAGTCTAGTAGCCTCAGGTGATCCAGAAGTTAAAGAATTAACTGCTGGAAATATCTTTGCCTCTCTCAAAAATCCTTATCTTGAATCCTCAGAATGGGGATGGCAGATTGACCCACTTGGTCTTCGTATCACCCTCAATGCTATCTGGGATCGTTACCAAAAGCCAATGTTCATCGTGGAAAACGGTCTAGGTGCTATGGATACACCGGATGAGAATGGTCATGTAGCAGATGACTATCGGATTGCTTACTTAGAGGCTCATATCAAGGCCATGCGAGATGCCATTTACCAAGATGGCGTTGACTTGCTTGGTTATACGACTTGGGGCTGTATCGATCTGGTTTCAGCTGGAACAGGCGAAATGAACAAGCGCTATGGCTTTATCTATGTAGATCGAGATAATGCTGGTCATGGAAGCCTCAAACGTAGCAAGAAGAAATCCTTCTACTGGTACAAGGATGTCATTGCCAGCAATGGTGCAAGCATTGAGTAGAGCACATTTGTTCACTATTTTTATAAAATCTTCTCCCTAATTTATAAGATGTGAAAAAGAGTTCAATTCGAACTCTTTTTTTGCTATAATGAGGGGAGAAAAATCAGACAGGAGATTGACATGTCAGAACCATTATTTTTACAATCAGTTATGCAAGAAAAAATTTGGGGAGGTACCAAGCTACGTGATGAGTTTGGTTACGACATCCCAAGTGAAAAAATCGGAGAATATTGGGCCATCTCAGCCCATCCAAATGGAGTCTCTAAAGTTGCCAATGGACGCTACCAGGGAACAGACCTCGCTACTTTGTATGCGGAACATCGTGAATTGTTTGGCAATCGTCCTGAGCCTGTATTTCCACTTTTGACTAAGATTCTGGATGCCAACGACTGGCTCAGTGTCCAAGTTCACCCAGACGATGCCTATGGACTAGAGCATGAAGGTGAACTTGGAAAAACAGAATGCTGGTACATTATCGCAGCGGATGAAGGTTCAGAAATTATCTATGGTCACAATGCCAAGTCAAAAGAAGAACTCCGCCAGCAAATCGAGGACAAGAACTGGGATGCCTTGTTGACAAAAGTTCCTGTAAAGGCTGGAGATTTCTTCTATGTACCAAGTGGCACCATGCACGCTATCGGAGCAGGAATTTTGATTCTTGAAACCCAACAATCTAGTGACACCACTTATCGCGTCTATGACTTTGACCGTAAGGATGATAAGGGCAATTTGCGTGAACTTCACCTTGAAAAATCTATTGATGTCTTGAACATTGGTGAGCCTGCAAATAGCCGTCCTGTAACTGTTAAAGCAGATGATTTGCGTTCCACTCTCCTTGTATCCAATGATTTCTTTGCAGTTTACAAGTGGGAAATCACTGGAAAAGTTGACTTCGAAAAGACAGCTGACTACAGCTTATTCAGTGTCTTAGCTGGTCAAGGTCAGCTTACTATTGATGGAAAAAACTATCCAATTCAAAAAGGTAGCCACTTTATTCTACCAAACGATGTTGAATCTTGGACCTTAGAAGGACAAGGTTTGGAATTAATTGTTAGCCATCCATAAAAAAGAAAGGGCCTGAGTTCACTACTCAAGTCCTTTTTGATTACATAAATTGGGCGATGAAGACCACGATGATGATGATTGGAATGATGAAACGAAGAAGGAAGAGCCAGGTTTGGAAAAGTCCCTGTTTCCATGCTGTTTCATCAAGGTGTAGTTCCTCCATGGCAAGAGCTTTTTTGAAGATGTAGCCTGTAAAAAGTGAAAGGCAGAGGGCTCCAAATGGCATGAGAAGATTGGAAACCAAGAAGTCCATAGCGTCAAAGAAGGTCTTCCCGAAGATATGAACATCTGCCATAACACCGTAAGAAAGGGCTGAAGGGATTCCAAAGACAAAGGTTAAAATTCCTAAAATAACACTCCACTTAGCTCGCTTGCTGTTGTCCTGATTGGTGATATTACCTACATTGATTTCTAGCATAACGACAGAAGAAGTGACTGTCGCAAAAAGGAAGAGCAAGAGGAAGAGGATGTAGAAAATGGTTCCAAAAGGCATCTTTTCAAAGAGCTGAGGCAAGACGATAAAGAGCAAGCTTGGTCCCCCTTCAGACTGGATATTGAAGGCTGACATGGCTGGGAAAATGGCTAGACCTGCCATGATGGATACCGAGATATTCATGGCTACAATGGAAATCCCTGATTGGACCAGATTGGTTTTCTTATCCAAGTAAGAAGCATAGGTCAGCATGGCTGTAACCCCTAGTGAGAGGGCGAAGAAAGATTGTCCCAGAGCATAGAGGAGACCAGCACTCGTCAATTTTGAAAAGTCTGGTTTGAGGAAGTAAAGAACCCCTTCCATGGCATTTGGCAAGCTGAGAGAGCGCCCGATGATGACGACAAAGATGATAAAGAGGAGAGGCATCATGACCTTTGAAGCTCTTTCAATCCCTTTTTGAACCCCACGTGATACAATAAAGATATTCAACAGGATAAAGGCTGCTTGAGCTCCTAGGGCAATTACTGGATTTGAGATGATTGAAGTGAATAACTGAGCATAATCACCTGTTCCACTAAGTTGGAACAATTTTCCAAACTCAATGCCTAGATAGACTAAAATCCATCCTCCAATAACACTGTAGAAAGATAAGAGGATAAAAAGGGCAAAGGCACCAATCCAACCGATAAAATTGTATTTGCTATTCTTGCCTAGTTTTCCAAAGGTTTTAATCCCAGAGACACCAGCGCTTCTGCCGAGGGCAAACTCAGCTAGCAGGAGGGGGAAACCGATTAAGATAGTGGAGATGAGAAAGACTAGTAAAAAGCCTCCTCCACCGTTAGCAGCAGTCATATAAGGGAATTTCCAAACGGCTCCAAGTCCGATGGCTGAACCAGCAGATGCTAGGATGAAGCCCAGTTTAGAACCCCATTGCGATTTTTCAGACATAGTTAAACTCCTAAAATTAGTATTACAAAAGAAAAAGCTACTGCCCTTGGCAAATAGCCTCATAAGTACTCAAAATGAGCCTTTCTTTTGATTGATAGACTTGACTATCCTATCATGTTTTCTAAGGTCTGTCAAGAAAACCATTTTCATGTTATGATAAAGTAAAAAATTTCGCAAAAACGCTTGACTCTGACCTAGGGGGAGGGGTTATACTATCAATGTAATACTCTTCGAAAATCAAATTCAAACCACGTCAGCGTCGCCTTACCGTACTCAAGTACAGCCTGCGGCTAGCTTCCTAGTTTGCTCTTTGATTTTCATTGAGTATAAGGAGGAAATCATGTACCATATAAAAGAAGCTGCGCAGCTTTCGGGCGTCTCTGTCAAGACCCTGCACCACTACGATAAGATAGGCCTTCTGGTTCCTTTAAAGTCGGAAAACGGTTATCGAACTTACAGTCAAGAGGATTTGGAACGCCTTCAGGTCATTCTTTACTACAAATATCTAGGCTTTTCTTTAGAAAAAATAGCAGAGCTATTAAAGGAAGAAAGGACAGATTTATTACCCCATTTGACCAGGCAGTTGGACTATTTGACTCGAGAAAGGGAACATCTGGATAGCTTGATTTCCACCTTGCAGAAAACCATTCAAGAACAAAAAGGAGAAAGAGAAATGAGCATTCAAGAGAAATTTGCTGGATTTAACTACAAAGACCATCAAAAATACCACCAAGAGGCGGTAGAAAAGTATGGACAAGAAGTGATGGACCAAGCGCTTGAACGCCAGAAAGGTCACGAAGATGAGGCCACTGCTGCCTTCAACCAGGTTTTTCGAGCCTTGTCACAAAATCTTCAAGCTGGACTGCCTGTAACAGCAACAGAAAATCAAGAAGAAGCAGCTAAACTCTTGCAAGCTATTCGTACTTATGGATTTGACTGCTCCGTTGAGGTATTCGGTCATATCGGTAAGGGATATGTCTATAACCCAGAGTTTAAGGAAAACATTGACAAATTTGGTACTGGAACAGCCCAGTACACATCAGATGTGATTGCCCACTATGTCCAAACTCAGACAAAATAAAATCGGAGGAGTATTCTTCCGATTTTTGCTAAATTCAAGTACTACTTGCTTAATAATTTTTCTACCACATTTAGTTTTCGCATGGTCAAATCCACATTGAAAAGCTTTTCAAGATAGTTAGTACTGAGCTTTTTTCGTTTTGCAGTTCTAGGGAGATAGAGGTAGAGACAGTGGTTACCGACACAAATTTCTTCTTCGCTGTAATCAATTTTTAATTTTTCTAAAGGAAGACTTTGAATAGGTTCTTGATAAAAAATCACGTGTACACGGTCATAAAGATAGTGTTCTCCAAACGGATTTTCTTGGACAATGTTTTTAAAAATATCCTTATTCTTAATGATTATTTTGAGATCGGCTCCAATCTTTTCCTTTATTAGAGTATGAACCTGTTCTCGTATTTCTTCGAGAGCTAAGTTACTTTCAAGAATAATATTTCCACTTTGAATATAAGTTCGAACTTGTTGAAAACCAGCTTCTGTCAAGATATCTACTAGATAAGACATTTTAGGGATAGCATTTTTTCCATTAGGAGTCACTCCCCTTAGCAAGATAATATGTTCCAAAGTAGTTCCTTTCTTTTGGGGCGGATTGTTCCGTTTAGTAATGTATATTTAGATTGGGTTTGCTCCTGCCACCCAGCCGGTACAGAGGGCAGAAGTGATGTTAAAGCCACCAGTGTGGGCATTGATATCTAGTACCTCGCCAGCAAAGTGGAGTCCAGGTACCAGCTTACTTTCTAGAGTTTTGGGATTGATTTCCTTGAGACTGACGCCCCCTTTGGTAACAAAGGACTTGGAAAGGGACATTTTGCCAGTCACAGGGATTTTGAGAGCCTTGATAGACTGGAGAAGTTGTTCACGTTCCTTTTCAGTCAGTTGTTTGACTTTTTCAGGATAGCCTTGCACAAAAAATTCTGCCAAGCGTTCTGGGAGCAAGGTTTTTAAAGCGTTTTTCAAGGATTTTTCCCGATTTTCTTCTAGGAATGCAGCCAAGTCCTTCTCAGAAAGTTGAGGCAAAACATCCAGTGAGAGAACCTCCCCACCCTTTACAAAGCTAGACATACGCAGAGCAGCAGGGCCTGACAAACCAAAGTGGGTAAAAAGCAGATCGTGAGTGATGACATGCTTGCCATAACTTAGGGTCACATCATCCAGAGAAATCCCTTGTAAGGCCTTATGTGGAAAATCCGTCAATAATGGACTTTCAGCAGCCTCAAGTTCGGTAATGGTGTGTTTAAAATGACGGGCAATCTCATGTCCAAAACCAGTCGAACCAGTGGAAGGATAGGATTTTCCACCAGTTGTGACAATCAGTTTATCACAAGTGAAATTTTGGTCTGCGGACTTCAGGACAAACTGGTCATCCACCTTTTTAACCGAAACAATCTCGGTTTGAGTAGCAACTTGACCACCTAGCTCAGTGATTTTCTTTTCCAAGGCATCGATAATGGTTCGAGACTTGTCACTAGCAGGAAAGACGCGCCCGTGGTCTTCGACTTTAAGTTTAACCCCATTTTCCGTAAAAAAGTTAATGATATCATGGTTATCAAATTGGGAGAAGACACTGTAGAGAAAGCGCCCATTTCCAGGGATGCCAGCTAGCAGGTCGTCCAAGCTACCATTGTTGGTCACATTGCAACGTCCACCACCAGTCCCAGCTAATTTTTTTCCAAGTTTCCGATTTTTTTCGATAAGGAGGGTTTTCTGTCCATAAAAGCTACTGGAAATCGTAGCCATCATACCAGCAGGTCCTCCACCGATGACAATAGTATCAAAATGTTTCATAGCTCTATTGTACCACAAAAAAACAAGAGATGATGGTCACCTCTTGTCAAGAATGCAATTAATCAATTTCATATCCCATCAGCAAACCACCATCTTCTGCATAAAAACTGCAGAGACCAGATGTTGGGATAATTTTAATATCTGCTTGTGGGAAGGTTTCGCGAATTCGCTCTGAGAGCTGTTGGCAACATTTCTCGTTATTGCGTTGGGCCATGATAATACGTCCACCAGCATATCCAGCTTTTACTAACTCATCATAGGCAGCTTGAACTGATTTCTTTGGTCCTCGTGCTTTTTGTAGTAGTTCGAGAGTTCCGGTTTCACTAGCTTCTCCAACCATACGGATGTTGAGAAGGCCAACGACTGTACCGATAAGCTTGCTCAAACGGCCGTTTTTCACCAAGTTATCGACCTTGGCCAGAACAAAGAGCAACTTGGTTTTTTCTTGATAGGCAGTGATAGCTTCAACCACTTCTTCAAAAGACAAGCCCTGGTCAATCAAGTTATTCAATTTTTCTACGAGCAAGTCAACTTCCCCACCAGCAGACAAACTATCAATTACATGAATTTTAGTATCAGGATGGTCTTCAAGATAAATATTCTTTGCTAGTTGAGCACTATTGTGACTGCCAGAAAGAGTACCAGTGATGGTTACTAGGAAAATATTTTTGGCTCCTTCAAATGCTCGTAAATAATCATCTGGGCTTGGACAAGCTGATTTTGAAGCTTCTGCAGTTGCATACATGGTTTCCATCATTTGGTCAATGTCAAGATTGGCATCATCAACAAAGACCTGATCAGCTACTTGAATGGTTAAGGGGACACTTATAAAGGTCGTGTCAATAGCTGGTGTTGCCAGCTGACGATAATCACAACCAGAGTCAGCAATAATCTTCCAAGTCATAGAAATTCTCCATCTTTGTCAGTTATACATTGACAAAGGTTCTGTCTTTTTTTACAATTATATCATGAAAGCCCTTGAAACAAAAGCCTCATCCGTCTGTTGTGACAAGTAGAAAGAAAATGTTATGTCTGAACGTAGAATCTCTGAAAAGTCTCTTGAAAATCTCAGAAAATCAAACCAAGAATCCAATTTATTAACTAGAGAAGCCATCGAAACAGCCCTCTTGCAACTCTTGGAAAAAAAGGACTTGACCAAGATTAGTATTTCTGAATTGGTCAAACGTGCAGGCGTTTCGCGTGCGGCCTTTTATCGCAATTATGATTCCAAAGAGGAGATTTTAGAAAGCGTCTTTAAACGAACTGTCCACAATATTATGGAACAGTTGCATCATTATGATTTAAAGACAGACCTTTATCTGGTCTGGGTTCACCTTTTCCGAGAGGCCAGAAAGGAAGCCAGAGTGATTCAATTGGCCTTGGATTACCATCTGGAAAAAATCTTTGTCCAAGCCATGCAGGAATTTTTAGAAAAATACCATGGGAAATCAAAAGGTGTCAGCTCTTATCTTCATTCCTTTTGGAGCTCGGCCATCGTTTCTGTCCTTCTAAAATGGATCAAGGATGGCATGAAGGTACCAGCTGAAAAGATTGCAGATTTAGGTTTACCATTTTTTAAAAAATAGAGAAAAAGGAGAAGAGATATGACTGAAAAAAGACTAGCATGGGATGAGTATTTTGCAGCCCAAGCCTTACTAATTGCCAATCGTTCCACTTGTAAACGTGCCAAAGTGGGCGCAATTTTGGTAAAGGATAATAAAGTTATTTCCACTGGTTATAATGGTTCGGTGTCAGGGACTGAGCATTGTATTGATCACGAATGTCTGGTCATCGAAGGTCACTGTGTTCGCACTCTTCACGCAGAGGTTAATGCCATTCTCCAAGGTGCAGAACGTGGGGTTCCCAAAGGCTTTACAGCCTATGTGACCCACTTTCCATGTCTAAACTGTACAAAACAATTGCTTCAGGTTGGTTGCAAGCGTGTGGTTTATATCAACCAGTACAGAATGGACGACTACGCCCAATACCTTTATCAAGAAAAAGGGACAGAATTGACTCATTTACCACTTGAGACAGTACAGACAGCTCTTAAAGAGGCTGATCTAATGTAAAAAATATCAAAAATAAATGGTTTAGAAAGATTTTTAAACCGTTTTTTGGTATAATAAGAAGAATAAATTGAAAGAAGGAATTCCAAAAATGGGAAAAATTGAAGTTATTAATCATCCACTGATTCAACACAAATTGTCAATCTTACGTCGTACAGATACTTCTACAAAAGCTTTCCGTGAGCTAGTAGATGAGATTGCAATGTTGATGGGATATGAAGTACTTCGTGATCTTCCACTAGAAGATGTGGAAATCGAAACACCAATCACAAAAACAGTTCAAAAACAATTGGCTGGTAAGAAATTGGCTATCGTTCCAATCTTGCGTGCAGGTATCGGGATGGTTGATGGACTTTTGAGCTTGGTTCCAGCTGCTAAAGTTGGCCACATCGGTATGTACCGTGATGAAGAAACGCTTCAACCAGTTGAGTACTTGGTGAAATTGCCTGAAGATATTGACCAACGTCAAATTTTTGTGGTAGACCCAATGTTGGCAACAGGTGGCTCAGCAATCTTGGCTGTTGATTCTCTTAAAAAACGTGGCGCATCAAATATCAAATTTGTCTGCCTTGTATCTGCTCCAGAAGGTGTTAAAGCCCTTCAAGAAGCTCATCCAGATGTAGAAATCTTTACAGCAGCCTTGGATGAACGCTTGAACGAACACGGTTATATCGTTCCAGGTCTTGGAGATGCTGGGGACCGCTTGTTCGGTACAAAATAAAATAAAAAAGAGATTGACTTGGAAAAGGATTTCCAGTCACGAAAGGAGGTTGAATTTTTGTTTCTGTCTAATGAAAACAGAGCAAAAATTTGACCTTTTTTGACCAAGATATTATAATAGTCTTATCTTCAGTCATTTGACCAATAAAATTAAAACTCAAAAGGAGAAATAAATGATTCCTGTAGTTATTGAACAAACAAGCCGTGGAGAACGTTCCTACGATATTTACTCACGTCTTCTTAAAGACCGCATCATTATGCTGACAGGCCCAGTTGAAGACAATATGGCCAACTCTGTTATTGCCCAGTTGCTTTTCTTGGATGCCCAAGATAGTACAAAGGATATTTACCTTTATGTCAATACACCTGGTGGTTCCGTTTCAGCTGGTTTGGCAATCGTTGATACCATGAACTTTATCAAGGCAGATGTCCAAACCATTGTTATGGGAATGGCAGCATCTATGGGGACGGTCATTGCATCAAGTGGAGCAAAAGGCAAACGTTTCATGCTTCCAAATGCAGAGTATATGATCCACCAACCAATGGGTGGTACAGGTGGAGGTACTCAGCAAACCGATATGGCGATCGCTGCAGAACACTTGCTTAAAACTCGTAATACCTTGGAAAAAATCTTGGCTGAAAATTCAGGTCAGTCAATCGAAAAAGTTCACGCAGATGCAGAACGCGATAACTGGATGAGTGCCCAAGAAACACTTGAATATGGCTTTATTGATGAAATCATGGCCAACAATTCATTGAATTAATGATCAAAGAAGGCAAACTCGACTGGGTTTGCTTTTTTTGGTATAATAGGGAGAGATTTCTTAGAAAGAGGATTTATCATGTTTGAAAAAGTCAATCGATCTGGCTTGATTATCTATCTTTACTATAATCGTGATGCCAAAAAATTGCAGGATTATGGAGATATTACCTATCATTCCAAGAAACATCGTTACTTACAACTCTATGTTCCAACTCAAGAAATGGAGCAATTGGTCGGGCGCTTGGGCAAGGAAAAGTTTATAAAAAAAGTCAGGGTTTGTCATATCCAAGAGCTGGAAACACCCTTTGTGGGCAATCTTCATCGAGAGGAAAACGTTATCATCGAAAAAGTTCAAGAAAAGTGTTGACAATTTTCTGATAATTCGGTATATTCTTAACATGCTATTTATTTAAGAATAAGGAGACAAAAAAGATGAAGAAAAAATTTGCCCTATCGTTTGTGGCGCTTGCAAGTGTAGCACTTCTTGCAGCCTGTGGAGAAGTGAAGTCTGGAGCGTCAAACGCTGCTGGTAATTCAGTAGATGAAAAGACAATCAAAATTGGATTTAACTTTGAAGAAACTGGTGCCGTAGCAGCCTACGGTACATCTGAACAAAAAGGTGCCCAACTTGCCGTTGATGAAATCAATGCTGCAGGTGGTATCGATGGAAAACAAATCGAAGTAGTCGATAAAGATAACAAGTCTGAAACAGCTGAGGCGGCTTCAGTAACAACTAACCTTGTAACCCAATCTAAAGTATCAGCAATCGTAGGACCTGCGACATCTGGTGCAACTGCAGCTGCGGTAGCTAACGCTACAAAAGCAGGTGTTCCATTGATTTCGCCAAGTGCGACTCAAGATGGATTGACTAAAGGTCAAGATTACCTCTTTATCGGAACATTCCAAGATAGCTTCCAAGGAAAAATTATCTCAAACTATGTTACTGAAAAATTAAACGCTAAGAAAGTTGTTCTTTACACTGACAATGCCAGCGACTATGCTAAAGGTATTGCTAAAGCCTTCCGTGAAGCTTACAAAGGTGAAATCGTTGCAGATGAAACTTTCGTAGCAGGTGATACAGACTTTCAAGCAGCCCTTACAAAAATGAAAGGGAAAGACTTTGATGCTATCATCGTCCCTGGTTACTACACTGAAGCTGGTAAAATTGTAAACCAAGCGCGTGGTATGGGAATTGATAAACCAATCGTTGGTGGTGATGGATTCAACGGTGAAGAGTTTGTACAACAAGCAACTGCTGAAAAAGCATCAAACATCTACTTTATCTCAGGCTTCTCAACTACTGTAGAAGTTTCAGCTAAAGCAAAAGCTTTCCTTGATGCTTACCGTGCTAAGTACAACGAAGAGCCTTCAACATTTGCAGCCTTGGCTTATGACTCAGTTCACCTTGTAGCAAACGCAGCAAAAGGTGCTAAAAACTCAGGTGAAATCAAGGATAACCTTGCTAAAACAAAAGATTTTGAAGGTGTAACTGGTCAAACAAGCTTCGATGCAGACCACAACACAGTCAAAACTGCTTACATGATGACCATGAACAATGGTAAGGTTGAAGCAGCAGAAGTTGTAAAACCATAATAGAAAAATGTTGAAATAGGGAATGAGCCTCTGACTCACTCCCTGTTTCGGTGTTTAAGAACCTATCAAAAAGTGAGGGGAAACCCTCAAAATTATAAATAGAAAGAGTGAATCTTATGCTCCAACAACTAGTAAATGGTTTGATTCTAGGTAGTGTTTATGCGCTGTTAGCCCTAGGATATACCATGGTTTACGGAATTATCAAGCTCATCAACTTCGCCCACGGTGATATTTATATGATGGGAGCCTTTATCGGTTATTTCTTGATTAATTCTTTCCAAATGAATTTCTTTGTAGCTCTTATTGTAGCTATGTTAGCGACAGCCATTCTTGGTGTCGTGATTGAGTTCCTTGCTTACCGACCTTTACGTCACTCTACTCGTATTGCTGTTTTGATTACGGCTATTGGGGTTTCTTTCCTATTGGAGTATGGGATGGTCTATCTGGTTGGTGCCAATACCCGTGCCTTCCCTCAAGCGATTCAAACAGTTCGCTATGATTTGGGACCAATCAGCTTAACAAATGTGCAGTTAATGATCTTGGCCATTTCCTTGATTTTGATGATTTTGTTACAAGTCATTGTCCAAAAAACAAAGATGGGGAAAGCCATGCGTGCTGTATCTGTAGATAGCGATGCAGCGCAATTGATGGGGATCAATGTAAATCGTACTATCAGCTTTACCTTCGCTTTGGGTTCAGCTCTTGCGGGTGCGGCTGGTGTTCTGATTGCCCTCTATTATAACTCTCTTGAACCTTTGATGGGGGTTACTCCAGGTCTTAAGTCTTTCGTTGCCGCAGTACTTGGTGGTATCGGAATTATTCCTGGTGCGGCTCTTGGTGGTTTTGTGATTGGTTTATTGGAAACTTTTGCGACAGCCTTTGGAATGTCAGACTTCCGTGATGCCATTGTTTATGGAATCTTGTTGTTGATCTTGATTGTCCGCCCAGCTGGTATCCTTGGTAAAAATGTGAAAGAGAAGGTGTAAACGATGAAAGAAAATTTAAAAGTTAATATTCTATGGTTACTCCTTTTGTTAGCTGGTTATGGCTTGATTAGTGTACTGGTTTCAGTTGGAGTACTCAACCTATTCTATGTACAGATTTTACAACAAATTGGAATTAATATTATTTTGGCTGTTGGCCTTAACTTAATCGTTGGTTTTTCAGGACAATTTTCACTTGGACATGCTGGTTTCATGGCGATCGGTGCCTATGCAGCAGCTATTATTGGTTCTAAATCACCAACCTACGGTGCCTTCTTTGGAGCCATGCTTATAGGTGCTTTGCTTTCAGGAGCAGTTGCCTTGCTTGTCGGAATTCCAACCTTACGCTTGAAGGGGGATTACCTTGCGGTAGCAACTCTCGGTGTATCTGAAATTATCCGTATCTTTATCATCAATGGTGGAAGTCTTACAAATGGTGCGGCAGGTATCTTGGGAATTCCAAACTTTACAACTTGGCAAATGGTATACTTCTTTGTCGTGATTACAACCATTGCAACCTTGAACTTCTTGCGTAGTCCAATTGGTCGTTCAACCCTATCCGTTCGTGAAGATGAAATCGCTGCAGAGTCAGTCGGTGTTAATACAACTAAAATTAAAATCATCGCTTTTGTCTTTGGTGCTATTACTGCAAGTATTGCAGGATCACTTCAGGCAGGATTTATCGGTTCAGTTGTACCGAAAGATTACACTTTCATCAACTCAATCAATGTTTTGATTATTGTTGTATTTGGTGGACTTGGTTCCATTACAGGTGCTATTGTTTCAGCTATTGTTCTTGGAATTTTGAATATGCTTCTCCAAGATGTTGCTAGCGTGCGTATGATTATCTACGCTTTGGCCTTGGTATTGGTAATGATTTTCAGACCAGGTGGACTCCTTGGAACATGGGAATTGAGCCTATCACGTTTCTTTAAAAAATCTAAGAAGGAGGAACAAAACTAATGGCATTACTTGAAGTAAAACAGTTAACCAAACATTTTGGCGGTCTAACAGCTGTTGGAGATGTGACTCTTGAATTGAACGAAGGGGAATTAGTTGGACTAATTGGTCCAAACGGAGCTGGGAAAACCACTCTTTTCAACCTCTTGACTGGTGTTTATGAACCAAGTGAGGGAACTGTTACCCTTGATGGTCACCTTTTAAATGGGAAGGCACCTTATAAGATTGCTTCTTTGGGCCTTGGACGTACTTTCCAAAATATTCGTCTTTTTAAAGATTTAACAGTTTTGGACAATGTTTTGATTGCTTTTGGAAACCATCACAAACAACATGTTTTTGCTAGTTTTTTGCGCCTACCAGCTTTTTACAAGAGTGAAAAAGAATTAAAGGCTAAAGCTTTGGAATTACTGAAAATCTTTGATTTAGATGGTGATGCAGAAACTCTTGCTAAAAATCTTGCCTACGGACAACAACGTCGTTTGGAAATTGTTCGTGCCCTTGCTACGGAACCTAAAATTCTCTTTTTGGATGAACCAGCCGCAGGTATGAACCCGCAGGAAACTGCAGAATTGACTGAGTTAATTCGTCGCATCAAAGATGAATTTAAGATTACGATTATGCTGATTGAACACGATATGAATCTGGTCATGGAAGTGACAGAACGTATCTACGTACTTGAATATGGTCGTTTGATTGCTCAGGGAACTCCAGACGAAATTAAGACCAATAAACGCGTTATCGAAGCTTATCTAGGAGGTGAAGCCTAATGTCTATGTTAAAAGTTGATAATCTTTCTGTGCATTACGGTATGATCCAAGCAGTCCGTGATGTAAGCTTTGAAGTAAATGAAGGAGAGGTTGTTTCCCTTATCGGTGCCAATGGTGCAGGTAAGACAACCATTCTCCGTACCTTGTCTGGTTTGGTTAGACCGAGTTCAGGAAAGATTGAATTTTTAGGTCAAGAAATCCAAAAAATGCCAGCTCAAAAAATCGTGGCAGGTGGTCTTTCACAAGTTCCAGAAGGACGCCACGTCTTTCCTGGCTTGACTGTTATGGAAAATCTTGAAATGGGAGCTTTCTTAAAGAAAAATCGTGAAGAAAATCAAGCTAATTTGAAGAAAGTTTTCTCACGCTTTCCTCGTCTTGAAGAACGGAAGAACCAAGATGCAGCTACTCTTTCAGGGGGGGAACAACAAATGCTTGCCATGGGACGTGCTCTTATGTCAACACCAAAACTTCTTCTTTTAGATGAACCATCAATGGGACTTGCCCCAATCTTTATTCAAGAGATTTTTGATATCATTCAAGACATCCAGAAACAAGGAACAACCGTCCTCTTGATTGAACAAAATGCCAATAAAGCACTCGCAATCTCTGACCGAGGCTATGTATTGGAAACAGGGAAAATCGTTCTATCAGGAACAGGAAAAGAACTCGCTTCATCAGAAGAAGTCAGAAAAGCATATCTAGGTGGCTAAAAAGGTCCGGGGGACCTTTTTAGTCGGCGGATGAAGATTGCGAAGCAATTATCAAATCCACTGGATTGTTTTAGTCGGTGGATGAGGATTACGAAGTAATCATCATTATAGTCCAGGGGACCTTTTTAGTTGACAGATATAGATTGTAAAGTAATCTTTATCTACATTAAAAGGTTAATTTCTAATAATTGAAAAAATCGAATGAAATGTATCTTACCTTCATTCAGAGAGCTCGATTTCAGAGCTCTTTTTGCTAGCTTATTCATACTTTTCTGAATTTTGAAAAAGAAATGTAAGCGTTTGATAGATTTACAAAAAGATTGTATAATAGGGATAAGAATAGAAAAGGAGAAGTCTCATGGCAGTTAAAGATTTTATGACCCGCAAGGTAGTTTATATTAGTCCGGATACAACAGTATCTCATGCAGCAGATTTGATGAGAGAGCAAGGGTTGCACCGCTTGCCTGTTATCGAAAATGATCAATTAGTTGGTTTGGTAACTGAAGGAACCATTGCCCAAGCTAGTCCATCAAAAGCAACCAGTCTTTCTATCTATGAGATGAATTATCTTCTAAATAAGACAAAAGTAAAAGATGTCATGATTCGCGATGTTGTCACTGTTTCAGGCTATGCGAGTCTAGAGGATGCAACTTATCTGATGTTGAAAAATAAGATTGGTATTCTTCCTGTAGTAGATAACCATCAAGTCTATGGGGTTATTACGGACCGTGATGTTTTCCAAGCCTTTCTTGAAATTGCAGGTTATGGCGAAGAAGGGATTCGTGTGCGCTTTGTTACGGAAAATGAAGTTGGTGTTCTTGGAAAAATTGTTTCTTTGATTGTAGAAGAAAATTTGAATATCTCTCATACAGTCAATATTCCGCGTAAGGATGGTAAGGTCATTATCGAAGTTCAAATCGATGGATCAATTGATTTACCAGCCTTGAAAGAAAAATTTGAATCAGAGAATATTCAAGTAGAAGAAATCACTCGTACTTCAGCAAAAGTCTTGTAAGAAGGGAAGCCGAAAGGCTTCTTTTTTCATGAAAAGGGGAGTAGAGCAAAAGATGGAAAGAAATGATAGATTATGGTATAATAAAACGATATAAAAAAGGAGTATTTATGGACATTTCAGAAATTCGTCAGAAAATTGACGCAAATCGTGAAAAATTAGCTTCTTTCAGGGGGTCTCTTTGACCTCGAAGGTCTAGAGGAAGAGATTGCCATCTTGGAAAACAAGATGACAGAACCTGATTTTTGGAACGATAATATCGCGGCCCAAAAAACGTCGCAAGAATTAAATGAATTAAAAAACACCTATAACACCTTCCACAAAATGGAAGAGTTGCAGGATGAAGTCGAAATTTTATTAGACTTTTTAGCTGAAGATGAGTCGGTGCATGAAGAATTGGTTGAACAGTTGTCAGAACTTGATAAGATGATGACCAGTTACGAGATGACCTTGCTCTTGTCAGAACCTTATGACCATAATAATGCCATCTTGGAAATCCATCCAGGATCCGGTGGTACTGAGGCTCAGGACTGGGGTGATATGTTGCTTCGTATGTACACTCGCTATGGAAATGCTAAAGGCTTTAAAGTGGAAGTATTGGATTACCAAGCAGGAGATGAAGCTGGTATCAAGTCAGTAACCTTATCATTTGAAGGACCTAATGCCTATGGTCTTCTCAAGTCAGAAATGGGGGTACACCGTTTGGTGCGAATTTCACCATTTGACTCTGCTAAACGTCGCCATACCTCTTTCACATCTGTAGAAGTGATGCCAGAGTTGGATGATACCATTGAAGTGGAAATCCGTGAAGATGATATCAAGATGGACACCTTCCGTTCAGGTGGTGCTGGTGGACAAAACGTCAATAAGGTTTCAACAGGTGTACGTTTAACACACATTCCAACTGGGACTGTTGTCCAGTCAACGGTCGATCGTACCCAGTATGGAAATAGAGATCGTGCCATGAAGATGTTGCAGGCTAAGCTCTATCAAATGGAGCAAGAAAAGAAAGCAGCGGAAGTTGATTCCCTCAAGGGTGAGAAAAAGGAAATCACATGGGGAAGCCAAATCCGTTCATATGTTTTTACGCCATATACTATGGTAAAAGATCACCGAACTAGCTTTGAAGTTGCACAAGTAGATAAGGTTATGGATGGAGACCTAGATGGTTTTATTGATGCCTATCTCAAGTGGAGAATCAGCTAAGATAGAAAGGAGCTCATATGTCAATCATTGAAATGAGAGATGTCGTCAAAAAATACGACAACGGAACGACTGCCCTACGTGGTGTTTCGGTAAGCGTTCAACCAGGGGAATTTGTTTACATCGTAGGACCTTCAGGAGCTGGGAAATCAACCTTTATTCGTTCTTTGTATCGCGAAGTAAAAATCGAAAAAGGAAGCTTATCTGTTGCTGGTTTTAATCTGGTTAAAATTAAAAAGAAAGATGTTCCTCTCCTACGTCGTAGTGTTGGGGTTGTCTTCCAAGATTATAAACTGTTACCAAAGAAAACCGTTTATGAAAATATTGCTTATGCAATGGAGGTAATTGGAGAAAGTCGCCGTAATATCAAAAAACGTGTTATGGAAGTCTTAGACTTGGTTGGATTGAAGCATAAGGTTCGTTCTTTCCCAAATGAACTTTCAGGGGGAGAACAGCAACGGATTGCAATTGCACGTGCCATTGTAAACAATCCAAAAGTATTGATTGCGGACGAACCAACAGGAAACTTGGACCCAGATAATTCATGGGAAATTATGAACTTGCTGGAACGCATCAATCTCCAAGGTACAACTGTCTTGATGGCTACCCACAACAGTCAGATTGTAAATACCTTGCGCCACCGTGTCATTGCCATTGAAAATGGCCGTGTCGTTCGTGACGAAGCTAAAGGAGAATATGGATACGATGATTAGTAGATTTTTTCGTCATTTATTTGAATCGTTAAAAAGTTTGAAACGAAATGGCTGGATGACAGTAGCTGCTGTTAGTTCAGTTATGATTACTTTGACCTTGGTTGCAATATTTGCATCTGTTATCTTTAATACGGCTAAACTAGCTACAGATATCGAAAATAATGTCCGAGTAATGGTATACATTCGTAAGGACGTAGCTGATAATAGTGAGACCATTGAAAAAGAAGGTCAAACTGTTACAAATAACGACTACCATAAGGTATATGATGCTTTGAAAGGTATGTCAACCGTTAAAAGTGTTACGTTTTCAAGTAAAGAAGAACAATATGAAAAGTTGACAGAAACAATGGGGGACAACTGGAAAATCTTTGAAGGCGATGCCAATCCTCTTTATGATGCATATATCGTTGATACAAATACACCCAGTGATGTAAAGACAGTAGCAGAAGAAGCTAAAAAAATCGAAGGTGTATCAGAAGTTCAAGATGGTGGTGCTAATACAGAACGCTTGTTTAAGTTAGCCTCATTTATTCGTGTCTGGGGACTAGTTATCGCTGGATTATTGATTTTCATTGCGGTGTTCTTGATTTCTAATACTATACGTATCACCATCATTTCACGAAGCCGTGAAATTCAAATCATGCGTTTAGTAGGTGCTAAGAATGGCTATATCCGCGGACCTTTCTTGCTTGAAGGTGCCTTCATTGGTTTGCTTGGAGCAACACTTCCATCAGTTCTGGTATTTATTGTCTATAAAATGGTTTACCAATCTGTTAATAAGTCATTGGTTGGTCAGAACCTTTCAATGATATCACCAGAAGTATTCAGTCCACTGATGATTGCCTTATTATTTGTGATTGGAATTTTTATCGGTTCAATCGGATCAGGAATTTCAATGCGCCGATTCCTGAAAATCTAAAATAGAAGTATATTTGAGGAGATTTTAATATCTCCTTTTTTACTACAAAAATTTTAGAAAAAAGTCTACTTTTTTTTATAAAAGCCTTTACAAAAAAAATTAAAGTGGTATAATTGAATTATAGAAAGTGCAAACGTTTTCGTAAAACGTTTGCCTAAATAAAAATAAAGGAGATTTGAATGATGAAAGATACATTCAAAAATGTCTTGTCTTTCGAGTTTTGGCAAAAATTCGGTAAGGCTTTGATGGTGGTTATCGCGGTTATGCCGGCTGCTGGTTTGATGATTTCAATCGGTAAGTCTATCGTAATGATTAACCCAACTTTTGCACCACTTGTAGTTACAGGTGGAATTCTTGAGCAAATTGGTTGGGGGGTTATCGGTAACCTTCACATTTTGTTTGCCCTAGCAATTGGAGGAAGCTGGGCTAAAGAACGTGCTGGTGGTGCTTTCGCCGCTGGTCTTGCCTTCATCTTGATTAACCGTATCACTGGTACAATCTTTGGTGTATCAGGAGATATGTTGAAAAATCCAGATGCTATGGTCACAACTCTCTTTGGTGGTTCAATCAAAGTTGCTGATTACTTCATTAGTGTTCTTGAAGCTCCAGCATTGAACATGGGTGTGTTTGTAGGGATTATCTCAGGTTTTGTAGGGGCAACTGCTTACAATAAATACTACAACTTCCGTAAACTTCCTGATGCACTTTCATTCTTCAACGGGAAACGTTTCGTACCATTTGTAGTTATTCTTCGTTCAGCAATCGCTGCAATTCTACTTGCTGCCTTCTGGCCAGTAGTTCAAACAGGTATCAATAGCTTTGGTATCTGGATTGCCAACTCACAAGAAACTGCTCCAATCCTTGCACCATTCTTGTATGGTACTTTGGAACGTTTGCTCTTGCCATTTGGTCTTCACCATATGTTGACTATCCCAATGAACTACACAGCTCTTGGTGGTACTTATGACATTTTAACTGGTGCAGCTAAAGGTACTCAAGTATTTGGTCAAGACCCACTATGGCTTGCATGGGTAACAGACCTTGTTAACCTTAAAGGTACAGATGCAAGTCACTACCAACAATTGTTAGATACTGTTCACCCAGCTCGTTTCAAAGTTGGACAAATGATCGGTTCATTCGGTATCTTGATGGGTATGATCGTTGCTATCTACCGTAATGTTGATGCAGACAAGAAACACAAATACAAAGGTATGATGATTGCGACAGCTCTTGCAACATTCTTGACAGGGGTTACTGAACCAATCGAATACATGTTCATGTTTGTAGCAACACCTATGTATCTTGTTTACTCACTTGTTCAAGGTGCTGCCTTCGCTATGGCTGACGTAGTAAACCTACGTGTCCACTCATTCGGTTCAATTGAATTCTTGACTCGTACACCACTAGCAATTAATGCTGGTATTGGTATGGATATCGTTAACTTTATCTGGGTAACTGTTCTCTTTGCCGTAATCATGTACTTTATCGCAAACTTCATGATTCAAAAATTCAACTACGCAACTCCAGGACGTAACGGAAACTATGAAACTGCTGAAGGTTCAGAAGAAGCTAGCAGCGAAGTGAAAGTTGCAGCTGGTTCTCAAGCTGTAAACATTATCAACCTTCTTGGTGGACGTGCAAACATCGTTGATGTAGACGCATGTATGACTCGTCTTCGTGTAACTGTAAAAGACGCTGACAAAGTCGGTGATGCAGAACAATGGAAAGCAGAAGGAGCTATGGGTCTTGTCATGAAAGGACAAGGAGTTCAAGCTATCTACGGTCCAAAAGCAGACGTATTGAAATCTGATATCCAAGATATCCTTGATTCAGGTGAAATCATTCCTGAAACTCTTCCAAGTCAAATGACAGAAGCACAACAAAATACAGTTCACTATAAAGGTCTTACTGAGGAAGTATACTCAGTAGCCGATGGTCAAGTTGTTGCTTTGGAACAAGTGAAAGATCCAGTATTTGCTCAAAAAATGATGGGTGATGGATTTGCTGTAGAACCTGCAAATGGAAACATTGTATCTCCAGTTTCAGGTACTGTATCAAGCATCTTCCCTACAAAACATGCTCTTGGTCTTGTGACTGAAGCAGGTCTTGAAGTACTTGTTCACATTGGTTTGGACACAGTAAGTCTTGAAGGAAAACCATTTACAGTTCATGTAGCAGAAGGACAAAAAGTTGCAGCAGGTGACTTACTTGTCACAGCTGACTTGGATGCTATCCGTGCAGCAGGACGTGAAACTTCAACAGTAGTTGTCTTCACAAATGGTGATGTTATTAAATCAGTTAAATTAGAACAAACAGGTTCTCTTGCAGCTAAAACAGCAGTTGCTAAAGTAGAATTGTAATACACTTGAGGTTGGAAGCTGTTTTCCAACCTCTTGTTTTAGGAGAAAAACATGAAATTTTTAACACTCAATACTCATAGCTGGATGGAAAAAGAAGCCGAGGAAAAATTCCAGCTTTTGCTTGAAGATATTCTTGATAAAGATTATGATTTGATTTGTTTCCAAGAAATCAATCAGGAAATCACCTCGCCTAAGGTAGAAGTTAATGATCTCTATCAAGCTTTACCAGCAGCTGAGCCGATTCATCAAGATCATTATGTTAGACTTTTGGTTGAAAAGTTGTCAGAGCAAGGGAAAGATTACTACTGGACTTGGGCCTATAACCATATCGGTTATGATCGCTACCATGAAGGTGTAGCTATCTTGTCTAAAACACCTATTGAAGCAAGAGAAATTTTGGTTTCAGATGTGGATGATCCAACAGACTATCATACTCGTCGTGTTGCCTTGGCTGAAACTGTAGTTGATGGTAAGGAGCTTGCAGTTGCCAGTGTCCACCTTTCTTGGTGGGATAAAGGTTTCCAAGAAGAATGGGCACGATTTGAAGCTGTCTTGAAAGAATTGAACAAGCCGCTTTTGCTAGCTGGAGATTTCAACAATCCAGCTGGTCAGGAAGGTTACCAAGCTATTTTAGCTAGTCCATTAGGCTTACAAGACGCATTTGAAGTTGCTCAAGATAAAAGTGGTAGCTATACTGTTCCACCAGAAATTGATGGATGGAAGGGGAACACTGAACCCCTTCGAATCGACTATGTTTTTACTACCAAGGAGTTAGCGGTGGAAAATTTACATGTCGTATTTGATGGTAACAAGAGTCCACAAGTGAGTGATCACTATGGCTTGAATGCTATTTTAAACTGGAAATAATGACTGAAAAGAGGTTGGGATTCACAAATTCCAGCCTTTTTTACTAGAGAAGCTACTAGAAATAGCCTAAATAAGTGAGACTACTGAAATGGAATAAAATATGGTATAATTGATAGGATAGATAGAATCGAGGATATTATGTCATTTACGAAATTTCAATTTAAAAAATATATTAGTGAAGCCTTGGAGGAGTTGAAATTTACAACTCCAACAGAGGTGCAAGACAAGTTGATTCCTATTGTTTTGACAGGTCGTGACCTAGTCGGTGAATCAAAAACAGGTTCGGGTAAGACTCACACTTTCCTATTGCCGATTTTCCAGCAATTAGATGAAGCCGACGATAGTGTTCAAGCAGTCATTACTGCACCGAGCCGTGAATTAGCTACTCAAATTTACCAAGCAGCCCGTCAGATTGCAGCCCACTCAGATGTCGAAGTTCGTGTGGTTAATTATGTGGGTGGTACGGATAAGGCTCGCCAGATTGACAAATTGGCAAGTAACCAGCCTCATATTGTTATCGGAACGCCTGGCCGTATTTATGACTTAGTTAAGTCTGGTGACCTAGCTATTCACAAGGCTAAGACCTTTGTGGTCGATGAGGCAGATATGACCTTGGATATGGGATTCTTGGAAACTGTTGATAAGATTGCTGGAAGCCTTCCAAAAGACTTGCAATTCATGGTCTTCTCAGCGACTATCCCACAAAAACTGCAACCATTCTTGAAAAAATACTTGTCAAATCCTGTTATGGAGAAAATCAAGACCAAAACGGTCATTTCTGATACCATTGATAATTGGTTGATTTCTACAAAGGGACGTGACAAGAATGCTCAAATTTACCAGTTAACTCAGTTGATGCAACCGTATTTGGCAATGATTTTTGTTAACACTAAAATGCGTGCTGATGAATTGCATTCATATCTGACTGCTCAAGGCTTGAAGGTAGCGAAGATTCATGGAGATATTGCCCCTCGTGAACGCAAGCGTATCATGAACCAGGTGAAAAATCTGGATTTTGAGTACATTGTCGCAACAGACTTGGCAGCGCGTGGGATTGACATTGAAGGTGTCAGCCATGTCATCAATGATGCCATTCCGCAAGATTTATCTTTCTTTGTTCACCGTGTTGGTCGTACTGGAAGAAATGGCCTACCAGGTACAGCTATTACCCTTTACCAACCCAGTGATGACTCGGATATCCGTGAGTTGGAGAAATTGGGAATCAAGTTTACTCCTAAAATGGTCAAAGACGGGGAATTTCAAGATACTTATGACCGTGATCGTCGTGCCAACCGTGAGAAAAAACAAGATAAACTTGATATCGAAATGATTGGTTTGGTTAAAAAGAAAAAGAAAAAAGTCAAACCAGGTTATAAGAAGAAAATTCAATGGGCGGTTGATGAAAAACGCCGCAAGACCAAGCGCGCTGAAAATCGCGCACGTGGTCGTGCAGAGCGTAAAGCAAAACGCCAAACATTTTAATAGAAAAAGTTGGAGTACTGAGCTCCAACTTTTTCTATTATGTGACTGAAAGTCACATAATAAACTAGCTCATATCAATAAAATAGTAGAGGTTCTAATCAATTTCAATAATTCAGAAAAAAGAAGACTGACAAAATATGACTACTTTAAGATGACACTAAAATTTGATATCAAACTCTAGCATATGGAGGAAGAAATCAAAATTAATGGATAGGTGATTACGGATATAAAGTTATAAGACTTGAAACTTTATTTCATAGACTTAATCACTCTTATCCTTCTTAAATTCATAGAGCTCTTCCAAGTAAAAATGAATTTTTTCTTTAATATATTTTAATGATTTATTATTAGTTATGTCTATAACACCAAACACACTATAGTGGTTTCGGTAAAGCTCATCATAATCAATCTGACTGCCTATGATGATGACTTCTGATTTTTTTGAACTAAATTGGATAGATTTTAAATAGAGTTTCATTTTTTTAGATGTTAGAGACCCTGATTTTATGATAAAATAAGTAGAAGATTTATATTTGTAGTTAATCTTATGTCCTTGTAAAATTTTTGTATTTTTAAATGTTTTTTTTAAGAAATAATATTTTAAATACAGAGATAAAATATAGCCAAATAAAGAGTAGTGTAAAATTTGAATTGTCTTCATAGCTTTCCTTTCATTTGATATTAGTTTATCAAATGAAGATAGATTAGTATTATTGAGTTACTAAAAAGTATCTATTTTATCATGAAATGTCTAAATTAAGAAAATTTCTACCATTTGAGATAGTATAGAAACCATTTGAGATTTTTATAATTTAATTTCCATCATTCTGATAAGATTAAACTGATAGAAGGAGGCTAAATATGAAAGACTACATTTTATATCAAAATAGAGCTATCGTAAAGGTACCACTCTCTAAAATTTATTATGTTACAACTCACCCAACAAAAGCTCATGCTGTTCTTTTTGTAACAGCCGAAGGGAATTTTGAAGCTTCAACCTCACTAGCTAAAATCGAAGAGGAAAGTGCAGAAGAACTTATTAGATGCCATAGAAAGTTTCTTGTGAATAAAAATAAAATAGCAGGATTTAATCATGAGACAAGAACGATTATGTTTTTGGATGATAGAGTATCAGACATTGCTTGTTCTAGAAGACACTTTACAATATTAAAAAATCAGTGGAAAAATATATAGGAGTGAAGTAGTGAATATTTTTATACTAGAAGATAATTTTTTACAACAGACTAGAATTGAAAATATTGTCAAAAAAATTTTGGTGGATAATAAGATTGAGTATAGGCATTTTGAGGTTTATGGAAAACCTCAACAGCTTTTAGAGGACATTTCAGAGAGAGGAAATCACCAATTATTTTTACTTGATATTGAAATAAAAGATGATGACAAAAGAGGATTAGACGTTGCTAGAGAAATTAGAAAACTTGATTCTCAAGCAGTGATTGCTTTTGTAACATCACATTCTGAGTTTATGTCTGTATCTTTTGAATATTTAGTATCAGCTATTGATTTCATTGATAAAGAATTACCTGAACCATTATTTATCAAACGAATTGAAAATGTTATTTCAAGTGTTAGCGATAATCAAGGAAGAACAGTATCTGAGGACTCTTTTATATTTACAGGATCTAAAGCTCAAATTCAAGTCCCTTTTAAAGATTTATTGTATATTGAAACATCAACAATTGCTCATAAGTTGACTCTCTATTCCAAACGAGACATAGTTGAATTTTATGGACAATTGTCAGATATTCTTAAACAGGAACCACGTTTATTTCAATGTCATAGATCATTTATCGTAAATCCTTATAATATATCTTTAATTGATAAAGAAAATCGGTTAGTTCATTTTCAGAACGGGTCCTCTTGTATTGTCTCTAGATTAAAAATTCGTCCACTTATGAAAGCTATCGAAAGACTTCATGACTAAGGAGATTTAGATGATATTTTTTCTAAATATTATAGGTGTTTTTCTATTGTTATGTATCCATACTAAGGTTGTAGGTGAGAAATTAAATCTAAAAAAAGTAGTAATGTCCATTATTCTGTTCCATCTTTTATCATTCCTATTTATTGTTTTATTTAAATCAACTGAATTTTACTTTCTTGGGTCATTATTGATTTATCCTACTTTTTTTATCTTGTATACTTTGTCTATTGGTGAATTAAGAAGTAAGGTCTCTTTATTACTTTTTTACTCATTATTTCCACTTGGATTTTGGGATGTCATCAGAAATTTTTTAGGTTACTTTATAATTTCTAAGATTCCAATATTGTATAGACTATATGAAACTAATCTAGGAACAATGATTTTCTCTTTATTAGCTGAAATTATTGTGTTTTTTCTTATTAGTCTCTTTCGATATAATTTTAGTCATTTAAAAATAAAGAACTTGGATAGAAAGACAAAATTTATTTTAATTACTGCAGATATTTTAATGCTAGCCTATTTTATCTTACCATCTTATATAAACTACAGTGATAAAGTAAGTTGGGATAGAATGTTGGATTATAAAGAATTATGGACAGCAGTTTACTTTTTATTGTTTATTTGTTTTGTTAATCTCTTGGATAGAAGATTACTTCAAGAACTACAGGAGAAAGTCGTTCTACAAAAAGAAATTCAATTGCAAAATCTTAGTAATTATAGTCAACAAGTTGAGGGGCTGTATCAAGAAATTAGAAGCTTTAGACATGATTATGCTAATATTTTGTCAAGCTTAAAAATAGGTATAGATCAACAAGATATTAATTTGGTTTCTCAAGTCTATGATAGTGTTTTGAAAAATTCTGGTGAAAAATTAAAAGGCAAGCGTTTTGATGTAGCACATCTAAGAAATATCAATGATTTGGCGCTAAAGAGTATACTATTATCTAAATTATCGGAGGCCCAAAACTTATCTGTTCCAGTCTCTCTGGAGATTAGTGAACAGTTCTCTATAAAAAATATGGAACAAATTGACTTCTTAACAATTACTTCTATCTTGTTAGATAATGCTATAGAGTCCGCAGCAGAAGGAGGAATAGCAGTTTGTTTCCTTGAGGATACAGAATGGAATAAATTAGTCATGATTGTAAAAAATTCTACTTTAGAAAGAGAGATAGAATTGAGAGATATATTCAAGCGTGACAATTCTTCAAAAGGAGAAGGTCGGGGTATAGGATTGGCCAATGTTCGGAGAATTTTAAAATCTTATCCAAATGTGTGTTTGAAAACCACAAGTAAAAATTATGTCTTTACACAGATCTTGGAAATAGAACTTTAAAAGAGTCCCCCTTAAAATATTCTATAGAATATTTTAAGGGGGACTCTTTTGTTATGACTTTATATACATTATTTTTTAGCTAGTTCCTGTAAATGAGTTAGGAAATAGTCATAACAATAAAACTGGGCAAAAAAGCTAGAGTGACGACTTTACAGTATCTAGCAGCGATTTGTGGAATAAATTTTAAAATGGTTTATTTTTAATCTTGAAAGGTTACAAATCATGAAAAAATACGTTTCGTGATGAAAAAAGTACATTTGAAGACTTTGCGGTAAAAATCTCTTCTTTCCTGCTATAATGAACTTGTCAAAATTATAATCTCATAAAAAACATCTATTATACAGGATGTAGTCATCGTGGAAGCAAAACAACAACTTATTTAAAATAGTTTTAAAAAAGAAGAGGTGCTAATATGTTAAATGAAACTATGATTCAGCTTATACTCATTGCAATTTGTTGTGTGTACATTATTTTTAACACCAAGGCTGATAAAAACCCAAAGAGAGGATATCGTACAGCTTTGTACCTTTTCGTTATGGCTGGTATTATATCCTATATTATGAACTATCTAAATTGGTTAGATTTTTTCTTATTGATAACTCCGATAATGTGTCTATTTAAATTTGAAGATAAGTGGAGTTAGCAACATGTATATATTTTGTGGTAAAAATCGATTTTGTTTTGCTATACTGAACTTGTCAAGGTTATAATCTGACAAAAATAATAAAAATTAATATGGAGGTATTCCCCATGGAAACAAAGACAACGATTCAATTTGATGTTTTGGATACCGAAATGTTGGCTAGTATTGAGGGAGGAACAGCTAGTGCAGGGGAAGTTTGCACATTAGCAGGAGCAATGATTGGTAGTTTGGTTGCACCAAGAGCTGGAACTTGGGCTGGAGGTGTTTTATGAGCACAATATTGCACAGCTATATGGGCTATCGCTAGATTTTTATAGAAAAGGGGTTAGTTGATGGAAAGTGGTGAATTTAGGCTAATTTTAGCTCTTTTTATATCTTTTTTTATAATAGGTGCGATTGGAATAGTTCTAAATGTTCCAATAAGCGAAGTTTTAGTTCTTTCTGTAGGTAGTGTGTTTTTTGAGTTGCTGATTCACTTATTAACGCATAATAAGAAGAAAGGAAACATTAGTTTTGAACTATGCTTTAATCGATACAAGCAATTTATTAAAAAGATTTTAGCACCTACATTTTTTCTGTTACTATTATCAATTATTTTTGTCGTTATAGATGGTTATAAGTCGTCATCTGTATTATTTTATACTCATATATTTGTAGTGTTATTCACAGTAGGATACATTATTTGCTCGAATAATATCGAATTACATATTTCAAAAAAAGAATGAGTTAGCGTTTTACTTATAGTATATAATAATAAATTATTTTGAGACATAGTAGTAAAGTGATTGAGCTATAGATATGATGAGGATGGAAATATGGAGATTGTTATAATGAACATAGTTAATTATCTCTTGCTAAAGATTGAATGGATAGTAAGTAATATCTTTATAAAAATGAGCATACTTTGGATGCTTATTTGGTTTCTATACTATTTAAAGAGTGATTTAGCAATGTATTTCTTGTTTTTTGGAAATGGCTTTTTATTATTGCTAATAATTTTTCGATTTGCACTGTATCAAATTAAACTAGTAATGCAGAATGATATTAACTAATTATGTCTAAATCATATTTTGGGTAATCAGATTATAATCATTCTGGACTTTTTCAAGACTTTTTGATAACTCCGATAATGTGTCTATTTAAATTTGAAGATAAGTGGAGTTAGCAACATGTATATATTTTGTGGTAAAAATCGATTTTGTTTTGCTATACTGAACTTGTCAAGGTTATAATCTGACAAAAGATTTCTATTATATACGAGATATTCATCATGGATACAAAAACAATAGAACAAGTTAATGTGCTCAAAGTTGATGCTCTTTCTATTATTGTGTTGAAGGAGGTAAAAATGATTTGGGTTGTATTTCAGGTATGGCAGGGATGACTGAAATAGACTTTTTCTACGCTGGAGCTGCGATTATATGTGGTGCTTCAGCTATGCGAATTTGCTAAAAAGAGAGAGGATGTACAATGAATAGTTCAATGAATCAGTTTTCAATTCTAAAAAACAGTGATTTACAAGAGTACTCTGGTGGATTAAATCCTACTTGTGGAGTATTAGTTGGTATGTCAATTTATATAGGTCTAACTGCATTTACTGGTCCTGTTGGTGTTGCATTGCGATTTCAACAGGTGGGCTAGCGGCAGATAGTTTTTGTAGATAATGAGAAAAGTAATTAGTATATTTTACATTATTTCTCTAGGAGTCTTGTCTTTACTAAAGTCACAAGATATTGTTGATATCATAGCCACTCTACTATTGATTTGTATAGGTTTAAAGGGAATGAACCAAAAGGGAACTTTATAAGGTTTTGTTGACGATACTTTTTCGCGTCATTACATGTTTGGACAATGTTTCATCTGTTAATTTCCAAATTGAGAATGGAGATATTGTAACTAAGTGTGATTTTGAGTCAACTAAAGATGTCATGGTTAATGGTTGGATATCTTCATTGGGTAGGAGCTATTGTCTTTCAGGTTATAGAGGATAATTTATGGATAAGAGAACAGAAGAAATTCTCAATAAGGTTTACAATTTGATTTTAGATACAGAGATTCATAAAAATGAACGAGATATTTTATTACGTTATAAAACTCTATTAGAGAATACAAAAAATGAACAGAGAGTTGTCATGGAGTTGGCAGAAGCTCTTCGTCAGCAGGCTGTTAGTGGGATTCATAGTCAGAAATCATTGAGCCCAAAGGTTGCGACATTTTATAAAGAAATTGCCACATATGGAGAATTGAGTAAAAATATAGCTCAAGGATTAATTTCTTTTGGTATAACGAGATAATGAAAAATGAGCAGAAAAAACTTACCGAGTTTGTAACAAGATAAAAAAATAATATAAATGTAAGGAAGTATTCGTGATGCATACAATGGTGAAACGATATGATGTAATGCATGAAGCAATGCTATCAAGAATTGAAGGTGAACTCTCATGCTTTGAGAAGGTATTGTTTCTTTAAGAGGATATGGTGGAGCTATTATAGGCTTTTGGATAGGAACTGAATTTTTTTTCTACGAAATAGAAAGTTGAGGTACAAATGAAGCAGCGTTTAATAATTGCAATTAGTTTTATAATGACTGGGATAGTCATTAACATTTTATTCGAATCAAATACTATTATTCATAAATTTATTGCTATATTAGGTCTGAGTATGTATTATAGAGGTGTTTTTAGAGAGTATAAAAAATATTAAAAGCAATTCAGATTTTGATTTAATTCTGTATATAACAGGATTAAATCCTTTTTGTTTTATGAGAACGAAATATCTACATTGAAACACTACATTATAGACTGCAAATTGAGCCTAAAAATGGTATAATGGAAGAGTTATATAGTCCCGATAAGATGGTAGAAATTTCTATTTTTTCTTTCGAGTCGCAACTCGCAAAGAATGACGGCTCAAAAGTCGTTTATCATTCTACGGTTGCCGCTATAATGAGGTCACCCTATGCGCCTTACTAGCTTCAGAAATAAAAAATTATCGTTTTTATTTCTTTCGCATCTTAACTCTTAGACTATAGAAATACCTATCAGTACTTTGTAACTCTATAACACTATTTTTAAGGGGGGACATTTTTATGTCAGAACGTAAATTATTCACGTCTGAATCTGTATCTGAGGGGCATCCAGATAAGATTGCAGACCAAATTTCAGATGCGATTTTGGATGCTATTTTAGCCAAGGATCCAGAGGCGCACGTTGCTGCTGAGACAGCTGTATACACTGGATCTGTCCACGTTTTTGGTGAAATTTCTACAAATGCCTATGTGGATATTAACCGTGTGGTTCGTGATACCATTGCAGAGATTGGCTATACCAATACCGAATATGGATTTTCTGCAGAGACTGTAGGAGTACATCCATCTTTGGTGGAACAATCTCCTGACATTGCCCAAGGTGTTAACGAAGCCTTGGAGGTTCGTGGGAATGCAGATCAAGATCCGCTTGACCTGATTGGTGCTGGTGACCAAGGGCTCATGTTTGGATTTGCAGTGGATGAAACAGAAGAGCTCATGCCATTGCCAATCTCACTCAGTCATAAATTAGTTCGTCGTCTGGCAGAACTTCGTAAGTCTGGGGAAATTAGCTATCTTCGCCCAGATGCTAAATCACAAGTTACGGTTGAGTATGATGAAAATAATCGTCCAGTACGTGTGGACACAGTTGTTATTTCAACTCAGCACGATCCAGAAGTCAGCAACGAACAAATTCACAATGATGTCATTAACAAGGTTATCAAAGAGGTTATTCCAGCTTCCTACTTGGATGAGCAAACAAAATTCTTCATCAATCCTACTGGTCGTTTTGTAATCGGTGGACCTCAAGGGGACTCAGGTTTGACTGGTCGTAAGATTATCGTAGATACTTATGGTGGCTACTCTCGTCACGGTGGTGGTGCTTTCTCTGGTAAAGATGCGACTAAGGTGGACCGTTCTGCGTCATATGCGGCTCGATATATTGCAAAGAATATTGTTGCAGCAGGTCTTGCTAAGAAAGCAGAAGTGCAATTGGCTTACGCTATCGGTGTTGCGCAACCCGTCTCTGTTCGTATCGATACCTTTGGTACAGGAACAGTAGCTGAAAGCAAGCTTGAAAAAGCAACTCGTCAAGTCTTTGACCTTCGTCCTGCAGGAATTATCCAAATGCTGGACCTCAAGCGTCCAATTTACCGTCAAACAGCGGCTTATGGACACATGGGACGTACAGATATTGACCTTCCATGGGAACGTTTGGATAAGGTAGATGCTTTGAAAGAAGTAGTCAAATAAAATCTTAAGAGGGGGACTTCCTCTCTTTTTTAATATACTATTTCCTCTAAAATAATTGAAATTATAGCCTGAATTTGATATGATATCTCTATGGATAAAAGTAGAGCAAAACGTGTTGAGCACGATAAAAAGAGAATCGGTTTAATAGCCCTGGTAGCTATCTTTTCGGTAAGTATTTGTGTCCTTGGTTCAATGATTGGATACAAAGTATATACAAAGCAAAGTTTCGAACAAAAAATTGAGTCTTTAAAAAATGATAAAGATAATCAATTGAGTGAGGGAAATCAGAAAGATCATTTTCGTAAGGGACAAGCCGAAGTAATTGCCTATTATCCTCTCCAAGGGGAGCAAGTCATTTCATCTGTAAAAGAAATCATGACACAGGATATTAAGGAAAATCTGGAAGACAAGGAAAATCTGGTTTTTTATTATACGGAGAAACAGGATTCGACTTTAAAAGGGATTGTTAACCGAAATGTGATGAAACAAGTCTATGATTTAACTTCGTCAAAAGTTGAAGAGACTGAAAAAACTAGTCTGGCAAAAGTACATTTGACAGAAGATGGTAAACCTTTTACACTTGATCAACTATTTTCAGATGCTAGTAAGGCCAAAGAGAAACTGATAAAAGAACTGACTTCTTTTTTACAGGATAAGAAATTGGAGCAAGAAAAGATTGATCAAGTTGTTAAAGGTTTCTCTGACCAAGACTTGTCTGCATGGAACTTTGATTACAAGGATAGTCAGATTATCCTTTATCCAAGTCAGTCAGTTGAAAATCTAGACGAGATTGCCTTGCCAGTACCTAGTTTCTTTGAAGTTATTCAGTCCTCTTATTTATTAGATAAGGATGCAGAGCTATATAAGGCTTATTATGAAAAGAAAAATCGTAAAGTAGTGGCCTTGACTTTTGATGATGGACCAAATCCTACGACGACAAATCAAGCATTAGATACTCTTTCCAAGTATGGTATCAAGGCAACTTTCTTTGTTTTAGGTAAGAATGTTTCTGGTAATGAAGAGATTTTGAAACGCATGAAAGCAGATGGACATGTCATTGGAAACCATAGTTGGAGTCATCCAGTGCTTTCAAAACTTTCCCTTGATGAAGCTAAAAAACAAATTACTGATACTGAGGATGCGCTAACTAAAGTGTTGGGTTCTAGTTCTAAACTCATGCGTCCGCCTTATGGAGCCATTACAGACGACATTCGCAATAGCTTAGATTTGAGCTTTATTATGTGGGATGTAGATAGTCTGGACTGGAAGAGTAAAAATGAAGCATCTATTTTGACAGAAATTCAGCGTGAAGTCAAGAATGGTTCTATTATTCTCATGCATGATATCCATGCTGAAACAGTGAATGCTCTGCCGAAGGTTATTGATTATTTGAAAGGGCAAGGTTATGACTTTGTTACCGTACCAGATTTGTTAGACTCTCGTCTTAAAGCTCATCAGCTCTATTACGACCGCAATCAATAATACACAAAATCTAAAGAGAAAAGTTTTCCTTGAAAATTTGGCTCTTTGGATTTTCTTCTCATAGAAAGGAAAAATAATGAAATCTTATACTTTAAATAATGGTGTTACGATTCCAGTACTGGGATTTGGAACCTGGAAAGCTGAAAATGGAGAGATTGCCTATCAAGCTGTCCTAGAGGCTTTAAAGGCAGGCTATCGCCATATCGATACGGCAGCTATTTATAAAAATGAAGAAAGCGTTGGTCGTGCCATTCAAGATAGTGGCGTTCCGCGTGAGGAAATTTTTGTAACCAGCAAACTCTGGAATACAAATCACAACTATGAGCAAACTCGTCAGGCTTTTGAAGAGTCTTTAGAGAAGCTGGGCTTGGAATATTTGGATTTGTATTTGATTCATTGGCCAAATCCAAAACAGCTTAGGGAAAATGACCACTGGAAAAACCGAAATTCAGAAGTTTGGAGAGCGATGGAAGACCTCTATCAAGAAGGAAAAATCCGTGCTATTGGTGTTAGTAATTTTCTTCCCCATCATTTGGATGCCTTGCTTGAAACAGCAACTATCGTTCCAGCGGTCAATCAAGTTCGTTTGGCTCCAGGTGTGTATCAAGAGGAAGTGGTAGATTACTGTCTAGAAAAAGGAATTTTATTGGAAGCTTGGGGCCCTTTTGGTCAGGGAGAACTGTTTGATAGCAAGCAAGTGCAAGAAATCGCGTTAAATCATGGTAAATCGGTTGCTCAGATAGCCTTGGCCTGGAGCTTAGCAGAAGGATTTTTACCACTTCCAAAATCTGTCACAGCTTCTCGTATTCAGGCTAATCTTGATTGCTTTGGAATTGAACTGAGTCATAAGGAACGTGAAACCTTAAAAACAATTGTTGTTCAGTCTGGTGCTCCACGAGTTGATGATATGGATTTCTAGAAAATCATAAAAAGAATTGTACATTGTGCTAATTTTTGATATAATAGTCAGCAGGAAAGAAAGTCTTATGGCGTTCTTCAAGCGAACTTGGGATAGTGGGAGCCAAGTAGGGCAAAATAAAGAACTGGCGCTTTCTGTAATATTTTTAAAAACAATGAAGTAATAAATTAGGGTGGAACCGCGTTTCTGACGCCCCTAGTCGCAAGGCTTGGGTGTTGAAATTCGGTTCTTTTTGAATTCGTCTAATGCCTAAGTAGAAAGGAGCATAATGCTTAAAGGATCTTGTTTATGTAAAGCAGTGACCTACACTCTAGATGAGGAATTATCGGAATTAGTTTTTTGTCATTGCTCATTTTGTCGGAAAGCAACTGCTTCTGCCTATACAGTTAATGCTAAAGTTAGCAGTGAAAAGCTAGTATTGCATGGAAAAGAAAAGCTTGTTTCCTATAGTTCTTCTCCAGGAAAACAGCGTTATTACTGCCAGAACTGTCATAGTCAAATTTTCACTGTTCAAGAAAATATACCAGAAGTCTGTGCTTTGAAATTAGGTACAATAGATGAAAGCAATCAGAATTTACAAACTGTTCCTAAACGTCATATTTTTCAGGACCCAGCCTTTTCTTGGTTGCTTGAAAAATAAATCTAAGAAGATAATATAAATTAAAGGAGTATTCAATGTCTAAGAAATTAACATTTCAAGAAATTATTTTGACTTTGCAACAATTTTGGAATGACCAAGGTTGTATGCTTATGCAGGCTTATGATAATGAAAAAGGTGCGGGAACAATGAGTCCTTACACTTTCCTTCGCGCTATCGGACCTGAGCCATGGAATGCGGCTTATGTAGAGCCATCACGTCGTCCTGCTGACGGTCGTTACGGAGAAAACCCTAACCGTCTTTACCAACACCACCAATTCCAAGTGGTTATGAAGCCATCTCCATCAAACATCCAAGAACTTTACCTTGAGTCTTTGGAAAAATTGGGAATCAATCCTTTGGAACACGATATTCGTTTCGTTGAGGACAACTGGGAAAACCCATCAACTGGTTCAGCTGGTCTTGGTTGGGAAGTTTGGCTTGACGGTATGGAAATTACTCAGTTCACTTACTTCCAACAAGTAGGTGGATTGGCAACTGGCCCTGTGACGGCGGAAGTTACTTATGGTTTGGAACGTTTGGCTTCTTACATCCAAGAGGTTGACTCTGTTTACGATATTGAGTGGGCTGATGGTGTAAAATACGGAGAAATCTTCATCCAGCCTGAGTACGAGCATTCAAAATATTCATTTGAAATTTCTGATCAAGAAATGTTGCTTGAAAACTTTGATAAGTTTGAAAAAGAAGCTGGTCGTGCCTTGGAAGAAGGATTGGTGCACCCTGCCTATGACTATGTTCTCAAATGTTCACATACCTTTAACCTGCTTGATGCGCGTGGTGCCGTATCCGTAACCGAGCGTGCAGGCTATATCGCTCGTATCCGTAATTTGGCCCGTGTTGTAGCCAAAACCTTTGTCGCAGAACGCAAACGCCTAGGCTACCCACTTTTGGATGAAGAAACACGAGCTAAACTCTTAGCAGAAGACGCAGAATAAAGAGAGTGACAAATTACGAAAATGGGCGAACAGAGTGAGCCCTGAGCCAGTTGCCGCAGTGATGAAGGTATCCTTAGTGAAACTAAGGATACTAGGCAAAATTGGAGACTTTTGGCTCCAATTTTAGCAATGAAACAACGAAGTTGGTTGCTTGCGTGCCAATCACATAAGGCAAACTGGAAAATAAAAAGATATTTTTCGGAGAAAAAACATGACAAAAAACTTATTAGTAGAACTCGGTCTTGAAGAATTACCAGCCTATGTTGTCACACCAAGTGAAAAACAACTAGGCGAAAAAATGGCAGCCTTCCTTAAGGAAAACCGCCTGTCTTTTGAAGCCATTCAAACCTTCTCAACACCACGTCGTTTGGCTGTTCGTGTGACTGGTCTTGCAGATAAACAGTCTGATTTGACAGAAGATTTCAAGGGTCCAGCAAAGAAAATTGCATTGGATAGTGATGGAAACTTCACAAAAGCAGCTCAAGGATTTGTTCGTGGAAAAGGATTGACTGTTGAAGATATCGAATTCCGTGAAATTAAGGGTGAAGAATATGTCTATGTTACCAAGGAAGAAATTGGTCAAGCAGTTGAAGCCATTGTTCCTGGTGTTGTAGATGTCTTGAAGTCCTTGACTTTCCCTGTCAGCATGCATTGGGCTAACAACACCTTTGAATACATCCGCCCTGTTCACACTTTAACTGTTCTTTTAGATGAAGAAGAGTTTGACTTGGATTTTCTTGATATTAAGGGTGATCGTGTGAGCCGTGGTCATCGTTTCTTGGGACAAGAAACTAAGATTCAGTCAGCATTGAGCTACGAAGAAGACCTTCGTAAGCAGTTTGTAATCGCGGATCCTCGTGAACGTGAGCAAATGATTGTTGACCAAATCAAAGCAATCGAAACTGAGCATGGTGTACATATCGAAATTGATGCGGACTTGCTTAATGAAGTCTTGAACTTGGTTGAATACCCAACTGCCTTTATGGGAAGTTTTGATGCCAAATACCTTGAAGTTCCAGAAGAAGTTTTGGTGACTTCGATGAAGGAACACCAACGGTACTTTGTTGTTCGTGATCAAGACGGTAAACTCTTGCCAAACTTCATTTCTGTTCGTAACGGAAACGCAGAGCATTTGAAAAATGTCATCAAAGGAAATGAAAAAGTTTTGGTAGCTCGTTTGGAAGACGGTGAATTCTTCTGGCGTGAAGATCAAAAATTGGTCATTTCAGATCTTGTTGAAAAATTAAACAATGTGACTTTCCATGAGAAAATTGGTTCCCTTCGTGAACACATGATTCGTACGGGTCAGATTGCTATTCTCTTGGCAGAAAAAGCTGGTTTGTCAGTGGATGAAACAGTTGACCTAGCCCGTGCAGCAGCCATTTACAAGTTTGACTTGTTGACAGGTATGGTTGGCGAATTTGACGAGCTCCAAGGAATTATGGGGGAGAAATATGCCCTTCTTGCTGGTGAAACTCCAGCGGTGGCAGCTGCTATTCGTGAACACTACATGCCTACATCAGCCGAAGGAGAACTTCCAGAGAGCAAGGTTGGAGCTATTCTAGCTATTTCAGACAAATTGGATACGATTTTGAGTTTCTTCTCAGTAGGCTTGATTCCATCAGGTTCTAATGACCCTTATGCCCTTCGTCGTGCGACGCAAGGTGTGGTTCGTATCTTGGATGCTTTTGGTTGGCACATTGCTATGGATGAGCTGATTGATAGCCTTTATGCTTTAACATTTGACAGCTTGACTTATGAAAATAAGACAGAGGTTATGGACTTTATCAAGGCTCGTGTTGATAAGATGATGGGCTCTACTCCAAAAGATATTAAGGAAGCCGTTCTTGCAGGGTCAAACTTTGTTGTGGCGGATATGTTGGAAGCAGCAAGTGCTCTTGTAGAAGCAAGCAAGGGAGAAGACTTTAAACCATCTGTTGAATCCCTCTCACGTGCTTTCAACTTGGCTGAGAAGGCAGAAGGAGTTGCTACAGTTGATTCAGCTCTCTTTGAGAATGAAGAAGAGAAAGCCTTGGCAGAAGCAGTAGAATCACTCGTTTTGTCAGGGACTGCCAGTCAGCAATTGAAACAGCTCTTTGCTCTTAGTCCAGTTATTGATACTTTCTTTGAAAATACTATGGTTATGTCCGAAAATGAAGCAGTCCGTCAAAATCGTTTGGCTATCTTGTCTCATTTAACTCAAAAAGCAGCTAAACTTGCACGTTTTAACCAAATCAATACCAAATAAAATCTGTTAAACGGAGTTTATCTTATCATAAAGGAGAAGAAATGGATCCGAAAAAAATTGCTCGTATCAACGAGCTCGCTAAAAAGAAAAAAGCAGAAGGCTTAACACCAGCTGAAAAAGTAGAACAAGCCAAACTACGTGAGGAGTACATCGAAGGTTATCGTCGCACTGTTCGTCACCACATCGAAGGGATCAAAATTGTGGACGAAGAAGGAAACGATGTTACACCAGAGAAACTACGTCAAGTCCAACGTGAAAAAGGATTACATGGTCGTAGTCTCGATGACCCAAATTCATAATAAGTATTCTTTCTTTTAACAAGGATAGGTGAAATAATAATCAAAAGACTAGCAGTTTTTGTCTGCTAGTCTTTTTTCGCTAAAAAAGGAACCAATATGGTTCCCAAAACTATTATTAGTTACTTGCGCCAGATGTAGCGTCTGCACCACCACCGTGGCCTCCAGCCTCACCTGCATCAGAAGCTCCAGATGTAGCATCTGCATCACCGTGACCATGTCCGCCAGCAGGAGCTGCAGCATTTCCACCAACTAGACGTTGACCAGTTGTATTGAGGTACCAATCAAGCCATGGTTGGAAGTTGAAGACTATTTCATTGATACCAGCGTATGATCCATCAGGATAGTACATAGCTTGATAGTTGTGAGTATTGATAACCCCTGCAGGAGATCCAGGAACGATTGTACGAACATATTCTTGATCACCATTACGCAGTACACCGACAACCCATTCAACATTTTTCATACGTCCACCGGGAAGTGAGTTATGGACAGTTGAGAGACGGTTACCAGATTGAGATGGTACACGTTTAGCAAACATGGTGTTTGGATCTTGGTGAACATTATTGTAGTATAAGAATTGGTTGTTATCATCTGCAAATGTCAATTCAAATGGCATTGCTTTCAAGAACATATCGATTTGGTTAACAGTTAAGATACCATGATCTAGTTTGACATAGGTATCACCTGAAACCGCACCAGTAATTTCAGCAACTTTTTCAACCCATTCTGGATCATCGGGATCAACTTCTGTGATTGTGGTAGCAATTGGTCTGCCACAATCCAAATCTTCTGGTTCAATTGGTTTTGGTTTTTTCAATTTTGAAACAACTCCTACATATTTTACAAAATTATCCAAGCAAGTTTCGAGGAATTTAACTGTTCCTTCATTCGTGATATTGCCCTCTGCGTCAAAAGCTTCTTTGGCTTTACCAAGAAGGAATTCGTTTCCAGGAAGTGTATAGGCATTGACACCTGGAGCGTCAAGAATCTTACGAAGGTGAACTTGGGCACGAGAAGTACCTTGGTCGTAGTAAGAAGCTCCCACAATCATAACTGGTTTGTTTTCAAATGGATGAACTTCGTATGAAAGCCATTCAAGAACAGATTTAAGAGAAGCTGAGATTGTGTGGTTGTGCTCAGGAGTAGCGATAATGACACCATCAGCACGTGTAATTCTGTTATACAAGAGACGCAATTGGAAGCTTTCATCCCATTTTTCGTCTTGGTTAAACATTGGAACTTCATCAATTTCAAGAACTTCTAATTCAAATTTAAGTTTGAAGTGACGACGGATAAATTCCAAGAGTTTACGGTTATATGATTGATCGTAGTTTGATCCTACAAGTCCAACAAATTTCATTCTTTTTGGTCTCCTATCTTACAAATTTTCCCAGTCAAAGTCTTCGGCATCTTTGCGAAGTAGTGCTTGTGCGTTACGCAATTTTTCTGTGATTTTTACAAAGATACGGAAGTCGTCAAAAGTAGCATCCAGTTTTTTGATAACATCAAGATCCACTAGGTCTCCACTTGGGTTGAAGGCTTGAAGAGAATGTGAAAGCAAGAATTCATCTGGAAGGACACTTGCTTTAATTTCTGGAGCATTCAAGATTTGGCGAAGTTGTAATTGGGCACGTGATGAACCAAGCGTACCGTAAGAAGCACCAGTAATCATGATTGGTTTGTTCAAAAGTGGGTAAATACCGTATGACAACCAAGCAAGAGCGCTCATCAAAACAGCTGGGATAGAGTGGTCATACTCAGGAGTACCGATAATAACGCCATCTGCCTCTTCAATTTTAGCAGCTATTTCTAGAATTTCAGCAGGTACTTGCTTGTCAGCTGGTTTATTGAAGACAGGAATGTCTTTAATTTCAACAAGTTCAATTTCAGCTTTTTCAGCAAAGTGTTTTTGCATGTATTGAAGCAATTGGCGGTTTGTAGAACGTTTTGAATTTGTTCCAACAATAGCAATAAGTTTTAACATGAGATTTCCTTTCTCTTTTTACATAATACGATTTTAAAACTCCATTGAAACATCTATTTCTATAGAGTAGGAATTCCTGAAGAACAGCTTAGGTGACCTTCCTTATCGATGAGGATAGCTTCGATGCCCTCCAAACTTTCGACTTGCCAGAGGATAGAAGCAGGTCTTTCTCCAAAGAGTCGAGTTGTCCAGATTTCTCCATCAACAGATTTATCAGAGATGATAGTTAGACTTGCTAGTTCCGTTTCAACAGGATATCCTGTTTGACTGTCAAAAATATGATGGTAATCTTTTTCATCGACAGTCAGGTGACGTTCATAAATGCCTGAAGTGACGACAGATTTATTGACAACGGGAATGGTCATTAAGTGATTTCCCCTCGGATTGGCTGGGTCTTGAATCCCGATTTGCCAAGGCTGATTTCCTCTTGCCTGATTTTTTCCAATAGTCAGGATATTCCCTCCCAGATTGATCAAGGCAGACGTCACTCCCTCTTCTCTAAGAAATTGGGCAACTTTATCCGCACTATAACCCTTGGCTAAACAACCAAGATCAATCTTCATTCCTTTTTGTTTTAAAAACACAGTGGAAGTGGAAGAATCTAACTCGATATAATGAGGATTGATTAAAGGTAGCACCGATTCAATTTCTTGGGGTTGGGCCACTTTGGCATCTGAAAAACCAATGCGCCAGGTTTGAATCAAGGGACCAATGCTGATGTTGAGATGGCTAGAGGGCGCTAGGCTATGCTCTAACCCAAGTGAAATCAGTTCAAACAGGTCTGGATGAACCTTGACAGGAGCTATTCCTGCTTGATAATTGATTTCCATCAACTCAGATTCTTGGCTATTGGCGTTGAAGCGGTATTCGAGCTCTCTGAGTAAATCAAAGGATTTTTGGAGCAAGATATCTGCTCGCTCATCCACTAATGAAATAGTGATAGTGGTTCCCATTAGGCGTTCAGAATGTGAACTTAGAGGCAAGCTACCAACTCCTTTCTCTTATGAAAAGAAGGTTGAAACATAGTAAATTTATGAAAAATGAACCCCTTACATTTTCTTTCCATGATACTAGCATACCATAAAGTCAGCGTTTTCACAAATAAAATTTGTAAACTTGTCAAGAAATATGCTCAGAAAATATAAAGAGTAATTGTAAGAAAGGCTGATAAAATACAGATTATTTACATTTTTTTACAAAAAAATCGGGAAAATTAGCTAAACTCTTGTAAACGCTAACAGTAAATGTTATACTAGAAGAGTAAATTTTAAATTAAAGGTAGGAATTTTTCTATGAGTAAAATCGTTGTAGTTGGTGCTAACCACGCTGGTACAGCATGTATTAATACTATGTTGGATAATTTTGGTAATGAGAACGAAATTGTTGTATTCGACCAAAACTCTAACATCTCTTTCCTAGGATGTGGAATGGCCCTTTGGATTGGTGAACAAATTGACGGTGCTGAAGGCTTGTTCTATTCTGATAAAGAAAAATTGGAAGCTAAGGGTGCTAAGGTTTACATGAATTCACCAGTTCTTTCAATCGACTATGATAACAAAGTAGTTACAGCTGAAGTTGAAGGAAAAGAACACAAAGAATCATACGAGAAATTGATTTTTGCTACGGGTTCTACACCAATCTTGCCACCAATCGAAGGTGTTGAAATTGTTAAAGGAAACCGCGAATTTAAAGCAACTCTTGAAAACGTACAATTCGTGAAATTGTACCAAAATGCTGAAGAAGTTATCAATAAACTTGCTGACAAGAGCCAACACCTCGACCGTATCGCCGTTGTTGGTGGTGGTTACATCGGTGTTGAACTTGCTGAAGCCTTTGAGCGTCTTGGAAAAGAAGTTGTCCTTGTTGATATCGTTGATACTGTTTTGAACGGTTACTATGACAGAGACTTCACACAAATGATGGCGAAGAACTTGGAAGATCACAACATTCGCTTGGCTCTTGGTCAAACTGTTAAAGCAATCGAGGGTGACGGTAAAGTTGAACGCTTGATTACTGATAAAGAAACTTTCGATGTGGATATGGTTATCCTTGCAGTTGGTTTCCGTCCAAATACTGCTCTTGCTGATGGTAAGATTGAACTCTTCCGTAACGGTGCTTTCCTTGTAAACAAGAAACAAGAAACTTCACTTCCTGGTGTATTTGCTGTTGGAGACTGTGCGACTGTTTATGACAACGCTCGTAAAGATACAAGCTACATCGCACTTGCTTCAAACGCAGTTCGTACTGGTATTGTTGGTGCTTACAATGCTTGTGGACATGAATTGGAAGGAATCGGTGTTCAAGGTTCAAACGGTATCTCAATCTACGGTCTTCACATGGTTTCAACTGGTTTGACTCTTGAAAAAGCTAAAGCTGCTGGTTACAACGCAACTGAAACAGGCTTTAACGATCTTCAAAAACCAGAATTCATGAAACATGATAACCATGAAGTAGCCATCAAGATTGTCTTTGACAAAGATAGCCGTGAAATTCTTGGTGCACAAATGGTTTCACGCGATTCTGCAATCAGCATGGGAATCCACATGTTCTCACTTGCTATCCAAGAACATGTGACAATTGATAAATTGGCATTGACAGACCTATTCTTCTTGCCACACTTCAACAAACCATATAACTACATCACAATGGCTGCCCTTACAGCTGAAAAATAAAATTTGATGAACTATCTGGCCTTAAGCTAAGGTCAGATAGTTTTTTAATCAATGTGTACCCATACAATTACATTATTTTTATCTTGTGATTCCTTCTAATCTAACTTAAAATGAAATGGTAGCTACCAATACAAATGATGAGGATAAAGAAATGACTGAAAATCGTTATGAACTAAATAAAAACTTGGCGCAGATGCTCAAGGGTGGGGTTATCATGGACGTTCAGAACCCTGAACAAGCCCGTATTGCAGAGGCTGCTGGTGCGGCAGCTGTGATGGCCTTGGAACGAATTCCGGCTGATATCCGTGTGGCTGGTGGGGTTTCCCGTATGAGTGATCCAAAGATGATTAAGGAAATCCAAGAAGCGGTTAGCATTCCAGTAATGGCCAAGGTCAGAATCGGGCACTTTGTTGAAGCTCAGATTTTAGAGGCTATTGAAATTGACTATATCGATGAGAGTGAAGTTTTATCTCCAGCTGACGACCGTTTCCATGTGGATAAGAAAGAATTCCAAGTTCCTTTTGTCTGTGGAGCTAAGGATTTGGGCGAAGCCTTGCGTCGTATCGCTGAAGGTGCTTCTATGATTCGTACCAAAGGAGAACCGGGTACGGGGGATATCGTCCAAGCTGTTCGTCATATGCGTATGATGAATCAGGAAATTCGCCGCATTCAAAACCTACGTGAGGACGAACTTTATGTTGCTGCTAAGGACTTGCAGGTACCTGTAGAATTGGTTCAATACGTCCATGAGCATGGAAAATTGCCAGTTGTAAACTTTGCTGCTGGAGGTGTTGCAACACCAGCAGATGCCGCGCTGATGATGCAATTAGGGGCAGAAGGTGTATTTGTCGGTTCAGGTATTTTCAAGTCAGGAGATCCTGTTAAACGAGCGAGTGCCATTGTCAAAGCGGTAACCAATTTCCGAAATCCTCAGATCCTAGCTCAAATCTCTGAAGATCTAGGAGAAGCCATGGTGGGTATTAATGAAAATGAAATCCAAATTCTCATGGCTGAGCGAGGGAAATAGATGAAAATTGGAATATTGGCCTTGCAAGGTGCCTTTGCAGAACATGCAAAAGTGCTAGATCAATTAGGTGTCGAGAGTGTTGAAATCAGAAATCTAGATGATTTTCAGAAACATCAGAGTGATTTGTCGGGATTGATATTACCTGGTGGAGAATCTACAACCATGGGCAAGCTCTTACGTGAGCAGGACATGCTGATTCCCATTCGAGAAGCCATTCTATCTGGCTTACCAGTGTTTGGGACCTGTGCAGGTTTAATTTTGCTGGCTAAGGAAATTACTTCTCAGGAAGAGAGTCATCTAGGAACTATGGATATGGTAGTCGAGCGCAATGCCTATGGGCGCCAACTAGGAAGTTTCTATACGGAAGCAGAATGTAAGGGAGTTGGCAAGATTCCGATGACCTTTATTCGCGGGCCGATTATCAGTAGTGTTGGAGAAGATGTAGAAATTTTAGCAAAAGTTGATGATCAAATCGTTGCAGCCCAAGAAAAAAATATGCTGGTAACTTCCTTTCATCCAGAATTGACTGATGATGTAAGCTTGCACCAGTACTTTATCAATATGTGTAAAGAAAAAAGTTGAGAAAAAATTCTCAACTTTTTTACATATAATAAACAATGGCAATGTATTGGAGGGCAGATGCTGCTAGGATAAAGAGATGCCAAATCATGTGGAAATAAGGTTTTTTCTTGGCGTAAAATCCAGCTCCAACTGTATAACAGAGTCCGCCAGTTACCATGAGACTCCAGAAAATTGGCGTTGTTTGACTGATAATGGCAGGAATGATAGCCAGAACCAACCAGCCCATAATCAGGTAAAGAGCAAGGCTAAATTTCTCATTGACTTTTTTAGCAAAGATTTTATAGAGAATACCAAAGATGGTCGTTCCCCACTGGATAGCAATAATCAGATAGCCAAACCAGTTATTCATCAAAGTCAGTACGACAGGTGTATAAGAGCCAGCAATAGCAACATAAATCATAGAATGGTCAATGATTCGCAAGACATATTTGTGGGTCGAACCATAGGCCATAGAGTGATAAATGGTGGATGATAGGAACATGAGAAAGAGACTAATAACGAAAATGGAAACGCCGATAGAGGATAAAAATCCGTGTGTCTCATAACTATAGGTTGATGAAATAGGCAGTAAGATGAGCATGATGACTGCACCTACGGCATGGGTCACACTATTAGCAATCTCTTCTCCGAAACTGAGTTGTTTGCTGAGCTTTAGGCTTGTATTCATTAGATTTCCTCCTCTTGAGTACGATGGATTAAGGCTAGAGTTTGATGATAGAGTTTAACGGTTTGGCAGCTACTTTGGATAATGGGGTTAGCTGGGTCAATTCCTTGGTTCATGTAGTCCACAAAAGCATCGTAGAGTTGGTCTGAACTTGCTTGACTTTGTAGAGTATTAAGTGTCTGAGCTATTTCTTGAATAGAAAAGACAGACTTGAGGGTTGTGATAGCAATCAAACGGGCAATCTGTTGGCGTTGGTATTTTTTCTTATCAGGTTTTGTCAGGTAACCATGTTTCACATAATTATTGACCATAGATGCTGTCAGGCCCTTGTCTTTATCAAGAGAGATAGGGGCGCAGACCTGATTGACATAGAGTAAAACCTGGTCCAGATAGAGGTCAATGTTTGGAATTTCTGCCCATTTTGGGTAGGAAAAGGTAGTTTTCATTTGCAACTCCTTTTTATCTAGTTTTGATAACTAGATTATAAAATAACAAAAACAGAAAGTCAAGTTTTAACTGCTTGTGAAAAGGCTTAAATTATGCTATGATGGGAGAAACTAGTCAGAAATGAGGAGAAAAGATGGAAATTCGTTTAGCTTTTCCAAATGAAGTAGATACCATCATGCAGGTGATGGAGGATGCTAAAAAATGTTTAGCAGATGCTGGTAGTGACCAGTGGCAAAATGGTTATCCAAATGCTGATATTATTATTGAGGATATTATCTCAGGTCAAGCCTATGTAGCCTTGGAAGAGGGAGAATTACTAGCTTATGCAGCTGTGACCAAGAGTCCAGAGGCAGCCTATGAAGCCATTTATGAAGGAAACTGGCAAGCTGGGGAGTCAGAGTACCTAGTCTTTCACCGTATTGCTGTGGCAGCAGATGTACAGGGACAGGGCATTGCTCAAACCTTCTTAGAGGGCTTGATTGAAGGTTTTGACTATCTAGATTTTCGCTCAGATACGCATGTTGCAAACAAGGTCATGCAGCATATTTTTGAAAAACTTGGTTTTAAACAGGTTGGTAAAGTGCCTGTTGATGGCGAACGCTTGGCCTATCAAAAATTAAAGAAATAATGCAAAAGATGTACGTAAAAATGCTCTACTTTTCGCCAATAGGAACCTTGTCTTTGGTTGCCGACGAGCAATATCTGTATGGCATTTGGGTGCAGGAGCAGAAGCATTTTGAGAGAGGACTAGGAGATGAGACGATAGAAGCAGTTGTTAGTCATCCAATTTTAGATCCAGTTATTGCTTGCTTAGATGATTACTTTAAAGGCAAGTCTCAGGATTTATCCGACTTGCCCTTGGCTCCAATCGGAACGGATTTTGAAAAGCGAGTTTGGTCCTATCTACAGGGAATTCCTTATGGTCAGACAGTGACCTATGGACAAATAGCCCAAGAGCTACAAGTGGATTCTGCTCAAGCAATTGGTGGGGCAGTGGGACGCAATCCGTGGTCTATCCTAGTACCTTGTCATCGGGTGCTGGGAGCTGGCAAGCGTCTGACAGGTTATGCTGCAGGAGTGGAAAAGAAAGCTTGGCTCTTGGAGCATGAAGGCGCAGATTTTAAAGATATAAAATAGAAAGTGAAAGACATGTTAGAATTTATCGAATATCCAAAATGTTCAACTTGTAAAAAAGCAAAACAAGAATTAAACCAACTCGGTGTGGACTATAAAGCCATCCATATCGTTGAAGAAACACCTAGCCAAGAAGTCATTTTAAACTGGCTAGAAACCTCGGGTTTTGAGTTGAAGCAATTTTTCAACACCAGTGGGATCAAATACCGTGAATTGGGGCTGAGAGATAAGGTAGGAAGTCTGTCAAACCAAGAAGCAGCTGAGTTGCTAGCAAGCGACGGTATGTTGTTAAAACGCCCCATTTTAGTAGAAAATGGAACTGTTAAGCAAATCGGTTATCGAAAAGCTTATGAAGAATTGGGATTGAAATAGTTTTTATCTATCTCTTTGATAGATAAAATATATAACCTCCCTGTTTCAAAGTATGATAAACTAGTAGGTAGACAAAGTCTGTACCTGACCGTAGCAAATAATTTCATTGACGGCAAAAGTATGGTAGAATGAATCATTATCAGGAGAGGATGTTTTTATGAATGTTACAACGATTTTAGCATCAGATTGGTACCAAAACTTGATGCAATTGATTCCGGATGGCAAGCTTTTTAGCTTGCGTTCGGTCTTTGATGGAATCCCGAGAATTGTCCAACAACTTCCAATAACGATTATGTTGACCATTGGTGGTGCTCTTTTTGGCTTGGTTTTGGCGCTTCTTTTTGCCATTGTGAAGATCAATCGTGTCAAAATTTTATACCCCTTGCAGGCCTTCTTTGTTAGCTTCTTAAAAGGGACACCGATTTTGGTGCAACTCATGTTGACCTACTACGGAATTCCTTTGGCTTTGAAAGCTCTCAATCAGCAATGGGGAACTGGTTTCAATATCAATGCGATTCCAGCCGCTGCTTTTGCAATTGTCGCCTTTGCCTTTAATGAAGCAGCTTATGCTAGTGAAACCATTCGTGCAGCCATTCTCTCAGTCAATCCTGGTGAGATTGAGGCGGCACGCAGTCTGGGGATGACCCGAGCGCAAGTTTATCGTCGCGTGATTATTCCAAATGCGGCCGTTGTGGCGACTCCAACCTTAATCAATTCCCTAATCGGCTTGACCAAAGGAACTTCTCTAGCCTTTAGTGCGGGTGTTGTGGAAGTCTTTGCCCAAGCTCAGATTTTGGGTGGAGCTGATTACCGCTACTTTGAACGCTTTATCTCCGTTGCCCTTGTTTATTGGGTAGTCAATATCGGAATTGAAAGCCTTGGTCGTTTCATCGAGAGAAAAATGGCTATTTCTGCACCCGATACAGTGCAAACAGATGTGAAAGGAGACCTTCGTTAATGATTAAGATTTCGAATTTAAGCAAATCCTTTTCAGGACAGACTGTCTTGGATCATCTGAACTTGGATATTCAAAAAGGGGAAGTTGTAGCCTTGATTGGTTCTTCAGGAGCTGGAAAATCAACCTTCCTTCGTAGTCTCAATTATCTTGAAACACCTGACAGTGGCTCTATTCAGATTGATGATTTCTCAGTTGATTTTTCTAAAATCACTCAAGAAGAAATCCTTGCCCTACGCCGTAAGTTGTCTATGGTTTTCCAACAGTTTAATTTGTTTGAACGCCGAACAGCACTTGATAATGTGAAAGAAGGCTTGGTTGTTGTCAAGAAATTATCCGACCAAGAAGCAACCAAGATTGCCAAGGAAGAGTTGGCTAAGGTTGGGCTTTCAGACCGTGAAAACCATTATCCTCGCCATTTATCAGGTGGACAGAAGCAACGGGTTGCCCTAGCGCGTGCACTTGCGATGAAACCAGATGTCTTGCTCTTAGACGAACCAACTTCAGCCCTTGATCCAGAATTGGTCGGCGAAGTAGAAAAGTCTATTGCAGATGCTGCTAAGTCAGGTCAAACCATGATTTTGGTTAGTCATGACATGTCCTTTGTAGCTCAAGTTGCGGATAAGATTCTCTTCCTAGATAAGGGGAAAATCATTGAGTCTGGAACACCGGATGAGATTATCCACCATCCTAAAGAAGAGCGAACAAAAGAATTCTTCGCTAGTTACAAACGGACTTATATTTGATATAATAGATAAAGAAAAACTCAGTTAGCTGGACTAGCTGAGTTTACTCTTTAAAAAAGATAGAAATGAGAGAAATCATGCTACTGCAACTATTTTCTTTATATTTCGAGAGTTTGATCTTGACCACCATCCTCGTCCTGATTTTTTTAGGGATTTGGATTGGACTGAGAGCCATGTCGGGAGTTGATAAGACAGCCAAGGCTCGCCAAGCCCATCTCTATGATATGATTATGATTGGTGTTTTGGTTGTTCCAGTATTATCCTTTGCGGTTATGAGTTTAATTCTTGTTTTCAAGGCATAATCCTTGCGTGATTGACAAGAAAGAGTTAGAATAAAGATAGTTACAACAAGAAAGAAGGAAACTATATGTACGATACTATTATTATCGGTGCTGGACCTGCAGGTATGACTGCAGCCTTGTATGCTGCTCGAAGCAATCTGAAAGTAGCCTTGATTGAAGGTGGTCTGCCAGGTGGTCAGATGAATAATACATCTGATATTGAAAATTACCCTGGATACGCTAATATTAGTGGGCCAGAATTGGCAGAAAAGATGTTTGAACCGCTTGAAAATCTTGGTGTTGAGCACATTTATGGTTATGTTGAAAATGTCGAAGACCATGGTGATTTTAAGAAAGTGATGACTGATGACCAAACATATGAAACTCGTACCGTTATCGTAGCGACTGGCTCTAAACACCGTCCTTTGGGAGTACCTGGAGAAGAAGAACTGAACAGTCGTGGTGTTTCTTACTGTGCCGTGTGTGATGGTGCTTTCTTCCGTGACCAAGATTTGTTGGTAGTTGGTGGCGGAGATTCAGCTGTCGAAGAAGCCCTCTTCTTGACTCGTTTTGCTAAGACTGTTACCATTGTTCACCGTCGTGACCAACTTCGTGCCCAAAAGGTTTTACAAGACCGCGCCTTTGCGAATGAGAAAATCAGCTTTATCTGGGATTCTGTAGTGAAGGAAATCAAGGGTGAAAACAGAGTAGAATCTGTCGTTTTTGAAAATGTGAAAACAGGTCAAGTGACAGAACAAGCCTTCGGTGGTGTCTTTATCTATGTTGGATTGGATCCTCTTAGCGATTTTGTTAAAGAATTGAATATCCAAGATCAGGCAGGTTGGATTGTGACAGATAACCACATGAAAACTGCAGTTGACGGTATCTTTGCAGTTGGAGATGTTCGCCAGAAAGACCTTCGTCAAGTGACAACAGCAGTTGGAGATGGAGCTATCGCTGGTCAAGAAGCTTATAAATTTATCACAGAACATAGTTAATACACTTCTAAAATCTCTTCAAACCACGTTAGCTTCGCTTTACCGTAGGTATGGGTACTGACTTCGTCAGTTCTATCCACAACTTCAAAACAGTGTTTTGAGCTGACTTCGTCAGTCTTATCTACAACCTCAAAGCAGTGCTTTGAGCTGTCTACAGCTAGCTTCCTAGTTTGCTCTTTGATTTTCATTGAGTATAATCATAAAAAGTTTCCAATCAGATGACTGGAAACTTTTTTATAGTCTATTTCGAAAAACTTCGTACATGAGGATGGCTGCAGCAACACTGGCATTGAGACTTTGAACATGTCCATTCATAGGAATGGTAATCATCTCATCAACTTGTTTTTTGATGTTGCTAGAGATGCCTTTTCCTTCATTTCCGATGATGAGGGCGATTTTCCCTTTTGTATTCCACTTGTGGCAAGGAGTCCCATTCATATCTGTTCCAAAGGTCCAGAAGCCTTCATCCTTGAGTTTGTCTAGAGTTTGGCTTAGATTGGTTACTCGGGCAATTGGAACATGCTCAATAGCACCTGTGGCTGTTTTAGCAACGACAGGAGTAACTCCGACAGCACGGTGCTTGGGAATGATGACTCCTGAAACATTGGTCGCATCAGCGGTTCTTAAGATGGAGCCTAAGTTGTGAGGATCAGTTAACCCGTCCAGAATCAATAGCAAAGGATTTTCTTCTTGGCGTGTTTTGGCAAGGATTTGGTCCAGCTCACTATAGGCAAATTCGGACACTCGTAGAACAAAACCTTGGTGGACAGCACCTTCAGTCATCTCAGAGAGGGATTTTTTTGAGGTCCAAGAAATGGATACCTTTTTTTCTGTAGCTAGTTCCTTGACTTTTTCAACATTCTTACCTCGTAGGTCTTCTTGGAGGTAGAGTTTGTTTCCAGTATTTGCAAGGAGGGCTTCGGTAACGGCGTGGATGCCATAGACAATATCATTTGTTTTCATGCCTCTATTATAACACAAAACCCCGTCTTGCAACGGGATTTTCTTTATTCTAGAATTAGTAAACCATCTTTAACTGCAAATGGGTCTTTTTCATTGATACGATCGTAAAACATGATACCGTTAATGTGGTCAATTTCATGCTGAACAACGATGGAGTTGTAGCCTTTGAGCTTGATACGGTGTTTTTCTCCATCCTTGTCAAAGTAGTCAACCGTAACGCGAGCATGGCGGACTACATAGCCAGGTACGTTGCGATCAACAGACAGACAACCTTCTCCTTCACCAAGAGCAGCGTCTTGAACTGAGTGAGAGACGATTTTTGGATTGTACATAATAGCTTGCAAGTCGTAAGCTTCCTGTGGGGTTTCGCCTTCTTCGACAATGTTTGGCACCAAAACAGCGATAATACGTTTTGAGATATCTAATTGAGGAGCAGCAAGTCCAACCCCACCTCGGAGCCCCATTTTCTCAGCCATGACAGGATCTTGGGAATGTTTCAGGAATTGCATCATCTTTTCGCCAAGAATGATTTCCTGGTCAGACAAGGGGAAAGTAACTTCCTCAGCAACCGCGCGTAGAGTTGGGTTTCCCTCGCGGATAATATCGTTCATATCAATTAAATGAGCAGCTTTTGTAATACGTTCTATTGCAGACATTTTCTCTCCTTTCATTACCTCTACATGATATCACAAAATGACAAGGATTGAAAGCATTACGGCATTGAGCTTTTATAGAAAATGCCTAGTAGGTTCGATTCAATTGTGAAAGAATTACTTATCTGTGATATAATAAAAAGAAAAGGCTTGCATTAGAAAGTAGGGAGAATGAAGATGCAAAGAAGACAAGATCGAAATCAGCGTGGTTCAGCTTTTCGTTTTATGAGGGGTTTGGTAAACTTTTTTAGGAGTTATCGCAAGTGGAGTAATAAAGGATTTGTGGCCATACTCTTGCTAGCAGTTGCTTTATCAATGGGCTTGGTCTTGTTGTTTGAAAGCTTCCAAGGAATCCCTTTAACCAGTCAAAAAAAGGATGCCATTTCTCAAGAAGCAAATAAGACGAACCAAAATGCTAAAGATCAGGACGAGGAGAAAACTGCTAGAATTATGGCCAACGGGGACCTCCTCTATCACATTCCCATCTATCGTTCTGCTTTAAAAGAAGATGGGACCTATGATTTCCATGAAAATTTTGAATATGTAAAACCATGGCTCAAACAAGCAGACTTGATTTTAGGTGATTTTGAAGGTACTGTGAATAAGGACCACTATTTGGCTGGTTATCCGCTATTTAATGCACCTGGAGAAGTCATGGATGCCATCAAGGATGCCGGTTATCAAGTGCTAGACTTGGCGCATAACCATATCCTAGATTCACAAATAGAAGGTGTGGTTTCAACAGCAGATGCTATTGAAAAGGCAGGAATGACACCTATTGGAGTGTATACGCATGAGTCCCGTGATCAAGCTCCACTGGTTATCAAGGAAGTGAATGGTATCAAGATTGCACTTTTGGCCTATTCTTATGGTTTTAATGGAATTGAGCAAAGTATTTCTCAAGAAGACTATAACCGCTATCTTTCAGACCTAAATGAAGACAAGATGAAGGCTGAAATTGAACGAGCAGAGAAGGAAGCAGATATTACCATTATCATGCCTCAGATGGGTGTGGAGTATCGCTTGGAACCAACTGAAGAACAAAAGGCTCTTTACCACAAGATGATCGATTGGGGAGCGGATATTATCTTTGGAGGGCACCCTCACGTAGTTGAACCATCTGAAACGGTTGAAAAAGATGGGGACAAGAAACTCATTATCTATTCAATGGGGAACTTCATTTCCAATCAACGAATTGAAACCATGCAAGATGAAGAGAATGCTAAGTGGACAGAGCGCGGCGTGCTCATGGATGTGACTATTAAGAAAAAAGCCGGTAAGACGACAATCGAAACTGCTAAAGCGCATCCTTCTTGGGTAAACCGTACACCGAAAGGAACCTATTCTCCAGAAGGTTACCCACTTTTCCTTTACCAAACCTATATCTTAGAAGATTTTATCGAGGGTGGTAGTCATCGTGACCAGTTAGATGAAGCGACTAAGGAACGAATTGATACAGCCTATAAAGAAATGAACGAACATGTGGGATTGAAGTGGGATTAGTTTGAATCCAGAGGGAAGTAAATGATGATTAAAGTAATTGCGACAGATATGGATGGGACCTTGTTGGATGCCAGAGGCCAGCTTGATATTCCACGCTTGGAAAAGATTTTAGATCAGTTGGATCAAAGGGGTATTCGTTTTGTCATCGCGACTGGGAATGAAATTCACCGCATGAGGCAACTACTGGAGCACTTGGTCGATCGAGTGGTTCTGGTGGTTGCCAACGGTGCTCGTATTTTTGAAAATAATGAATTGATTCAGGCTCAGACTTGGGATGATAATATTGTTGATAAAGCTTTGGCTCATTTCGAGGCTCGAGCGTGTCAGGACCAGTTTGTTGTAACAGGGATGAAGGGTGGTTTCGTCAAGGAAGGTACCATTTTTACAGACCTTGAAAGTTTTATGACTCCAGAAATGATTGAAAAATTCTACCAACGGATGCATTTTGTGGATGCATTAACATCTGACCTCTTTGGTGGTGTACTCAAGATGAGTATGGTTGTTGGTGAGGAACGGTTGAGTTCGGTCTTGGAAGAAATCAATGACCTCTTTGATGGCCGTGTTCGGGCTGTATCTAGTGGCTATGGTTGTATTGATATCCTCCAAGCTGGAATTCATAAAGCATGGGGCTTGGAAGAATTACTCAAGCGCTGGGACTTGAATCCCCAACAAGTCATGGCTTTTGGTGACAGTGAAAATGATGTTGAAATGCTTGAAATGGCTGGAATTGCCTATGCGATGGAAAATGGTGATGATAAAGCCAAAGCTGTGGCGACTGCTCTAGCACCAGCCAACAGCCAAGGAGGAGTTTATCAAGTCTTGGAAAATTGGTTAGAAAAAGGAGAATGAAGTGGCAGTACAGTTATTAGAAAATTGGTTACTAAAGGAACAAGGCAAAATCCAAACCAAGTACCGTCACTTAAATCAGGTTTCTGTTGTAGAACCAGACATTCTTTTTATTGGGGATTCCATTGTCGAATATTATCCTCTGCAGGAGTTGTTTGGGACTTCAAAGACGATTGTCAATCGAGGCATTCGAGGTTATCAGACAGGGCTGTTATTAGAAAATCTAGATGCGCATCTGTACGGTGGAGCAGTAGATAAAATTGTCCTTTTGATTGGGACAAATGATATCGGAAAAGATGTGCCTGTGAATGAGGCTCTCAATAACCTCGAAGCTATCATACAATCCATTGCTCGCGATTATCCATTGACTGAGATTAAATTGCTTTCTATTTTGCCAGTCAATGAGGGAGAAGAGTACAAGCAGACAGTCTATATCCGCACGAATGAAAAAATTCAGAAATGGAATCAAGCCTATCAAGAGCTTGCTTCTGCCTATATGCAGGTAGAATTTGTGCCAGTTTTTGATAGTTTGACAGACCAGGCAGGTCAACTCAAAAAAGATTATACAACTGATGGGTTGCACCTTAGTGTTGCTGGTTATCAGGTTTTGACAAAATCTTTGAAAGACTATCTTTTGTAGTTAATTGCTTTCCTTTTTGCATTTTTGTGTTAGATAAGGTATAATGGTTTTATTGTCTTTTGGGGTCGTTACGGATTCGACAGGCATTATGAGGCATATTTTGCG
>OCLG01000031.1_pt1 | contig 129351 bp, 94 predicted proteins | sample 1548111 | NCBI WGS metagenome assembly OCLG01 (sample SAMN05301508, study PRJEB22388) | human oral metagenome | isolation source: Infant 2 DOL 28 oral | host: Homo sapiens | place: USA: Pittsburgh, Magee-Womens Hospital of UPMC | collected 2013/2014 | reverse complement strand
TCTGAGTTTGGCGGAAAGCCTTCAAATCCGCAAAGGACTGATAAGCTTCGCTTTCGGTGTTAAAGACTGAAATTACTAGGTTTTCCATAGTTGGTACCTCGTTCCTAAAGACTATATATACATTGTAATACAGTTCTCTTTTTTTGGGAACTACTTTTTGCGACAATTTACCTCGGCGGCAGCCGGTAGGCTGAGTCCTAAAGCAGAGGGGCCCGGCATCCAGTATGGATGCCGGGCCCCTCTCTGCTTGCTGTGGCGTTAGCGGCTGATGGTTGCCGAAGCGCGCAAACCAGCCAGGTCCTGGAAGGTGTACTCGCCACCCTCGGTCAGCTGCATTGCGACGCTACCGCTGGTGATCTGAGCGGTGGTGGTCAGAGTGTAGCTGGAGGTCACCTCGGTGAAGTACACCGGAACCAGCGAAGCCAGCACCTGCGCGTAGCTCACGCCGTCCTTCGCGGTGGCTTCCAGGTAGTCGGAGGTGCGGATGTCCAGTACGCCGGTCCAGACGTTGTCCTCGATGGTCGGCTCGTAGAACTTCGCGGTGTATGCGATGCCGTTGAACGCCGCCACGGCGGGGTTGTTGGTCTTTGCGCCGCCCGCACTCTTGGCGAGTGCCGGGATCTCAACGTCGTTATCGACATCCCACAGCAGCGGGTCGGTGACATCCTCGGCGGTGGGGAAAGTGAACTCGAAGGTCACCTGCAGATGCGCCTGAGGGTACAGCCAGGAGCTGCCCTGGAACTCGCCCTTGGAGTTGATGGGTGCGGAAATCCACAGACCCGCGCCACCGTACAGGCCGGCACCGACGCTACCTCCGGGGGTGAAGGTGCCGCCGCCGCGGCTCTGCGGGGTGGTGGAGGTTGCGCTGATGTTGGGAACCTGCACGGTGTAGGAGTCCAGACCGTAGCGGGTATCAAAGTCGTTGGAGGGGTTCGAGTTGAACGCCTGGGTGAAGACACCGAACTTCAGGGTCGGGGTTTCCTGCGCGTCGGTGGATGCCGCGTAGGCGGGTACCGCTGCGGCGGTTGCGATGACGGGGGTGCTCCATGCGGCACCCTTGATGAGTGCGCGGCGGTTCAGACCGTTAGTGGTGTTCGAGGAAGAAGTCATGGGATCTCTCTTGTTGTGAAAAATGTGGTGATGCATGTGATTTGAATTACTGATACTCTAATGTAATTCAGCTCATCTTCAAAATTATCTCAACTTTTACTTCAATGTATGAACATTGCGGCACCCAGCTCACCTAATACGTGAAACGGGAGCATCATGGAAACCGTGGAGAACGCCCTCCCGGAAAACTCCACAGAAACACCACCGGTCACCACACACTGAAGGAACACAACATGGCATTTATGAAGAGCGCACGCGTCACGCTTGCCTCCCTCGCAGTGCTCTGCCTGGGCACTATCGCAGCCCCCGCAGCAAACGCCTACAGCCCCGATATTGACGGCGACGGCATCCCCAACACCTGGGAACTGAAGGGCTACGACGCCGACGGCGACGGCAAGATCGACGTCGACTTCCCCGCAATGGGCGCAGACCCCAACCACAAGGACATCTTCGTCGAGATGGACTACATGGCAGGTCTGCTGCCCAGCGAAGACGAGCTGGACCGCATCACCAAGATTTACGCCGACCTGCCCATGCGCAACCCCGACGGCACCACCGGCGTGAACATCCACCTGGACGCAGGTAGCGCCCGCAGCGCCAAGTACAACCTCGGCGGCGGCAACGAAATCAGCTACCAGGCACTCGACAGCGAATTCAAGGCGCTCCACCGCATCAAGGCGACCGAAGGTAAGTTCAACCCCGCCCGCGAAGGCACCTTCCACTACATGATCTGGGGCGACTACTACGACAACAGCTACTCCTCCGGTATCGCTAACTTTGGCGGTCGTAACTTTATGGTCACCGTCGGCCCGCACTTCTGGGGCAAGGCAAGCAGCAACATCCGCGTGGCAGTGTTCGTGCACGAGCTCGGCCACAACCTCGCACTGAGCCACGGCGGCTGGGACGAAATCAACTACAAGCCCAACTACTACAGCGTCATGAACTACCAGTACACCCTCACCGGCGTGCCCATGGCTGATGGTAGCCGCTACTTCGGCTACTCCACCGCCGAGTACCGCATGCTCAACGAGGCGAAGCTGTACGAGGCGCGCGGCTTCGGCCCCCGCGCGGCTGGCTTCCTGTACAAGGGCAAGCCCGCCGACCAGCCGATTGACTTCAACGGCAACGGCAAGATTGACACCGAGCCGGTGTCCGTGGACCTGAATGGTGACGGCATGATCACGAACCTGGGTGCGGCAAACGATGTGAAGATGATCCGCTTCCAGGCGACCGAGCACCCCGAGAAGGACAAGGGCCCCGAGCACATTGAGCCGAGCGGCATTACCGCTGAACACGCTCGTTCGCTGGGCCTGATTTAAGTGGGCTGACTAGGCGGCACGCCGCCGGTTGAGAGCCGTGTCAGCCCAATAAAATGGCATAGCAAAAGGTGCGGATACCGAATCATCATTCGGTATCCGCACCTTTACTCTATGTAGATTTTAGCTCAGCGCAGCTTTCAGCGCAGCGCTCAGCTCAGCAGCAGAGCCTAGACAGCCTCGCTCACGCGGCCGGTATCCACCAGCACCTGCGCAATGTGGCCCAGTGCCTCCTCATTCTGCAGCGAAGAAACATCGCCCAACGAGCGGCCCTGGTACAGCTCACCGAGCAGACGGCGAGTAATCTTACCCGAACGGGTCTTCGGGATATCGGCAACCGCCACAACGTCCTTCGGCTTAGCAATCGGGCCAATGTGCTCACGCACGTGCGCGGTCAGCGCCGCCTTAAGCTCATCCTCAGTCAGGTCCTTACCCTCATCGGTGAGCGTCACGTAGGCGACCGCCTGGTGACCGGTCAGCTCATCCTCCACGGGGCAGACACCAGCCTCAACCACAGCCGGGTGAGTCACCAGAGCCGACTCAATCTCAATCGTGGACAGGCGGTGACCCGAAATGTTAATCACGTCATCAATACGGCCGAGGATGTACACGTTACCCTCTTCGTCTTCCTTCGCGCCGTCGCCAGCGAGGAACCAGCCGCGCTCGCCGTAGTGACGCCAGTAGGAATCCAGGTAACGCTGCGGGTTCTGCCACACGGTACGAGCCATCGAGGGGCCAATCTTATCGACCACGATGAAGCCCTGCTTACCGGGTTCGACCGGGTCGCCGTGCTCATCCACCACGCGGGTGGACACGCCGGGAACGGCACGGGTAGCGCAACCGGGCAGGGGAGTGCAGTGCGGGGTACCCTCCGGGTAGGTGCCCTCGGGTGCGAACGCCGGGTCGTGCGGGCGCGGCGAGCACACGGTCGAGCCGGTCTCGGACTGCCACCAGGTGTCAATGAATGCCGCGGTGCCGCCGCCCACGTGCTGACGCAACCAACGCCACGCCTCCGGGTTGATGGATTCGCCCACCGAACCGAGCAGACGCACGGTCGAGAAGTCGTACTTGCCGGGCTCCGGGCCATTCGGGAACGCACCCATGAGCGAACGAATCAGGGTCGGGGCGGTGTAGTAGTTGGTCACACCGTAGCGTTCAATAACCTCAAAGTGGCGGCCGTAATGCGGAGTGTTCGGGGTACCCTCGTAGATCACTTCGGACACGCCGTTAACCAGCGGGCCGTAAATTTCGTAGGTGTGCGCGGTCACCCAGGCAAGGTCGGCGGTGCACCAGTGAACGGTGGACTCAACCTTCTGCGGGTCGTTGACCGCGGACAGCTCGTCGGGGCGCAACACGCCGTTCTCGTCCACGTAATCCGGCAGCAGATCGTACAGCAGCGCGTGAGTGTACGCGGTCTGCACCAGGTATCCAGCCATGGTGTGCACCAGGCCCTTGGGCTTACCGGTCGTACCGGAGGTGTAAATAATGAACAGCGGATCCTCTGCGTCATGCAGTTCGTAGGCGTGGGTGTCCGGCTGGTCGTCAACCAGGTCGTGGTACCAGACGTCGCGGCCCTCAGTCCACGGCACAGCGGCGTGCGCTACCGGGTCGGAGGCGCTGGTGCGGTCCACCACGATAACGTGCTCAATATTGTTCTCACCGGAGCATGCTTCGTCGGCGTTCACCTTCACGGGAACGACCTTGCCGCGGCGGTTCTGACCGTCGGTGGTGATGAGAACCTTCGCGCCGGTGTCTTCCACACGGAACTTCAGCGCCTCAGCGGAGAAACCACCGAAGACGAGGGAATGGATCGCGCCAATACGCGCGCAGGCGAGAGTGAAAATAATGGTTTCGGGGATGACGGGCAGGTAGATGACCACACGGTCACCCTTGCGCACGCCCAGGGACAGCAGACCGTTCGCTGCCTTCGCGATGCGGCGCTGCAGCTCTGCGTAGGTGATGGCTTCGCGGTCTCCGGGTTCACCTTCAAAGTAGAGGGCTACCTTGTCGCCGCGGCCCGCCTCCACGTGGCGGTCCACGCAGTTGTAAGCGACGTTGAGCTTACCGCCCTCGAACCACTTAATTTCGGGGATGCTGAACTGTTCGATGCCGTCCTCGTCGAAGCCGAGGGACTTCGGTTTCTCGAAACGGTGCGCGGTGTGCCAGGGCTCAGCCCAGGTGAGTCGCTGCGCCTGCTTCTCCCAGAACGCAACGCGCGCCTCGTCAGATTCGAGGGCGGGGTTCGGGGTGGGGTTTAGCGGGTCGGTGAACGAGTAGGGGGTGGGCAGTCCCATTATTCTCCCATCGGTTGCTGGCATTAGCACCCTTGCTTGCCGTGCCGCTGTCTGTGTGACCGTGGGGTCTGTGTGTGCGTTGGCGAGGGGGTTGCTGCGACGTCACGGAGCCAGGTCTCTCGGTCGCTCTGGATGGTTTGCCTTCTTAGTAAAGCGCGCCGGAGGGGGTGGACGCAAAGGGGACCGTCATATTCGGCATGCTGTGTATCGGTTCGTAATATTCCGAAATATTTAAAGACCCCGCCCCGCGCTCACTGCTGTGGGGCGCGGGGCGGGATTCATCATCATCATTCAGTAGGCGACAGGTTTCCCCGCCGACTTCTTTCTCCGGCGCGTAGCGATGATTAGCTCACCTTCGGGGAGCAGCCACGCGGCGGACATCTCTCCTAAAACTCAGCGTGAACGCCGAGCCTTCTCTATTAGTTGCTGGGGTACTTTGCCTTCACCCAGCGCTCGAAAACACCCACCAGGGCGTCGGTAATCTTACCGAGCACCGCCAGCGCCACGATGGCGAGCAGCAGGCGGTCGGTGCGGCCGTTGTTCTGCGAGTCGGTCAGCAGGTAACCCAGGCCCATGGATGCACCCAGCAGCTCGGCGGCGACCAGGAACAGCCACGCCTGAGCCAGCGCCAGACGCAGACCCGAAACGACCGACGGCAGAACCGCGGGAAGCTGAACCGTGGTGAACAGGCGCAGACCCTTCAGACCGAAGGCGCGTGCCGCCTCCACAAGCTTGGGGTCAACGTGCGCCAGAGCCGCAGAAACCGTGGTGTACACCGGGAAGAATGCACCAATAGCAACCAGGGTCACCTTGGAATTCTCGCCGATACCGATCCACAGCAGAAGCAGCGGAACCCACGCCAGGGACGGCACGGCACGCAACGCACCAATGGTCGGTGCGGCAATCAGACGCACCGGCGCAGACAGTCCAATCAGCGCACCCAGCACCAGGCCGAGCACGGCACCAATACCGAAACCAATCAGCACACGCTGAGTAGAAATCGCCACGTGACGGCCCAACTCGCCGCGCTGCGCCAGCTCAACACCGGCGCTGACCACACGGTCGGGGGAGGGCAGCTGAACCTGGGTGAACACGCCGTTCGTGCTCAGAATGTACCAGAGGGCAATCAGCGCCAGGGGAAGAATCAGGCCCAGGTACTGCTTACCGGCGAACGGGTTCGACGGCAGCTTCACGGAAGAGACACGCTTCTCGGCACGCTCAGCGCGAGCGCTGGAGGCGGCGGTAATCGTTGCGGCGGTCATTACTTCTCAACCACCTTTGCGATCTTCTCGACGGCTGCGCTGTCAGCCTTCTTTGCGAACTGGTCGTCCACAATGCTGTTCAGTGCCTTGTCCACGTCGGACTGGGAGGGAACGTCGCCGGACTCAACCAGAATCGGGCCGACACCCTTGAGAACCTCAACCTGCTTAGCGCCCGGAACCGGGTCGATATCCAGGTGGGTGCGCTCCATAACGACCTGGGCGGTCTCGTGCTTAATGCCGGACTCCTCCTCGACAATCTTCACAGCCTCTTCGGGGTTCTTCTTAGCCCAGGCGCGAGCGTACTCGTACACGTCCACGATGGTCTGTGCGGCGGTCGGGTTGGACTGAATGAACTTCTCGGTGGCGTTCAGGAAGCCGTAGGTGTTGAAGTTCAGGTTGCGGTAGAAGAGCACGTCGCCGCTTTCCACCTCGGCGGCAGCCATGATCGGGTCCAGGCCGCTCCACGCGTTGACCTGACCGTTATCCAGGGCGGTGCGGCCGTCGGCGTGCTGCAGGTTCTGAATGGTCAGGTCCGAAGCGGAAATACCCTCCTGCTTGAGTGCCTGCAGCAGCAGGAAGTACGGGTCGGTACCCTTGGTCACGGCAACGGTCTTACCCTTCAGGTCCGCAACCTTGGTGATGCCCGAATCCTTGCGGGTCACCAGTGCCGACCATTCCGGCTGCGAGTAGAGGCTAATGACCTTGATGGGGGAGCCATTAGCGCGTGCCAGCAGCGCCGCCGAACCGGCGGTGGAGCCGACATCAATATTGCCGCTACGCAGCGCCTCATTCGCCTTGTTCGAACCAGCCGACTTGACCCACTCAACCTTCTTGCCCTCGGCGGACAGGGCGGTCTCAAGCCAACCCTTCTTGCGGATAATCAGGGACAGCGGGTTGTAGGTCGCGTAGTCAATGGTCACGGTGTTCTGATTGCCACCACCGGCAGCACCGGAGGCGTTAGCGGAACCGGAACCTTCACCGGCGCAGGCGCTGAGCAGAGTAGCAAAAGCGGCGGCTGCGGCAAGGGACTTGAGGGCGGTACGGCGAGACGGGGAGTAAGTCATGATGAAATCTTTTCGCTTCTGAAGATGATGATGTGATGTGTAAGAAATGCGTTTCGTGGCGGCTTTAGGCGTTATCTTCCACGCCGAGCTCAGCCAGCAGTTCGCTACGCAGCGCCGTAATCTCTGCATCGGCGCGGTCACGCGGGTGAGAACGGTCAACGGTCACAATGCGCTGGATGGTGGCGGGCGCCTCCGGGGTGTCCTTACCGAGGACGATCACCCGGTCAGAGAGGTACAGCGCCTCTTCCACATCGTGGGTGACCAGCAGAATCGTGGTCGGGTCTTGACGGTGCACGTCCAACAGCAAATCCTGCATGTTGATGCGGGTCAGCGCGTCCAGAGCACCGAAGGGCTCGTCGAGCAGCAGCACGCCGGGGTTGCGTGCGAGCGCTCGCGCCAGGGACACGCGCTGAGCCATACCGCCTGAAATTTCCTTGGGACGGTGGGTTGCGTATTCGCCCAGGCCGACCAGGTCGAGCAGGCGCGCTACGGATGCTGCGCCTTCAGATTTTTTGGTGCCCTGCGGTAGTCCGAGAGCCACGTTGTCGGCGACGGTGCGCCAGGGGAGCAGGCGCGGTTCCTGAAAGCCGATAGCTACGCGGGGGTCGAGGCCGGTCACTGCCTTCTCGCCGATACGCACGGTACCTGCGGTGATGCGGTTCAGGCCTGCTGCTGCACGCAGGAGAGTGGATTTGCCGCATCCGGAGGAGCCGATGACGGAGATAATCTCGCCGGGGGCTGCGGTGAAGGAGACTCCGCGAAGAACTTCGTGGGTTCCGCCGGGCACGGGGAAAGATTGTCCGACGCCTTCAAAGCTCAAGGGGACGGCGGCGGTGGATACGGCACGGCGGCCGTTCTTTTCACTGGTGGGTACGTCAGTTACTGCACTGTTGAGTGTCATGTCACTTCCATCGTTCCTGGCGTTAGCACCGGGGGCGGAAGAATCCGTGCCGGTTGCTGCGACGTCGTGGAGCCAGGTCTCTCAGTCGCTCTGGATGGTTTGCTTCTCCCACCCTATGGGCTGTGGCGTGCCTCAATCAACCCGACGGGCGCGTATGAATTTCTATGACCGTATATTTCGCATTTATCACGAAATATTTCGGTTCTACGTCACAAAAAGATTTTTTCGTCACAAACGTGACCTCCCTCCCGCGCGCCCCGTACACTCAAACCACGAGATCATGAGTCCCGGCGCTAAGCTCTGGCTAGCCGGGCGGCAACCCTCTCCCGTAGCGGGGTGCCCCAGATGATGATCTGGCCTCAACGGAAAGAGGCAAGTACGGCGCGAACGCGCCACCTGCACGAAGGCCACCACCGAACGCAGAAGGCAAGAAGGGGGCGGCGCGCGGGGTGCAGGGCACTAACCCGATCGTCCCCGATCATTCGCGAAAGGAAAATCGATGGCTGAGCAGAAGAAGCGCATCGTAGTTAACGCATTCGAAATGACCTGCATTGGTCACCAGAGCTTCGACCTCTGGCGTCACCCGAGTTCCCGTGCAACCGAGTACAACACCATCAAGTACTGGACTGACCTGGCTAAGACCCTTGAGCGCGGCCTGTTTGACGCCGTGTTCATCGCTGACGTGGTCGGCATCTACGACGTGTACAAGAACTCTGCCGCTCCCGCCATTGAGGGTGCCGCTCAGGTTCCCGTGAACGATCCCGCAACCCAGATTTCTGCAATGGCTGCAGTGACCGAGCACCTCGGCTTCGGCGTGACTGCTGCCGCTACTTTCGAGCAGCCCTACACTCTGGCTCGCCGCTACGCCTCCCTCGACCACCTCACCGAGGGCCGCGTCGGCTTCAACGTTGTGACCTCTTACCTGCCTTCGGCTGCTGAGAACCAGGGCCTGCCCACCCAGATTCCGCACGACGAGCGCTACGAAATCGCCGACGAGTTCCTGGACGTCTGCTACAAGCTGTGGGAAGGCTCCTGGGAAGACGGCGCAGTCATCAAGGACCGCGAGCGCGGCATCTACGCTGACCCCTCCAAGGTCCACCCGATTGGTCACAAGGGCAAGTACTTCTCCGTACCCGGCATCTCCCTGACTGAGCCGAGCCCGCAGCGCACCCCCGTGATTTTCCAGGCTGGCGCATCCAGCCGTGGCCAGCAGTTCTCCGGTAAGCACGCTGAGGCTGTGTTCATCAGCGCCCTGCGTCCCGACCTGACCCGCGTTGTGACCGACCGTATCCGTGCCGCTGCCGAGGAGCAGGGCCGTAGCCGCGACGACGTCAAGATCCTCGCAATGCTCTCCGTCATCGTGGATGAGACCGAGGAGAAGGCAAAGGCAAAGTACGAGGATTACAAGAAGTACATCAACCTCGACTCTGCACAGGCTATCATCGGCGGCTGGTCCGGCGTTGACCTGTCCCAGTTCGACGAGGACGAGGTTCTGAACTACGTGCAGACCGAGTCGATTCAGTCCTTCCTGACCCCCTTCACCCTGCAGGCGAAGGACAAGAAGTGGACCCGCAAGGCCATCGCTGAGCACACCACCCTCGGCGGCATGGGCGAGGTCATCGTTGGTGACCCGGTTCAGGTTGCTGACGAGCTTGAGCGCTGGATCGACGAGGGTGGCCTGGACGGCATCAACCTGGCTTACCACGTCTCCCCGGGTTCGTTCGAGGACTTCATCGAGTACGTTGTTCCCGAGCTGCAGAAGCGCGGCCGCTACCGCACCGAGTACGAAGGCAACACCCTGCGTGAGAACATCTTCGGTAAGGGCCACACCAAGGTTGCTGACTCCCACCCGGCTGCTAAGTACCGCGGCGCATACGTGGGCAAGCCTTCGGCTGCTGACACCCCGGCTCGCGCGATCGCTGAATAAGCGTTGCCGCTGAAGCGTGCCGTGTAGGTTCGCTCAAACTTAACGATTGAAAACAAGAACGCCCGTTCTGCTGGAGGATTTGTACCCCCGGCGGAGCGGGCGTTTCTTTGCGCTGTGCTTTCTTGATGCGATGCCTTCTTGACGTGGCCCGTTCTTTATACTGGGTGGCATGACTGAACTGAACCAGGTTGAACTTAACCACGATGACCGCTGCCCCTGCTCGAGCGGCGAGGTGTACGGCGCCTGCTGCGGCAGGTTCCTGGGCGAGTTTGCCGCCTCCGGCACGTTGACCGCTCCCGCGCCGGAGCAGCTGATGCGCTCGCGTTTTACCGCGTTTGCGACTGGCGATGCGGCGTACCTGCTGGCGAGCTGGCATCCGAGTACTCGCCCGGCCACCTTGGAGTTGGAGGATGATATCCGCTGGTATCGCCTGGATATTCTGGGTGCTTCGGGTGGCCCGTTTGATGCGTCCGGTACGGTGGAGTTCGTTGCGTATTACCGTTCGGTGCCGGGTGTTCCTGCGGAGGAGCGGGTGAAGGGCAGCATGCATGAGCTGTCGCGCTTTGAGAAGGTGGGCGGCGCCTGGTTCTACGTGGATGGAGACGTCCGCTAAGTCTCGTCACTTTCCTTGCCTCTCGTACATGCTGAGTGCGGGTGTAGAAGAAATGGCAGAATCATTCCGAAACCGGAACGATTCTGCCATTCCTTGTTTTAGTTAGCTTCTGTCTTTTAGAAGATTTTCAAGATAGTTCTCTAAACGAGAGGTTACCTCCAGCTCGCGGTCAGAAATAATGCCGGTGTATTCCTGGAGCGACCTCGAAATACCGTCATGAAGGCGATATATCTGTTTTCCAGAAAGCGCCGGGATATCTCGACGCTCTTGAGAATTAAGAACTGAAGATAAAAGAATAATGTCTCGGAAATGCCGACTTTTATCGGAATCTCCATTGTTGAGCAGAGCCGATACTTTCTCGTACAGGGCGCCCAAACCATCAGGAACGTTGACTGTAAATTGGCGGTTAGCGCAGAGTACAGATGCTTTACGGGTACGCTCAAGCCCAAACTGGGCACCACGAGTCTCGAGCAGGCGACCAAACCCTGGATACTCATAGGTGCGAGCGGACTCCGACTGTCCCGAAGGGATGAGGATATCTATCTGAGCTTCGCCGCGAACCCACCGGTGATTTTGGCCGGATGCATTGAACCCGGCAATTGAAAATCCGGCATTGCTAAGAGCCTCATGGAACTGACGAACATACGCCCGTGAGGCTCGGATATCAAGAATAACGTCGATATCGTGAGTGGATCGAGAACCCGCGTAGCTTCGCTCTGCAGCCAACAGACGCATCATGCTTCCGCCTGCCAGGGACCATCCTTGCGGCATAATCTCTGAGATATCAGCCAGACCAAGCCAAGAGGCACGCTCTGCCCCAATAGCAGGAATCAAAATAGGGGATGCGGTCATGACTAAGACGCTTTCTTGAAAACAGAATCTTGAAGAATGCGCTCTGCCTCAGCGGAGCTTCGCGGATCCCCCAAATCTAGAAGATCTACCGCCACATGCAAGGGCAGAATATGGGGCGGCTCATCGCATTCACGCAAGATAATGTTCGCCGAATCTACAGACGCCGGAAGCAGGTTGTACAGAAAAATGATGTTCTCTAAATCCTGGCTTGAAACATATGCATCAACCATTGAGCCGTACACCTGAGAAATATCGCTACTAATGCCGGTAAGCGACAATGCAGAGTCTTCCAAAATTGCAGGAATTTCAGCGGGAGGAGCCTGCAGATGATGCACTTTCAGACCACGGCGGGCTCGGTATCGCTCAACAGACGCAGGTCCTTGCACCTGAATTGCTGAGGCGCGTTCTTTTGCCCTGCGGCGTTCCTCAGCAGATAGAACAGATGACTGACCATCGCAGTAACGCGCCAAAGCGTTGAATGCATCGAAGGAAATAGGACGGCCAGCATTACTGCGGTGTGCAGCGGGAAGAGCGTCGACAACCCAGCGGCTTCCCAATTTACGACCTTGAAGCATTCCACGTTCTAAGCGGGCGCGCACGCTTCGCTCTGAAACCTTAGCTTTTTGAGCATACTCTTGAACGGACATCATGGCAGAATCATACCGAAAACGGAATGATTCTGCCATGATTTTCTCGCACCTGGAAGCGATAAGGAACATGCAAGAGCGAACCAGATACACCAAAGGCAGGCCCTTCGGCAGCTTGAAAACTTACATTCTCAGCCGCATCAGGAACCTGCCCTCAGCAAATATGTAGACCGTTAAACTTAGCTAGTCCAGCCGTTAATGATGCCCATACCGAAGTAGATCACGAACACCGCGGAGACCAGGTACATCAGCCAGTGCACGTCCTTGCCGCGGCCCTGCACCAGGCGAATGAAAGTGTACGCCACGAAGCCGGCACCAATACCGTTCGCAATCGAGTACGACAGCGGCATGAAAATAATGGTCAGGAACGCCGGAATACCCAGACCCCAGTCGGTCCAGTCAATATTCACAGCCTGGCGGATCATCAGGAAGCCGACCACGACCAGCGCCGGAGCAACCGCCTCGAAAGGAACGATGGTGACCAGCGGCGAAATGAAAATCGCCAGCAGGAACAGCACACCGGTCACAATGTTCGCAAAGCCGGTGCGTGCACCCGCACCAATACCGGTAGCGGATTCCACGAAAATTTGGTTCGCCGAACCGGACGCGCCACCACCGATAACGGAACCGAAAGCGTCCACGAGCAGGACCTTGTCGATGTCCTCAACCTTGCCGTCCTTCATGGTGCCAGCCTCGGCGGCAAGACCCACCGAAACGCCCATCGCGTCGAAGAACACGGACAGCAGAATGGTGAACACCAGCAGCGAAGCAGCCAGCGGACCGATGTGGGTGAATGCGCCGAACAGGTCAGCGGAACCGATGAGGGAGAAGTTCGGGGTGGTGAACTTCATGTCCGCAAGGGAAGGCACGTTCAGGGACCAACCGGTTGCCGCCTCCTTCACGGAACCGGAGGGGACAACCGCCTCCAGAATCAGGGACAGTGCGGTGGAGGCGAGCACGCCCCACAGGATCGCCCCCTTCACGTTACGGATGAACAGGGCGATGGTGAAGAACAAGCCGAAGAGGAAGACGAGGGTGGGCCAGCCGAGCAGGTGACCGCCCGCGCCGAGGCTCACCGGAACGGTGGTGCCAGCTGCGTCAGGCATGCGGCGGATAATGCCGGAGTCGACCAGACCGATAAAGGAAATGAAGAAGCCGATACCAACCACAATCGCGGTCTTGAGCGACTCGGGGACCGCCTCAAACACCGCGGTACGGAAGCCGGTGAGCACCAGAACGGTCATAATCAGACCGGCAAGAACGACCAGGCCCATGATGTCTGCCCAGGTCAGGTTCGGGGTGGTGGCAATGGTGGAGGCGAGCAGCGCGTTCACGCCCAGGCCAGCCGCCATGGCGAAGGGCTGCTTGGCGATAACACCCATGAGGATGGTCATCACGCCGGCAACCAGTGCGGTCACAGCTGCGACGGGTGCGATACCGAGGGTGCGTTCGGATGCGTCCTTGCCGAGGCCGATGACGAGAGGGTTCAGCACCACGATGTAGCTCATGGCGAAGAATGCGGCGAGGCCACCGCGGAATTCTGCGGCGATGGAGGAGCCGCGTTCGGAAATCTTGAAGTAGCGGTCAAGTGCGCTGGTGGGCGCTGCCGCCTTCTGGGGTTCAGACATGTGAGGATCCGTTGATGTTGTTCGGTGTGTACTGTTGCGCCGCCGGTTTCCGCCGCCGGTTTCGCGGCTAAAGCTCGCGGGTAAATTTCACGGGCGAGGCTCGCGGGTAAGTCCCGGGTTGGGCGCCACGATGGTTCAACCATTGTAGGCGCCGCCTCCTAGCTTGTGCCGTTGAAACGCGTTGTGTGCGGCGGTTCAGTCGGTGATGTGGTGTTTCCCCGACCCCTGCAACCAGAATTGGGTAGTTGGGGTAGAGGGAAGAATAGCGCAGGGCGGGGTACCGGCAACCCAAAGGTGCCGATACCCCGCCCTGATGGTGCCCGCGTCTCCACGTGTGGAGGGTGAGACACCTGATGTATTTAGTGCATCCAGCCGGTAATCAGGCCGTTAGCGAAGAAGATGAGGAACACTGCGGAAACCACGTACATGAGCCAGTGAACTTCCTTGCCGCGACCCTGCACCAGGCGGATGAAGACGTAGGACAGGAAGCCTGCGCCGATACCGTCCGCGATGGAGTATGCCAGCGGCATGAAGATGATGGTCATGAACGCGGGGATACCCAGACCCCAGTCGTTCCAGTCGATGTTCACTGCCTGGCGGATCATCAGGAAGCCAACGAACACCATTGCGGGTGCAACAGCTTCGAAGGGCACGATGGTGACCAGGGGGGACAGGAAGATCGCGACGAGGAACAGTGCGCCGGTGACGACGTTCGCGAAGCCGGTGCGTGCGCCCGCGCCGATACCGGTTGCGGATTCCACAAAGATCTGGCTTGCGGAGGAGGAGGTGCCACCGCCGGCTACGGAGCCGAGGGCGTCCACGAGCAGGACCTTGTCGACGTTCTCAATCTGGCCGTCCTTGATGGTGCCTGCTTCGGTTGCGAGACCGACGGAGGTGCCCATTGCGTCGAAGAACGCGGAGATGAGGATGGTGAAGATCAGCAGAACTGCAGCCATGCCGCCGAGGGTGCCGAAGGCGCCAAACAGGTCAGCGGAGCCGAACAGGGAGAAGTCGGGCAGCTTGCTGGTGTTGGAGTCCCAGACGGGGACGTTCAGAGACCAGCCGGTGGGGGACTGAAGCGAGCTGCCGGAGGGCACGACCTTCTCCAGGATGATGGAGAGGGCGGTGGAGGCGAGCACGCCGTAGAGGATTGCACCCTTCACGTTGCGGATGAACAGCGCAATGGTGAGGAACAGGCCGAAGAGGAAGACCAGGGTGGGCCAGCCGAGCAGGTGACCGCTCACGCCGAAGGAGACGGGCACGGTGGTGCCTGCTGCGTCGGGCATGCGGCGGATGATACCTGCGTTGACGAGGCCGATGAAGGCGATGAAGAAGCCGATACCGACGACGATTGCGACCTTGAGCGATTCGGGGACCGCGTTGAACACTGCGGTGCGGAAGCCGGTCAGCACGAGGATGGTCATCAGCACACCAGCCCATACGACGAGGCCCATGATGGCGGGCCAGGTCAGTCCGGGGGTGGAGGCGATGGTGGTTGCCAGCAGTGCGTTCACGCCGAGGCCTGCCGCCATGGCGAAGGGCTGCTTGGCGACGACGCCCATGAGGATGGTCATGACGCCTGCGACCAGTGCGGTCATTGCTGCGACCTGCGGTACGCCGAGGGCGTTGCCGGATGCGTCCTTGCCGAGGCCGATGATGAGGGGGTTCAGCACGACGATGTAGCTCATCGCGAAGAAGGTGGCGAGGCCGCCGCGGAATTCTGCGGCGATGGTGGAGCCTCGCTCAGTGATTTTGAAGTAACGGTCCAGTGCGCCCTTGGCTTCTGCCTTGGGGGTCTGGGGAGCCGCGGTGTTCTCAGAAGACATTCGTGAAAATCCGTAGATACTCATAGTCGGGGCGTGACTCGGGGTTCCGAGCCCGCATAAAAAAGTGCCACTTCCCGGTGTGTTGGGGAGGTGACACTGTTGTACCGAAATATTCTACGGTTAAAGTTTCTCTAAGCGTTAATCCAGGAAATTCCCAGCTTTCGTTCAGAGATCTTTTGTGGGAGGCGTAATAGCGGTAACTATCTCTCGCCCCTGCGCGAACAATGATAGTTTGTTAGGTTAGTAGACCCTAAGTTTCTGCTATATTCGAGGTGAAACATGCGTCGCCGGATGCCAGGTTCCGTGTGGTGAGCCTTTTTCGGCATAGATGAGAATTCGGCATAGATGAGAAGGAGCCCACCGTGACTGAAACTCCCCAAGAAAACACCGCTGAGAACTATCCCGCCGCGGAATCCCTGCCGGTACGCCAGCGCGCCGTCGTAGCAACCGACCGCCCCGCCCGATACATCAAGCAGCTCGGCTCGCACATGGGCCGCAAGCTCGGCACTGCAGAACTGCCTGACGGGCTGCGCCTCACCTTCAACCGCGATGGTATTTTCCGCGGCTACGGTGACCTGCGCGAAACCGACGGTGCACTCATCATGGAGGTACGCGCCGAAAGCGACGAGTTGGCCGCCGGTCTGGCGGATGTGCTGGACCGCCACCTGGTCCGCTTCGGTGAACGCGAGGAACTGGTCGTGACCTTTGAAGCGGTACCCGCCGCCTAGTCCCTGCTTTCTAGTCTTCGTTACCCTGCCCCGCCCTCCTGCACCTCGGAGGGCGGGGCAGTTCTATGCCCACTGCGTGCGGAGGCGCCCGGGGTCGAACGCGCCGCGCTGCCCGGATTAGGTGACCCCGCCCGGATTAGGTGACAGAAAATTGTCCTATTTAGTGGGCGAAGACATATAAGCCCCCGAACACCCGTCAATCCCCGGTAAAATAGGCAAGAAGTGAACACTAAGCTCACCGCCTGTTCGCGCCGCACCGGGCGCCGGACGGTGAACTTCGAAAGGAAGATTTTCGTGTCTGAAGCAGCACGCCCCCTGCGCGTCGCCGTTATTGGTGCAGGTCCCGCCGGTATTTACACCGCCGACATCCTCACCAAGTCTGAAGAGGTCCGCACCGGCGCCGTCGAGGTCGCCATCGACATCTTCGACCGCTACCCCGCCCCCTTCGGCCTGATCCGCTACGGTGTGGCACCGGATCACCCCCGTATTAAGGGCATCATCACCGCACTGCACAAGGTCCTGGACCGCGGTGACATCCGTTTCTTCGGCAACGTCGAATACGGCAAGGACCTGACCCTCGCCGACCTGCGCGAACACTACGACGCCATCATCTTCGCAACCGGCGCGATTTTCGATGCACCCCTGAACATTAAGGGCATCGACCTGGACGGCTCCTACGGCGCAGCAGACTTCGTCTCCTGGTACGACGGCCACCCCGACTACCCCCGCACCTGGCCGCTCGAAGCTGAGCAGGTTGCAGTGCTCGGTAACGGCAACGTCGCCCTGGACGTCTCCCGCATCCTCTCCAAGCACGCTGACGACCTGCTCGTCACCGAAATCCCCGACAACGTCTACCAGGGCCTGAAGGCTTCCCCCGTGACCGACGTGCACGTCTTCGGTCGCCGCGGCCCCGCACAGATGAAGTTCACCCCGCTCGAGCTGCGCGAACTCGCACACTCCCGCGACGTGGACATCGTCCTGTACGAAGAGGACTTCCAGTTCGACGAGGCTTCCGAGGAAGCAATGGAGAAGAACGCCCAGACCAAGGTCATGATGAAGACCCTGCGCGGCTGGCTGGAAGACCAGAAGAACAACGAGCAGACCGCATCCCGCCGCCTGCACCTGCACTTCCTGCAGTCCCCGCACGAAATCCTCGGCGAAGACGGCAAGGTCGTGGGCCTGCGCATGGAACGCAACAAGCTCGACGGCAACGGCGGCATCATCGGCACCGGCGAGTACGTGGACTACCCCGTACAGGCTGTCTACCGCGCAATCGGTTACTTCGGTTCCGAACTGCCCGAAATCGGTTACGACGACAAGCGCGGCGTCATCACCAACGTTGAGGGTCGCGTCGTGGACGAGAACGGCGAGGTCGTTCCCGGCCTGTACGCATCCGGTTGGATTAAGCGCGGCCCTGTCGGCCTGATCGGCTCCACCAAGTCTGACGCGCTCGAGACCATCACCCACCTGCTCGAGGACCGCGAGAACCTCTACACCGCACCCGAGCCGGAGGCAGAGGCATTCAGCGCCTACCTGGACTCCAAGGGCATCAAGTACACCACCTGGGAAGGCTGGCACCGCCTGGACGACCACGAGAAGGCACTGGGCGCCGCATCCAAGGATGCAGCCGGTGAGCCTCGCGCCCGTGTGAAGGTTGTGGACCGCGACGAGATGATTAACGTCTCCCGCGGCGAGTAATCCTTACGTTGAGTACGTAGAGTATAGAAATCGACCCCGTACCGTGAACCGGTGCGGGGTCGATTTTTGTCTATATATAAGGAGGTAATAAGAAGTAGGGGAGTAGCGGGGGAGGAAGCTCAAGAAGCGCTCGCCCGGAAGAGTTATCGAAAGAGCGGTTAAAGAAACCCACCCCGCACCATGAGGTCATGCGGGGTGGGCTGGGTAGGTGCCGAAGACACTCGAGGACATACCCTCCGGCTACCCGGACGCGCAGCGAGCCCATGCAGTGACTCCACGTGCGGCGCATCCCTTAACGGGGTCTAGAAAGCTAAAGAAACACCAAGATTAGCTCTCTAAACAAGCGCATAGCCGTACGGTGTGTAGACTATGCACACTTTTTGAGGACGTCTTCAATGCCCAAAATGGCCTTGAGTACGGTTTCAGTTTCAGTACCCAGCTTCTTGCGGGTTTCACCAGAAATGACGGCCTTCACGATGTTCTTGAAGGTCTTCCACTGCTTGAAGGCGTTAACGAGTGCCTTAATAAGCTTGTAAATGGCGATGCCCAGCTGAATGACAAACTTTGCAATACTGACAACGCAGGCAATAACACCAACGGGGGAGAGCGCTGCGTGGGCGCGTCCATCAGACTTACGAACAGCGGCCTTAGCGCTTGCAATCTGACGGCCTGCGTCAGTGCCCTGGACGGTGGTCAGGTTGCCCAGTGCGCTCTCAATGCCGCTATTAACGCGGTTGGAGGATCCAGGCTTCGCATACTTCAAACGGGCGGGTACCTGCTCTAGGCGGCGCAGAATCAGCTTGAGCTGCTGGTCGGCAGTCATTGCCTTCTGCGGGTGCGCCATCTGCTGTGCCTGCGCTGCGGGTGCAGCTGCACAGCCGAGAGCGATGGTTGCGGTGCCTACGCCGAGTGCACGGAATGCCGTGCGGCGATTCATCGTTGCGGACACTGGATCCCCCTTTGGATCTCTATGCGGTTTATCGGTGCTGTAATGTGCGGTGACTTTACGTCTGGGGCTCCGGAAGTGGCCCCGTGCAAGGTCCGGAAGTGACCTCACGCCCTCTATAGTACGGTGCTCAAAGAGGGGGCTTCAAGCTATTTCAGGGGGTATTTTCAGCTGGCTTTCATCTCTCCTTGTCAATCGCTAGAGGTTTATCAAATCTTTATATTTCTGCGTCGTCATAATTGCATAGATATCTGCACTGAGAGAAAAATAAGCGTCTGACAAGCCGGTTTATTGTATTCCCAAGAGTGAATATTTGCATCTACGTGCATTCTGGCCTGTAGTTGCTTTGCGCGGCACATTTTTGAGGGTTCCGGGGGGTGCTGGGGTGAACCCTCTAGAGAGGTGTTGCTGTGCACTCTCTTGCAGATATTTGCGCCCAGGGTAGCGTCTTGCCTGCATGTCCTATATAAGCGCGTAGAAAGTTGTCGAAAATTTTTTGGAGATATTGTGGAGTTTTTTGGCCGCTGCGATGCGCATAAGAGGGGTGTATAAGAGATGTGAAGGTGGGTTTTTGGAATTCTTGCGGGACTGATGCCGGCATCTTCGGAACAAAATTTCGGAGGAGTTTCGGAGGAGTTTGTAGAAAATCTGTAGAAATGGAGGTGGCGAAAAAGTCTTTCTCTGGGCTCCTGTAGGTACCCAAACGTGTCTAAAAACCTTCCAAAAGCCCCTGATTTGGGGTGTTGTGAAGAAATTTTAAAATTTTTTGAAGTTTCTCTGAATCCTCATTGACAAGCTTAAACACATATGTGCCAGGCTATAAATGGTCGAAAATGGGGGTCAAAATCGGGCAAAATCGAACAAAACGGTTTGCGTGCCTCCGCAAACCTGTCATAGACTAGTGGAGGTTCGAACGACGGGATGAAGAAAACGGAACCTGTTCGATCGACTAGGCCCCCATCGTCTAGCGGCCTAGGACGCCGCCCTTTCACGGCGGTAGCACGGGTTCAAATCCCGTTGGGGGTACTTGCAAATCTCACGATTTGCAAAGCCAAGTTAGATGATATAGAGTTTACTTCTGTTGATTCCAACAAGGCCCCGTAGCGCAGTTGGTTAGCGCGCCGCCCTGTCACGGCGGAGGTCGCGGGTTCAAGTCCCGTCGGGGTCGCTCTGGCCGCGTAAGTTCAGATGATTATTCATCCGAAGACGCGGTCATTGCGTATCTAAAAGTAAATACGCAAGGCTCTGTAGCTCAGTTGGTAGAGCGTACGACTGAAAATCGTAAGGTCACCGGATCGACGCCGGTCGGAGCCACGAAATCCGCCTCCAGGCTTCTACAGTGGGGCGGGTTTTGTTTTTAAAAAACTTTGCGGTTGCAGATACTGCAAAACCGTCGAAAAGGCGGCATCTTGGGAATAAAACCCTGAGATGCCGCCTTTTCGTATATAGAATTGTATACAGATTGTATACAGAGTCACCTGCCCTATAGCCACTGCAGAAAGCACCAACGCACCCATGACTGCCCAAAATTCAGCCGCCCAAAATTCAACTCACCAACACCTAGAGGACTCACCTCAGATTCCCTGGGCAAAAAATACTGCCACTGGTAGCGCGCAGGCGGGCGGAATCCGCTTCGAGAACATCACCAAAAGCTACCCGAGCCGAACCGGTGAACCCACCACGGTGCTGCAGAACCTGAACCTGCATATTCCCGCCGGGCAGATTACCGTGTTCGTCGGCCCCTCCGGCTGCGGTAAAACCACTAGTCTACGCATGATTAACCGCATGGTGGAGCCCAATAGCGGCACCATCACCATTGACGGCGTGAACGTGCACGAGAAGAACCCCTACGAGCTGCGCCGCGGCATTGGCTACGTGATGCAGCAGGGCGGGCTCATGCCGCACCGCACCGTCGCGCAGAATATTGCCACCGTACCGCGCCTGCTCGGCGCCTCCCGCAAGGAGGCACAGGCGCGCGCCCTCGAACTGCTCGACGTGGTCGGTCTGGATTCTTCGTACGCCAAGCGGTACCCCTCCCAGCTTTCGGGCGGTCAGGTGCAGCGCGTTGGTGTGGCGCGTGCTCTCGCCGCCGATGCGCCCGTCCTGCTGATGGACGAGCCGTTCTCCGCGGTGGATCCGGTAGTGCGCACCGACCTGCAGAAAGAGCTGCTGCGCCTACAGGGGCAACTCGCCAAGACGATCGTGTTCGTCACCCACGACATTGACGAGGCGCTTCTGCTCGGCGATACAATCGCCGTCTTCGCGGAGGGTGGCCGCCTCGCACAGTTCGGTACTCCAGAAGAGATTCTCTACAGCCCCGCCGATGATTTTGTGCGCTCCTTCGTGAGCCGCTCCGTTGCCGGTCTGCTCGATGAACAGACGGTGCGCCAAGCGCGTACACGCCGACTTGCCACCTCCCGAGAAGCACAGAATGGTGCGGTAGAAGGCGAGAAAAGCGAATGAGTCTTCTAAGAAATAGTGTGCTCGCGGCACCACCTCTCGCCGCGCAGCCCCTAGTGGCATCACCCCTCGCCGCAAGCGATATGCACTGGGAATGGGTCGCCACCAACAGCCAGCGCATCCTCGAGCTGACCCTCAGCCACCTCTACCAGGGCGTCGTGCCCGTCGCGATTGGTGCTCTCGTCGCGCTGCCGGTCGCCTACTACGCGAGCCGTCGCCGTGACCGCGGTTCCGAACGCCGCATCGGTGCGCGAACCCTCATGCACCTCTCCTCGCTGCTGTACACCATCCCATCGATCGCGCTGTTCGTGCTGATGCCGCTCATTCTGGGAACCTCCATTATTTCCCCGCTGAACGTGCTCGTCGCCCTGAGCGTCTACTCCTTCTCGCTCATGGTGCGCTCCGGTGTGGATGCCTTCGACTCCGTACCCGATAGCGTGCACGAATCTGCACGCGCCCTCGGATACACGCCCCGACAAGCGCTGATGGAGCTCTACCTGCCTCTCGCTACGCCCGTCATTATGGCGGGAATCCGCGTGGCAACCGTGGCAAATATTGCGATGGTTTCCGTGGGTGCCCTCATCGGTGTACCCTCGCTCGGTACGCTCTTCACCGACGGACTCGCGCGCAATATCCCTTCGGAAATCCTGGCTGGCGTAATCCTTAGCCTGCTGCTGGCGCTGGTCCTCGACCTGCTCCTTATCCTTCTGACAAGGGCACTTACGCCCTGGCAGGCGGCTACGGTTGCGAACCGCCGCAGCCCCGAAAGGAAGGCATAACCCGTGAACGTCATAGAACGAACCTTCGCCTACCTCATGGACGGCGCCAACTGGCAGGGAAACGGCGGAATCCTCGTGCGCCTGCTCGAACATCTGAGCGTCACCGCCCTCGCCACCGCCTGCGCGGCACTCATCGTCGTGCCCCTCGGCCTCTGGGCTGGGCACCACCGCCCGGGTTACGGCACCAACCGCGGCCGTAGCAACCTGCTCATGAGCACCGTTGCTGCCACCCGTGCGCTGCCCGCACTCGGTCTGCTCACTATCCTGGCACTCTGGCTGGGCGTCTCGACCCTGCCCTCCCTCATCGTGCTCATTATTATTGCGGCGGCACCCCTGCTCGCCGGAGTTCTTGAAGGCCTCGCCGCCGTACCGGAAGACCTCGTGGACGCAGCCCGCGCTCAAGGCCTGACCGAATGGCAGATTCTGACCCGCCTCGAAATCCCGCTCGCCGCCAACATGATGCTCGGCGGGCTCCGCTCCGCACTCGTGCAGGTCATCGCAACCGCGACCATCGTTGCTTACCTGAGCGGCGGAACCCTCGGTAGGTACCTCTTTGACGGGCTCGCCGTGCGCGACTACCCGCGCATGCTCGTCGCAACCCTGCTCGTGGCGCTTCTCGCCTTCGCCGTGGACGCGCTCATGGGCCTTGCGCAGCGTGTGCTCACCCCCGCGGGGCTCACCATCAACCGGAAGAAGGCATGAATCCGATGAATCAGACGCCTCAAACCTTCACGCACCGTACTGTGCAGCCCCGCGCCGTATCTCGTCGCACTGCCCTCACCGCCGCCGGAGCGTTCGGCATGGCGGGTATTCTCAGCGCCTGCGGGCTCAGCGGCGACAAAGTTTTCAGCGGCGAACACGAAGGAATCATCGTCGGCTCAGCAGCCTTCGCCGAATCCCAAATCCTCGCCGAAATCTACGCCGGAGCCCTCGCCCGGGCGGGATTCAATGCCCGCACCCAGCTGAGCATCGGCGCCCGCGAGGCGTACCTGGGGGCACTCGCCTCCGGTGCGGTGGACGTTATCCCGGACTACTCCGGCAACCTGCTGCTTTACCTCGACCCGAAGGCTACAGCTAGCACTGCGCAGGAGATTCTGCAGGCGCTACCCGCCGCCCTCGGCACCCTCACCACGGGTGGCTCCGGGGCTGAAATCCGCGCCCTGAACGCCTCCGAGGCGGAGGATAAGGACTCGCTTGTCGTTACCGCGCAGACCGCCCAGAAATACGGTCTGCGAAGCCTTGAAGACCTCGCCTCCCGCTGCACGAATCTGAAGCTCGGCGCCGCCCCGGAGTTCGCCGAGCGCGCCTACGGCATCCCGGGTCTGAAAGAGAAGTACGGATGCGCCCCCGCCGAGTTTGTGCCCCTCTCGGATGGTGGTGGCGCGCTGACCGTCAAGGCCCTGCTGGATGACACCGTGCAGGTGGTTGACCTCTACTCGACCACCCCCGCAATTGAGCAGAATCAGCTGGTGGTGCTGGAGGATCCGAAGAACATGATTCTGGCTCAGCAGGTGCTGCCCATTATCAATACCTCGCGAGTTCCCGACTCTGCGGCGGAGGTTCTGAACCGTGTCTCGGCGAAGCTCACCACCGCTGATTTGCGCACTCTCAATGACCGTGTTTCGGGTACCTCTAAGCAGGAGCCCGCGCAGGCGGCGGGTACCTGGCTGAACGAGCACGGCTTCTAAGATTCTGCCTGATATTCCACATAAATTCCTCTACAGGAATGGTTTAAGCAGAACCGACCTGGGAATATTCTAGAAATAGAATATTGCCAGGTCGGTTTATAGTCGTCCTTCTCCCACACGTCTCCCCACAGGTCAGGGGAGGGGCATACAGTAGCTTTTTAGCCCTCAATCAGTAGCGCCAGAGCCTCGTAGGGGCGCAGGCTCAGTGTCACCGTCTCAGCTGAATCAGATACGGCAGAATCCGCCGCAGCGGAATCGACCGCAGAATTCTTGTAATTACACACCAGCACGCGACCGGAACGAACGAATTCAGCCGGAACCTCAACCTCGGTCGGCTCACCGTAGAAGTTCGTCAGCACTAGCAGACACTGCGCCGGGCGGGTACCATCAGCAGGCAGCTCACGCAGGTACGCAAACACCCGCTCGTGATCCAGCGCGTAGGGCGCGTACGAACTCGCAGAGATGACCGGGTACTGCTTACGTAGGGCAATCAGGTTGCGGTAGTAGGGCAGAATCACGCCGTCGCGTTCCTCATCCTCCACCGAAATACCGGCACCGGTCGCCGCGTCACGCACCGGGGCGGGAGTCAGCCACGGCGACGTGGAACCAAAACCGGCAGTCGCCGGATCCGCGGCCCATTGCATCGGCACACGCGAATTATCGCGAGCCTTCGAGGCTACAATCTCCAGTGCCTGCTGCTCGCTCAGACCGCGCTCACGCAGCATCGCATAGGCGTTGTGCGCCTCCACATCCACATACTGCTCAATCGAGGAGTAGACCGGGTCAATCATGCCGATTTCCTCGCCCTGGTACACGTACGGGGTGCCGCGTAGCAGGTGAATCACGGTCGCCAGCATGGTTGCCGATTCGGCACGGTAACGCTCAACGTCACCAAAACGGTTCAGCGCGCGCGGCTGATCGTGGTTATTCCAGAACAGCGCGTTCCAGCCGCCGCCGGCCTGCATACCCAGTGCCCAATCGTTCAGGATCTGCTTCAACTTGGCAAAACGGAACGGCACCTTCGACCACTTCTCGCCGTTCTCGTAGTCCACCTTCAGGTGGTGGAAGCTGAACACCATGTCCAGCTCGTGGTTTGCCGGGTTGGAGTAGCCCACGCAGTTTTCGATGCTGGTCGAGGACATTTCGCCCACGGTCACGGTGTCATCATACTGACCGAAGGATGCGCGGTTCAGCTGCTGAATGCGGGTGTGCACAATCGGGGTGTCGGTGTATTGTGCCTTGTCCACGGTGCCTTCGGGGGCGTCGAGTAGCTCTTCACCCTTACCGATGACGTTAATGACGTCAAAGCGGAAACCGCGTACACCTTTCTCGTACCAGAAGTTCACGACCTTAAACAGTTCGTCGCGCACAGTCGGGTTGTACCAGTTCACGTCCGCCTGGGTGCGGTCGTACAGGTGCATATAGAACAGGGGCGTGCCGTGTTCATCCGTGTACTCGCCAAAGCGGGACCAGCAGGGGCCGCCGAACTTCGATTCCCAGTTGGTCGGTTCGCGCAGCTGACCATCCTCGGTGTATTTGCCGGGGCGAATGTAGAAGTAATCCCAGTACTCGCGCTCACCGGCGAGCGCACGCTGGAACCACTCGTGCTCGGTCGAAACATGATTGAGCACCATATCGAACATGACGCCCACACCGTGCTTGGCGAGGGCAGCAATCATCTCTTCGACGTCCTCCATGGTGCCCAGGTCGGGGTTGATGGCGTAGTAGTCGGAGATGTCGTAGCCGTTGTCGTTCTGCGGGGAGGCGAAGAACGGGTTGAACCACACCATGTCCACGCCCAGGGAAGCAATGTAGGGCACCTTCTCGATGACGCCGCGCAGGTCGCCGTAGGCGCCACCCGCCGAGGAGTAGAAGGACTTGGGGTACACCTGGTAGATGACGGAGGACGCGAAATCCTTGCCACCTGCCGGGGTGGTTGCAGGGCTGGTTGCCGGGGTGAGGGTGAGCGATGCGGTGGGTGCCTGTGTCATGGAAACCTTCTGAAATGTAAGCAGGGTTCAGCGTGTATAAATCAGTGTGTTGGAAACGAACCGCGCCGGTGCTGCGTGTGCTGCTACGTATGCACAGCGAGGCCCGTACGCGGCAGGCACAGCGGCCCGCCGCCTCCCGGTGCGTTCGCCGACTGAATATCGCCGCCCGGAACCTGGGCTCATTCCAGATTAGGGGGCATAATGGGGTGATGTCCCCCGTCTACCCCAAAGGGGGCAATTCTGCCGCAGATCCGGCACAACCCCCGTGGCCTCAACCCTCCCACCGATAGGCGGTTGCAGGCTCGTGCGCGTTTCGATGCATGAAACCAAAGTGACCCTGAGCTGAAGAGCGTTGGACGCCGCGCGTAAAATCAGTACTTGCATCACTACGGAAGGTAAAACAATGCCAGAACTGCGTTCACGTACTTCAACTCACGGCCGTAACATGGCTGGTGCCCGCGCCCTGTGGCGTGCCACCGGCATGGGCGATGACGACTTCGGCAAGCCCATTATTGCTATTGCGAACTCCTTCACCCAGTTCGTGCCCGGCCACGTGCACCTGAAGGACATGGGTGAACTGGTCGCCGGCGCGATTCGTGAGGCTGGCGGCGTCGCCAAGGAATTTAACACCATCGCTGTTGATGACGGCATCGCGATGGGTCACGACGGTATGCTCTACTCGCTGCCTTCCCGCGATCTGATTGCTGACTCGGTCGAGTACATGGTCAACGCGCACCGTGCCGACGCGCTGGTCTGCATCTCTAACTGTGACAAGATCACCCCCGGTATGCTTCTGGCGGCTATGCGCCTGAACATCCCCACCATCTTTGTCTCTGGCGGCCCCATGGAGTCCGGCGAGGGCATTGAGGGTATTGTTGAGCACCGCCTTGACCTGGTGGACGCCATGGTGATGGCTGTTGATGACAGCGTCAGCGACGCTGCGCTCGCCCAGATTGAGAAGAATGCGTGCCCGACCTGCGGTTCGTGCGCGGGTATGTTCACCGCGAACTCCATGAACTGCCTGAATGAGGCGATTGGCCTGGCGCTGCCCGGTAACGGCACCACCCTGGCTACTCAGGTTGCTCGTAAGGAGCTGTTCCTGGATGCTGGCCGCCGCATCGTTGAACTGTCCAAGCGCTACTACGAGCAGGATGACGAGTCGGTTCTGCCGCGCTCCATTGCGACCAAGGAGGCGTTCGAGAACGCTATGGCGCTGGATGTGGCGATGGGCGGTTCGACCAACACTGTGCTGCACACCCTGGCGATTGCTCATGAGGCGGGTGCTGACTTCACCCTGAAGGATATTGACCGTATTTCGCGTCAGGTTCCCTGCCTGGCGAAGGTTGCCCCGAACTCCACTAAGTACCACATTGAGCACGTGCACCGTGCCGGCGGTATTCCTGCCCTGCTGGGTGAGTTGAACCGTGCCGGCCTGCTGCACAAGAACGTTCATTCTGTTCACGCTGACTCGCTGGACGAGTGGCTGGACGAGTGGGATATCCGCAGCGGCAAGGCGAGCGAGAAGGCGAAGGAACTGTTCCTCGCTGCTCCCGGCGGCGTGCGCACCACTCAGGCGTTCTCCACCGCGAACAAGTACGAATCCCACGAGACCGACGCCGAGAACGGTTGCATCCGCGCCGTGGAGCACGCGTACACCAAGGACGGCGGTCTGGCGGTCCTGTACGGCAACATTGCCCAGAACGGCGCGATCATCAAGTCTGCTGGTATTGATGAGGAGCTGTTCCACTTCAAGGGCCGCGCCTTCGTGGTCGAGTCGCAGGACGAGGCTGTGCACGAGATTCTGTCGAAGAACGTGAAGGAAGGCGACATTGTTGTCATCCAGTACGAGGGTCCGAAGGGTGGCCCCGGCATGCAGGAAATGCTGTACCCGACCTCCTACCTGAAGGGTCTGGGCCTTGGCAAGAAGTGTGCGCTGATTACTGACGGTCGTTTCTCCGGTGGTACCTCGGGTATTTCTATCGGTCACGTCTCCCCGGAGGCGGCTGCTGGCGGCGCGATCGGCCTGGTGCAGACCGGTGACGAGATTGAGATTGACGTGAACAACCGCATCCTGCGTGTGAACGTTTCGGATGAGGAGCTTGCTGCTCGCCGCGAGGCGAAGGGCGCTGCACCGTGGCGTCCGACCAAGCCGCGTGAGCGTCAGGTATCGAACGCCCTGAAGGTGTACGGCATGCTGGCTGCTTCGGCTGATAAGGGCGGCGTGCGCATCCTGCCCGAGGACGCATAAGCCCCTCACGTATCGTGTGAGAATTTAATATCTTGCCCTGATGGGCTGGCGCCCCGTTCCGCGGTTTTTCTGCGGGCGGGGCGCTGTTCTTTGTTCGCGTATTTGTTTACCGTCGTGGGATACCCGGTGCGGCGTATTGCCTTGTCAGTTGCGGTGCAGTAGGGTGTAAGAAGGTATTTAGGTACCCGATTCACCGACTCAGCACAACCACTCAAACACAACGCAATTCGCAACCCTCACAAGGACGTATTCATGGTTACCCTGCCCGCACGCGCACAGCGTGCTTTTACTCGTCGTGCCCTGACGGCTCTTGCCTGTATCGGTGCGCTCGCTTTGAGCTCTTGCTCTGCTCAGCCGCAGGCTGATGATTCTGAAACCGCCCCGATGATGGTGGCGACTTCTTCTGCGCCCGTTGATGCAAAGACCCTGTTCACCGCGGCGGATGGCTCCTGGAAGCCGAATACTGTGCAGATCTCTGCCGGCCTGGATTCCCCGGTAACGTACGACTCGGTAGCGACCCCCACGGATGAGCCGAGCACGGACGCCGAGTACGAGGCGGCATACGCCTCGGCGAGTGGCTCTGCGAACACTATTGATGCGGGCACCCGCTGCGGTGTGACAAGCCTGCTGGGTGGTTCCGCCGGTATTTACGTGTATGACGGTTCGGATTGTGCCAAGGCTCAGGAGGCGGTGCGTCTGTTCAACAGCCGCAAGAACCAGGACGGTTCGGCGAGTGTTGAGTGGTACCAGTGCGCCACGAAGGTGCAGGGCCGCGACTACATTACGGGTGCCTGCTTCACGCAGGGTGGTAGCGTTGAGAAGCCGCGCCTGGCGCTGATTCCGGCGCAGACCCGCATGCTCTCGGGTACGCTGACTTTCGCTGAAGCGTACGGCGGCGGCACTTTCGGTCAGGGCGATTCGGCGAAGACTGTTGAGGCGCTGCGTTTCACCAGCCCGGACTCTAAGGTCGCGTGCTCGGTGACCCCGTCGGGTGTGGATTGCCAGGCGCTGGTGGGTGTGACCCTGGAGGGTTGGGATGCCGCCTCCGGTAAGGCGCAGCAGCGCGTGCACATGGTGCAGGGTCAGGCTCCTGAGGTGAGCCTGGTCGGTCAGACTGCCACCCCGGAGCCGGTGAATACCGAGGGTATTACTGCACTGCCGACCGGTCAGGTGGTGACCGCGTATGGTTACACCTGCAAGTCGGTGAATAGCGGTAAGGTGCATTGCGTGAGCGCGACGAATGGTTTCACGCTTGATTCGGTGGAGGTCGGTTTGGAACGCCGCTAGACCGAGCATAAAGGCGCGCCGCGAGTAGCTGCGCTCGTCTCCAAGGGTGATATACGAAGGTGCCCGGCGCCCCTCACAGAGGGGGTGCCGGGCACCTTCGGTATTTAACGTCGCTTAGCGGAAGTTGACGATGCGAACGTCCAGCTCGGAGGCGAGCAGCGGCTCCCATGCGGCGACAGCCTTCTGGAAATGCTCGGTGGCCATGTGTACATCCAGCAGAGCCTGGGACTCCCAACGCTCGATGAAGGCGAACTCGGTTTCGGAGACGGCGCCGAAGTCGTAGCTGACGTTGCCCTCGTCCTTGCGGCTGGCGGTCACGAGCGGCTCAATGGTCTTGAGGAACTCCTCGACGTGCTCGGGCTTGACGGATACTCCGGCGTAGACACCAATCATGGGGCTCTCCTTGTGGGGTGGTGCGGCGGTTGCCGCGTCGTATATGACTCTTTTACCGTACACCTTTCCCCGCGCCTCGGTGAGGTATGCGCGGGGGTTTCTCGCGCTGTGTTGTGCGCTGTGTTCTGTACTGGGTTTTGTGCTGTGCCGGCGTGAGAGAGGAATTGCGGTGATCCATTCGCTAACTGTAAAAAAGGTGTTTTATATTTGCGTGCCCCTTTCTTTTCGACCTATAAAAGAATGAGGACGATACACCGCATGAATGGAAGGAGACGCGGTATGGCACACATGGGGGGTGACACTCATGGGATTTTCACCGGCGCATATCAAACGATGCACCCTGACCTGGGAGGCGCCCGACTATAGCGCCTCGTACCCTGCCGGGTACACGGATCAGGGCGTTGCTGTGATTGCGGTGGCTCAGGAGCATCGTACGGCGCAGGGTTTTTGCTATTCGGCGTTGTCGACGGTGGTTTTTATTTCTAAGCAGGACGGCACCCGCACGGTGGTGAATGAGGAGCTGATGCTTTTCACTCACGTTCATTCCCTGATGGAGTGCTGTGATGAGGTGCATCCGCGTCTGCTGGGCCGTGCCGTGCTTTCTGCGTGGGATGTGGTTCCTGAGCAGTACCGTCAGAACCTGGTGACGATTGCTGCTGACCGTAAGAATTTGAAGCATCTTTTCCGTGATTGCGACCAGTTGAAGGGGATTATGGAGTACCGCGCCTTTGAGAAGGTGCTGGACCCGTACGATAACCATTCTTTGGGTGAAGTGCATGTGAAGCTTGCTGGCACGCCCGCGTATGAGCGGATGCAGGCTGAGGTGTGTGCGGCACGTACCGCTGTGGATGAGATGGTGGAGGAGGCACTGACCCCTCGTCCGCTGGCTCAGCTGCAGGACTATAGCGTTTTCACGGATTGTTCGTTCCGTTCGACTCACAATAAGAAGTATCAGCGTGGCGGCCGTATGGGTATCGCCGGCGTGAGTGAGGACGGCTTCTATTTTCATGCCCACTATGATGGCGTGAACATTATGACCGGTGAGCTGTCTGCAATGTTGGCGGCTTATACGGTGTTCCATAGCGGTTCGCGCCGCCTGATTATTCATACGGATTCTTTGGGTGCGTTGACGTTTGTGTTGCGTTTGGCGCATAGCCGTTGGGCTTTTGAAGCCTGGGTTTCTGAGGGCATTCAGGATGAGCGTGTTGTGGCTCAGATGCGTGCTTTGACGGAGGCTATCCGCGAGAAGCGTGTGCTGGTGAAGCATGTTCCGGGCCATACGGGCCACGGTTTGCAGGAGAGTAGCGACTCTGTGTCGAAGATGCATCGCCATTTTCCGGGGCAGATTGTGGATAAGCGTCACCAGAGCGAGTTTAATCAGCGTTGCGAGTCGATTATTACTGCTTTGTCGGGTTGTGCGAAGGCTGTTCGCCTGCTTGCGCCGGAGTGGTTGCAGATTAAACCTTCTTCAATCCACACGGGAAACCGTTTATGGCGCTAAACTAGTCCAGGGTAGAAATGAACGCGCGATACATTCGCCGCATACGAAAGTATGCAATGTCGGAGGTGTCGCGTGTTTCTTTTTGCCCTTTTGCCTTTTCTGCATGCGCTTGTGTGCGGCGGGCCTGCAGCGATAGATGTACAGCGGTGGGGATAGAATTGTGTGAAGAATTTTTTTGATTCTCCCGATTTTCAGCGGGCGCACACTTTACTTATTCTTTGGGATCCAATTTATGCAGTTTCTTCCTCCTCCCGGTTCTTCTCTATATATCCCGCTGGTGGTGCTGTACGCGCTGACGGCGCTTTCGCCGGTGCTTTTTATCTGCCTCTACCTGCGGGAACGCCGTAGCGTGTTTGTCGGCTGGCTACTGATTGTGACCGTGGGGTTGCTGGGTACGAGCCTGGGCGCAATGGCGGTTGTGTCAGAGAACCAGATTTTGCTGGTGCTGGCGCTCCTCATTGTTATCATTCCGGTGATTCTTTCGCTTTTTACGCCTCTGGGTTTGACCGGTCTGTTCCTTTATAGCGGTGTGCGCCTTATTGCTCGTGAGGGTTTTTCGCTCACTAATTCTTTGGCATTGGCTGCCGGTGTCGCTCTTATTGTGGGGCCGTTCTTTGTTCCCGGTTCGGTGGAGAATGTTCCGTTTGGCGGCGTGTGGGGCACTATTTATTTCTATTTTTCGCTGGTGCTGACCTATTTCACTATCTACGCGGTGGGCTTTACTGTGGCGGCAGCGTTGAACCTGGTAAATTTCCGCCAGCAGGCTGACTATGTGGTGGTGCTTGGTTCGGGTCTTATTGGTGACCAGGTGACTCCGCTGTTGGCGGGTCGTATCGATCGCGGCATTGAAATTTACCGTAAGAACCCCGGCTCGAAGCTGATTATGTCTGGCGGTCAGGGCGCGGATGAGGAGGTGCCCGAGGGCGTGGCGATGACTCGCTACGCTGTATCCCGCGGCATTCCCGAGGCGGACATTATTGTGGAGGACCGCGCGGTGAACACCCGCGAGAACCTGCTCTTCTCTTACGCCTTGATGCCGGAGGTTGCCGAGGGTAAAACCCCGAAAGTTGCTGTGGTAACAACCAGCTACCACCTGTTCCGTGCGTTGCTGTTGGCACGTTCGCTGGGTCTGGAATGCTGGGGTGCGGGGGCTCGTACGAAGCTGTATTTTGCGGTGAATGCTTTTATCCGTGAGTTTATTGGGTATTTGAGTATTACTCGCCGTCGCCACATCATCACTTTGAGCCTGTGCACGGTTCTCTACATTGCAGTGGCGCTCTTCGTGTGGTATTTGTACTCCGCCGATTTGAAGGGCCCGGGCGAACCGATGTAGCATCCAGCTGCGGCTCTAGCCGGTAGCCCCGTCCTAATGTATAGCGCTGCTCTAGCATGTGGCCCGGCGCATCCCAGCGATGGTGCATACAAAAGCTCCCCTGATCTCGGTTAATCTGAGCTTCAGGGGAGCTTTGAGGTTATTTACCAGCGTGAGTGAACATAATCTTCACAATCGCGAGAACAATAACGGCGAAGGTGAGCCACACAGCGCTTCGGAAGGTACGCCAGCAGAGCGGTTCGCCGCGGTAGCGAGCAATCGCGAAGTTGAGGCTAAAAATACGCCACACCACGGTCGCAAGACAGAGGAGAATAGTGTAGTCAAAAATGATCTCGTAGGTGGCGCCGGGCGGTAGGATTGCCGCCAGAATCAGCAACAGCACGGGGTATACGGTCGTACCCAGAATCGGGCTTGCGTTGCCCAGCGCGTGCTTGACGAATTCTCGCGGCGGGGTGCCGCCGTGCAGTACCCGGTACTCCTGCATTTCTGCGATGACGTGGGCAATGTAGGTGGTCAGACCGGTACCCGTAATGTAGAGAATCGCGGTGCCGTCAAAGATAGCGTTCGCGTCGTAGACGCTCAGCAGAGCCGCCAGCACCAAGAAATTACCGTAGGTGTACGCGGAGATGCGGTGGGCTACATCGTGTGCATCGAGTTCAGCGAATTTGCGCCGTGCTTTACGAATTAGAAGGGGCAACCGATAGTCCTTTGGCGAGTGCGGGGATGAAAACTCAGACCCTGCGAGTGTGCGAAAAATAGTTTAGAGGAGCGATGACCACAGTCGGCAGAGGTTCTCCGTCATCTTGATGCGGCGCGGGCGCTCTGCCCACTGGGTGTACAGCAGCTCGGTGCAGACCTGCTCGTATTCGGCGCATACTTCATCCAGCATCGCCACCATTTTGCGGTCAATGACGAACGTTGACACTTCCATGTTCAGCGAGAAGGAACGCGGGTCCATATTGGACGAGCCAATGAACGCGATTTCGTCGTCGACCATCATGAACTTGGAGTGCAGCACGGTCGGGCTGGGGTACTGCAGAATACGCACACCCGCCTGCAACAGCTGCTCGTAGTAGGAACGCTGCGCCATGTTCGGCAGGAACTGGTCGCCCTTCTCGCACACAATCACGGTGGTTTCAATACCGGAGTATGCGGCGTTCGTGAGTGCCTGCAGTAGGGTCTCTTCGGGTACGAAGTAGGGTGAGCAGATGGTGATACGCCGCTCGGCATTGTAGATCAAGTAGTTGATGAGGCGCAGGTTGTTTTCGGTTTCAAAACCGGGGCCGGAGGGAACAACCTGGGCGCGCATCCCATCCTCGTAGTAGGGGATGGTGGTGTTAATTTCTGCCAGGATCAGCTGGTTCGTTTCGGAGTACCAGTCGGAGACGAAAACGGCGTTGAGCTCTTCAACGATGGGGCCGGTGCAGGAGAAGGTCAGGTCCTTCCACTCCAAGCCCTTCTTAATGTTTTCGGGCATGTCGTAGGAGCGGTGAATAGCGTTCTGCGAACCGGAGAACGCGACGCGTCCGTCCACGACGAGGACCTTGCGGTGGTTACGCAGGTCGGGTCGCTGCCACTTGAGTTTCCACGGTTTGAGCGGCAGCATGAGGCGCCACTGCATACCCGAGTCGTTGAGCATTTTCACGAGTTTCTTATAGGACGGGTATTTGCAGGAGCCGATGTGGTCGAGGAGTACGCGCACCTGTACACCGCGTTCGTGGGCTGCGAAGAGGGCGTCCCAGAGGACTGCGCTCGCCTCGTCGTAGGCGGTGATGTAGAACTCGAAGTGCACGTATTTGGTGGCGCGGTCGACTTCTTCCGCCATGGCGACCATTGCCTCGTGGTTGTCGGTGTGGAGGGTGAATTGGTTGCCGCCGACCAGGGGGAGTGAGCCCAGGGTGTAGTTGAGCTGGCTGGCTGCCTTTGCGGGGTCGGAGAGGTCGTCGGTGCGGGTGAGGAAGGGCTTGTTCTCGCTGACTTCGCGGATCAAGTCGTTCATGGCGTGTTGGCGTGCGCGGCGGTAGGCGGGCAGGCGCGAGGAGCCGAAGACGAGGAATGCGATGAACCCTACGAAGGGGATGAAGAAGATGGCCATGAGTCAGCCCAGGGCAACCACGGGTTTGCGGTTGTAGGGGAGCCAACAGAGGGCTGCGAGTCGGATGAGGATATCGGCTATGCCGAGTGCGAGGCGTAGCCAGTCGGGCAGGAAGTCGAGGTAGGCGGGGGCAAACAAGTTCATCCCTCTATTATGCCGGTATTTCGTGTGGGGCGGGGGGGGGGGAGTGGGTTTGCCGCTTCGTATGTGATGTGTCGGTATTGTGTGCGGGTGTTGTGTGCCAGTGGCGGGGCCGGAGTTTAGCCGGCTATGCTGTGAGCCTTAACGCTAAAAATGCACTTGAGCATTGTGTGCAGTGGTGAAATAATTGCAGTTATGCAGAAAAAGGAACAGAGCCTTCGCGAACGCCGCCGCGAACAAACCTGGACGGCAATCCACGAAGCAGCCCTCAAACGCGTCCGCGAACACGGGATGCGCGGAACCACCGTTGAAGAAATCGCCCAGGAGGCGGGCGTCTCCCCGCGTACCTTCTTCAACTACTTCCCCTCCAAAGAGGACGCCGTTCTGGGTCTGCGTGAACCGGTGGTCAGCGAGGAAATCCTCGAAACAGACCGCGCCCACGAGGATGACAACACCATCATTCGTGTAACCCACCTTCTCTGGGAGGTCATTTTCCAGAGCTTCCACTACGCCAATGGCAAGGACCCCCGAGCTCCCTTTCAGGAGTTCCCCGAGTCCGCGAAACGAATGAAAATGCACTACATGAAGTGCGAACAGGTGCTCACCGATTACCTGAACACTATTGACTGGGTGGCTTTTGACGCGGCCGGTCGCCGCGGCCCCTTCCCGCGCCGAACCCCCGCTGACCCGCTGACCGATCACTTCCGGGAGCGATCACGCGCAAAGGTCCAGCTTGCCTCCGCGGTGCTTCGTCAGCTGGAGTTCGCCCGCGACCTGGAAGATAAAGAGGATATTGCCCGCCATATCCGCCAGACGGTGAAGACCTTCCAGTTCCTGCTTTTTGAGCAGAACCGACCGGCAATCTAGCGGCGGTTCACTGCTACAAACTACAAAAGCCCGCCGGAAACCGAATCCGAGGCCCCGAATCGAGGCAACCGAATCCAGAGCCCGGCGGACACTCACAACAGACATATAGAACGTAACTAAGGATTAAACGATGAGTACAGAGGAAAAGAATCTACCTCAGCCGCCAGCCGGTGAGGCTAAGCAGGAAAGTAAAAACCGCATCCGCGCCATGTTCCTGGGCCTGGTCATTGTGATGCTCATGTCCTCGCTGAACCAGACGATTCTGGCGCCGTCGCTGCCCACGATTGTGGGTGAGCTTCACGGCGTGGAGCACATGAGCTGGGTGATTACCATTTTCATCCTGCTTTCGACGATTACGATGCCGGTCTACGGCAAGCTTTCTGACCAGTTCGGACGCAAGCCCTTCCTGATTTTTGCGATTGTCGCTTTCATGGCGGGTTCGATTGTTGGTGCGCTCGCGCAGAGCATGAACTGGCTGATTTTTGCTCGTGGCCTGCAGGGTCTGGGCGGCGGCGGTCTGATGATTCTTTCTCAGGCTGTGATTGCTGATGTGATTCCTCCCCGCGACCGTGGCCGCTACATGGGTATTATCGGTGGCGTTTTTGCTTTCTCGTCGGTGGCTGGTCCGCTGATTGGTGGCTGGATTACTGAGGGTCCGGGTTGGCGTTGGGCGTTCTGGCTGAATCTGCCGTTGGCTATCCTGTCGATTCTTGCGGTGATTTTCTTGCTGCCGCACCGCCCGTTCCGTGAGCGTGAGAAGCACAGCATCGACTACCTTGGTTCGCTGATTCTGATGGCGGGTACGAGTGCGCTGGTGCTTGCCACGATTTGGGGTGGCAACCAGTACGAGTGGACTTCGCCCGAGATTATTGGTCTGCTGGTCTTCTCTGTGGTTGCTGCGCTGGTGTTTATCCCGGTGGAGAACCGTGCGGCTGAGCCGGTCATGCCCATGTACCTGTTCAAGAATCGTAACTTCCTGCTGACTCTGGGTGCTTCGCTGGCGCTGGGTGTGGCAATGTTCGGTGCGGTGGAGTATATCCCGACTTATCTGCAGATGGCGCTGGGTGTTAGCGCTACGGTGGCTGGTCTGCTGATGATCCCGATGATGGGCGTCATGCTGGTGGTGTCGATTGTGACGGGCCGCGTGGTGTCGAAGACCGGTCGCTATAAGCGTTATGTGACGAGCGGTACCGCGATTGTGGCGCTGGGCCTGTTCCTGCTGTCGACTGTGACTGTTGAGACTCCGACCTGGCTGTTCTGTGTGTACCTCGCGGTGATGGGTGCCGGTCTGGGTATGTCTATGCAGTTCTTGACTCTGATTGTTCAGAATGCGTTCCCGGTGAGTGTGGTTGGTACCGCGACGGCGTCGAATAACTTCTTCCGTCAGGTGGGTGCTACTGTGGGTGCCTCGCTGGTGGGTGGTCTGTTTACCTCGCGTCTGACCTCGCTGATTTCTGAGCGTATGCCGCAGCAGGCGCTGCAGTCTTCGGGTAGCCATGCGTCTTCGTCTCTGACTCCTGAACTGGTGGCGTCTTTGCCGGAGCCGGTGCACGGCATCATTGTGAATGCGTATAACGATGCGCTGATTCCGCTGTTCCTGTACCTGGTGCCGCTGGGTCTGGTGTCTACGCTGCTTCTGCTCTTCATTCGTGAGGACGCGTTGGCGACGACCCTGGAGACTGAGCCGGCTGTTGATATTGCTCGCGCGGCGACTGGCGCGATTCCGGTGATTACTCCGGAGATGGCTGCTAAGGACGCTCAGGATTTGAAGAGCATGCACGGCTCTGCTCGTGCTCGTATTAATGAGTCGTTGAGCTCGGAGGCTTCGCCTGAGGCGGGTTCTTCGGAGGATGGCGGCTCCTCGCGTTCTTAGAATGAGGGATAACGAAAAGGTGCGCGCCGGAGGCGTTGCCTTCCTATATAAGCGGCGCCCCGGTGCGAGTCGTGTGCTCGTGCCGGGGCGCTGTTTTTGGCTGAGTTGCCTTAAATAGCGCGCTTAAGAGGTGTGCCTTAGTGCTTGGTTTAGGGGTTGGAAGTGTTGGTTTAGTCCCTTAAATAGTGGGTTTACGTGGTGTTTTGCCCCATTAAAGCGCTTATCGAAAAGGTTATTACGTCCCTATGTCGAGAGAATTGTTTCCGATGTAAAATTTTCGTAAAAATTGTTAATCCGCCCCTTTTCCCCGGTATTCCGGGGCATTTTTTTACCCAGCTCCCTTTTAGCTTGCATACAGGCTGTTCTAAGGGGTGAAAGTGCCCAATGTGGGTTTGGTGGAAGTGTTACAGGCTATATAAGATAAAGTACATATGCTCCTAGTGACAGTCATCACGAAGCAGTGCGCTAGGACAGCATGACACACATGCCTTAACACCGACATCTACACAAGGAGGGGAACCGTCCCATGTTTAGGTACATCCTCCAGCGATCGCTGACGTACCTCGTCATGGTCTTTATTACGACCACGATGGGTTACTTTGCAGCGGTTACTGCCCTGAAGCCTGCCCTCTTGGAGCAGGAAAAGGTTCCGAAGCCTAGCCCCGAGCAGGTGAACCGTAACTTCGCATCCCTGGGTCTCGATCCCGAAATGAACCCCTGGGACCGCTACGTTCAGTGGCTGACCAATGTGGTCACCAAGTTCGATTGGGGCCGTAGCCCCAACGGCGCGTACATTAACCAGGAATTTGGCCAGCGCGTGTGGGTTTCTACCCGCCTGCTGCTGGTGGCTACCATTCTCTCGATTGTGATTGGTATTGCCCTGGGTGTGTACTCGGCAGCTCGCCAGTACAAGTTCTCTGACCGTGTTATCACCGGTTACTCCTACCTGGTCTACATCATCCCCGCTCCCGTTGCTTACTTCGTGGTGCAGCAGGGCGCGACCACTATCAACAACATCGCCGTTGCTAATGGTGGAGAGAAGATTTTCTATGTGACCGGTATTTCGACTCCGGGTCTGACCGGATTCTGGGAAATCACCATGGATATGGCGGCGCACTACGTCGTGCCGACCTTCTGTATGACCATCTTCGGTTGGGCTGGTTACCAGATTGCACAGCGTCAGTACCTGCTCGATAACGTGAACGCTGACTTCGTGCGTACCGCTCGTGCTAAGGGCTTGACCCGTAACCAGGCGATTACTCGCCACGCACTGCGCGTCTCCTTCATCCCCGTGGCACAGTCCATCGCGTACCAGATTCCGATGATTTTTGCGGGTGCATTCTTCGCCGAGACCGTCTTTGCATGGCCCGGTATCGGTAAGTGGTCGATTGACTCCATTTCCGCGCAGGACGTGAACGCTGCGACCGTGACCCTCGCGTACGGTTCTGCACTGTTCGCTGTCGGTGCGATCATCGCTGATATCGCTACCACCATCGTCGACCCCCGAGTGAGGATCTCATGAGTCAGGTAACTGCAACTTCCTCCGTACCGGTGGTACAGGAGAACGGTGACTTCAAGGTCATCAACAAGAGCGTTATTATTCTGCGCCGCTTCCTGCGTAACAAGGCTGCAGTCTTCGGTCTGTGCGTGTTCATCGGCATGGGTCTGTTCGGTCTGTTCGGTAAGTACCTGACCAAGTACAAGCCCAACGACATTGACTACATGGCGCTGGGTGAAGGCCCCTCGGCCGAGCACTGGTTCGGTACCACCATCGCGGGTAATGACGTGTTCGCCATGATGTCTGAGGCCGTCTGGACCTCTCTCCAGATTGGTGTGGTCGTCGGTTTGGCCACTGTGTTCATCTCCGCAGTTTACGGTTGTGTGATGGCGTACTTCGGTGGCTGGATTGACAAGATTATGCTGTTCATCCTCGAGACCCTGATCATGGTTCCCTCGCTGCTGATTCTGGCAATTCTGATTAACGGTCAGGTTGGTAAGCAGATTCAGAAGAGCGTCCCCACCTGGGTTCTGCTCTCTGCAGTGCTGATTGCCTTCGGCTGGATGGGTAGCGCCCGTGTTATTCGTGCAATGGCGCAGTCCCTCATCAACCGCGACTTCGTGAAGGCTGCACGCTACATGGGTGTGCACCCCTTCAAGATTGTGATGCGCCACCTGGTTCCGAACATTGGCTCCCTGCTGGTTCTGAACTTCACCAGCGGCATCATGGGCGCTGTGCTCTCTGAGGTCGCTTACTCCTTCATCGGCATCGGTATTAAGTACCCCAACTACTCGCTGGGTTCGCTGATTTCGGATGCTTCGCAGCAGATTAACACCCTGCCGCACATGTTCTGGTTCCCGGTTCTGTTCTTCTTCCTGCTGGTTGGTCCGCTGGCCCTCATGAACGACGGTCTGCGTGACGCATTCGACCCGACCTCCATGTCTGTCGGTAAGATCAAGAAGTCCAAGAAGAACGAGAAGGCAGAGGCACCTGCTGCCGCTGCAAAGGAGGCGAAGAACTAATGAGTACCTCTCCCGTTCTGAGCGTTAAGGACCTCAACGTCCGCTTCAATACTGAGAATGGCGTCGTGCACGCTGTTCGCGGTGTGAACTTTGACCTGTACCCCGGTAAGACCCTGGGTATTGTGGGTGAGTCCGGTTCCGGTAAGTCCGTTGCCTCCATGGCAATCATGGGTCTGCACCCGACTACCGCTGACATCACCGGTTCGGTCAAGTACAACGGCACTGAGCTGCTGGGCTTGAGCGATAAGGAAATGTGCGCATACCGCGGCAAGGAGATCTCTATGATCTTCCAGGATCCGCTGTCCTCACTGACCCCCGTGTACACCATTGGTGATCAGATTGCCGAGGTGCTCAAGGTCCACAACAAGGGCATGAGCAAGCAGGCTATCAAGGACCGTTCCATCGAACTGATGCGTATGGTGGGTATTCCCTCGCCGGCTGACCGCCTGCGTTCCTTCCCGCACGAATTCTCCGGTGGTATGCGTCAGCGCATCATGATCGCTATGGCGATTGCGAATGACCCCCGCGTGCTCATCGCTGATGAGCCCACCACCGCACTGGATGTGACCATTCAGGCGCAGGTGCTGGAGGTTATGCAGAAGGCTCAGGAAGAGACCGGAGCAGCGACCATCATGATTACCCACGACCTTGGTGTTGTGGCTGGTATGGCTGACGACATTCTGGTGATGTACGCCGGTAAGCCGGTGGAGATTGCGAAGGCAGAAGATCTGTACAAGCATCCCTCCCACCCGTACACCATCGGTCTGCTGGGTGCGGTCCCGCGTGTGGACCGTTCCGAGAAGGTCTCCCTGGTTCCGATTGAGGGTACCCCTCCGAACCTGATTAACCCGGTGACCGCGTGCTCCTTCCGCCCGCGTTGCCCCATCGCTAAGAGCGGTGGCCAGTGCTGCCAGGACTCCAACGGCGAGCCCGATCTGCAGCTGCTGGAAGGCGTTGGCGAGGGCCACTACTCCTCCTGCACCATCTCTCAGGAGCTGGTCGGTAAGACCGCTGACGAGCTGTACCCGGTTCCGGAGCCCCCGGTATCGAAGTACGACGGTATTCCGCGTGAGGAGCGTGCCCCCGTCCTGGAGGTCCGCAACGTCAAGAAGCACTTCCCGCTCATGAAGGGCGCGCTGATTAAGCGCCGCGTGGGCACTGTGAAGGCTGTGAACGGCCTGTCCTTCGACATTCGCGAGGGCGAGTGCTTCTCCATCGTGGGTGAGTCCGGTTGTGGTAAGACCACCACCCTGCTGGAAATCATGGAGTTCAACAAGAACACCGACGGTGAGATTCTGATCAACGGAACCTCCACCAAGGACGGCAAGTCCGCAGGTGAGATTCTTGAGCTGCGTAAGAACCAGCAGATGGTGTTCCAGGACCCCACCGGTGCTCTGGATCCGCGCTTCACCGTTTACGAGGTGCTTGCTGAGCCGCTGGAAAACCAGGGCATGAACAAGGCAGACATCAAGAAGCGCGTCATCGAGCTGATGCACATTGTGGGTCTGCAGCCTGACCACGTGAACCGCTTCCCGAACCAGTTCTCTGGTGGTCAGCGTCAGCGTATCGGTATTGCTCGTGCGCTTGCTGTGAACCCCAAGCTCGTGGTTCTGGATGAGCCGGTGTCCGCACTGGACGTGTCCGTCCAGGCTGGTGTGATTAACCTGCTGGAGGAGCTGCGTGCAAACCTGGGCCTGAGCTACCTGATGGTTGCTCACGACCTCGCGGTGATTCGCCACGCATCCGACCGCGTTGCAGTGATGTACCTGGGTCGTATTGTTGAGATTGGTGACGTCGACCAGGTGTTCGACAACCCGATCCACCCGTACACCCGTGCACTGCTCTCGGCGATTCCGGTTCCGGATCCCGAGGTTGAGGCAAAGCGCCACCGCATTATGCTTGAGGGTGACCTGCCCACTCCGGTGAACGCGCCTAAGGGCTGTGGCTTCTCGAGCCGCTGCCCGGTCTTCAAGCTCCTGCCTGAGGACAAGAAGCGTCGTTGCCTGGAGGAGATGCCGGAGCTGACCCACGTTGAGGGTGAGGATCACGGTTATGCTTGCTACTACCCTGAGGCTGAGGCCGCTACGGTGTAGCTCTAGAGTCGGCTGAATAAGTCGCATGTGTGCCGAGGGGCGAATATTCGTTGAATATTCGCCCCTCGGGTTTTTTATGCCCGGTATTGGTGGGCTGTACGTTGTTCGAGATTGTCACCTAGTGAGACGGGGGGGAACCGCAGAATGTGGCGCTAGGCACTGAAACGGTCCGGAAAACGGGTAAAACCGCCCTGACTAGGTATAACCTTTCTCACCATTCAAGATATGAATATTTATGGAAGAGCTTTCCTGCTGGCAGTAAGCCATAATTAAGCCTGTGGGTGCGCCGCTAGGGGCGTACCTCAAGGAACACATTCATAGACCGGCACTAATTCATCGCTCACCGCACCCTATTGCGGCGCATGAGCAGGGAATCCTTGACGCTTTCCTGCAGGATTATTGAGGGTCAAACGTATAAGAGGACACTCTCATGGAGAAGAATTTCATCCTGAACCGTCGTACCGTTCTCGGTGGCGCTGCAGCACTGGGTACCGTGGGCGTACTGGCTGCGTGCGGCTCGTCCAAGGACTCCAAGGCAACCACCAAGGGTGCAACCGTGGGCACCGATGCCAAGGAGCTTTATGACCTTGGCGAGGCTGCTGTATCTGAGCTGAAGGATGGCGGCACTCTGCGCCTGGCTATTCCGGGTATTGGTCCGGACTTCAACCTTTTCAGCGCGGATGGCAACTCCCTGTACACCCAGACCGCTATGAGCCCCGTGGCTTACGCAGGCCTGTGGCAGGGTGACCCCCTGGGTAAGCGCACTCTGGCTCCCGAGTTTGCGAAGAGCTTCGATGTCGCCGAAGAAAACGGTCTGCCCGTCGTCTCCATTGAGCTGAACCCCCAGGCTAAGTTCAACGATGGTACCCCCATCGACTACAAGGCTCTGCAGGCTACCTGGAACATCCTCAAGAGCACCGATGGTGACTACAAGGTCGGAAGCAGCGGCATCTACAGCAGCATTGCTTCCGTGGAGCGCGACGGTGATGACTTCAAGGTGAAGGTAACCTTCTCCGCACCTTACTACCCGCTGAATACCCTCTTCGCTGGCATTGTGCACCCGGCTCTGCTGGACAAGGAACTCTTCAACACTGGTTTCGTTGACAAGCCGCACCCCGAGTACTGGGTTGGCCCCTTCACCATTGCTGAAGGTGGTTGGAACTCGACCGAGAAGACCCTGACCCTGACCCGCAACGACAAGTGGTGGGGCGAGAAGCCCGTTCTGGAGCGCATTGTCTTCCGTCAGATGGATCCCGCTGCTGAGCGCGCGGCATTCAAGAACGATGAGCTTGATGCGATTGGTGCTACCACCGCTTCCGCATACAAGGAGCTCAAGGACGTTGCTAACATCGAGATCCGCCGAGGCTCTCGCCTGTTCTCCGGTGGCGTGACCATGAACCCCGCCCGCATGCAGGATGTTGCTCTGCGCCGCGCTGTGGTTACTGGTCTGAACCGTGAGGCTCTCGCCAAGGTTCGTTTCCAGGGCCTGGATTACGAAGAGAAGCTTCCCAACTCGATGATTCACATGCCCTTCAACGAGTACTACCAGGACACCTACCCGACCCCGAACAACGATGCTGCTGCTGCATCCAAGATTCTGGAAGATGCAGGCTACACCAAGAACGGTGAGTTCTACGAGAAGGACGGCAAGCAGGCTGCCTTCAAGTTCTCCATCTTCGGTGAGGATCCCACCTCCAAGGCTGTCGGTCAGACCCTGGTTCAGCAGCTGAAGTCCGTAGGTATTAATGCTGAGCTCGACTCCCGTGCTGTTAGCGAGTTTAACAAGACCATGGCCTCCAAGGACTACGACGCAACCTCCTCCGGTTTCGCTCCGAGCTCCCCGGATGCTACCGAGGCTACCGAGCAGTTCTACATGCGCCGTAAGCCTGAGGAAGCTGGTTCCGATGAGATCAATGAGATGATCGCAAAGATGAAGCTCATTGCTGACGACAAGGAACGCAACCAGGCTTGCAATGAGATCGAGAAGAAGCACCTGGCTGAGTTCGCAGTGCTGATTCCGCTCATGAACGGCCCCGAGTACAAGTTCGTGAAGAAGGGTCTGCGCAACTACGGCGTGTCCCTCTTCCAGGGCACCGGCATTCACTGGGAGAAGGTTGGTTGGGCTAAGTAAGTCCTTATCCCTTCACCTAATAGGTGAATAGTCTAGAGCTACTGAAAGTGTCCACCCGGATTATCCGGGTGGACACTTTTTGCATATCTGGAGGAATTGCTTTGGGCATTTTGTGTACCGGTGCAGGGGAGCGGTGGCATAGCTATCCGGCAAAATCCGAAAAATTCGCACAAAAACAGCGTATTCATGGTATGAATATTCAAAAAACACGATAAATATTAAGAAATATTGTAAAAATGCTTGGTTTTTGCTCCCGAGGCGCGCTACAGTGGAGTTATACAAAATTATGCAGTGCTCTGCATAAATAATCATTACTTCGGGGATACGGGATACACCCGCCCACACAAGACAGAAGGAAACCACTCCCATGACCGCCAACACCGCATACACCGCGAGTAGCCACGAAGCGACCAAGAACAGCTTCAGCCGCCGCGCCCTCATTGGCGGCACCGCGGCTCTGGGAGCTGTAGGTCTGCTCAGCGCCTGCGGCAACGGCAGCGCAAGCTCTGAAAAGACCAAGGCCGCCGGCGCCGGTGCCAATATCGAAGACCTCTACAACATCAACGCTCAGGATGTGAACAGCCTGAAGAAGGGCGGCACCCTGCGCCTGCCCGCCGGATCCATCGGTCCGAACTTCAATTTCTACACCCAGAGCGGTAACACCAGCGATAACGTCAACGTTATGAGCACCATCAGCCAGGCCGGCATGTGGAACCTCGACTTTGACGGCACTTACAAGCTGAACACCGACTTTGCTGTCTCCTTCGAGCACAGCAAGAAGGGCGACAAGGTTCAGGTTGCCGTCAAGCTCAACCCCAAGGCTGTCTTCAACGATGGCACCCCCATTACCTACAAGGCGCTCCAGTCCACCTGGAACATCTTCAAGAGCCTGGATAACGGCTACAACATTGTCTCCAGCGGCATCTACGAATTCGTCGAATCCGTAGAAAAGGGCGAAGACGACTACAGTGCAATCGTCACCTTCTCCAAGCCCTTCTATCCGCTGCAGAGCCTCTTCTCTGAGATTCTGCACCCCGCACTGGAAGACGTCGAGCTCTTCAATAACGGCTTCGTGGATGCGCCCCACCCCGAGTACTGGGCTGGCCCCTTCACCCTGGCGGATAAGGGCTGGGACTCCACCGCGAAGACCTTCAGCGTTGTACCCAACGACAAGTGGTGGGGCACCAAGCCCCTGCTGGACAAGATTGTCTTTACCCAGATGGAATCCAGCGCTGCACGTGCCGCGTTCAAGAACGATGAAATTGACGCTATCGGTGCAAGCACCTCCTCCACCTATGCCGAGGTGAAGAACATTGCGGGTACCGAACTGCGTAAGGGCACCCGCCTCTACGCTGGCGGCCTGGATATTAACCCCCGCCGCGTCAAGGATGCTGCCCTGCGTAAGGCAATCTTCGTCGGCACCAACCGTGAAGCACTCGCAAAGATTCAGTTCCAGGGTCTGCCCTACGAGGAAGCTATCCCCGGTTCGATGATTCATATGCCCTTCTCGCCCTACTACCAGGATTCTTACCCGACCCCGAATAACAGTGTTTCGGAGGCGCAGAAGATTCTGGAAGCCGCCGGCTACACCAAGAACGGCGACTACTACGAGAAGGATGGCACGAAGGCTGGCTGTGCAGTGGTGGTCTTCGGTGATGACCCGACCACCAAGGGTAAGGCTCAGACCTTTACCCAGCAGATGAAGGATGTCGGCATTGAGATCCGGATCGATCAGCACGCCGATAGTGAGTTCGCCACCATTCTGGGCAACTGGGACTACGATATTTCCTTCAGCGGCTACTCGGTCTCTGCTGACGCAACCGAGGGTACCAAGCAGTTCTACTACTCCGAGAACAACGAAGGTATCGGCAGCAAGGAAATCGATGCCCTCATCGACGCCATGACCCTCATTGAGGATGACAAGGAACGTAACCTCGCCTGCAACGAGATTGAGAAGAAGCACATGGCGGAGTTCGCCTTCCTGGGCACCATTACGAACGGTCCTGACTTTGTGATGGTCAAGAAGACTCTGGCTAACTACGGTCCGCGCCTGTACAAGTCGATGGACTGGGCTGCTGTGGGCTGGATGAACTCCTAAAAGGTGCCTGTCTTGCGAGCGGGTCGAATGCGTATATGCGCGTTCGGCCCGCTTTGCTGTGCCCGTTGGCTATTTCTGGAGGTGGGGGAGGGGTGTTGCGCGAAGGATAGTGGGGTTGTGCCGACATGGATTTAGGCCTGCGGCCTTAGGGTCGGGCGTAATAATTAAGAAATATTTATCGTGTTGCGCACTTGTGGTGATGCGTGTGGTGTACACTACTAAAAAATATTAAATGTGGCTTAGAACATAGCTTTAGGTCACATTATTTTGCATGGCTTGACCTGCCCGCCCATCACCGCAGATGGCAGACGCTCCTGTAGGCGGAAACCCCGCCTCCAGAGCACGCGAGCCACCCACTTTACACTGCAAACACTGCATCAGTGCAGTCCACACCCCCAAGGAGCCCGTCATGAGCCCCCACCCCATCCCCTCCCTCTCCGGATTCAACCCGATCATGAGCCGCCGCGTACTGTTCGGCGGCGCAACCGCCGTCGCTGCTGCCGGCGTACTGAGCGCTTGTGGCTCCTCGTCCCCCAAGACCGAGCACAAGGCAAGCGAAACCCCGTTCTATGAAATCAACGAGCAGGATGCCTCGAAGCTCAAGCAGGGCGGTACCCTGAACCTGAGCACCTACTCCCTGGGCCCGGACTTCAACCGCTTCTCCCAGAACGGCTCGAGCACCTCCGTCTCCGAAACCATGGGCGTTATCGCCGGTGCCGGCATCTGGCGCAGCACCTTCAAGGGCGAAGATGAGCTCGACCCCAACTACTGCCTCGGCTTCGAAGCTAAGGAAGTAGACGGCAAGATCACCGCAGAGGTTCGTCTGAACCCCAAGGCAGTCTTCAACGACGGCACCCCCATCGACATCGATGCACTCAAGGCAACCTGGCAGATCCAGCGTGACCCCGACGGTGAATACAAGATTGCCGCAGCAGGTATCTACGAGTACATCGAAAGCGTTGAAGCTATCGATGGCGACCGCTACCACGCACGCGTTGTTTTCAAGACTGCGCACAACCCCGTCAAGGGTCTGCTCTTCGGCGGAATCCTGCACCCGGCGATGCTCGACGTAAACCTCTTCAATGAAGGCTTCGTGGACAACCCCCACCCCGAGCTCGGTTGCGGCCCCTTCACTCTGGCACCCAACGGCTGGAACTCTTCCGAGAAGACCTTCACCGCAGTCCCCAACGACAAGTGGTGGGGTGAGAAGCCCAAGCTGGACCGCATCGTCGTGCGTGAAATGGCAGACGCTGCAGCTCGCGCCGCCTACAAGAACGGCGAACTGGACGTCGTCGAGTCACGTACCCTCAGCGCCTACAACGAGATGAAGGACGTTGCGAACTCTGAAATTCGCCGCGGTCGCCGCCTCTTCGCCGGCGGCATGAACCTGAACGCAGAGCACATCACCGATGTTGCTGTGCGTAAGGCAATCTTCCTGGGTATCGACCGTGGTGCTCTGGCAAAGATTCGCTTCCAGGGTCTGCCCTATGAAGAAGAAGTTCCCGGCTCGATGCTTCTGTTGGGTTCCTCCCAGTACTACCGCGACAACTACCCGGCACGTAACCCGGAGGAAGCACGCAAGGTCCTGGAGAAGGCAGGCTACACCAAGTCTGGCGACTTCTACGCGAAGGACGGCAAGACCATCACCCTGAAGCTGACCACCTTCGGTGATGACGCCACCACCAAGGGCCAGGCACAGACCTTCATCCAGAGCATGAAGGAAATCGGCATTAACTTCGAGCTCGATTCGCGTGCACAGTCTGAATTCTCGAAGGTTGTTGGTAACCGCGAGTACGACGTAAGCATTTCGGGCTTCGGCGTGACCTCCGAGCCGACCAGTGCAGCCGAGTACTTCTACCACTCCAAGAACTGGAACGGCGTCGGCACCCCCGAAATCGACGCTATGGTCGACGAGATGGTCACCATCCTCGATGACGCTAAGCGCGCCGAGAAGTGCAACGAAATTGAGAAGAAGCACATGAGCGAGGTTTGCCTCTTCATCCCCTTCCTCAATGGCCCGGACTTCAAGGCATGCCGCCCGAAGCTCGCTAACTACGGTGCGTTCCTCTTCAAGACCACCGACTGGTCTACCGTCGGCTGGATGGCATAAGCCGCAGTTTTAAGCTCCCTGCCCCCTATACGTTTTCGCAGTGTCGTATAGGGGTGGGGAGCTTTTTCTTGTGGAGGGTTCAGCGCGCTTTAGTTGCCCCGACGCTGTGCTTGTAACTTGTAACGACTCTCAAAGTACCGGGTGTGACGCGCTCGCGCGCCAATGCTACATAATATTTCATTTTTTAGTTTTCGCACGCGGCTTCCGCATGATGATGCGGTTTCAGGCGCTGAACCCGTGATTTTTAGACGGTGTATAGTTCTTCCACGGATTGGACTGTGGTCTGCGTCGCTTCTTTTGGGGGTATACTGTGTTTCAACCACAAACAATGTGGGGGCTCTCACAAAGGTGATGGGCGGGAGCTTCGGCGCTCCCGAAAAATCAGCGCACAACACGGTGCGCTTATCGAATAGCACCCGAGCCCTCCGGCATGAGGAGAATACATGACTCATCTACGTATTAATCGCCGTACCCTGCTGACCGGCACCGTTGCCCTGGGTACCGTCGGCCTGCTCGCTGCATGCGGCGGCGGCTCTGACAAGAAGATCAGCGGTAAGGCTGCATCAAGCACCGAGGAAATCGTCAAGAACCTCGAAATCAACAAGCAGGACCGCTCCTCCCTCAAGCAGGGTGGCGAGTTCCGCGGTAGCGTCTCCGCAGTCGGCCCGAACTTCAACATTCTGACTCAGAGCGGCTACACCACCGAGAACCTCACCGCATTCGGTGGCGCCTGCAACATCCCCTCCGCTATCGGCTTCACCTCCCTAAGCCCTGCTGGCGAATACAGCCTCAACGACGACTACGTCAGCGACTACAAGGCAGAGACCGTTGGCGGCGTGCAGACCATCACCTTCAAGCTCAACTCTAAGGCTGTCTTCAATGACGGCACCCCCGTTGACGTTGAGGCAATCCGCGCCGCGTGGACCGTCTACCGCAACCCTGATGACGGCTACAACGTTATCGCCGCTCCCTTCTGGCAGCAGGTAGCATCCATCGACCCCGTGGATGGCGACAAGACCCGCGTCAAGATCGTCATGTCCAAGCCCCTGTACCCCGCTGAGACCCTCGGCCTGCTCGGTCTGCACCCCGCACTGACCGACAAGGAGCTCTTCAATAACGGCTTCGTGAACAAGCCCATGGATCAGTACTGGTCCGGCCCCTTCAAGATTGGCGAGTGGAACTCTTCGGCTAAGACCCTCACCCTCGTGCCCAACGACAAGTGGTGGGGCGAGAAGCCTCTGCTGGATCGCATCATCTGGCGCGAAATGGGCGACGAAGCAGAGCGCGCAGCGTTCAAGAACGGCGAGCTGGACAGCATCGGCTTTGCTGGCCTGGCAACCTACAACGCCGTCAAGGGTCAGCCCGGTGTCCAGATTCGCTCCGGCCAGAGCGTCGGCGTGATCAACCTGCAGTTCAACCCGACCCGCGTGACCGACACCGCCCTGCGCCGTGCAGTCTTCGCCGCGGTTGACCGCTCTCAGCTGGCTAAGGTCAAGTTCGGCCAGATCAACTGGGAAGAGCCCCTGACCGGCTCCATGATTGCTATGCCCTTCCAGAAGGGCTACCAGGACGCTATGCCTTCTAACCCCGGCCCCGAGGCTGCGGCAAAGATCCTGGAAGCAGCAGGCTACTCCAAGAATGGCGACTACTACGCCAAGGACGGTAAGACTGCAGGCTTCTCCATCACCTACTTCGGTTCGGATGCAACCTCCCTGGCTCAGTTCCAGAACCTCGAGCAGCAGCTCAAGGCAGCAGGTATTAAGCTCGAGCAGGACAACCAGCCGCAGTCCCAGTTCAACTCCGTGATGGGCTCTAAGCAGTACGACTGCGCCTTCTCCGGCTGGGGTATTGGTGCTGACCCCGCAGACAGTGTTCAGTACTTCTACACCAGCGAAATCAACGAGGGTGTGGGTGATCCTGAGCTGGATAAGTTCATCGCGTCCATTTACGAGAAGGAATCCCACGAGGAGCAGCTGAAGATGGCTGCTGAGGCTGAGAAGCAGCACATGGAGAAGGTCGCTATTTACTTCCCCTACGCTAACGGCCCCAGCTACGCAGCTGTGAAGGAGAAGCTGGCTAACTACGGTCCTTCCCTCTTCGCAACCAGCTACACTGACCCCAAGCGCTGGACCAATGTGGGTTGGCAGAACTAAAGCCACATGCTAGTTTTTGGGGTTCTAGTCGGTAGCTTCTGAATTTTTGGAGGTGCCGGTTCAGGTCTCCGGAAGGGTAAAGTCCCGCGGTATTCCGCCTTAGAGGCGGGGTACTGCGGGGCTTTTCTGTGTTTTTGATGGGGGGTTTGTGGTGGGGTGGTTTCGGGAATTGGCTGAAATATTTTCCCTAAAACGGTGAACTAGGTCATAGTGCGTGGGAAATGTGTGTATACTAATCTCAATGCAAAATGTGCGTGCTGTCACAAAGGTGTGCGGGTTGTGTTCCCCCGCGTACAGCAAAGCAGCATCCCACCTAACTGAGGAAAACTAATGACCACTTTCACCCTCAACCGTCGTACCCTGCTCACCGGCACCGTTGCCCTGGGTACCGTCGGCCTGCTCGCAGCCTGCGGCGGCAACTCCTCCAAGAACGAAACCAGCGCTCTCTCCGCCGGCGACGACCTCTCCAAGGCAGTCTCCTACAACGAGAAGGACCGCTCCGCCCTCAAGGACGGCGGCGAGCTGCGACTGAGCGCTGACGGCATCGGCCCGAACTTCAACATCCTCAACACCAACGGCTACACCGCCGGTAACCTGAATATTCAGGCGGCTATCAACTCTGCCTTCACCGGCGGCTTCTACGCTGACTTCCGCGGCGAGTCGCACATGAACAAGGACTACGTCACCGAATACAAGGCGCAGACCGTTGACGGCGTGCAGACCGTGACCTTCAAGATCAACCCCAAGGCAGCCTTCAACGACGGTACCCCCATCGACGTGAACGCCGTCAAGAGCTACCAGACCATCTACACCGCCGCGGCATCCGGTTCGGACTACCAGATCACCCCCTCGCCCATCTGGGAGCAGGTCGCAAGCGTCGAGGCTGTGGACGGCGATACCCGCCACGTGAAGGTCACCATGTCCAAGCCCTGGTACCCCATCGAAGGCAGCTTCACCTCGTTCCTGCACCCGGTATTCGTCGAGCCCAAGTTCTTCAACGACGGCCTGAACGACAAGCCCCTCGACCAGTACTGGGCAGGCCCCTTCAAGGTCGGCGAGTGGAACTCCTCCTCCAAGGTGCTCACCGTCGTCCGCAACGAGAAGTGGTGGGGCACCAAGCCCGCTCTTGAGCGCATCACCTGGCGTGAAATGAGCTCCCAGGCAGAGCAGGCAGCTTACAAGAATGGCGAAATCGACTACGTGGACGCCAGCACCCTCAGCTCCTACAACGAGCTCTCCGGCGTGGCAAACACCGACATTCGCAAGGGTAGCGCTCTCAGCGTGGGCAACTACGAAATCAACCCCGAAAAGGTGCCCCTGCCCGTCCGCCGCGCATTCGTTGCAGCCCTCAACCGTGAGCAGCTGCAGAAGCTGCGCTACGAGAAGCTCGGCTGGAAGGAAACCCTGCCCGGCTCCATGTGCATGCTGCCCATGCAGGAAGGCTACCAGGACAACTACCCGACCAAGCTCGGCAAGGACGTCGCTACCAAGATCCTTGAGGACGCAGGCTACACCAAGTCCGGTGACTACTACACCAAGGACGGCGCTAAGGTCTCCTACCCGGTCATCACCTTCGGTAGCGACCCGGTTGTCAGCTCCACCGCGCAGTTCCTCGTCCAGCAGATGAAGGAAATCGGCGTTGAACTGACCATCGAGAACCACGGTGCCTCTGAAATGTCGAGCATCATCTCCTCGAAGAACTTCGCGATTAAGACCGGTGGCTACGGCATCACCACCTCCCCGGTGGATGCGGCGAACTACTTCTACATCTCCGAGACCAACAACGGTCACGGTAAGGATCTGGACTCGCTGGCAGCAACCATGATGTCCACCGAGGATCCGAAGGAACAGCTCAAGATCATGAACGAGCTGGAGAAGCGCCACCTGGACGAGGTCGCCATCTACGTGCCCACCCACAACGGCCCGAACTTCAAGGCGTGCCGTAAGGGCCTGGCGAACTACGGCCCCATGCTCTTCGGCCTGCCCTACTACAACCCGAACGTATGGATCAACGTCGGTTGGGAGAAGCAAAACTAAGCGTTGAGCACCGCTCACACACTCCATAAGGGGTAAAAGCGCTACAGCGGCGTGTTACAAAAGGATTAAAACCTTCTGTAGCACGCCGCTTTCCCGTTCCTAAGAGAGTCGCACGGATATACTTAAAACAAATGTGGGCATTCTGCCCGCAACCCCGGCAGAGACTGTCCTCCCGCCGGGTTGGAGTGTGGGTTACGCACCGTTCGCGTACCGCCTCCACAACACTGCGAATACTCTAGGAGAAATTCCATGAAGAGCATGTCTGTCTCTCGCCGTACCCTCCTGACCGGCACCGTTGCCCTCGGCACCGTTGGTCTACTGGCTGCCTGCGGCAGCTCGAAGGAAAAGGTTGGCGGTAGCGCCGCTAACAACGCTGAAGATATTCTGAAGAACCTTCAGGTCAACAAGCAGGACCGTTCCTCCCTCAAGCAGGGTGGCACCCTGACCCTCGCGGCTACCGCCCTGGGCCCCAACTTCAACCTGCAGACCCAGAGCGGCTACACCTCCAGCAACCTGGACGCTCTGGCACCCTGCAACATTCCCGCCGTGATGGGCTTCTACACCATGAGCCCCGAAGGCGAAGGTACCCTCAACCCCGAGTTCTGCACCGAGCACAAGACCGAGACCGTCGACGGCGTGCAGACCGCGACCTTCAAGATCAACCCCAAGGCTGCCTTCAACGACGGCACCCCCATGGACGTGAACGCTGTTCGCGCCGTGTGGAAGGTCTACCGCGCAACCACCGACAACCCCTACCACATCACCGACAACACCATGTGGCAGCAGGTTGAGAGCATCGAGGCTGTGGACGGCGACAACTTCCACGTCAAGGTCACCATGAAGGCTCCGTACTACCCCTCCGAGGGTCTGTGCGCCTTCGCAATCCACCCCGCCCTGGAAGACGTCAACCTCTTCAACGAAGGCTTCGTTGACAAGCCCCTCGACCAGTACTGGGCAGGTCCCTTCAAGGTTGGCGAGTGGAACTCCTCCCAGAAGGTGCTCACCCTGGTCAAGAACGACAAGTGGTGGGGCGAGAAGCCGGTGCTGGACCGCATCATCTGGCGTCAGATGGACTCCGAAGCAATCCGTGCAAGCTTCAAGAACGGCGAACTGGACGCCTTCACCTTCGTTGGCGCAACCAGCTACAACGCTGTGAAGGGCCAGGCAGGCACCGAGATTCGCCAGAGCCAGAACACCAACGTCAACATCATTCAGCTGAACCCCAAGCGCATCGAGGACCTGGCACTGCGCCGCGCAATCCTCGCTTCTGTGGACCGCGAGCAGATTGCTAAGGCATACTTCTCGCAGCTCGGCTGGACCGAGCCGCTGCCCGGCTCCATCATCGCAATGCCGTTCCAGAAGGGCTACCAGAACAACTACGCTGGTGACACCGGTGCACAGGCAGCTGGCAAGATTCTGGAGGCCGCAGGCTACTCCAAGTCCGGCGACTACTACGCTAAGAACGGCAAGGTTGCTGGCTTCGCTCTGACCTCTTTCGGTTCCGAGGCGGTCTACCAGGCGGTCTACCAGATTCTGGAGCAGCAGCTGAAGTCCGCAGGTATCCGCCTGAGCGCTGACAACCAGCCGCAGTCGAACTCCAACTCCGTGCTCGGCCAGAAGAGCTACGAAGCAATCTTCACCGGTTGGGGCGTTCTGCCCGACCTGGCTTCCTCGGCACCCTACTTCTTCACCACCGAGGTGTTCGGAGTCGGTGACCCCGAAGTTGATAAGCTCATCGAGAAGCTGCAGAACACCGAGAAGGAAGACGAGCGCATCAAGATCGCTAACGAGGCGGAGAAGCTCTACTACGAGAAGGTCGCAGTGTACCTGCCCTACGCAAACGGCCCGATGTACGCCGCTGTCAAGGCTAAGGTCGCGAACTACGGTCCGTCCCTGTTCAAGCAGAGCTACACCAGCGCTGACTACTGGGTCAACGTTGGCTGGCAGGAGTAGTACCGCTTACGGTAACGCTCTAGCCGTCCTGTAGGACTCGAAATCCCGGGTACTCTCACGAGAGAGTGCCCGGGATTTTTCTGTCCCGCTTGTTCTGCGTCCTTTAGCTGGATACATTAGCGGGATATGTAATTATAAAAACTAGGGGAGCGCCACTCTAACTGGCTGCTACCACTCGCCCAGGTACAGGGCGCGCTCCTGCAGGTACCTCAACATCTTCGGGTTCTGCCGCAGATAGAAGATACGGTAAATGCCGCCTCCAGCAACGATGAAAGCCAGCGGGAAACCCAAAATCACGAGCACACGGCTCATATTAGCGGACAGATCAAACGGATCACCGCTGGTTGCCACCAGCACAATCCAGAGAGAATAGCCCACGCAGGCGAGCAGAGTGCCCCACATGCCGCGCACGAGCCAACTCACCAGCGCCACCGCAATGACCCACGCCAGCGCCAACGTGAACTGGTGCCGCTCCGCCTGAGCCCAAGGGAGTGCACCCACGTAAATAATTGCGGGGATGCCCAGGTACCCGGGGATATTCAGCGAGGCAAGAATGTTCACGCAAAAATAGCCCAAGAAAATAGCGCTCAACGACGAGGACAGGAACAGGTGCAGGGGAATCATGCCGTCGCCGCTATAGACGGCGGTCGGGCCCGCGTACACGGTTTCAAACATGAGGGTCAGCGGAGTCATCATGTACTCGATCCAGACGACCAGTGCAAAAGCACCGAAAATGCCCAGAGCCTGCATCAGCGCAATCAACCGTGAACGCGCATCGTGAGGAATAGTGAAGCTCTGACCCTTCGCCTTGACGCCGCAGAGATGAACGACAGCCACCATTGCCGCGATGCACAGTACCCAGCGCACGAGGACCCCCGGCAGCTCAGGAAGACCTCCATAAGCCCCCGTAGCGGGGTCGCCCCAGGCTCCGGGGAGCAGCGTAATAGCGTGAGTACCCTCGGGGAGGCTGGTGGAGGAAGCAAGCCGGTGCGGCTCGTAGATAACCCACCACAGAAGGCACGCTGGAATCAGCGCGGAGAGCTTACGCAACAGAACCGGAAACGGCGCGGACTCATAGACGAGCGCCTCAAGATTGAGCCGGCGCATCAGCCGCCGAACAGGAGAAAGAGCGCGTAGCTCTTTTTGCTGCTCTTCCCACACTCCGGTATCCCATGTCCTAGTATCAGAAGACATCATCGTACTCCCTATCACTTGAGAACTTCCTTGTTGAGCTTATTCTTACATTAGCAGAAATACCCCCCCCGGCTAGTGCATACGCCCAAGCAAAACCTGCCTAAAGAATCAGTACATAAGAGAACAGGCATAAGGAAAGGGGCCCCACCGTAACGGTGGGGCCCCTTAGAGCCTAGAAAGCAAACTACTTGGTGGTCACCTTCAGGACAGTGCTCAGGTTCTGGTGAGCAACGCCCGGCAGACCCTTTACCTCAGCAAACTTGCGGGTGTTGGTTACGATAACCGGGGTAATCAGCGGGTAACCCGCCTCCTTGATAACCTCAGGATCGAACTCAATCAGAGCGTCGCCAGCAGCAACAACATCGCCCTTAGCAACCTTCACGCTGAAGCCCTTACCGTCCAGGTTCACGGTATCCAGACCAACGTGAATCAGCAGCTCAATACCGTTCTCCAGCTTCAGACCCACAGCGTGGCCCGAGGGGTAGGTTGCAGCAACCTTACCGGCTGCGGGAGCAACAACAGTGGTACCGGTCGGCTCAATAGCCACACCCTCGCCCAGCTTGCCAGCAGCGAAAATCGGGTCCGGAACATCAGACAGAGCAACAGCAGTACCCTCAATGGGAGCGTGCAGCTCAATGACCTCACCGGCGGAAGCAGCGGGTGCAGCAGCGGCGGTCGCAGTAGCGGCAGCAGCCGGAGCAGCCTTAGCAGCAACAGCCTCAGCCTTGGGAGCGGCCTCAGCGTCCTCAGCCTTACGCTCCGCAGCGTGCCTTACAGCGTCAGCCTTCGACTCGTAACCGAACAGCAGAACACCGGTCATAGCGCCGAAGAACGCAATAGCCAGACCAATCACGTACAGGTACGAGGGCTGCATAGCCGGAATCGACAGCAGCGAAGTGAACGCGAACGCGTAGGACTTAACGCCCAGGAAGGAAATGGTAGCACCACCAATAACAGCGGGAACCAGAATAATCGGAATCACGCGCTTGTAACGGAGCACAACACCGTACAGGGACGGCTCAGAAATACCACCGAGCAGACCGGACATCGACGCACCAACAGCGGTCTGGCGCAGCTCGCGGTCGTGCTTAGCCTTAATAGCCACACCTGTCACAACACCGAACACAGCGAAGTTGTATGCACCCATCGGGGACTGAATGAAGTCAGTACCCATGGTCTGCAGGTTGTTAATCATGACAGCGTTCAGCGGCCAGTGCAGACCCAGCGGAACCATGAACAGGTACAGGCCAGCAATCAGAGCACCAACCAGAGCCGGAGCCTGGTCGTTAACCATCTTCAGGAAGTCAGAGATACCCATAGCAACACCGATACCGATGGGGCCAACCAGGAACGCGGTCACCGGAACCAGAACGATGACCGAAATCATCGGTACAAACACCATCTGCAGCATCGAAGGAATAACCTTCTTCAGGAAGCGCTCAAACGGAGCCAGCAGAGCAACAGCCAGCAGCGGGGGGAAGACCTGACCGGTGTAGCTGAATGCGTACAGCGGCAGATCCAGACCAAAGAACGGAACGTTCAGAATCTTAGTGGTCTTGTCAGCCAGAGCAGTCAGATCGGTGAAGGTACCGGTCATCAGTGCAGCGGGGATAGCCGCACCAACCCACATGTTCGCGCCCAGACGCTTAGCAGCGGTAGCACCCAGCATGATGGGCATGAAGTTCAGAACCGACAGCGAAGCAGCCTTCAGGATGTACCAGAAAGCGAACTGCTGCATCCACTGGGTGTTCAGAGCCTTAGCAGCCTCCGGGTCAGCCACACGAGCACCGTTAATGATGTCGATGTTCACGCTCTGACCGGTCAAGTCAGTGTACTGGCCGAAGAAACCCAACTGCTGCAGGAACACAATCAGGGTCAGAATCATCGAGGTACCCAGAAGTGCCCACAGCAGAGGACGGAAGGAGTCAGACAGAACGTCGAAGACGTTGGTAAGCCAGCCGGACTTCTTGCCCTCAGCCTCAACCTTGGTGTCACCCTCAGCGTGGCCGGACATAGAAGGCAGAGCGTTGATTTCGTTGTACACAGCCTCAACGCGATCGCCCAGAACAACCTGAGTCTGGCCGGACTGCTCAATCACAGAGAGAACGCCGGGCAGGCCCTCAATCTTCTTGTTCTGCACTGCATCGTTAGACACAGGAGTGACACGAAGGCGGGTTGCACAGTGAGTAATGTGCGCGATGTTCTCGGGGCCACCCAGGCCGTCAAGAATCTTCTCGCCAAGTTCGCGGTTATTCACGATACTTCCTTAGATATGCGGTCAATGTCTATGCGGTTGTTGCCGGAGGCTGTGCCTACCTGACGTTGCGGTGGCCGAAAAAGCCCCGGAAAACACGTCCAGAAAACACAAAAGACCCGAGTCTCTCGACCACCGGAAGCACTACACTCGTGCCCACTATGGAGCTTCGGTACAGCAAATAGAGGGGATTCTCGGCAGATATATGCTGCCGTCCCATACGGTGTTGAGTAACTCAGGTCTTGCCTGCCAAACCAGTAACAACCCTGAAGAAGGTTTCCCTTCTCAAATAGTTCCCTGTAACTCTAAGGGTTTTCCCAGGTTAAGAGCAAGGTGAGAGGCAAAAGCTATCAGAAGCTGTTAAATGTTTCACCCAAGTGATAGCTGAGAATAGCTGAGACACGCTCTCGACACTGATTGCAGGGCGCCTCCCGGCTGGATTCCAGCAGGGCTCAGGCGCAAAGCCTAGGCAGGGTCCCAGAGCCCTCCGGTACGCCCAGATACGCCCCGGACCGGGTGCTTTCGAAGACGGCGCTCATGAAGACGTGGAAGGGCCCCGCATCCACAGGATACGGGGCCCACACGCTACCGAAGCAGCTACCTTTCCGACTAACTACTTAGCCGGGAAGAAATTCAGCGGAGCAACCTCCAGCTCAGGGTAATTACGCTTCTGCCAACGGCGGTTACGATGCGCATTCACCTCAATCAGCGCGGCACCCAGAACACCGGCACCCAGAGCCGTCCACAGCAGATGCGGAAGCACAGTAACGAACTGGTGGTACTCCACCAGAATCGGCACGAACAACGCCGCGAAGAACACCGCCAGCAACGCACCAAACAGCAGAACACGAGCACGGTTGAACGGACGAGCCACCGCAGCCAAGTTCCACAGACCCATCATCACCAGGGTAATGAACGAAGCCGTCTGAATCTGACGGATATCCTCAACACCCATGCCACGAGCCGTGAACGTCACCGCCAACAGCATCGCAACCACAATAATCGAGTTCGGAACCGTGTAATTCAGCACGCGACGCAAGAAGCCCGGCACGTAACGGCGCGAATTCGGCAACAGAGTCAACGCGAAGGACGACGCACCCACAATCAAGAAGTCAGCAGTCGAGTACTGACGCGGCAAGAACGGGAAGGTCAAACCGAAAATACTGAACAGAACACCCAGAAGAATCGCGAAACCAGTCTTCGTCAAGAACAGGTTTGCCACCATCTCAATGTTCGTAATGACCTGACGGCCCTGCTCCAACGCAGCCGGCAGGGACGAGAACTTACCGTCCAGAAGAACCAGGCGAGAAACAGCCTTCGTTGCCGGGGCAGCGTTACCCATCGCGATACCCAAGCTTGCGTGCTTGAGCGCCAGCGCGTCGTTGATGCCGTCACCGGTCATCGCCACCACGTGGCCGCGCTCCTTCAGCGCAATGACCATGTTCTTCTTCTGCTCGGGCGAGACACGACCGAAAATATTGTGGGTCGCGGCAGCCTCGGCAAGCTCCGGGCCGTCCTCGGGCAGGGTAGAGGCATCAACCGCGCCGGCGGAGGTGTCCATACCCGCAGTCTTTGCGGCGGCGGCAACCGTGAACGGGTTATCACCCGAGAAGACCTTCAGCGTCACACCCTGACGGTGGAAGTACTCCACAATCTCCGGGGCGTCCGCGCGCACGTTCTCGCGGAAAATCACGAACAGAACCGGGGTAGCGTCCGCCGGAATCTTCTGGACGGGCTCACCCTTCTCGTTACGCACCACGGCCGCGGCATGGGCCAGCACCATCGTGCGCAGACCCAGAGCCGCTAGCTCGGCGGCGCGCTCGCGCTCGGCGGTGCCCTTGGCGAGCAGCGCCTCCGGGGCGCCCAGAAGCCACGCACCCGAATCCTTGAACTCAATCGCGCTAAAACGCAGCGCCGACGAGAACGGCACGATGCCGCTGACGGTAGCCGAGGAAGCCTGCGGGAAGCCGCCGGTCAGCGCTGCGGCGGTCGGATTCGCGTTCTCATCGTGGCCGAACCACGACAGCGCCTCGTTCCAGCCGGTCGGCAGGGAGGCACGCCAGGAGGTGTTTTCGGCAGAGTCGACGTCGGGGCCCTCAGCCACCGCCTCGGTGGTCAGGGGACGCACCGAATCAAAAATCACGCCACCCTCGGTGAGAGTACCGGTCTTATCGAAGCAGACCACATCCACACGAGCCAGAACCTCAACCGCAGGCTGCTCCTGCACCAGGATATTGTGCTTGCGGCCCAGAGCCACGGCTGCCGCGGCGAAGGCCAGGGTGGTCATCAGCGCCAGGCCCTGCGGAATCATCGAAGCCACCGAAGAGACCACGGCGATAGACACCTGCTCCCACATGTGGTTCTGCTCCACGGCCTCCAGGCCACCGGCGGCGCGAATCTGACCCCACAGCACCACCGGAATAATGACGGCCAGACCAATCGTAATCCAGCGGACCACGAGGTTCAGGGCATCGCGCAACTCAGACTGGATACGCGAGAACTGGCGCGCCTCGTCGGAAATCTTGCTGGCTCGCGAGTTCGCACCCACGTGAGAGAGCAACACGCGACCGGTACCACCGAGTACGCTCGAGGCCGAGAGCACCATGTCGCCCGGGCGCTTAGCAATCGGGTCGTTCTCGCCGGTCAGCAGGGATTCGTCCAGCTCCAGCGAATCGGAGGTGAGCACCACGGCATCGGCGGGCACCTGATCGCCGCGCTTGAGGACCACCACGTCGCCCTCCACCAGCTGCTCCATGGGAACCTCGACGGTCTTGCCATCGCGCACAGCGGTTGCGGGGGAGCGGTCCAGCAGGGAGATGCGGTCCAGCTCAAGCTTCGCCTTGTACTCCTGCACGAAACCGATGACCACGTTAGCGATAACAGCCGCCAGGAAGAGGAGATCCGCCCAACGCTGGTACATAATCACCACGGCACCACAGGCGCCCAACACAAAGTTGAAGACCGTGAACAGGTGCGCACGCATAATGCTCCACAGCGTGCGAGAAGACTTCGTGTTCTGGGTATTGACCTTACCCTCAGCCGTCAGGCGTGCAACGTCATCGCTGGTGAGGCCGTGCTGGGCGATATCAAAGGAGCCGCTATGCGGTGTTTCAGAATATTCGGGAATGTAGCCGGCAACGGCAGGCGCTGCCGTTTTCTGCTGAGGATCCATGCGGGGGTCTCTTTCTCGAATGGATGGAATGCTGAACTGAATAGAGTTCAGTATTGCGGACACTACCTTTCAGTGTATCTGTGCAGAAGGGGATAAAGATAATCTCCGCCCTGTAATGAACTGATATTTACAGCCATTCCAGAACGGAGATTTAATATATGCGAATACTGGCATATTTTGAGGTGGAAAGTGTTTGCGGGATGGTTCGCTAACGCCCCGTAAAATCAGCGCGCCAGCAGACTCAACGCGCCAGCAGACTCAGCGTTCTGGCAGAATCAACAAACGATTCGTCACCGGATGCCTCAACACCTCAATCGGATGCTGATACACCTCAGACAACAACTCCGCCGAACACACCTGCTCAGGGGCGCCCGAAGCAACCACCTCACCGCCACGCAACAACACCATACGGTCAGAATACGCAGCCGCCACATCCAAGTCATGAAGCACCGTCAACACCGCAGCACCCTCAGCAGCCAACTCACGGCTCACCCGCAACGTCTGCTCCTGATGCGTAATATCCAACGCCGCAGTCGGCTCATCCAAAAGAATCAGCGGAGTCTGCTGAGCAAACACACGCGCCAAATGCGCACGACCACTCTCACCACCGGACAGAGTCGTAATATCGCGATCCGACAAGTGAGTCACCGACGTACGCTCCATCATCGAAGCAACCACGGCGTCATCCTCTTCAGCGCGCTCCGTACCCTTCCACGGGGTGCGGCCCATCTGAACCACCTCATGCACCGTGTACGAAAACGCCACATTCAACTTCTGCAACAGCATCGCACGCTGACGCGCCATCTGACGGGCAGGAATCGAACCCAGAGGGGTGCCATCCAACAGAATCTCACCGCCACTGGGCGCAATATCACCAGCAATCACACCCAACAGAGTCGACTTACCGGCACCATTAGGACCAATCAGCGACACAACCTCGCCCGCAGCAACAGACAGAGACACATCATTCAAAATCTGACGCCCACCAGCGTTAAAACACACACCGGACAGGCTCAACAACTCACTCACGAAGCACCTCCGCCCTGACCCAGGGAACGACGCAACAACACGAAGAACGTCGGGCCGCCCACCAAAGCCGTAAAAATACCAATCGGCAAATCAGCAAAAGGCACCAGCGTACGCGCACCCAAATCAGACAGCGCAATCAACAGCGCGCCACCCAATGCCGAAGCCGGCAACAACACACGATTCGACGGACCCAAAATCATGCGCAACAGGTGAGGAATAATCAGACCAATAAACGCAATAATGCCCGCATACGCCACCGCAGCACCCGTCAACAAAGCCGTCGCCGCAATAGACACCGCACGCAGACGCTCCACGTTCACGCCCGAATGCTGCGCCGCACGCTCACCCAACGCCAGAACATCCAGCGAAGACGCCATCACAAAACACGCCACCAAGCCGATCAGAATAACCGGCCACACGCTCGCCACTGCCTTCCACGTGGAACCGTTCAGCGAACCCATCTGCCAGAACACAATCTGATCGCGGCTCGTCGTATCAGCAATAAACATGAGGAACGCAATAATCGCATTCGCCACCGCGGTCACCGCAATACCCGTCAAAATCATCGACAGGACCTTCGCACGACCCGAAGAACGCGACAGGAAATACACCAGTGCAGTAGCCGCCAACGCACCCACAAACGCGAATGCAGGAGTCGTGAAAATACCGAAGAACTGCAGGTTCAACACAATCGACAAACACGCGCCAACCGCCGCACCCGAGGAAACACCAATCACGCCCGGCTCAGCCAACGGGTTACCAAACACCGACTGCATCACCGCACCGGAAGTACCCAAAGCGGCACCCACCAGCACACCCAACAGCACACGCGGGAAACGGATATTCCACAGAGTGCTATCCGCCAGCTGCATCGCCGGGTTCTCCGGCGCAAGACCCAGGCGGCGGCCCACAGAAGCAACCACCTGATCAGTCGGGATATTGTACTGACCCAAACCCGCAGACAGAACCATCACAACGCACAGTGCCACCGCCAAAAACGTAAACGTCAGACCGGCACGACGCCGACGCGACGCACGATAATCCCGCGCACCCGCCGCACTCTTTACGGTAGCCACTACTGGCCCCCCGCAGGAGTCGAGTACGCAGCCTTAGCCAGCGACAAAAGCACCGCCGGAGTATTCGGGCCATAGGACAGAATCTGGCCGTCACCCATATCGATAATGCGCTTATTCTTACCGGCAGTCGTCTCACCCACACCCGGGCGAGCCAAGAAACCATCCAAACCGCCGGTGGACTTAATGCCGCCGCTCATGGTCAGAATGACATCCGGGTTCAGCTTCACCAGCGCCTCACTGGTCGCCGGAATAATATTCGTCGCGTTCTGCTCAGACGCCACATCCTTGCCGCCAATAGCCTGAATCAAATCGTCAGCGCCCGAACCCTTGCCGAGCACAAAGAACACGCCAGCGGTACCGCGCACGTACAGGAACGCGAACGACACCTGCTGTGCACCCTTCGGGGCGACGTCCTTGAGCACCTGCAGAGCATAATCCAGGTCCTTCTGCACGCGGGCAGCAACCTGCTCGCCCGCCTCCGGAACACCAAGTGCCTGCGCAACAGCCTTGAGCTGCGGAATGATCTTATCCATACGACGCTCATGATCGAAGACCACCACGGTCACGCCCGCAGCGCGCAGCTGATCCACAATCTCAATCGGGCCGTTGCTCTTATCCCACAGCACCAGGTCCGGGGAGGTCGCCAGAATCGCCTCAGCGTTCAGGTCGTGACCGTTCTGGGTCACCAGCGGCAGATGAGCCAGCGACTGCTCCGTCGAGGAGGTGACACGACCGACCAGGCGACCGCCCAGACCCAGCGCAATCATCTGCTGAGCCAGAGTGCCGTACAGGTCCAGTGCCAGCACACGGTCAGCGGACTTAACGGTCACCTCGGTGCCGTTGAAATCCTTGAACGTCACCGGGAAAGCCGGAGTGGGGGTATCGACCATCGGCTGAATTTCGGGGGTATCTGCGGCGCTATTGGGGCCGCGCAGAGCCTTCTGATCAGGGGCAATAGAAGAACGCAACTGATCGGCAAGGTTCTCCAAAACGGTGCGGGTGCTCTGCTCATCCACCACAGCCTGCGAAGCACTTGAAGAAGCGGCCGGGTTCTGAGTACCCACACCGCAAGAGCTCAGCAGGAACGCGGAAGTGATGGAGAATGCCGCATACTTCACTGCATCGCGGCGGTTCAGGGCAGAAGAAGAAAGGGAAGAAAACATCGTCGTCTCACAGAAAAAAGGGAGTTAGGAAAACTGGGGTAGGCGCCGGGGTAAAACCTGGCATCTGAAGCGGGGGTGCAGTGAAAATCTGCACCCCCGCACGGACCGTGTCGGCTCACCGGTGAACCTCGTGATTGAGTCTCACAGGCGAGCCGACAGTGTGGGCATCCTCGTGAGGTGCCGTTATGCCTTCTTTCGGCGGCGAGTGTACACGACGGTACCCGCGCCGGCTGCAACAGCGATGAAGCCTGCAACCAGGGTGCCCTCAACACCGGAGGCGCCGGTGGAAGCCAGAGGCTTACCGGTGACCGGGTCGCAACCCTCACCCTCGTAGACGGTCTCGGACACGGTCTCGGACACGGTCTTGGTGGTGGTCTTCGCGCCGTTAATCGCCGCGGAGAAGCTCAGCGGAGCCATGTCCTTACCGGCATCGTAGAAGCCAGCGAACGCCTTCGCGCCCTCAGCGGTCAGGGTGGTTGCCGCACCGTTGACGCTCACAGCGTCAGAGGAGCTCTGCAGACCCGAAAGATCCACCTTCAGCAGTGCCACCTCACCGTAGTTAGTTGCCTTGCCGGAGGGGTCATTGCTGTTCATGGTTGCGTAGAGAGTGCCGGAATTGCCGTTAATCTCAAGGCGCGGGTTCGCAATGGTGGTGTCCAGAATGCCGTGGTGACCGGTGAAACGAACCGAACCGCTGAAGGAGATGGAACCCTTACCGCCCTTGAAAGTGCCGGTACCGTTAGACCAGTTGAACGCATCCGAAGAGTAGGAGGTGCCGTTCAGCTCCCAGCTACCGTTCGCGATGCCGCCGCGCACGTAGTTGCGGAAGGAATCACGCACGCCCCAGCCAAGGTTTGCGCTCTTAATGGTGCCGTCGGACGCGCCCTGCTCCTGCACCTCGCGGGTGCGGGTGACGGGTACGCAGACAGGCTGTGCCGGGTTGTTGCTGACAGAACCGTTCGAGGAGGAACCGCCGTTAGAGACGCTGCCGGAGGTGCCTGCCGAACCATTAGAACCGGAGCCGTTAGCGCCGGAGTTATCGGAGGAGTTCGAGGAGCTGTTATCGGAGGAGCCGTTCTCAGAACCCTTGTTATCGGAGGACTTGTTCTCAGAGACGCGGGGAACCTCAACGGTGTTCTCTGCGGTCTGCTCGCTGAGCTTTACGGAGAAGCTCAGCGGTGCCATGGCGTTGTCGGCACCGCGGTACTGGCCCGCGAAGAGCACCTCGGAACCTTCAGCGGTGAGCGCGACTGCTGCGTTCTGCGCCGAGAAGACGCCGTCCTTCACGCTCGCGCCGGAGAGGTCCACCTCGGCGATAGCCAGGCCGGTCTTAGAAACGGACTTACCGTCGCGGGTCAGCGCGTCAACGTCAGCGACCAGGGTGCCCTTGCCGTTGACGACGACCAGGCGCATGTTCTTGATGGTGCTCTTGAGCTGACCGTTGTGGCCGGTGAACTCTGCGGTGCCCGCGAAGTTGATCTGACCGGTCTTGGTCTCGGGGTTGTACACGCCGGATGCCTGAGTGTACTTGAAGCCGCCAGCTGCGGTCTTCTCCATGCCCTCAACGTTCACGGAGCCGTGCGCGAAGCCGGTCAGGTACTTCAGGAAGGACTCGCGGATATCCCAGCTGAGGGTGCCGGACTCGACGACGTTGCCGGTGACCTTTTCTTCACGCTTGGGCTCGGTGGTTGCGGCGGGGGAGGAGGGTGCCGCGGAGGTGGGAGCTGCGCTCGGTGCTGCAGAAGTGGGCTCTGCAGGCTTGGGGTCTGCGGGCTTGGGTGCCTCGCTGGTCGGTGCGGAGGAAGGCTCTGCGGTCGGCGCAGCAGTCGGCTTGGCGCTGGGTTCAGTGCTGGGCTCAGGGCTCGGCGCGGGTGCTTCCTTGGTCACGATGGTTGCGGAGAAGCCGAGCGCATCCAGCTCCTGACCTGCCTTGTAGAAGCCCGCGAAGGCGCCGGTTGCCTCTTCGGAAAGCTTGACGCGGGTGCCGTTTTCCTCGTCAACGCTGGGCAGGGTGATGGTGTTACCTTCAACCTTCAGGCCGGAGGCGTTGAAAGTGCCGAGGGTCATGTTCTTGGTTTCGACCAGGTCGTTCGGGGTGGTGTTGCCGTTGTAGGGGCGCGACTGAACGTTGGCGCGCACGGTGCCCACGCCGTCCTTAATGGTGACGGAGAGGTCGGAGATGATGACTTCCAGCAGGCCGTGGTGTGCGGTGTAGTGAATCGAGGAGCCGGTGAAGGTGACCGAGTATTCGCCGTTGGCTACGGTGCCTTCGGCGGAGGTGAAGTGGTAGGAGCCGTCTTCGTTGGTGGTGACGCCGGTCAGTTCCTGGGAGCCCTGGGAGAAGGGACCGTTGATGTAGGAGCGGAAGGACTTCTTCAGGCCCCAGTTGACGGTGACGTCCTGCAGGCTCTGCTCTGAGGCTGCGGTTACCTCACCGGCGCTGACGTGGGAGTTGGTTTCAGCTGCGAAGGCTGCGGGTACGCCAGCGACGCCGCTGAGGCCGATGGTTGCCGAAGCCAAGAACGCCCAAGTGCGCTTGGTGAGAGAGGGGGTAGACATTCGGTGTCTCCTTGAATTTTGTGATTGTGGTGTTCGTATCAAGTCTAGCCCTATTAGCCTATGTTTGTGTAACTTAATGCCTAGGGTGACTTGTGTATGAGGTTTACCTTAGCAAATTTTTTGTGAGAGCTATTGCCAAAACCGGTTTTTGGTGACAATATGTCATTAACAGGTTTTGGTGACATCGTGTCACTAAAACATTTATTGTTCACCCACAAGCCACTTTAGGAACTCACCATGACTATTACCGCCCCCGAAACCACCCAGGAACGCTTCTCTGCACGCCTGAAGGAAAGCACCAAGCACGTCCACGACAACGCCGAACACTCCACCTTCATGGAAGACCTCATGGGCGGCTCCCTCAACACCGAGGCATACCTGTGCCTCATCAACCAGTACGTGCACATCTACGAAGCACTCGAAGCAGTCTCCGAACACTACCGCGCAGAACCCAGCCCCATTACCGAACCCTTCACCCACCCCGGCCTCGACCGCGCAGAATACATCCGCGCAGACATCCGCGCACTCGGCCAGGAAGGCGACATCGACGCGCCCCTGCCCGCAACCGCAGAATACGTAGAGCGCATCCGCGCTACCATCAACTCCCCCGAACGCTACCTCGCACACCACTACCTGCGCTACCTAGGCGACCTCTCTGGCGGCCAGGCAGTCGCAGCGCTCGTCACCCGCCACTACGGCATCCCCGCCGAAGCGTTGAGCATGTACCGCTTCACCGAACTGCCCAAGCCCAAGGTCTTTAAGGACGGCTACCGCGAACTGCTCGACAACGCACCCCTGACCGACGAACAGCGCGAAGCCCTCATCGAAGAATGCATCGAAGGCTTCCGCATTAACGCCTCCCTGTTCGCGCAGCTGGGACGCAAGGTCGCCGAGGCATAAACACCGAACACCTCAACGCACAACGCCTAAACGCTCAACGCACAAGCCAGCGGGCATAACAAAAGGGGCGGATGCTTTCACAAGCATCCGCCCCTTTCGGCGTTAGTCTCAAACTAGTCGAAGACTAGCCCTTCGCAACCTCACCGAAGTGAGCTGCAAGAGTGCCCTCGTGAGCTGCACGCAACTCATCCAGGTCAATGGAAACCTCATCCTGGAAGTCCAGAGCGTTCGACTCAGCATCCACCACACCAATACGTGCGAAGGGGAACTGGCGAGCGGTGCACATATCCTTGAAGCGCACCTCCTCAGAACGCGGAACCGAAACCACAACGCGGCCCAGGGACTCCGAGAACAGCAGAGTGAACAGGTCCAGACCGTCACGCTCAGCAACCTCACCCAGACCAATGCGGGCACCGGTGTTGAAACGCAGGCAAGCCTCAACCAGAGTTGCAGCCAGACCGCCGGCAGCCACGTCGTGTGCAGCATCAATCATGCCGTCACGAGACATGTTCACCAGCATGTCACCCAGCTGACGCTCCAGAGCCAGATCAACCTTCGGCGGCTGACCGCCCAGGTGACCCTTGAAGCGAGCCCACTCGGAGCCGTCCAGCTCATCGCGGGTGGTACCCAGCAGGTAAATCGCCTGACCGTCGTGCTCAGGAGCCCAACCCGAGGGGGTGCGGCGGGTGACGTCATCCATCACGCCCATCATCGCTACCACGGGGGTCGGGTTAATAGCCTTGCCACCGGTCTGGTTGTACAGGGACACGTTACCGCCGGTCACCGGAACACCCAGCTCCATGCAGCCATCAGCCAGGCCGCGAACAGCCTCAGCGAACTGCCACATGACGTCCGGATCCTCGGGAGAACCGAAGTTCAGGCAGTCAGACACAGCCACGGGGCGTGCACCAACGGTCGCAACGTTACGGTACGCCTCAGCCAAGGACGCGCGAGCACCCTCGTACGGATCCAGGTAGGTGAAACGAGGGGAGGCGTCGGTCGCCAGAGCAACACCGAGGTTGGTGTTCTCGTCCACGCGCACCACACCGCCGTCGTCCGGCATGGACAGGGCGGTGTTGCCCTGAACGTAGCGGTCGTACTGGTTAGTGATCCAGGACTTGGAGCACATGTTCGGGGACGCCATGAACGCCTTGATTGCCTCGCCCAGCTCCTTACCGCGCGGGCGGGAATCGTCAGCAGCCGAACCGGTGAAGTGGTTAGCCTGAACGTCATCCTGCCACTCCGGGCGTGCGTAAGGACGCTCGTAAGTCGGGCCGTCGTGTGCAACAGTGCGGGGGTCAACATCCACGATGACCTCGCCGTCCCACTCGATGACCAGGCGGCCAGAGTTGGTGACCTCACCGAGGAAGGAGTACTCCACGCCCCACTTGTTCATGATCGCTTCGAAGCGCTCCACGTTCTCGGGGGAGACCACAGCCATCATGCGTTCCTGAGACTCAGACATCAGAATCTCGCCCGGGGTCAGGGTGGGGTCACGCAGCAGAACCTTGGTCAGGTCCACGTGCATGCCGCCCTCACCGTTAGAAGCCAGCTCGCTGGTTGCGCAGGAAATACCCGCAGCACCCAGGTCCTGAATACCCTCCACCACGGAGCCCTTGAACAGCTCCAGGCAGCACTCAATCAGAACCTTCTCAGCGAAGGGGTCGCCCACCTGAACGGCAGGACGCTTCGAAGGCTTGGTGTCATCGAAAGACTCGGACGCCAGCACCGACGCACCGCCGATGCCGTCGCCACCGGTGCGCGCACCGAACAGAACAACCTTGTTGCCCACGCCCGATGCGTTCGCCAGGCGGATATCCTCGTGGCGCATAATGCCCACAGCCAGTGCGTTGACCAGCGGGTTTGCCTGGTAGCAGGAGTCGAACTCAACCTCGCCGCCGATGTTCGGCAGGCCCAGGGAGTTACCGTAACCACCAATACCGGCAACCACGCCGCCAATAACGCGGGCGGTGTCCGGGTGATCAATCGCGCCGAAACGCAGCGGATCCATCACAGCAATCGGGCGTGCACCCATGGAAATAATGTCACGCACAATACCGCCCACACCGGTCGCAGCACCCTGGTAGGGCTCCACGTACGAGGGGTGGTTGTGGGACTCAATCTTGAAGGTAACAGCCCAGCCGTCACCAATATCGGTCACACCGGCGTTCTCACCGATACCGACCATCAGGTCCTTCTTCATCTCATCGGTGACCTTCGCACCGAACTGCTTCAGATGAACCTTAGAAGACTTGTAGGAGCAGTGCTCGGACCACATGACCGAGTACATTGCCAGCTCAGCCGCGGTAGGACGGCGACCAAGAATCTCCTTAATATCCTCGAACTCGTTCTCCTTCAGGCCCAGCTCAGCCCAGGGGAGTTCGGTGTCCGGGGTTGCCGCCGCGTGCTCGACGGTGTCGAGGTTAAACTGCTTTTCGCTCATAACTTCTTAGAATCCTTGTCGTGCGTTAGCGGGCGTTAATCAGGTTGGCAAGAACGGAGGTGAACACGCCGAGACCATCGGCGCCACCGCGCAGAGAAACCTCACCAAAACCAGAAGAGGAAGGACCGAAGCCAGGCTCCACAGCGTGCTCCGGGTGCGGCATCAGACCGACCACGTTACCGTGCTCATTGCTGATACCAGCAATGTCGTTACGGGAACCGTTCGGGTTGAAACCAACGTAGCGGAACACCACGCGACCCTCAGCCTCCAGCGCCTCCAGAGTCTTCTGGTCAGCAACATACTGACCGTCCTGGTTCTTCAGAGGGACAACAATCTCCTGGTCAGCAGCATAGTTGCTCGTCCAGGAGGTGGAGTTATTCTCAATGCGCAGAATCTGGTCACGGCAAATGAACTTGCGGTGATCGTTCTTAATCATCGAACCGGGCAGCAGGTGAGACTCAGTCAGAATCTGGAAACCATTGCAAATACCCAGAACAGGCAGGGGAGCGGAACCGGAGGTACCAGCAGCGTTAGCGGCATCAATCACCGAACGCATCACGGGAGCCTTCGCAGCAATAGCGCCAGCACGCAGGTAGTCACCGTAGGAGAAACCGCCAGGAATAATGACGGCATCAACGTTCTTCAAATCAGCGTCGTCGTGCCACAGCTCAACGACGGTACCGCCAGCCAGACGGACAGCACGCGCAGCGTCACGGTCATCCAGGGTGCCGGGGAAAGTCACCACGCCAACGCGTGCATCAGCGAAAGCGGGGTTCGGGGAGTAAGTAGAAAAGTCGCCAACCAGGGGGACTTCAGTAGGTGCGAGGGACTCTGCCATAGGTATTAGTCCTCCAGAACCGAAACGTTCACAACGTCTTCGATGACAGGGTTCGACAGCAGCTCTTCAGCAGCCTTGCGGGCAGCTGCGAGGTGCTCCTCAGTAGCCTCACCCTCGACGGTCAGCTCGAAGCGCTTACCCTGGCGAACATCCACGAAGGAATCAACGCCGATACGGGGCAGCTCGTGAGAAATAGCCTTACCCTGCGGGTCAAGAATTTCGGGCTTGAGCATAACATCAACAACAATACGGGCCATGTGTGGGCACTCCTTGGGTGCGTGGGTTCTGTATGAGCCGTATCTCATCTTACCGTACTAACGACCGTAACGGGGGTATGCGTTCGGTTGGTGGATACTCTAAGAGGCTCGAATCACGTCTTTTACGCCTCGAGGGGCGGAAGATAGCGCTCGCACACCGCAAGCAGGCGCTCACGCAACTCAATGGAATGTTCCGACAGTTCACGCTGAATCCGCACGTACTCAGCCTTACCCTCGGTCGTCTCCACCGGAATCGGTTCGTACCCCCAGCTGCGAATATCGTAGGGGGCCGCGCGCATATCCAGCTCGCGCGCATCCCACGCCAGGTCGAAACAATCCATGACCAGGGCCGAATCAACCAGCGGCAGCAGCTTATACGCCCACTTGTACACGTCCATATTCGCGTGCAGGCACGCGGGCTGCTCCAGGACGCGCTGCGTCTCGCGGGTCGGCTGCAGCTCGTTCAACGGTGCCGCCTGCGGCATGAAGAAACGGAACGCATCAAAGTGCGAGCAGCGGATGCGGTGCTCCTCCACCACGCGGTCCGTGCCCTCCGCACCCAGGCGCAGCTGTAGGTAGTCGTGGCGGATATTGTTCTCCACCGACTTGTACGCCATCGCCCACTCGTGCATGCCGAAGCAACCGAACTGGCCCTTCTTTGCGGCCGTGTTACGCAGGATCTCGTGGGTGAAGGCGAGGGCGGTGGCGCGGCGCTCCACGAAGTCGGTGACGTCCACGGTGACGGCGGAGGCGGCATCCGCCTGGGCGCGCGCAACCTGCAGGGTGCAGCCAGCGTCAAGGAGCTCCTGCTCGGTGGCGGGTCGGTAAAAACGCCAGGAGGCGCGCTCGGGCGCATCCAGCAGGATGATGCCGGCGCCGGGGTGCCAGCGCTTAAACTGGCCGGGCTTGAGCGTGTAGTAGGTGAAGAGGAAGTCCTCCACGGGGTGCACTTCGTGGCGGGCGCGACGCTGCGCAAACGGGTCGGCGTAGCGGCCGGCACGCGCCTCATGGGCGGCAGCGGCGGCACGCCATTCGCGGGCATCCATCACCTGGGAAAACACAACACTACTCATGCTTCTAGCCTAAACGATGCTGTGACAAGGTAGTGGACGTAGCAATGTCTATCTAGTTACTAGAAGACCGGGCTTTAAACTCACGTTCATAATCGTCAAACTGTGGGCTATTAATCACTGCAGTCCGAAGATAACGGGCAAATTGACCCGCTCCTGCTCGTTCAAGTGCGCGAGGAATATCAGTCTCCGTGAATCCCTTAGAGTGAGCATAAGATTCCTGGGAAAGATAGACCTCGGCAAATAAGGAGGGATGAGCGTATTCGGTGAATTGCATCAGAAAATCATCCGCGCTGAGTGTCTCATAATTTTGAATATTCTGAGCTTCTTCCGTGGAAGCATAATCGAGCAGTTTGCGGTCATCGGTGACTAATGCGTGCATGCCGCCGTGTTGGGCGGCAGCATGCACATGAAGATCGTTTATATCGGGAAAGCCAGCAACTGGTTCAACAGGGAAACCTGCGATTAGGGACTTGCAGGATGTCAGGATTTGTTGTTTCCATTTCTCAATTTTTGCATCATGAATCATTGGGTCCTTTCGGCGTGTGTGGTATCCAAACTCATCCATGATTCCGGTGGATACGTATGGAGCGAAAAATCTGTAGTCACTCTCCTTTGTCAAAAGGAGAATCCAATCGCGAAGAGTCTTAGACATCAGAATGTTCGTATCCAGTAGGACAGATTCAGCATCTGATAATGTGCTCTCTTTTACCACGCAGGTCCTCCGATAATGTCGTTGAGATTGTTCTCTTCCTCAAATTTCCAAAGATCTTTGAGAGCTTGTTCCTTCTGCGCGATGGTCTTCTCCAAAAGGGTCTTGCGGAAAACTTCTGCGTCCCCGGTGCGGATGCGGAAATGGCTTCCTACTTTGAACGCGGGGAGCTCGCCGGAACGAATAGCCTTCATAAGGGTCGGGCGTGAGATGCCAATGCGACGAGCTGCCATAGTAGTGGTCAAGTACTGTGGGCTGGTCTGAATCTCGATGCGCTGGCCCTGTGCTAAAGCATGCAAAACCTGTTGAATAACTTGGCTAAGCGCATCACCGATTTCCTGGCTTTCATTCCCTGAAACGGTCAGAGTAACGGCAGTTTCGTTTGAGTCCCCGAGTAGCTTTTTTGCTTCGGTTTGGGCTTGATTAAGGGTTTCCTCCTGCAGGAGTTGGGTGTTGGGCATCTTTGTTCCTTCCTTGTATTACTGGATTGCATTTGGTGCTTAGCTCAAGTAAGTTAGAACCTCGCAAAATGTAGTCCAGTAGCTATAACTCTACCTTGTATCTGAAATAACTGTAAAGTGTTTCAGTTATTTCATTTGTAAACAGAAAAGGGGAGGGGCGGTGCTGAGAAAACCCAGCACCGCCCCTCCCGAAGCGTACAGCCCACAAACGAGCTAAACCCTAGCGGCCAGTACCACCGTAAACAGTAGCCTCGCCCTCAGCATCCAGACCGAACGCAGTGTGCACCGCGCGAACAGCCTCATCCAGCTTGCTCAGCTCAGTAATCACCGAAATACGAATCTCAGAAGTCGAAATCATGTCAATGTTCACGCCAGCGTTAGACAGGGCCTCAAAGAAAGTGAACGAAACACCCGTGTTAGTCTTCATGCCCGCGCCAACCAGCGACAGCTTACCAACCGACTCGTTGTAAATAACCTCCTGGAAACCCAGCTCCGCCTTAGCATCCTCCAGCGCCTTCAGCGCGGTGGGGCCCTGATCCTGATCCAGGGTGAAGGAAATATCGGTCACGCCGGGGCGGTCAGTCGGCACGTTCTGAACAATCATGTCCAGGTTAACCTTCGCCTCATTAATCAGACCGAACACCTTAGCTGCCGAACCGGGAACATCCGGAACACCAACAACAGTAATCTTTGCGCGGGTGCGATCATGCGCGACACCAGAAATCAGGGGCTGCTCCAAGGGAATCTCCTTCAGATGGGTGGGGGTCAGTTCCGCGGACTCCTCCGGAACCACAATAGTGCCTTCAAGGTTAGAGAACGAAGAACGCACGTGAAGCTTCAAATTAAAACGACGAGCATACTCAACACTGCGCAGGTGCAGAATCTTCGCACCGTTCGCCGCCATCTCCAGCATCTCTTCACTGGTGATGGTATCCAGCTTGTGCGCGGTCGGCACGATGCGCGGGTCGGCAGTGAAAACGCCGTCCACATCCGAGTAAATCTCGCACACATCAGCGTTCAGAGCAGCAGCCAGAGCAACAGCAGTCGTATCAGAACCGCCGCGGCCCAGAGTCGTAATATCGCCGCTCTGACGGTTCATACCCTGGAAACCGGCCACAATCGCAATATTTCCGGCCTCAATCGACTCACGGATACGCTCCGGGTTGACCTCCACCAGACGTGCAGAACCGTGCACGCCGTCGGTAATCATGCCAGCCTGAGAACCAGTGAAAGACTGGGCCTTAGCACCCAGGTCGTTAATAGCCATCGACAGGATGGCAGTTGAAATGCGTTCACCGGCGGTCAGCAGCATGTCCAGCTCACGGGAAGGAGTGACATTGCTGGTGACCTCTGCGGCAAGGTCGAGCAGCTCATCGGTGGTGTCACCCATAGCGGACACCACGACGACCACATCGTTACCTGCCTTCTGAGTGTCCACGACGCGGCGGGCAACGCGCTTTACGCCCTCCGCATCAGCTACGGAGGAACCGCCGAACTTTTGGACGATCAGGCTCATTGATATCTCCAGGTCAGTTACTTGTGTGCCACCGGCAGAGCGCCGGTTCCTCACCTATAGTAGACGGCGTTCAGTCCGCACGGCTAACTAAGCCCCCGTATGTATTGATTCGTGGAATATTACCGAATGTTACGCGGGTCGTGGCGGGCCCGGGAGCGCGAACCCTACCGCGCACGTACTAGTGGTGGAAGGCTAGGTCCACGGGTTCACGTAAGTCACGCCCGGCAGCGGCGGAACGTCCGGCTTCGGGGTGCGTAACGGGGCGTTCTGAATAGTGCGGATCTTCTCCTCATAGTCCGGGGCGCGGAACACCTCCGGCGCATCTTCCGCCTGCTCGGTTACGGGTGCTTCAGTCGGTTCGGAGGTAGCGCTCGCCGGAGCCTCCTCGCCGGAGTCTTCGCCCAGGTCAGGGGTGGATTCTGCTTCTGTGGCTTCAGGCGTAGAGCCCGCACCAGAATCGGTGGGGGAGGCTTCCTCGCCTGATTTCTCAGCCTCCTGCAGAACCCGCTCGATCAGCTGCTCATCCACCGTGCCCTGCACACCCTCAGCGGCGGGCGCCGCCGGGTCGGAAACGGCAGAATCCTCAGAATCCAGGTCGTCAAACATGCTCGAATTCCAGCGGCGACGACTCTGCTTCGCCTCCTGAGCCTGAACCTGAGCCGCCTGCTCACGCTCCTGCTCCTCCTCACGGTTCACGCGCTCAAAATCCTCGGCGGCAGTATGCGCCGCCGCGGTGCCCTCGCTAATGACGCGGCGACCCTCCAACGCGCGGCCCAGAGTAATCTCGTCCGCGTACTCCAGATCGCCACCGACCGGCAGACCCGACGCCAGACGCGAGAGGCGCACACCCAACGGCATGAGCATGCGCGAGAGGTAGGTTGCGGTCGCCTCACCCTCAAGATTCGGGTCCATCGCCAGAATAATCTCCTGGATGCGCTCATCCGCCAGGCGGGACACCAGCTCACGAATACGTAGCTGCTCCGGGCCCACGCCCGCCAGCGGGTTAATGGCGCCGCCGAGCACATGATAGCGGCCGGTGAAAGAACGGGTGCGTTCAATCGCGACCACGTCCTTGGACTCCTCAACCACGCACAGCACGGACGGGTCACGGCGCTCATCACGACAGATCGTGCACAGCTTCGTCTCGGAGACGTTACCGCACTCCTCACAGAAACTGACACTGGTCTTCACCGTGGAAATCGCGTTGGCTAGGCGCGCCATATCGGCAGCGTCCGCATTCAGAATATGGAAGGCGATACGCTGAGCCGACTTGGGGCCCACACCCGGCAGGCGGCCGAGCTCGTCAATGAGGTTTTGAACTGCTCCCTCGTACATGGCTTCTCCTTCTGATGCGGTGTGCTGTGCTGGTGCGTTGCTCTTGGGTGACGTTATGAGTATGCACCCAACCCCTGACAGTTTAGGGGCGTTTCGCGTAGCGGGTAGGTGCTGGAATGAGTGCGCCCGCCATCGGTGCGATGGCGGGCGCGGCACCTGCCGGGTGTTAGATTCCCGGATTAGGGCTGGTGCAGGGGGCGTTCGTCGATGACGGTGCCACCAATAATTTTTTCGATAGCGCGCAGACCGATGAAGGTGCTGTTTTCGACCTTCTCATCATCCTCAGAGACGTAGTCCTCATCGGATGCGGCGCGTGCCTGGCGAGCCGGTGCCGCCGACGTGCTCGGAGTCGGTGTGCTAGGAGTCGGTGCTGGGGTTGCGTTAGAAGCCTGCGCTGCGGGCTTCTCATCGCTTGCCGGAGCAGTATCAGCCGGTGCTGCCTGCGGTGTCTCTGCCAACGGACCAGCAGGCTCAACCGGATTAGCAAGCGGACCAGCCGGTGCTACAGGCGCAGTCGGCATTGCGGGCGCAGCGGGTGCCTCAACCGGTTCAGCGTAGGCGGGCTCATCCTCAAAAGGGGGCTCCTCCTCATACGGAGGTTCCTCCGCGTGAGGAGGCTCCTGTGCGAACGGGGGCTCCTGTGCACGCTGGGGTTCAGCAGCGCTCTCCTGCAGCGGAACTCCACTACCGGAGGCCGCAAAGGAATCACGCTCACCAAAACCACCCGCCGGAGCAACCGGAACCTGCGGAGCAACCGGAGGCTCAGGCGCAAGCGGGCCAGCCGGGGCTTCCTGAACCGGTGCCTGCACTGCCGCCTGGACAGCCTGCTGAGGTGCCTCCTCGGGGGCACTCTGCGGAATCGGGGCAACCTCCCACGCGCCCAGAGGCGCATCCACGCTCGTAGACTCGGGGGTGTTTGCGCCGGTCAGCGGCTGACCGTGGCGACGCCACGCATCCTCACCGCCGCGCGGACCATCAGCCAGCGGCGCCGGCTGCTGAGGCGCCTGCGGGGCAACAGTCGCGGGAACTGCAGGCTGCGCTGTGAGCGCACTGGGCGCTGCGGGCTGAGCAGCAGGCTGAGCTGCGGGCTTGACCTGCTCACCGGGCTTCGCCACCTGAGCGTGGATGGTCACCTGACGGCGCAGGAACTCACTCACGCGGGCGGTCAGCTCGGGCACAAAGCCCTTGACCGCGCGCAGAGTCGCAATGTCGGCGCTCACGTACAGGGTTGCGCCGTCCATGCGGGCGGGGCGAACCTTCATCAGCTGCTCCGCCGCACCGGGAACGCTCATTCGGTTAAGAATGGCGCGCCAATTACCCTGAACCGCCGCCAGCGGATCGTTCGGGTCAAGCTTCAGAGGCGCGGAGGGGGTACCCGCCGCAGCTGCTGCAGGAGAAGCCGGGACATTCGGTGCCGCCGGAGCATGAGGTGCCGCCGGGGTGTTACCCGCTAGGGGAGCACCAGCCGCAGACTCCTGCGCGGTCGGTGCCAGAGGTGCAACACTAAGGGGCGCACCCGCCAGCGGGGGAGCACCCGCGCTGGCCTGCTGAGAACTGCCCTGCTGAGAGCCGCTCTGCTGAGGGGCTGCCTGCTCCTGAGAAGTCTGGGGTGCAGACACCTGGGTCTTAGGAGCCAGGCCAGCCGCCGCCATACCCGCCGCGCGAGCCGCAGACATGCCGCCCTGCGCCGGGGCAGAACCAGCAGAACCCGCGGAACCAGCAGCACCAGAAGCCACGCGGCGCTCCAAAACCTGCAGGCGAGAAGCCAACGCCGCAACCTCAGCGCCACCGGCAGAACCCTCCACCGCAGGCAGAAGCAGACGAGCACACAGCAACTCCAGCTGAAGCTGCGGATTCGCCGCACCCGTCATACCATTCAGAGTCTCATTCGCCGTACCCGCAGCAACCGTCAGCTCACGCTCACCCAAAGCCTGAGCCTGCTGACCCAGACGCTCCAACTGATCCTGCGGAAGACCCTGCAAAATCTGACCCGCAGCCTGCGGAACAGCCTTCACCACAATCAAGTCACGCAGACGCTCCAGCAGATCCTCCACAAAACGGCGAGGATCCTGACCGGTCGCCACCACACGCGACACCGCGCCAAAGAGAGTCGGCGCATCCTTCGCACCCAACGCATCAATGACCTCATCCAGAAGCTGCGCATGGGTATAACCCAGCAGCGCCACCGCACGGTCATACTCAATACCGTTCTGCGACGACGCACCAGCCATCAGCTGGTCAAGAATCGACAGCGAATCACGCACCGAACCGCCGCCAGCACGAATCACCAGCTGCAGCACACCCGGCTCAACCGGCACCTGCTCCTGATCGCACAGACCCTGCAGGAACGGCAGAAGCACCTCCGGCGGAACTAGGCGGAACGGGTAATGGTGAGTACGCGAACGAATCGTGCCCAGCACCTTATTCGGCTCAGTCGTCGCGAAGATAAACTTCACGTGCTCCGGCGGCTCCTCCACAATCTTCAGCAGCGCATTGAAACCCTCACGGGTCACCATATGCGCCTCATCAATAATGAAGATCTTGTAACGGTCACGCACCGGCGCCAAAGTAGCGCGTTCACGCAGGTCACGGGCATGATCCACACCGCCGTGGCTCGCCGCGTCCATCTCAATCACGTCAAGAGAACCGCCACCATCACGCGACAGCTCACGGCACGAATCGCACACACCACACGGAGTCGGAGTCGGACCCTGCGCACAGTTCAAGCAACGCGCCAAAATACGCGCCGACGTGGTCTTACCGCAACCACGCGGACCCGAAAACAGGTACGCGTGATTCACACGGTTCTTCTCCAGAGCGACCATAAGAGGTTCGGTCACGTGCTCCTGCCCGATAACCTCAGCGAAGGTCTCGGGGCGATAACGACGATAAAGGGCAGTGCTCACGGCAACCTCTTCAACTCGGGGTGCGGATAGGACAATCCCTACCATTTTAGACGCTCCACCCTCGGCACGAGTGGTCACCAGTCACCGGCGAACACGCACACGTCACGGATGCTCATCGGGCAGTCCGTACGCCCACAGAAATACCGCGGATGCACCGAATTCCCAAGAACCCAAAAATCCGGTACACTGGTTCTTGCCTCTTACGTGGCGTTATCTTGGAAAACTCCCCCAGGACCGGAAGGTAGCAAGGGTATTCGAGCTATGACGGGTGCGTAAGGGGTTTTTCTATGCCTAAAATCAGCTACATAGACAATCAGGCACCCGTCATACCCGTCTCACTGTCGTTCGACGGCTTCAACCCAGGATTCCGCCTCGTTAGGGCTCGGCGGCTTCGACGCAGGATTTATTACCTCGCTCGCTCGGAATCCTGCGCCTCAGTTCGCTCGCTCGGAATTCTGGGTTTCAGCGGTTGCGTAAGGGGTTTTTCTATGCCCAAAAGTAAGAGTACAAGCACCCACAAATGTGCTTTCTGTTACTTTTCCCATCCAGGGCTTGCGCGCCCGGTAAAAGCGTAGTAAAGTTTTATTCGTTGCCTACGCAATGCGTAGAAAACATAGCTGGAGGATTCGCCTAGCGGCCTATGGCGCACGCCTGGAACGCGTGTTGGGTTAACAGCCCTCGGGGGTTCAAATCCCCCATCCTCCGCCACTGATCCCCGGTCTTAGATTCTAAGACCGGGGATTTTTTATACCCCTTGGTACTATTTCTTCAGAACCCCCACGGGTCCACGCGCCGCCCAGGCGCCCCATACCTGCAGAAAGCACCACCATGATCTTCAAAAAAGTAGGCGACAGCCGCCCCTACCCCCAGCACGGCATGACCCACGCCGACTGGGGAGGAATCCCGCCGCAGCAGGTACGCCTCGACACCCTCATCACCACCCAGAAGACCCTCAACCTCGAGACCCTACTCGCCGAAGACTCCACCTTCTACGGTGACCTCTTCCCGCACGTGGTCAAATGGGGCGGCGAACTATACCTCGAAGACGGCGTGCACCGCGCACTGCGTAACGCCCTGCACCGCCGCGCCGTCATGTACGCGCGCGTACTGGACCTGGATTCCATCTCTCCGGCACTGCTGCCCGGCGCGTAACCCCCCCGAATACAGAAAAAGCCGCGGACCGATGCGAGAAGCATCAGGTCCGCGGCATTTTTGTGACGTATAACTGAGCTACGTTCCGCGGTTCAGGTTCCACGGTTCAGAGGTGCCACGCTTAGGATGCGACCTTCAGGCCCGCCTCCTGCACCGGGGATTGCTCCGGCAGGGACTCCTCGGAATCCAGGCGAACCGGGTTGCCCTCGGCGTCAAAACGCGCGCCCAGGCCCATCTGAATAAAACGGATAGTATTCAGAATCTGACGCTCGCGGGTCTCCTCATCCGGCGCATCCTCCGCGCGACCCGCACTTGAGGAGAGGGAACCGTGTACGAGCATCGCCAGCTCGCGAATGTCGTTCTTCGGAATGTAGTTCTCGGCAATGGCGGCAGAAAGAATATGCGCGAGCACCATCTGCAGCTCGTGAACGTGCTTGCCGAGCTTCGCGTAGGACTCGGGGGAGAGCATGGAGCGCATCGCAGGGCCCGGAGGCAGGTGGCGGCGCGCCAGGTCGTTGATCTGCAAGCGAATGTAGACCGCGAGCTGGTCAATCGGGTTTTCGATGCCCTCCAGGCCGACGCGCAGCTCGTTGAGGAAGCGTTCGGTTTCGTCCAGGGCGTAGGCGACCAGCAGTTCGCCCATGTCGGCGAAGTAGTTGTAGACTGCGGTGCGGCCGATGCCGGCGTTCTTGGCGACGTCGGTCATGGTCAGGCCGGAGAGGCCGCGGTTGTAGAGGATCTCGCCGAAGGAGTTGAGGATGGCGCGCTTGGTGTTTTCGCGCTGGGCGGCGTTGGTTGCTGCAGAAATACGAGGCATAGTGACACTCTACCCCAAATCGTCAGCAAATGACGAATTTATTGAATGTGTCACCAAGAAATTTGCGTAATCCATGCGAATTTTCACAAATATGACAAAAATCAGTCCTCACAAGAACCCCAAACGAGTAGCCGCCGCCAAATCAGCACCCACCAACGACGCAATCGGATACCCCGTATGGCCACGCCCCGGAGTCACCTGCAACAAAGTCCGCGCACCCAAACCCTCGTAGAACGCACTACCCTCCTGCACCGCAATCCGCGCCGACCAACTCCCCTCAGAACTCGTCGCCATACGCCGACGAGCCGACGGCGAACGACCATCCAGCACACCCACATGCCAGCTCATCAACAGGTGCTCATGCGAGGAAGGATTCAGCGCAGCCTGTTCACGCACCCGCACGGGCACGCCGTCAGCGCCGCCGCCACCGATAAAGGTGGCGCCACCTCCACGAATCCACTCAATATCGTGTGACAGCAGCTCGTAGCTGAGGAACTCGGCGCCACCCGAATAGCCCGCAAGCCAGATACGGCTCATATCCACCCCGTACGCCAGGGCAATCTCCTCAATGAGGGCGCGAACCATCCTGCCGTTTGAGCGGGCGCGAACCCACCAGTTGTAGGTCAGCGGAGGCGCATAAGAATCACCATCGGTCAGGCGCGGCTCCCGCAGACTACCCGGCGACAGCACCGGCACCGACAGCATATTGAACTCAGCCGCCACCTGCGCCAGCTCGGCACGCAGGGGGGAAGTTCGGCGCAACAGGCGGCTACCGGCACGCGAGAGATGATCACCATCAAAATAGAACAGCACACCGGGCGCAGACTCAGAATCGGTCAGAAGATACAGGTTATCGACCCGATAGTAGATATTGCGCCCGCGATGCGTAAACGATCGGTAACCGAGCAGCTCAGACGAAGCCAGAAGCACTGGCTCTAGCAGGGAAGCTCCGGTGCGCACGGCCTGCGCCGCATAGGTGAACAGCGGATGCAGACGCGGAATATGCGCGCTCAGCCGCCGCTGGTTACGGTGCCGCCGCCTCCGCACCTGCTGTGAAGAACCCCGTACCGACCGCCGAAGCGAGGCGCGTAGCGCACGCCCCGCCCCCAGCAGGGATACCACCTGCTCAGTGCGGTGAATTCCGTGGCCCAGATTCTTCATACATTTATTGTAAATGTGCGGTCAGGAAGGCTGGCGGGGTGGTCATGAGCGTCCACACTCTTGAACGAAGCCCGTAAACCTGCCGCCGCCACGGCATATAGGTACTATTAGATAGGCTCGGGTGGCAGACGAGCCGGTGAGTAGCGCCCTGCATAGCGCACTCACCCACCACACGTGAGGGCTCGTACCTTGCGTGAAGAAACACATCGCATGAAGAAAGACTTGGGGAAAGTAATGGCTAAACCCGTTAGCGAATCTAAGGCTCAGACGAGCACCGTTACGGTGCCCTGGGCTGGTCGCCGCGGCTACTTTGATCTGCTGCTGGGCGCATCCTGCGTCATCCTGATCATTTCGAATATTGGTGCAACTAAGGGCGTGGAGTTCGGTCCGCTGCCCTTCGAACTGCCCCTCATTGGTAACACCATCGTCACCGACGGTGGTTTCTTCCTTTTCCCTCTCGCCTACGTGATTGGCGACCTTCTTTCTGAGGTGTACGGCTTCAAGCGTGCCCGCCGCGCGATTGTGGCCTCCTTCGGCTCGGCTGCTTTTGCTGCCCTGTGCTTCCTGCTGATCGTGCACCTGCCCGCTGCGAGCTTCTACACCGGCCAGGAGGCGTTCGCGCAGGTTCTCGGCCCGGTCTGGCAGATTTTTGTGGGCTCCCTGCTCGGTTACCTCTTCGGTCAGACCCTGAACGCCTGGGTCATGGTGGCAATGAAGAAGGCAAGCAAGGGCCGTTTCCTGTGGCTGCGTATGATTGTCTCCACCCTGGTCGGTGAGCTGCTTGATACCGTCATCTTCTGCTCCATTGCGGCACCGGTGCTTGGTATCGACACCATGGAAGCATTCATCAACTACGTACTGATTGGCTATATCTATAAGTGCCTGGTCGAGGTGATCCTCATGCCGATCAGCTACCCGATTATTGGTTGGTTCAAGCGTCACGAACTCGAGTACGTGGCATAAGCTAACCTCCTGACAGCTGATGTGCAGAGCCGCCCGGCCTAACGACTGGGCGGCATTGCCATTTCAGCTTTATTCAATACACAGCATGTCTAAGAAAGAGATACGTTATGTCTAAACTGCAGGGGAACACCCCCGAGCAGTCGGAGAAGAACGACTCGTTGAATCGTTCCCTCTCCCACGGCCAGTTGACCATGATTGCGATGGGCTTGGCGCTGGGTACGGGCCTGTTCCTGGGCTCCTCCTCCGCCATTAAAATTGCGGGCCCCGGCGCAATCCTCTCTTACGCTATTGGTTCGATGATTGCGGCAACCATTGCTGCGTGCGCGGGCGAAATGTCCGTGCGTCACCCCGTCCAGGGCGGTTTCGGCACCATTGCGAGCCGATACCTGAACCCCTTTAGCGGCTACCTGACTCGCTGGGCGTATTGGGCGTGCACCGTGCCGCTGGCTGGCGCTGAGCTGGTGGCGGTTGGCCACTACATGGCGTACTGGTTCCCGGACGTTCCCCTGGCTGTGTTCGTCGCCCTCTTCGGCGCAATTATTCTGGTGCTGAACCTGGTGAGCGTGAAGTCCTTCGGCGCCCTGGAGTTCATGCTCTCTTCGATTAAGGTTTCTGCCGTCATCGTGTTCATGGTGATTGGTGTACTGCTGGTGTTCGTGGGCCTGCCCGGTCATGCCGCGGCGGGTACCGCAAACCTCGTGAACGACGGTGGCTTCCTGCCCAACGGCCCGGCATCCATCTGGATTTCGATGGCTGTTGTCATGTTCTCCTTCGGCGGTGTGGAAATGATTTCTCTCTCCGCAGCGGAGGCGAAAGACCCGGCACGCTCGGTGGCAACCAGCGTGAAGGCAATGATTTGGCGCCTGTCCACCTTCTACGTGGTGTCCATGGCAATTATTCTGTGCCTGGTGCCCTGGCAGACCGCCGCACAGAACTCGGAGCTGACCGAGTCGCCGTTCGTGCTCGTCTTCTCTGAGCTGGGTATCCCCTTCGCCGCGGACATCATGAACTTCGTGGTGCTCGTTGCTGCGCTCTCTGGCGCTAACGCCTCCCTGTACGCGGCAACTCGCCTGCTGCACGCCCTGGGCTCTGACCGTATGGCTCCCGCAGTGGCTGCACGCACCTCCTCGCGCGGCGTGCCGGTCGTGGCTCTGCTCATCTCCTTCACCGGCGTTGTCGTGGCAACCGTGATGGCTGTTGCCAAGATTGGCGACATCTTTGCGCTGCTCATGGCGCTGGTGACCCTGTGCATCCTGGTTGTGTGGGTCATGATTCTGCTGACCTACCAGGCGTACAAGAAGGACCAGAAGGACGCCTCCTCCTTCACCGTGCTGGGTGGCCGCGTCACCGCAGGTCTGGCTCTGGCGGGTGTTCTGGCGACCCTGGCGGCAATGTTCATGCTGCCTGGCTCGGGCGTTCAGGAATCGATCATGGTCGGCATCGTCTTCTTCGTGCTGATTTCTATTGGCTACGCCATCTCCTCGAAGGTTCAGGGCGGTTATGAGCGCCCCGACCTGGACGCTATGCACGCCGACGAGAACACCAGCGCGGCACAGCACTAAATAAAGCCTCGCGAGGCTAAAACATAAAAGGCACCGGATGGGGGAGCACCCCCGTTCGGTGCCTTTTCGCTTGTGTGCTCTAGACGGTGCCGTTCTGAGCGGTGTGAGTGTGCCCGTAGAATAGTTAACTATTCGTACCCGTCAACGAGGCTAGAAGCCGCAGAAGCCGGGTGCGAGCACACATTGCACATCACGCCCCTAAGGCGTACTGACGGAAGGCACCTTCGTGTCCCACAACGACGATACCCGCAGCCACGCTGCAGCGGGGACCGCCGGATCGCGCACCCTGAAGCGTTCTCTGTCCCACGGACAGATGACCATGATCGTGATGGGTTCCGCGCTCGGTACGGGCCTCTTCTTGGGTTCGGGCACCGCCATTGCGATGGCTGGTCCCGCGGTCATTCTCACCTACGCTATTGGTTCTGCGCTCGCTTCGGTGATTGGCGCGGCAACCGGTGAAATGGCGGTTCGCTACCCTGTCCGCGGCGGTTTCGGTACTATTGCTACCCGCTACCTGGGCCCCTTCGCGGGCTTTTTGACTCGCATCGCCTACTGGACGGCGACTGTGCTGATTGCCGGTGTTGAGCTGGTGTCGGTTGCGATGTACTTGAATTATTGGTGGCCGCAGCTTCCGCTGTGGGCGGGTATTGCCGCGTTTGGTGTGGCGCTGATTGTGCTGAACCTGACCAGCGTGAAGTCTTTCGGCATGTTGGAGTTCTTCCTGTCTTCGATTAAGGTCATTTCGATTGTTGCCTTCCTGCTGGTGGGCCTGTGCCTGGTTTTCTTCGGTCTGCCCGGTCACGCTGCGGTGGGTACCGCGAACCTCTTCAACGACGGCGGTTTCATGCCTAACGGCCCCCAGTCGGTGTGGCTGTCGCTGGCTGTTGTGATGTTCTCCTTCGGCGGTATTGAGATGATCTCGATCTCTGCTGCGGAGGCGAAGGATCCCTCTCGTTCGGTGCGTTCCTCGGCGAAGGCGATGATGATTCGCCTGGCGACCTTCTACGTGCTGGCGGTGCTGATTGTTGTTGCTATCATTCCGTGGCGTTCGGCCTCGGGCATAGGCGATGCGGTGGATGCTTCCCCGTTCGTTCTGGTCTTTGAACAGCTCGGCATTCAGGGCGTGGCGCACTTCGTGAACTTTGTGGTGCTGATTGCGGCACTGTCGAGCGCGAACGCAAACCTGTACGCGGGTGCGCGTCTGCTACACTCCCTGGCGGCTGACGGCATGGCGCCTCGCCAGCTGGCTCAGGTGAACCGTGCTGGCGTTCCGGCTCGCGCCGTGTGGGCGTCGACCAGCGGCATGGTTATTGCTATTCTGCTGGCGCTGTACAGCCCGAAGGAAGCGTTCCTCTCCATGATTTTTGTGATCATGGTGTGCGCGCTGACCGTGTGGGTTCTGATTCTGTTCGCCTACATCGTGTACAAGCGTGTTGAGCCTGCTGCCAATGGTTTCCGCCTGTGGGGTGGCCAGTTCACCGCGGCGGTTGGCGTTCTGCTGCTCTTCGCGGTGTGGGTTGCGCTCTTCATGGTGCGCGGTTCTATGGTTCCGGCAATTGTGGGCGTGGGCTACTTTGTGGTTCTGAGCCTGCTGTACTTTGCTCGTATCCGCCACACTCACATGATTGATGAGCAGACCTTTGTTGAGGCTCAGCAGGCAACTGCCGAGTATGACGCCATGAAGTACGACGCTGATCATGCCCTGGAGACTGCGGCTAAGCTGGGCCGTTAAGGTTCTGTAGCTGCCGGGAGAGCCGGTGCTGGGGCCTGCAGAGACTCCAACACAGTAATAAACGAAAAATACGGAAAATTTCTGGAATTCCTCGTAATAAAACCGTAAAAATGCAGTTGGCCCTCAGAGTGGGGTCTATCATAGACAGTGAACCGTATGATCTTGTATGCGTTCAAATGTCTGTGTGTTGGATGAGGCTCGAAAGCATCGTAGCTTTCGAGCCTCATCGCTTTAACTACCAAATATATTTCTAGCCCCCGAATCATCATCAGCTGATTCATTTGCTGTACCTTGCGGATTCGTACGAATAGCCCCCTCAAAGCGGCGGGGGAGTAGAGTTAAAACCATGCAAAGCCACGAAAAGAACCGCGAAAACACCCCCGCCCCTGAGGCCGGTACCACCGACGAACTGCTGGTGCACGTACCCGCACGCTGGGGCGATATGGACGCCTACGGGCACGTCAACAACGTTGCCATCCTCTCGGTCATGGAAGAAGCCCGCGTGGCGCTCTTCGGCCCACCGCCCTCCTCCGGGCAGAAGCCCACCGTGGCACCGCAGCCTCCGATTCCGCTTTTCGACCTGGTTGCCGAGGGTGTGCAGGCACTCATTGCCGAGCACGGCATCCGCTACCTGGCTCAGCTGCCCTACACTGGTGAGCCCGTGCCAGTGCGCCTGAGCGTGGAGAAGGTCAGCGCCGCATCCGTGCGTATTGGCTACTCGATTCTCTCCCCGGTGGACGGCCGCGAGTGCGTGCGTGCCTTTACCGTGCTGGCGTTCTGGGATTCGGTTGTGGGTCGTTTGACCCGTCTGAGCCCCGAGCAGCGTGAGCTGTTGAGCTCCTACCTGCCGCAGAAATAGGGGTAGATACCGGCGCTCCGCTGTAATAAACCGGTCTTGAACGGGGTCAAGCGTATGCTTTAAATACCTTCTGCAAAGGGTGCAAAAGGTTCATTCCCGGGAGAGATAACGATGTCGTTCCACCACACTCAGGCAGACTCCGCCAGCCGGGGTCGCCGCACGATGCGCGCCACCGGATGCGCCGCCGCCCTGCTCCTCGCCCTGACCGGCTGCTTTGGCGGTTCTCAGAGCGAAAACTCTTCGTCGAGCCCCAGCCCCTCCAACACGGCTAACCACTCGCAGTACCCGCTCCCTTCCTCCACCGCGTCCCCGTCACCGACGAAGAAGACCGAGCCGACCGTCACCGAGACTCGGGTGTCAGCCCCCGCAGAGAGCGCCGAGGCGAAGGCGTCCGAGTCCTCCGCACCCGCTGAGGCGAAGGCAACCTCCGCAACGGTCGCAAACCCCACTGTCGCTGCGACGCCCCGTGCGCCCGAAAAGGTGGAGGCTGAGCGCGCCTCCGCCGGCGAGCGCTGCGGACACATCGGACGTAAGGGCTACCTGAAGACCGGCGCGGAAATCATGGTGCTGCGCGGTACCGTGGACTGCGCCCACGCCCTGGACGTGCTGACCGAATACGTCACCACCCCGCGTGCCGACGACAACCTGACCCAGCACCAGGTGGCGAAGGTTCAGGATGCCACCTGCTACTGGAACCCGCAGTACGAGATGGCTGAGAACCGTCGCGAGGATCGCGGTGCCCCCGAATGCACTATTGGCGATGATGTCGCCTTCGTGGCTCGCCTGCAGAATCCGGACGCTCCCGACATTCCGTTCCTCATGGATCCTGCCCGGTACGACTCCGGTGCCGGCTACTACCGTTTCAAGAGCTACGATGAGCGCACCCTCTGCGAGTTGAACCCCGCTGAGTCGACTCTGACCTGTGAGCGTCGTCTGGGCGGTCAGCTCACCGATGGTAACGGCGCGGTGGGTCGTACCTTCTCGGCACCGGTGCGCATCACCCGCATGAATTTTGCTACGGGTGCCTACGATGAGCACGTGGAGGATGTCGCCCCCGCGACCCTGCATGCCGAGAGCACGACTGCGAACACGCTCATGTTGCGCCCGAATAATGTGACGACATTCCCTGCAGCTTCCGGCAAGCAGATCACCTGCTACGGCGAGCCGGAGGATGGCATGATGACCTGCCAGGACGGCGGAACCTACTCGGTTCCGATTGGTGGCGGTCAGCTCTAAAACGGAGCGCGCGGGCATACTGGTTCGTCGATAGCTCAGGAGGGGCTCCCCGCAATACCGGGGAGCCCCTCCTGCTGTGTTCTTAGGGGGACTACCCTGCGGGCTCCTAAGATGCCGTATAGCTAGCTCACAGGTAGCGTCTTTAGAATACTGGTTAGGAACCCGAACCGATGACGCAGAAAGGTCACCATGCATCCGGCACAGAAGCACTCTACCCAGACTTCTTCTACTACCCTCCGTACCGCTCAGCGCTACAGCCCCGTAGCGCTCGGTGCCACGCTCCTGCTGGCGCTGTCGGCATGCTCCGGAGGCGCAACCACCGCCTCCCCGAGCGCCACCGCAATCCCTAGTCCCAGCGCTACGAGCGCGAAGGCGACCCCCACTCGCACCGTAACGGTCACTGAAAGCACCCCGACTGCCGGTACTGTGCACACCCCCACCGCGGCGGCTACCGTGAGCCCCGGAACCATCACCACCGTAAGCCCGGCAACGACTGCTCAGGCGAGCGCGGCGGCGAGCTCCTCCGCATCGGCTAAGGCGAATACTTCGGCGAGTGCAGTGGCGAGTGCGTCGAGCACCGCGAGCCTGTCCAGCTCGGACGTTCAGTCCGCGGGTGGTAGCTGCGGCAGCATGGATGCTACCGGCTACCTGAAGCATAATGCGACCGTGCAGGTAGCCTCTGGCGCGGTGGATTGCCTGTTTGCGCGTGAGCTGATCCGCCAGTTTGTGGTGCAGAACCCCGCCGAGGTGACCGATAAGGCGAATGGTGAGCGTACCGTCATGTCGGCGCGCTGCTACTGGAAGCCGGGCGACGGCGCGGATCGTGCGACCCCCGAGTGCGTGTCCCTGGATGGTGGCAGCACCGTCATTACCGTGAAGCTGACCAACTAGTTTACGACTCACACCCGGCAGGGCACACCCCAGAAGGAACCCCCCCCCGCAAGCACGGGTGTTAAACACAAGCGCCGCGTTGACGAACGATTCGTCAACGCGGCGCTTTCGTGTCTCGAAGCTATCTCAGGCAGCTGGCGCGGCGGGTTTTAGAGCTCTCCGCGTGCGCGGGCGGCGAGCACGTCATCCAGGCGGGCGAAGGTCGAACGCCAGGTGGTGCGCACCTCCTCGTGGACCGAGGCGGGCATGGGACCAATCTCAATGACGATGCGGGTACCGGAACCCACGCCGTCGGCGGTAATCACGGTTTCGGGGAAGAAACGGTGACGCTGGTACACCAGCACGCTACCGGGGTTGCCCAGGTGGTCGGGCAGCTGCTCGGCGTATTCGAGCTCCTTGAACGGTTCAATGCTCAAAAAGCGGCTCTGCAGAATACAGGACACCGAGGGGTCAACCTCGTTGATCATGGACAGGCGCTGCATGCCGCCGACGACGGGCTCCACGACAACGTCGGTGGGGCGCACGTGCCAGCCGGCGGGGCCGTACCAGCGGACCAGCAGTTCGGGGTCCAGGTAGGCGCCGAAGACGTCCTCGACCGGGGCTGCGATCTCGTGGTCGAAGACGAGAAGCTCCTCATCGGGAACATGAGTGATGCTCATAGGGTTCTCCTTAAATAGGTTGAAGAGCGGGTTTAGGGCTTCTTGCCGGAGTAGTAGTTGCCGAGGAACTCGTCACGGTACTCGAAGTAGGTGCCGTCCTTGATGGCTTCGCGGGCGTCGTCCACCATGCGCACGATGAAACGCTCATTGTGGATGGAGGCGAGGGTCGCCGCCAGACGCTCGTCCGCCTTGAAGAGGTGACGCAGGTAGGCGCGGGTGTAGTGGGTGCAGGTGTAGCAATCGCAGCCCTCGTAGATGGGCGAGAAGTCCGCCTTGAAGCGCGCGTTGGTGATGTTGTAGCGGCCGGTGGGGGAGTAGACGGCGGCGTTGCGTGCCACGCGGGTGGGGGAGACGCAGTCGAAGGTGTCTACACCGTTCTCGATGCCGACGAAGATGTCGTCGGGTTCGGAGATGCCGAGCAGGTGGCGGGGCTTGGATTCGGGCAGCTCTTCGGCGCACCAGCGCACGATGGTACCGAGGTTTTCCTTCTCGAGTGCACCACCGATGCCGAAGCCGTCGAAGGGCATGGAGCCGAGATCCTGGCATGCCTTGCGGCGCAGGTCTTCGTACTGGGCGCCCTGAATCACGCCGAACAGTGCCTGGTAGGGCTTGCCCACGCGCTCTTTGGTGAGGCGCTGGTGCTCAGCGATGCAGCGCAGCGCCCACAGACGGGTGCGTTCGAGCGCCTCCTCCTGGTAGCCGCGGGAGTTGTAGAGGGTGGTCAGCTCGTCGAAGGCGAACATGACGTCGGCACCAATCTGGTGCTGAACCTGCATGGACACCTCGGGAGTGAAGCGGTGAATCGAGCCGTCAATATGCGACTTGAAGTTCACGCCGTCGTCGTCAATGTGGGCGAGGCGTTCCTTGCCCTTCGCCACGTCGTCGTCGCCGAGGGGGCGGCCGTCGGCGCCCTTAGCGTCCGCGACGGTACCCATATCGATAACCTTCTTGAAGCCGGAGCCCAGGCTCATGACCTGGAATCCGCCGGAGTCGGTGAAGGTGGGTCCGTCCCAGTTCATGAATGCGCCCAGGCCGCCTGCCGCGTCGAGGATTTCGGGGCCGGGCTGCAGGTACAGGTGGTAGGCGTTGGAGAGCAGAGCCTGAGCGCCGAGCTCCTTCATGGATTCGGGCAGGACCGCCTTGACGGTTGCCTTGGTGCCCACGGGGGTGAAGGCGGGGGTTTGAATCTGTCCGTGCGGGGTGGTGATGACACCGGTGCGTCCGCGGAACTGTCCGCCGTTGGCTTCTACACGTTCAGCGCTGGGGGAGGCGGTGTCCGCCAGGCGGCTGGTGATGGTGAAGCCAAAGTCCTCGGTGGGGAAAGAGTTATCTAGAACGCTCATTCTTCTCTCGATTGTTTGCTTTCCGTCTGAATGTCTATACCCTAGCCTACCGGACCCTAGCCTACCGGAAAACCCCGCCTCTCTCGCCGGAGGCGGGGTTTTCGCGGGTACCGTCAGGCTAGGGTACAGCCAGGCTGAGGTACAGGCAGACTAGGGTACAGGCAGGGTGGCTGGGTTTAGCTCGCCCTAGCCGGTGAAGTTAGCCGGCGAAGTCGCCGAGCATATCCACGGTCGGCACGAAGAAGAGGGTGCCGGTCACCGCGGTGCTGAAATCCAGCAGACGGTCGTAGTTGGCGCCATCCACTCCCATGAACATGTTCATGAGCATCTTCTGAACGGTCGAGAAGGTGCTGGCGTAGCAGATGAAGTAGGTGCCCAGCTCGTTGTTGCCCACGGTGCCGAAGGGCATGTTGTCGCGAATAACCTTGAAGTCGTCACCGATATTGGCGATAGCGGAGTGCGAGTTGGCGGGCTTCTCGTCCTCGCTCATCTCGATGTCGTCGTGCTTGGAACGGCCAATGACCTTCTCCTGCTCGGAGACGGGCAGGGCGTTCCACGCGGTCATGTCGTGGATGTACTTCTGCACGAACTGGTAGCTGCCGCCCCTGTACATGGGATCGCTGTCACCGATGATACCGAAGTATTCACGTGCCGCGGGGGTCTGCGGGTTTTCGGTGCCGTCCACAAAACCGATGATGGAGCGGCCGTCCCAGTAGCGGAAGCCGTGCACCTCATCCACGGTCTCAGCAATATCGCGTAGCGCCGCAGTAATAGCGGAGGCCATATCGTAGGCGACGGACGGCTGGGTCGCGCGGATGTGGAAGTGCAGATCACCGGGAGTGGACACTGCGGTGTGCTTGGGGCCCCTAATCTCCTCGAACTCCACGAGCTCCTGCGGCAGCGGCTTGGGTAGATCCAGGGTCAGCCACGCGCTGTAGCTGATGCCCAGCACGACGTTAGCGTTCTCGGACGAGTAGCGGTTCGCGGCGGTGTGGTTGAGGTTAATGACGAGCCCGCAGAGGTTCTGGAACCCCTCAACGAGCGCATCCTGCGAGACGCCCTCCTTGAACTTCCACACCATGAAAATGGTGTTAGCGTTCGGGCTGGCAGTGACCTGTTGTGATTCTGGTGCAAGCATAAAATTCACCGTACGCCCGTGTGTACGCCCCTGCAATGAATCTAGCCCTAACCTTCTGCACAGGCCCTAACCTTCTGCGCTACTGGGAGAATGCGCCGATGCGAGAACGCACCGCAGGGAGAAGATTAGGGCTGGGGGCAAAGAACAGCAAGCAGGGTTTTAGAAACCGTGCCTTAGAAATTGTGGGAGGCAAGGTACCGCGCATGCGCCAGACGCGCCGCCGTCTCAAAAATAGTCCACGCCTGCACCTGAGCGGACAGCTCCACCGGCGCGCCGGGCTTCACAACCTTGCTCATCGGCTCGGTGAACCGCGGGGAGAACTGCACGAGCGCCTTACCGCGAATCTCATTCGGGTCAATGCCGTACTCGTTCATCGGCAGGTTGGGGTCGAACTCGCGGCGACCCTCCCACAGGGCGCGTGCGGTCGAGTACACCAGGGTCGAGGCGAGCGCTCGCGCCTCATCACTGAGCAGCGGCGAGGACGCCGCCATGCCCAGGTAGCGCACGAGAATGCCGGTGAACAGGCCGCCGTCGCCGTCACCGTGAGAGATGAGGATGCGGCGGCGCGCACCGGAGAGGAACTCCACCTCTTCAGTCATGTGCTTGACGATGCCGACGATGAGGCGCTCGGCGCGCTCGGCGGGGTCCACCTCGCAGGGCACACCGGAAGCTGCGAGGCTCAGCAGGGCGCCCAGGGCGGTTCCCTGGTTGTAGGTGAATTCGCTACGCTCGTACTCGTACTCGTCGCCGCGCACGTTCACGCCGTCAATATAGAGCGAACGTTCTGCATCCCAGAGGGTTTCGTTCATCCAGTCCATGAGCGCGGCGGCAGTCTTCGGGTCGCCCGCCCGCACATACGCCAGAGCGGTCGGCGCGGTCGCCGCAGCATTCACAAAATCACGCTTGGACTTACGCCAACTCATGCCGCCCACCGGGGAGAAGCCCTTCGCCAGCTGCTCGAAGAGGGCGGCGCCAGCATCCTGGGCGGCAACATCATTAGCGCCGGTCAGTTCAATGCAGAAGGAGTTCATGCGGCCCACCGCGAGGGTTAGCCACGCCATATCGTCAAAGTAGTCGTTAGCGAAGCGGCCGTAGTTACGCACGTTAATGCCGCGCAATAGTGCGCGGGCGCGGTGCAGCTGCTCCTGGGCGGCAGTAATATCGCCCTCGCGCAGGTGACGCTGACCGGCATCAATCATGCAGTCCAGCAGGTGCGCCTGCCACCAGTAGTGCCAAATGCTCAGGCGCTGGCTCAGCGGGCGCGGGTCGGGAACCTGTACCGAACCGATGAGGGCGCCGGGAACACCGAGGATGCGGTGCACGAAGGTGTCGGTGACGCTGTCGGCTGCGGTAGCGGCGTGCGAGGAGGTGCGCTCGGCGTACTCGCTAATCGACTCCAGAGACTGCGCGTTGTGGGAAGACGGCTGGGAATTCATGGACCCTCTGTAGTTGCGGTGAAGTATTACGTCTGAAATTATCCCACTTTTTGCCCTCTGAGCGCCCGGATGCTGTGGGCGGGCTCTCGGGTGTGATTCCTTTTCGAGAGCCCGCCGAGAAGATGCACCGCAGGGAACGGGGTGAACGCCACTCAAAAACCGGTTAGGAGGCGGCAGCCAGCGAACGCCCGCTGTATAGATCCACCGGTTCGCCGGTGATGGGGTGCTCAAAATGCAGACTGTACGCCAGTAGTTGCAGTGGGTACTCGGGGCGGTCAGGCGCGTCAGGGAGCACCTTCGGGTAGAGCACATCGCCCAGAATGGGGGAGCTGAGCATATTCAGGTGCGCCCGAAGCTGGTGCGTCTTGCCGGTGTGAGGCGCCAAATCATAGAGCGCCCATTCTCTATTCGGTTCCGCACGCCAACCAGCAACCGCCTGCGCGCTCGGAGTGAAAGTCCGCAGAATCTTCGCGGTCGTCAGCGTATTCGGCTCCACACCCTGCGCCGCGCACTGCTCCTCAGAAAGCTGCTGAACCTGCAGCCGATCGCGAATCTTCTGAATATGCGAACGCACCTGCAGACCCTGCGCACTCAACGCCTGCTCGGCGGCGGCGGTATCGGCGGGTACCGGTGCCACGGCGCGGTAGGTCTTCGACACCTGACGGTGCTGAAACATCATCTGGAAGGGGCGGCGCGCCTCAACCGTCTTAGCAAAAAGCAGCACGCCCGCGGTTGGGCGATCCAGGCGGTGAATCGGAATCAGTAGCGGGTTCTGCTCGCGCACCCGCAGCTTGGTCAGCGCGGTCTGCGCAATATAGGAACCGCGCGGGGTGGTCGGCAGAAAATGCGGCTTATCAATCGCCAGCACGTGCTCATCCTCGTAGAGCACCGGCATGTCGGAGGGTAGCTGTGGCTCATCCACAAGCTCGCGGAAATACCAGATGCGCTCACCCGGCATATAGGGGCTATCGCCGGTCAGGATCGTGCCGTCGTCCAGGCGCACCTCACCGGTATTAAAGCGGGCGTAAATAATCTGCGGGTCGTTCGGGTAGAAGCGCGCAATCAGATAGTCCGCAATGGTTGCCGGAGCCGTGCCATTCGGGGTGAGTTCAGCCGGGAGCTCCTTGGGCAGTGGCAGGATCAGCTGAATCGGGTCAATGCCGTTCTTCTGAGCTAGCGGAGGGGTCAGCAGACGGCGATGCATGCGGCGTGCCGGTTTCGACTGATAGGCGGTGCCGGGTTGCGTGTGGGCGGTGTTCTGTGCGGGCATGGCTCTACTCTACCGCCTGCGCGGGATTGGCTCGGCGGCGGTACGGATGAGTCAGACTGAGCTGCATGCAGGCGGAAATATTACCGTGGGTTTGGGTGTGGGGTTGCGGAAATCAGATTTGTCTGACACTCATGAATGTTTGTGTGAACGTGTGGTTGAGAAAACGAAAACTTCACAAATTTTTGAAATTATTGGATATTTAATTTAAAAAAACTGCATTAATTTTACAAAAAACAGCGTTTAAGTGCGATATTTTCGAAAATGCTGTCAAATCAGAAACTAATAACCCTCAATTTAGACCCTGTAGTTTTTCTAATTATAAAAGATGTAAAGCAAATAAAGACCTGCTAACCTGGGCATCCTACGTCATAAAGGCCGTAATAAAGGCTGGAAACCGCCTTAAAGCGGTACGATTAAGACACAGAAGTTCGATATTTCGAACGAAGGGGTCGAAATGGGACAGAAACAGCGCAAGGATGCAGAGGTTAAAGGAACACCCCCAAATACAGCGGTGCAATCGGACAATTCCAAAGCACCGGAAAATGCGATAGGAGAGGTTATGGAACATTCACAAAAGAATGCGGAGCCTCGCACCGGTGCCCTGCGTATGGAGCCGCACGAACGCGAAGAGCAAATTCTGAAAATCGCTGCAGAACATTTCGCTCGCCGCGGCGTGCTCGGTGCCTCCATGAGCGCTATCGCCCGCGACGCAGGCATCACCCGCGCCCTGCTCTACCACTACTTCCCCGGCAAGGACTCCCTGGCGGCAGCCGTCACCCGACGCGAAGCCAATGCAGTCCTTGAGGCTCTCGGCGAGCACCACGAAAACCCCGAGGAGGCCCTGCGCAATGCACTGCGCACCTACTTCCTCGTTGTAGCCGGTGTCCCCACCCCCGGTGGGGAGGACTTCCCGAACAACCCCACCGACTACCTCGAATGGATGCTTGAACGCACCGGCATGCCGATTAATGACCGCACCCGCGTCATCCTCGGAGGTTGGTTGCAACTCGTCGACTACTTCGCCCTGCACGTCGTGCAGCTCAACCCCCGCGATCAGCGCACCGTTCGCTCCCGCGGGCTCGGGCTTGAAGAAGCCATCGACCTGTGCCTGGGTGCCGTTGACACCCTCACCGGCGGCTACTAGCCGCCTCAAGAGGTGACAGGTCTACACAGGACTTCCCGCTCCGATGTTTGGTTACGTGCTCCACGGCAAAGGCGACGTGGACATCCGGGCGGTTATTCCTCCACCACGCCGCTTGCGACGTGGTGGAATCCGGGAACACCACCCGGTTCGTGAGTAGGGAAACATAATGCCCCGTACCCCCTTCAATGAGGGTGCGGGGCATTGTGATGCTCAAGTTGAGGTTGAAGAAAATAGTTTTATTCTGAGGCTAAGCTTGAGGCTCGGGCTAAATGGAACGGCGCAGTCTAAATGGAGCGGCGTAGCGATAAGCCGCGAACCGTCGCGTAGAACCCCTGCGCCTGCAGCGCCGCACGCAGCGCCTCCACCGGATGCTCTACAACCTCGCCGCCGGATGCGCCCAATGTGGATGTGCTCACCGTGTGGGTGCCCAAAAGCTCCACATCGTTGACCTTCTCCACCGAAATCTTCTCCGCGCCACCGGTGGACACCAGGCGCGCCAGGGCGGGGGCCGCCGCCTCCAGAAGTACCGGGTCGGTGGTGAAAGCCAGCAGGGTCTTCGCGCCACGCTCCACATAGAGCACCGGGGCGCCATCCACCAGCACCACGCAGGCACCCGCCTTGCGTGCCGGGCGGTGCTTCACGGTGCCCTCGCCCTTGTGCGCAAAGGAGGGAATCGCGGGCCAGCTCAGCGCCGCACCGTACGGGTTCGCCGGGTCGCTCGCCGCCAACAGGGTCACCGTGAACGTGCCGTACACCCGCTCCGTATCGGTACGCTGCGGGGCGTAGGCGCTCGCACCAAAACCCTGTGTCGCACCAAAAGCCTGTTGACCTGCGGGAATGCTGAGGCTATCGGCGGTAGAACGCAGCAGGTCCACCGTTGCGGGGGCGGCAAACTGCGCCGCACCCAAACCCTCAATAAAGTAGCCGCGACGCACCAACGCACGATCCTCAGCCGCCGAATAAATCCGGTACAGCTGCGAGAACCCGCCGGCAGAATCCTCCACCTGCAGGCACCCGCGAGTCAGCACACCGTAGCGGTCCAGCAGCAGGTCGGCGCGTGCGAGCGCCGCAACCGTCGCCTCCACCGGATCCTGCAGCAGTGAGTCCACGCGCGAGAAGCGGCCGCTATCCTGCGGGGCAACAGCGGGAGTGGCGGCATGGAGCCCGCCGCGGAGGGAATTGCCGCGCAGGGAACGCAGGCCGCGCCCGGCGGCAGGTGCAGAGTAACCGCTGGAACCATAATTATCAGCGCCGAAACCGCCCGCCAAGCCGTTACCCATGGAGGCGCGTGCCGCCGCAATACGGCCCGCACCACGGCGACCCACCCGCGACAGACGCGCAGGGGCTGCCGGAGTCGGATGCGCACTGCGGACGCCCGCAAGCATCGCCCGAACCGGCGCGAAACTATCGTTCGTCACCGCACCAGCCCACACCAGGCGCCACAGCGCTGCCGAAACCTCCGCCGCATCCGGGAAAGTCACCACCTGACCGGCAGGTGCCGCAGCGCTCATCAGTTGCGCCACCCGCTCACGTAGCGCCGGCACGAACAGGCCGCCATGAGCCAGCGCCTCATAGATGGCGTGCTCGAGCGTGCCCGGAGCCTGCAGCGCCTCCCAAAGCTCGGGGTTCTCCGCGCGTAACAGCTGCTCCGGGTAGTCCTCGCCCATGGTCAGCTCACCCAGAGTCAGCGAGGAACTCTCGCTCAAATGCAGGCGAATCCAGCCGTCAGACTTCTGCGCGCTACCGCCGCCGAGCTGACCGGCGCCGGTGAAGAACACCCTGCCGCTTGCCATCAGCTCGTCCAGCATGTGCGGCTGGTAGCCGGGCACACGCGCCGGGAGGATCAGCGTCTCCAGCGCGGAAGCCGGTACGCGCACACCCGCCAGCTGGTCGATGGCGGTGAGCAGATCCTCCGTGGAGGAGGCGGAATCTTGTCCCGTATGTTCTGTGCCGTGCTCAGCTAACGGGTTGGGTACCGCCGGGTTGAGCGCCGCCGGGCCGAGAGGCGCCACCCTCTCGCCCATTACCGTGGCGGTGCGGCGGGAGGGCATGAACGCGCCGTAGGCGCTCGCCTCCGGCAGGGTCTGCGCAACCCGCACGGATAAAGAACGAACGTTCTGCCATGAGGGTAGGAATACACCATAGACCTGCGCCGATACCGGCTCAATTTCCTCACGCAACGCCGCCAGAGAGCGGGCACGAATCGTGCGCAAAACCTGCGCATCCACCCACTCGACACCGGCAGACCCGGGAGTGCGCAGCACCTCGGGCAGGAACTCGCCGGAGCTTAGGCGGCGCTGCTGCTGAAGACGCTGCAACACCGGAGTCAGCACGCCCACACCCACCGGGGTCAGGCGCGAAAAATGCTCCGCCGCCTGCTGCGCAGTGAAGGGAATATGGGTGCGCGCATAGCGAGAAACCAGATCCTCCAAAGGCTCCGCGACCGGCTCCAGAAGGGCTACAGGAAGCGCCGCGGCGGGCATAATGCCCAGCCCATCGCGCAGACGCGCAGCATCCTCAACCACCGCATAGTACAGCTGCGGCTCGGCGGAATCGTCGGTAGCTCCCATGTCGGCAGCTCCCATGAACGAGAACGCGCGGCGCGAGCGCACCAGCTCTTCCGCCAGGGCGCGCGCCTGATCCGTGCTGGCGTGCGCGCCGTACTCCTCGCCATGCTCCTCGCCGTAGTTTTCAGAGTCTTCGGACTCGCCGAAATCCTGAGAACCGTGTGTCGCAGATTCAGCCCGTGGGCTGTCGGCACGCAAACGCAGACTCAACTCCCGCGCGCTCAACGGACCCAACTGGCGCAACAGATCCGCCACGCCCTCTACACCGCAGGCGCGGTAACGCTCACCCGTGCGCTGCAGACGCTGCTGAGTCTGCACCAGAACCGCCGGATCCAGCAGGTCACGCAGACCACTCGAACCCAGCAACTCAGCCAGCAGTGCCGGGTCCAGCGACAGTGCGGCGGCGCGGCGTTCGGCGGCGGGCGCATCGCCGTCGTAGAGGTGCTCGGCAACGTACTCAAAGAGCAGGGTGCGCGCAAAAGGCGAAGGGTCGTTCGTCTCAACCTCCAGCATGGATACCGCCCGAGACTGCAACGAACGGTGCACCTGAACCAGCGCCGGAACATCGTACACATCCTGCAGACACTCGCGTGCCGTCTCCAAAAGCACCGGAAAATCAGGGTACTTACGCGCCACATCCAACAGCTGCGCCGCACGCTGACGCTGTTGCCACAGCGGGGTGCGCTTACCCGGATCACGGCGCGGCAACAGCAGGGCACGCGCCGCATTCTCACGGAACCGAGACGCAAAAAGCGCCGAATCGCCTACGCGTTCGGTGACAATCGCCTCCAGCTCGTCCGGGTCGAAAAGGAACAGATCAGCGCCGGGCGGCACATCCTCCATAGCGGGCAGACGCAGAATCAAGCCGTCATCACTCGCCATGACGGAGGCGTCCACCCCGTACCGCTCCTCGATACGGGCGCGCACCGCCAGCGCCCAGGGCGCGTGCACCCCGTAGCCGAGCGGCGAGTGCAGGACCACGCGCCAATCGCCCAGTTCGTCGCGGTGCCGCTCCACGATCATGCGGGTGTCGGAGGGGACCGCCCCGGTGGATTCGCGCTGCTCACGCAGGTAGGCGAGCAGATTATCGACCGCCCAGGTGTCCAGTCCGAGCTGTTCGAGCTGCTGGCGGGCGGCGGCGCTATCGGTGGCGTCCAGGCTGGAGAGGGCGCGCGTGAACGCACCCGTCTGCACGCCCAGGGCGTAGGGGCGGCCCATGCGGTCGCCGTGCCAGAAGGGCAGGCGCGCGAGCTGACCGGGTGCGGGGGAGACCCGCACCGCGTCGTGCGTAATTTCTTCAATACGCCAACTGCTCGCGCCGAGGGTAATGACCTCGCCGGCGCGGGATTCGTACACCATTTCCTCGTCGAGCTCACCCACACGCTTGGGACCGCGCTCTTCATCGCCGCTGACCAGGTAGACGGGGAAGAGCCCGCGGTCGGGAATCGTGCCGCCGCTGGTGACGGCGAGGCGCTGCGCACCGGGGCGGCCCTCAATACTTCCGGAGGGCGCCTCCTCGGTGGGGGTGCGGTCCCAGATGATGCGCGGGCGCAGTTCGGCGAATTCGTCGGAGGGGTAGCGTCCGGCGAGCATTTCGAGTACGGAGTCGAAGAGGGCGCGTGGCAGTTCGGCGTAGGGTGCACTGCGGCGTAGAGCCTCGTACCAGGAGTCCACGCTGATGGGGCCCAACGCGCAGGCGGCGACGGTCTGCTGTGCGAGCACATCCAGGGGGTTGGTGGGGATGGCAAGCGGCTCGAGGGTTCCGCTGCGCATTCCGGCGAGGGTGACGGTTGCACCGAGCAGGTCGCCGCGGTGCTTGGGGTAGAAGAATCCGCGCGAAATTTCGCCCACGCGGTGTCCGGCGCGGCCCACGCGCTGCAGCGCGGAGGCAACCGAGGGAGGCGCCGCCACCTGGATTACGAGGTCCACGTGGCCCATGTCGATACCCAGCTCCAGGGAGCTGGTGGCGACCACGCAGCGCAGGGTTCCGCCCTTGAGCGCCTCCTCGATGAGGGTGCGCTGTTCCTTGGACACGGAGCCGTGGTGCGCGCGGGCGAGCGGCGGCACCTCGGCGATGTCGCAGATGCCTGCCGCGTAGTCTTCGGGGTCGATTCCCCGCTGCGTGAGGACGCGGCGTAGGTGAATATCGTTGAGTGCCGCGGTGAGCTTTTCCGCTAGTCCACGTGAGTTAACGAAAACAATCGTAGAACGGTTGTTCTCGATATGGTCTACGATGCGCTCCTGTACGCGCGGCCAGATGGAGGTCTCGGGGCGCTCGCTATCGACGATGTCTCGCAATACCTCTTCCGAGATGATGCGCGTATTTTTAGGCGCGGCGTTATTGCCCTGTCGCGCCGGGTTTGCCTGTCCGGTTTCTTGTCCGGTTTCTTGACCAGTTTCCTGCCCGGGGAATACGCCAATGGCATCTTCCAGCGTGTAGGGCGCGCTTGCCGGGGTATTCGCTGCGCTGGGGGCAGGCTGTGCCGCGCCCTGCGCCGAGCCGGCAGAAGTTGAGCCCCCGCCGCCCGGCACCTCCGAGGGCGCATATTCTGATGGGGCGTAGAGCCCCTGCCCGTAGTCGTTGGCGCCTCCGAGCGCCGCCATATCGGGCACGGGCACACTCAGGCGCAGGTCCCATTCTTTGGCAACCGGGCGGCTCATGATGGTCACCGGCTGAATGCCACCGAGGAACCGGGCGACCGCCTCCGGGTTTTCGACGGTTGCGGAGAGACCAATGCGCTGTGCGGGCTTTTCAAGGAGCGCATCGAGGCGTTCGAGGGATACTGCCAGGTGCGCGCCGCGTTTGGTGGCGGCAAGGTTGTGAATCTCATCCACGATCACGGTGGTCACGCCGGCGAGGGTGTTGCGGGCGGCGCTGGTGAGCATGAGGTAGAGGGATTCAGGGGTGGTGATGAGAATGTCGGGTGGGTTGCTGATGAGTTGGCGGCGTTCGCGTGCGGGGGTGTCGCCGCTACGCACGCCCACGCTGATGTTCGGTTCGCCCGTGTTGTTTCCGCTCAGGCGCGTGATTCCGGTCAGCGGTGCGCGCAGGTTGCGTTCGACGTCGGCGCCGAGTGCTTTGAGGGGTGAGATGTAAAGGATGCGCGTGCCGCCGGCGGTTCCGGCTTCGTGTTCGCGGTGTAGGGCGTCGAGTGCCCAGAGGAAGGCGGCGAGGGTTTTACCGGAGCCGGTGGGGGCGATGATGAGGGTGTTGTTGCCGTTGCGGATGCTCTCCCAGGCGCCTTCTTGGGCGGAGGTGGGCGCGCTGAAGGTGGCGCGGAACCAGTCGCGTACGGGGGCGGAGAAGTGGGAGAGTGCGTCGGTCATGTATCTATTATGGCGGGGTTTATGGTGTGCGCCTCTTGAATTGTTGGGGGTTGGGGGAGGAAGATGTGCTTGACAGTGTCTCTACAGAGTATGTAATGTTTTACCCGTAAAGTAATCGACTGAGAGAACAACACAAAGGAGCACCACCATGACCCGCCTGACCGAAGAACAGCTCATCAGCCTCTTCCACGAGCCGCGCACCGTCTCCTCCTTCACCGAGGAACCCGTCACCGACGAGCAGCTGCGCCGCATCCAGGAACTGACCTACTACGGCCCCACCGCCTTCAACAGCCAGCCCCTGCGCATCACCTGGGTCAAGAGCCCCGAGGCACGCGAGCGCCTCGTCGCACACCTGGCAGACGGCAACAAGGCAAAGACCCAGGCGGCACCGGTGACCGCAATCCTCTCCGCAGACGCAAACTGGGTAGAGCACGCTGACACCTTCAACCCCAACGCTGCCGGCTTCATCAAGGGCTTCTACACCACCGAGGAGCTTGCTACCCCCGCCGCTGAGCTGAGCGCTCACCTGCAGGCAGGTTACTTCATCACCGCGATTCGTGCCCTCGGCCTGGACGCTGGCCCCATGACCGGCGCAGACTTCGCCGGCATCAAGAAGGAATTCTTCGCGGACAACGCAGAGATCCCCTTCCTGATCGTCAACCTCGGCCACGGCGAGGCTCCCGCATACCCGCGCGGTGCACGCTTCAGCCACGATGAGGTTACTCGCTCCCTCTAAGAGCGCGCAGCTACGGCATAGCTCAAGCTAAACCCTAGGTTTATAGACAGTTCAAGGGCGGTTCCCCATCACGGGGAACCGCCCTTGAACCATATGTGCGTTATACGCGCCGGTTTCTTAACCCTGAAATGCCGCGTTAGCGGGCACCAAACTGACCCACCGACAGCTGCGGAACAGACGAGGAACACGCGGTCGTATCCAGCGGAACAATCACGCCACCGGAACCGGAGGGAAGACCCACCAGGAAGCCCTGAACCGGGCGGCTACCACATGCGTCGCCGAAGCGTGCCGGGTACACCGAACGCAGTACCGCGGTGGTGCTATCGCCGGGGTTGAGGGTCACGCCCGCAGAGTTCATGTACTCATCAGAGGTGGAAGCCTCACGACCGACCCAGGTGCCCGAAGGACCCGCATGCACCACGCGCGGGTAGCCGCGCAGGGTGCAGGAAGAATCCGAAGAATTCTGGAAGTACAGGGTGTAGTTTCGGGCGCCGGGGGAGCCATCTCCAATGGACACCGAAATGTTCAGGTCGTCCAGATCGCACTGGCCGGGGCCTTCAGCAGTGTTGTTGGAGGAGTTCGAAGAACGATCCGAGGAATTCGACGAATTCGAGGAGTTGGAAGAATTCGACGAGTTCGAGGAACCGGAGGAGTTCGAAGAGTTGCCCGAAGAGCGAGAACCCGACTGCGAAGACGAGTCTGAGCTCTTCTGGGAATCCTGCTGAGAATCAGAGTCGTCCGACTTGTTCTGCTCGGAACCCTCGTGGGAGGACTCAGAGGAATGAGAGTCAGAGCTCTGCTTCGACTCGTGAGTCTCGGTGTGGGAGGAAGACTCGTGGTGTTCCGCGTCGGGGGAGTTCACCACGGTAATGGAGCCCGGGCTCACCGAAGGGGTAGCCCCGTCGGAGGCTACTCGAATCGTGCCGGGCTTGACCGAAGCTGATGCGCTCGGATTTGCCGAGGTACCTTCAGCTTCCTGACCGGCCTGGGACGCGCCGCATCCACTGAGCGCTAGCACGCAACAGAGGAGGGTGGTTGATGCGAGTACCTGAGCCGATTTAAACATGATTACATCGCCGCCTGCATTTGGATTTCTGCTCCGTCCATACCGGGGGCGTACTCGACCTGGCAGCACAGGCGAGAGTACTCGTTGGCGACATCGTCGACCATGTCGAGCAGGTCCTGCTCAGCTTCGGTGCGCTCACCGGAAGCCTCGAAGTGCTCGGGGTCGATGAAGCCGTGGCAGGTAGCGCAGGATGCGTTACCACCGCAGGTTGCGAGGACCGGCACGCCGTTAGCCTGGAGGGTTTCCAGGAGGGTGTGGTGGTCTTCCCACTGAATGTCGTAGTTTACGCCTGCTTCGTCAGTGACCTTAATCGTTACGCCCATGCGTTCTCCTTCTTCTGTAGTGATGCGTTTCTATTGTAGAGGTAGGGGCTGTTATTCACCGTACTTTGTGGCGCATCCCCAACCCTACCGTCACGCATATCACGGGAACGCATATTAATTTTTATGCTGAATAGCATGTCTGTATTGCCCCCAGTCTACCCCGTATTGCCCTGACAACGCGGGATATAGGCGCATATGAATACTGCCCCCAGATGCAAAGACATGCTGGGGGCAGTATAAAGAACCGGCACGCGGGCGCGCTTCAACGGCTATGCTTCAACTGTGACGAAGAGCTACTCGGATTCCTTCTCCGCAGTCTTCTCGGCGTCCTGCTTTTCTGTGCTGTGGTTATCGGAATTCTGGACGCTTCCTCCGGGACCGCGCACAATACCGCGTACGCTATCGCGCGGGTCGGCGTAGCGCAGGTCGATACCGAAGGTATTGCGGATCTGGCGTGCCGAGTTCAGGTGCCAACGCTGCGAATCTGAGGGGGTCACGGAGGTGACCGCCTTCTGACCCGGAGCCAGCTTCTCGTGGCGAATATCGTAGTGCTTACCGCCCATGGTGATGGTGAAGCCGTGCTCTTGCAACAGCTGCACGAACGCATCCACATCGTGCGGGATCTTGCGGCCGCGCTGCCTCTTTGTGCCGCTCATCCTCGGCTGCGACTCGAAGGGGTTACGGCTGGGCGCGGTGCCGCGGCTAATACGGATTACCTGCTGGTCGGAGTGCGAGAACTCCACCTGGTAGCCGTTGAGCGAGTACACGGTGCGGCTACTGCCGGGAATTGGGCGGCGGTCCTCAGCCTCATCCAGGATGCGGGCAATGTACTCGCCGGTCAGACCGAGCGCCTTCAGCTGTGCCTGAGCATCGGGGGAGAGCTGGTAGCCTCCCGCCAGAGCCTGCAGCGGGCGCAGCGCGAGCACTTCGGCAGTCAGGGGGTTGAGCACCACCTGGTAGCCTTCCTCTTCATGCGTGTAGAGGGTGACTTCGCGGCCGTAACGGTTCTCCTGCGCGCTCTCTTGAACCACGGTGCTTGCGGGCGATTCGATGATGTCCAGCAGTAGCTCGTAGGTGAGACCGTGGCGCATCATATAGTCCATCACGCCCGGGAGCACGCCGTAGATACGGCGGCGCGGCGGCACCTCGCCGTAGAATTCCTTCTCGATGCGCGCGGCAATACGCTGGTTCTCCAGCGGCACCTCGGTCAGCGGAATGAGGCGCTGGTTGGAGGGGCGAATCTTGGCGCGTGCGGCGGCGGGCTTGGGCGCCTGACGGTATGCGTCCACGAGTGCCTGCTGTTGCTCTACGAATTCCTGGGCGATGAGCGGCAACAGGGTGAAGTAGAGCTCTGCCGCTTCGGGCTTGAGCGCGCCGTTCTCATCGAGTAGGGACGCGCCGTCCTTGGAGAGCAAATCCCACGGCTTATCGTTTGCGGTGCTTTCTTCTGAGCCCTGGTTGTCCCGGTAGCTATAGGTTGCGAGGGAAGCAAGCTCCTGCAGGCGAACGTACACCTCAAGAGGAACGGTAATCTGCTTAGCGGACATTATTTCTCCTCCTCGGTGGTGTCTGCCCGAGCTGCTTTATCTTCTGCCTGCTTTGCCAGGGTGTTGCTGAGCTCTTCCAGCTGCACCTTGCGCAGGGTTTCTGCGTGCAGGTTGTGGAAGTCCGCTGTCTTCGCCAGAGCCAGAACGGTCCGCTCATCGGGCGAAACCGCGATCTCCAGACCCTGTGCCGCGTAGATGCGGGTCCAGCCTTCAGCCATGCGCACGCTCTCGGGGCTACTCAGCGCCTGAAGCATCAGATCGAAAACGAACGGCGGGTTCTTCTTCAAGAAGGTGCGAGCGCGCTCGCTGAACTCGAGTTCCAGGGCGTTGAGCGAGGTGTATTCGCCCTGCGCCAGGGAAGCCTGCGCCGCCTCGTTGTAGTCGGCGTCGTATTCGTCAATGACGGTAATAACTTCTGCGGAGGCGGTGTTCACGTCAACCCGGTAGTCGTCGTGCGTGAAGCGAATGGTCCAATCGTTGATGCGTTCCGCTTCGCCGTCGCGCAGGATGGTGCGCACGAGCTCTTCGCTAATGTTTTCGCGTTCGAGGCGGGCACGCAGGCTCGGGCGCAGTCGGTAGTTGCGTTCGCGGTCCTCGGCGGTAACGCCGCGAGGTGCGGCGGCTACCGGTTCTGCTGCCGGAGTGCTCGGGGCGGGTGCGGCAGTCATCGGTGCACCCGGTTCCGGTGCAGCGGGCTTCGGTGCACTCGGCTTGGGAGCTGCGGGTGCGCTCGGCAAGGACTGGGCAAACACGAGCAACTCTTCAACAGGTGCCTGCTCGCTAGATACTGCCGTATGGGTAGCTTCTGCGGCTTCGGCAGCCTGTTGGCGGGCACGCAGGCCCTCCAGGTACTCTTCGATGCGCGGCGGTCGGTAAGTCAGCGTGGACTTGCGGAACATACCGGGGGAGGGCGCGCCGGGAGTCGGTGCTGCAGGCTTCGGCACTGCAGACGTAGGAGTTGCGGGTTTGGGCGCAGCTGGCTTCGGTACAGTGGGCTCGGGTGCCGCTGCTACAGACGTTGCAGCGGTAATCGTTGCCGGGCTCGGCACCGGTGCGGTCTTTTCTGCGGGTGCTTCTTCCGGCACGCTGGGAACCGGGCTGGGGGCTTGCGCTGCGCGGGCCGCAAAGAGCGCGGGGGAAGGCGCAGGCTTCGGGGCTGCAGGCTTGGGCGCAACAGAAGCGCTAACTTCAGCATCCTCAATTACTGCAGATTCTGTGGGGTTAGGTTCAACCTCAACATCAGCCGTAGAGTCTGCGGTAACTTTGGTTGTCTGCTCCTCATCGCTGAGCTCATCGTCGCCACGACGCAGAGCGGCAACGAGTTCCTGCCGGGAGGTATAGGGAATGATTTCCTCGGGAGAGTCGATATATCGGGGGAAGTTCTCGTAGAGAATCTTCGCCGCGGCTTCAAAGAGCTTCTCCGTGGTGGCGTTGGCGGCGGGTGCGCAGGGGCAGAGTAGTTCCTGGTGTTGCGCGTCATAGAGGGACCAGTGGGCGCATCGTTCGGTGGGCGGGAAGTAGTCGAGTGTTCCAAGGTCGGCTATATCGATGAGTGCACCTATCAGGGACTGCGGAATGGATAGCTGTGCCATAGTGCTCCTTCGCGTTGTCTGCTCTCCAGCCTATGTGTGGAGGGTCCTCTTTCCATCCTATGCGTTTTTTGGCGGGTGTGCCCCGGGGCACGTCATCTGGGAGCATAAATCTGTGGATTCACAGGTTGGGGTGCTTTGGGGCGCGGTTTTTGGCACGGATGGGGCAGCGTCAGCTGGTGAAGCGTCCTTGCTACACCTAGCTAGAGCCTGCGGCGTGTCGTACTGCAACATGTTGTACTGTGCAGTGGCTTGAGCTCTGCCCGGGGCTTGTGTCAGAGCGTTTTCAGCGCGCTTGTTTCCCAAAGATGTCTTCCAGGGGTGTGTCTTCCGGGGTCTATCTTCTGGGCATACAAAAAATCCCCGGTTCCAAAGAACCGGGGATCGGTGGTGCGCCCGAAGGGATTCGAACCCCCAACCTTCTGATCCGTAGTCAGATGCTCTATCCGTTGAGCTACAGGCGCATGTTCCTCGCTTCGGATTTCTTCAACCCGTCGCGGCAACAGGTACTACTATACGGATGTCTCCAAGGGTGCGCAAGCCGAAAAACTCGAAATTGACCCAAAATCCCCTCCGAAAGACTCGATAATGCCCTGTTTTACCGCATGATTCCGGGGTTTTTGGTGGCGTAAAATTTTTTCAAAATATTTTCTCGGCACCCTAAAACCGGTGCTGTAGGCCCCTAAAATCCCCGAAGGGTCCCGCCATACGACCTAAAAATTCTTTACAGAAATCTTCTCGTACTCTAAGAATGTGATGCGCAGAACTTAAGAAATGGTGTCATAGAAAGCTCTGCAGACCATTAATGCGTTATTCTGTAAGCATCACGAGGAAGTGGAGACTGTCCAAGCGTGCATATTCACATTTGTTTGCACGCTTGTAGTGTTTAACTGCTTCTTTGTTACCGCAGACCTAACCGGATCAACGTAGTATCCGGGCCACCGAATGAAGGGGAAAACGTCAATGGCTGACACCTCAACTCGTACTCTCTCTGCCGAACTCGAAAAGGAGCTGCAGAGCGCACCCACCACCCACCAGGGTCTTCTGGAATGGGTTCGCGAGGTTGCGGCACTGACCCAGCCCGCACACATCTACTGGGTCGATGGCTCCCAGGAAGAATATGACCGCCTGGCACAGGAACTGGTTGACGCCGGTACCTTCGTTCGCCTCAGCGATCACGAATTCCCGAACTCTTACGCAGCTTTCTCCGATCCCGACGACGTTGCACGTGTCGAGGAGCGCACCTTCATCTGCTCCGAGACTGAAGAAGGCGCAGGCCCGACCAACAACTGGCGCGACCCCGTCGAAATGAAGCAGACCCTGACCGGTCTGTTCGAGGGCTCCATGCGCGGTCGTACCCTGTACGTCATTCCCTTCGTCATGGGCTCCCTGAAGGCTAAGAACCCCAAGATTGCTGTTGAGCTCAGCGACTCCGCATACGTTGTCTGCTCCATGCGCATCATGGCAACCATTGGTAAGGACGTTCTTGCCAAGCTGAACGAGACCAACGGCTTCTTCGTCAAGGCTCTGCACTCTGTTGGTGCACCCCTGGAGCCCGGTCAGGAAGATGTTCCCTGGCCTTGCAACCCCGAGAAGTACATCGTCCAGTTCCCCGAGACCCGCGAAATCTGGTCCTTCGGCTCCGGCTACGGCGGTAACGCACTGCTCGGTAAGAAGTGCTACGCACTGCGTATCGCATCCGTTATCGGTCGCGATGAGGGCTGGATGGCAGAGCACATGCTCATCCTGAAGGTCACCAACCCCGAGGGCAAGGTTCGCTACATCTCCGCAGCGTTCCCTTCCGCATGTGGCAAGACCAACTTCGCAATGATGGAACCCACCATTGACGGCTGGAAGGCTGAGATGGTCGGCGACGACATCGCATGGATCGAGTTCGACGAGAACCACCAGGCACGCGTGGTCAACCCCGAGGCTGGCCTGTTCGGCGTGGCACCGGGCACCGGTTACTCCACCAACCCGAACGCTATGAAGGCTATCGCCAAGGGCAACACCATCTTCACCAACGTTGCACTGACCGACGACGGCTCCGTCTGGTGGGAGGGTAAGACCGATGAGGCTCCCGAGCACCTGATTGACTGGACCGGTCAGGACTGGACCCCCGAGTCCGGCCGCCCGGCAGCTCACCCGAACTCCCGCTTCTGCACCCCCGCATCCCAGGTCGACATGCTCGCTCCCGAGTACTACGACCCCGAGGGTGTGCCGCTGAGCGCTATCGTTCTGGGCGGTCGCCGCAAGACCACCATCCCCCTGGTTTCCGAGTCCGAGAGCTGGGAGCAGGGCGTCTTCCGCGCAGTTACCCTCTCCTCCGAGACCACCGCGGCTGCTAAGGGCGCTGTCGGTGTGATTCGCCGCGACCCGATGGCAATGCTGCCCTTCATCGGCTACAACGCTGGTGATTACTTCAAGCACTGGCTGGACCTGGGCAAGAAGCACGGCGCTGAGAATATGCCGAAGGTCTACTACGTCAACTGGTTCCGCCGTACCCCCGACGGTGGCTTCGCATGGCCCGGCTTCGGCGAGAACTCTCGCGTTGTGAAGTGGATCTGCGACCGCCTCGACGGCAAGGCTGGCGGCCAGGAGACCTTCCTGGGCACCGTTCCCACCAAGGAAGACCTGGACCTGACCGGTCTGGAAATCTCCGAGGAAGAACTGAAGGCTGCTCTGGCTGTCTCGAAGGAAGAATGGGTTGCTGAGCTGCCCAGCATCGACGAGTGGCTCGAGAAGTTCGGCGACAAGCTGCCTGCTGAGGTTCGCGAACAGCGCGACGCTCTGGCGAAGGCTCTGGAGGGCTAAGACACTCCAGCTAATACCTAAGGTTTAGCGCATTGAAGGAGCGGAATCTCCCGATGAGATTCCGCTCCTTCCTTCTGCTTGGGGAAAATTTGAATCCCCGTCAGCTGGGGGGAATGATAAGTTTTCTCGCAAAGGTGTGAATGTAAGGCTATGCAGTCCACTTGCTCTTGAGAAATACTTTAAATCCCCGCCGGGGTGGTTGGGGCACAGAAGCAGCTGGTTATAATTTCTTGCCTCTCTTATCACCCCTATACAATTCCAATGTAAGATTTTTGAATGCGCATGGCTTTCACGAGCTGCGCATATCCGCTGTTACATGTACTGATATGTGGTGGCACGAGAGATTAGAAGGAGTATCCATGCGTTTGACAGCATTCTCGGATGTCTCGCTCCGCGTTCTGATGCTCCTGTCTGCCCTGGAGCCCGGTCAGAAGCTTTCCACCCAGAAGATCGCTGAAGGTGTGGACACCCCCTACAACCACGTGGCGAAGGCTGTAGCTTTCCTCGTGAACATGGGTTACCTGGACTCGACTCGCGGTCGCGCCGGTGGCGTCATGCTTTCGGATGCGGGTCGTTCTGCGACTGTCGGCACTATTCTTCGCGCTACTGAGGGCGATATTCCCATGATTGAGTGCGAGGATGAGAACGGCCACTGCCCGCTGGATAAGTTCTGTCGCCTGCGCAATGTGCTGGCGAGGGCTCGCGAGGCGTTCTATGCTTCGGTTGATTCGGTGATTATTAGCGAGTTGACTGCCGGTGCGCGCCCCGTTGGCCCGGTGTTCGTCGAGCTGGGCTTTGGGCCTCCGGAGAATGCGTTGCCTGCGCGCTAGTCGTAAGTATTCAAGCGATACGTGATGCCTGTGGAGCTTTCCAGTGGGAGGCTCCACAGAGTTTTTAACACGGAGGTTTGGGCGTTTCTGTGCTTGATGCGGGGGCTGCTAGGCGGTTCGCGCGGGGGTGTTTCGTGGGGGTTTTGAGGGCCGCGGGGGAGTGTTTTTGACTCTGCGTGCGCGGTTGTCGGCACCTGCACGAACCCGGAAAATGTGCAGTAAATGCAGGATATTGCAAATTTGCTTTTCAAATGCAGAAAATGTGACCATATTCATTTTTGCACCGCACTGCATACTTTCCCTAGTAAATATATTTTCGCTCCAGAATTTTTATGCACACTTCGGGGCTAGTCACCCGGCGAACTCAAAAACAGTGCTGAAAATATATAGTGTGACGCTCGGCTCTCTCTTTGAGTCAGGGTGAACCATAAGTAGCATCTGTAGCGCCAAATAACCCTCGGGGCATGACCTGCACACAGCGCAAGCACCCCGCAAAATGCTACGGTAAGGGTGCTTTATAAACACTTCGTCACCAACTGAGCTGTCCGAGTGAACGCCCCAGCATCACACATATCAAGGGCATCATCACAACGACCAGGTGACCACACAGGAAGAAGGCATGACATGCTCTCTGAGAAGTCCCGCCCCATTATTGAGGCAACGCTGCCCATTATCGCTGAGCGCATCAACGACATCACCCCCGACTTCTACCGTCGAATGTTTGCTGCCCGCCCCGACCTGATGGACGGCATGTTCTCCCGCTCCTCTCAGCTCGAAGGCACCCAGCCCCGCGCACTGGCTGGCTCCATCGCAGTATTCGCTTCCTACATTGTCGAGCACCCGGACTCCTACCCGGACGAGGTCCTCTCCCGCGTGGCCCACAAGCACGCATCCCTGGGCCTGAAGGAAGAAGAGTACCCCACCGTCTACAAGTACCTCTTCGAGGCAATCGCCGCTAACCTCGGCGACCTGGCAACCCCCGAAATCGTTGAGGCATGGACCGAGGTCTACTGGCTCATGGGCAACGCCCTCATCAAGCTGGAGAAGGGCCTGTACGCTTCTCAGGCAAACGACGTCATGTTCGCACCCTTCAAGCTCGTTGAGCGCAAGGAGACCGGCGAGAACGTTGTCGTGCTGACCTTCGAGCCCGCCGACGAGACCCCCATGACCGAGTCCAAGGGCGGCCAGTACATCTCCATCATCGTTCCCGCACGTGACGGTCTGCGCCAGGCACGCCAGTACACCCTGCTGCCCAGCGAAAAGAACCAGCGCCGCATCGGTGTGAAGCTCGACCCCAACGGCGAGATGACCTCCATCCTGCACGAGCTGGAAGTCGGCGCAGTCGTCGAGGTCTCCAACCCCTACGGTGACCTGACCCTGGAAGGCTTCGGCGACCCCCAGGCACCCCTGTACCTCTTCTCCGCAGGTATTGGCACCACCCCCATGCTCAGCTTCCTCTCCGAGCTGGTTGAGAAGGGCTCCGAGCGCCCCGTGACCGTGGTCCACGCAGACCGCCGCCTGGACACCTGGCCCCTGCGCGAAGAGCTCACCGAGCTCGTCGGCAAGCTGCCCAACGCACGCCTCGTCTCCTTCATCGAGGGTGAGGGTGGCGACTACACCGGCCGCGTCGACGTCTCCAAGCTGGACGTTCCCTCCAACGCTAACGTTTACCTCTGCGGCCCGCTGCCCTTCATGCAGGGCGTACGCTCCGCACTGGTGGAGGCAGGCGTTCCCGGCAAGAACATCAACTACGAGATCTTCGGCCCCGACCAGTGGATGCTCCACGACCAGGCACGCGAGGCGTAAAAACCCCGTAAGCCGGCTCGTCCGCTAGGTTTCTTGGAACTTAATAAAAAGATCCCGCCCGCAGAAACAATCTGCGGGCGGGATCTTTATATTTCAACTGCTCAAAGAGCAGAAGAGAGAATGTCTACGAAAGACTAGGCCTGGCGAACCAGAGCCAGAACCTCGTCGCGGACGCGCTCCATAGTCGCAACATCCGGTGCCTCAAGGTTCAGGCGAAGGAAAGGCTCGGTGTTCGAAGGACGCAGGTTAACCCACCAACCCTCTTCGGTGTTGGTGAAGGTGGTGCCGTCGGAGTCCTCAACAACCACGGGAGCGTTAGCGTAGTGTGCACGCACGCGGTCCACAGCGGCAGCCTTGTCTTCAATCTCGGAGTTAATCTCACCGGAAGCAACGTACGGGGAGTACTTCGCGCTGATCTCGGAGAGGGGCTGGTCGCCGCCACCCAGAGCAGCCAGCACGTGCATTGCAGCGAGCATACCGGTGTCTGCGTTGAAGAAGTCCTTGAAGTAGTAGTGAGCGGAGTGCTCGCCACCGAAAACGCCGTTCTCCTTGGCCATAACAGCCTTGATGAAGGAGTGGCCCACGCGGGTCTTCACGGCGCGGCCGCCCAGCTTCTCAACCAGCTCGGGAACAGCCTTCGAGGTGATCAGGTTGTAGATGATGACGGGCTCTTCGTTACCCTCAGCCTTTGCACGAGCAATCTCGCGCTCAGCAACCAGAGCGGTCACAGCCGAAGGAGTGACGGGCTCACCCTTCTCATCGATGACGAAGCAGCGGTCAGCGTCGCCGTCGAATGCCAGACCAATGTCAGCACCGTGCTCAACAACAGCCTTCTGCAGGTCAACCAGGTTAGCCGGCTCCAGCGGGTTAGCCGGGTGGTTCGGGAAGGTACCGTCCAGCTCGAAGTACAGGGGAACGATTTCCAGGGGCAGACCCGGCAGGATGGTGTCGCCCAGAACAGCGGGAGTGGTCATACCACCCATGCCGTTACCAGCGTCAACAACAACCTTCAGGGGGCGGATGGAAGACAGGTCAACCAGCTTGCGCAGGTACTCTGCGTAGGGCTTGAGGATGTCCTTCTCAGAAACGGTGCCGACCTTCTCAACCGAAGGAATCTCGCCCGAATCCAGGTACTTCTGAGCCAGGTCACGGATGTCGAACAGACCGGACTCGGAAGACAGCGGAACAGCGCCAGCCTTAGCCATCTTCATGCCGTTGTACTCTGCGGGGTTGTGGCTAGCGGTGAAGGTAACACCGGCAGCGTTCTCAACGCCACATGCGAAGTACAGAACGTCAGTGGAGATCAGACCGATCTTCTCAACATTTGCACCGCGAGCGGTTGCACCCTGGGCGAATGCATCCATGAATTCGGGGGAGGAGGGGCGCATGTCGCCGCCGACCAGGATAGTCTGGCCCTCCAGGCCCAGAACGTCTACGAAAGCCGCGCCAGTAGCGCGAACAGTCTCTGCGGTAATGGTTTCGCCGACGATGCCACGCACGTCGTACGCTTTGAATGAGTCATGTAGATTAATAGTAGTCACGCCTTTTATTTTAGCGGTAAAGAAGTGCAAGTAGCCTCTATAATGGGCTGGTAAAACCTTATAAATTCCGCTGAATGTATGGGTTTTTTATCACGTCACTTGCTTCAAATAACTCACGTCGAGAGGTATTTTCCCCCATGGGTGAGATTTTTTCCCTAAAAAACCAGATTCAGAATTATGCGTGGGGTTCCCGCGAAATTCTCGGACGCATGCGTGGCGTGCCCGTACCCACCGAGCAGCCCGAGGCTGAGGTGTGGGTTGGTGCGCATCCGGCTGCTCCCTCCCGCGCAACCGTTGACGGCACCGAGTCCCCGCTCAACGAACTGATTCAGGCTGAGCCCTCCCGTTTCCTGCGCCCGGACCGTACCTCCGACTGGTTCCCTTTCCTCTTTAAGATCCTTGCGATTGATGCACCCCTGTCGATTCAGGTGCACCCCACCCCCGAGCAGGCTATTGCTGGCTTCGAGGACGAGCAGGCACGCGGCATCGCGATTGACGCGCCGCACCGCAACTACAAGGACCGCTACTCCAAGCCCGAAACCGTCATTGCGCTGACCCCGATGCGTGTGCTCACCGGTGTGCGCACCTCCGCGCAGCTGGCAGAACTGGCGAGGGCATTCAAAGCTGACTGGCTGGCAGAGCGCGTGGAGCTTACCCCCAAGCAGCTGTTGACCGAGATTATTCGCATGCCCGAAGACGCTGCCGCAACCGCTGTTGAACAGCTCATCGAGGTGGCAGCACAGCTGACCGGCTCCGAAAACGCGCTCATTGCTGACGCCGCTGAGCTCGTACAGATTGTTGCCGGCAAGTACCCCGGCGACCGCGGCCTGCTCGTCGCATTCGTCATGAACCTGGTGCACCTGGCACCCGGCGAATCCGCATTCACCCCCGACGGCCAGGTGCACGCCTACGTCTCCGGTACCGCCATTGAGCTGATGAACCCCTCCGATAACGTGATGCGCGCGGGTCTGACCGCAAAGCACATCGACACCGAAGAGCTCATCAAGGTTCTCGGCGAAAGCCAGGACGCCCCCGTGATTCAGCAACCCACCCCCGATAACGCACCCGTGGGCACCTATGCCATGTGGGATGAGCGCATGAGCGTAACCCGCATCCGCGTTGAAGAGGGCAAGCCGCAGGAATACACCTTTGAGGGTATTAGTGCCGCACTGAGCGTATCCGGTGAAATCACCATTCACGCAGCGGACGGCAACGGCACCGAGGAATTCGTACTGGGTGTTACCGAGTCGGTGTTGCACGTGGGTGAGCCCTCGGTGGCAACCCTGAGCGGCAGCGGTGAGCTGTACATCGCTTCTTACGTCTAGGTCTTACCTCTACGTTGCGTCTGGGTGTTACGTCTGGGCGTTACATCTGGGAAATGTCTCTAGACACTCAAATCCAGACAGATAAATGGAGCATTCAAAAGAGATTGCTCCGCTCATGACGCGAATAAAGAATCCACGTTCTTTCGTACCTTTGAATAAGGTGAGGGGACGTGGATTTTTTATTCCCTCGATGTTCAGGGGGAAGGACTTTTAGCGTTGAGCCTACAGAATGTGTTCTGAGTAACCTATAATTGGTCTTATAAATATGCGTATACCTGTGCCTTTATGCACCTCTTCCTCAGGTACGCAGCCCCAAACTGCTAGGAGAACACTGTGAAGATCATCCTCACCGTCACAGGCATCGACCACGAAGGCATCATCGCTGCCGTGACCGCAACCCTCGCCGAGCGTAAGGTCAACGTCCTCGACGTCTCCCAGACCATCATGGGCGAATACTTCACCATGATCATGCACTGCTCCTTCGACGAAGCGCAGCAGAACCTCATCGATCTGCAGGAAGCCATGATCGGTGTCGAGCATGAACAGAAGGTGCAGATTCGCATCCAGGCAGAATCCATCTTCAAAGCAATGCACGCCATCTAGGGCTCCACTGATGCGCAACACCAATATTCTAGAAACCATCCGAATGATCGAGGAGCAGAAGCTCGACATTCGCACCGTCACCATGGGCATCTCCCTGCTCGACTGCGCCGACTCCGACGGCGAAGTAGCCCGCCGCAAAATCTACGACAAGATCACCAACCGCGCCGCAAACCTCGTCAGCGTCTGCGAAGGTATCGAAGCTGAGCTCGGCATCCCGATCGTCAACAAGCGCATCGCCGTCACCCCCATCGCGCTGGTGGCAGGCGCCTCCGGCGACGAGGACTATGTAGAGTTCGCTCGTACCCTCGACGCAGCTGCGAAGGCAGTCGGCGTGAACTTCGTCGGCGGCTTCAGCGCCCTCGTCGATAAGGGCATGACCCCCGCCGACGAGAAGCTGATTCGCTCCATCCCGCGAGCGCTCGCAGAAACCGACGTGGTCTGCTCCTCCGTAGACATCGGATCCTCCCGAGCCGGCATTAACATGAGCGCAGTCAAGCTCATGGGCGAGACCATCCGCGCCACCGCAGACCTGACCGCGGATGCACACGGCTTCGGCTGCGCCAAGCTCGTCGTCTTCGCGAACGCCGTCAGCGACAACCCCTTCATGGCGGGCGCATTCCACGGTGTTCAGGAGGCAGACACCACCATCTCCGTGGGTGTCTCCGGCCCCGGCGTGGTACACCGCGCCCTGCAGAAGGTCCGCGGTGAATCCTTCGATACCTGCGCCGAAGAAATCAAGAAGGCAGCCTTCAAGATTACCCGCGTCGGTCAGCTGGTTGGTACCCTCGCCTCCGAGCGTCTGGGCGTACCCTTCAACATTATTGACCTCTCCCTGGCACCCACCGCAGAGATTGGCGACTCGGTCGCACACATCCTCGAGGAAATGGGTCTGGAAACCGTCGGTACCCACGGTACCGTCGCAGCCCTCGCACTGCTCAACGATGCGGTGAAGAAGGGCGGCCTCATGGCGTGCTCGAACGTCGGTGGCCTCTCCGGCTCCTTCATCCCGATCTCTGAGGATATCGGCATGATTGAATCCGCCGCAGCCGGACACATCAGCCTCGACAAGCTCGAAGCAATGACCGCCATCTGCTCCGTCGGCCTGGACATGGTCGCGGTTCCCGGTGACACCTCCGCCGCCACCCTCGCCGCAATGATTGCCGACGAGGCAGCCATCGGCGTGATGAACCACAAGACCACCGCGGTCCGCGTCATCCCGGCGGTTGGTCTGGGCGTAGGCGACATGGTTGAGTTTGGCGGCCTGCTCGGTCGAGCACCCGTCATGCCCACCCACACCCCCAGCGCGGAGGCGTTCATCGCCCGCTGCGGTCGTATTCCGTCGCCGGTTCACGGTTTCCGCAACTAAGTTTGATTCCGCAACTAAACTCTAGGGGCACTGAGAACCAATAGAAAAAGGGGAGGCATCGAAGAATATTTCTTCGGTGCCTCCCCATTTTGTGCTGTCTTGAAGAGCCAAAGACTCTTGTCTGAGCGTTTCTAATACACGAAGCGGCTCATCAATGCTTCAAGCGCCAGACGCGCATTTGCGTTCGTCCGCAGGCGACGCAGAGTCAGCTCAATCGCCTGCACATCCTCCAGTAGCTGCAGGGCGGAACGGCGGGTGCAGAACGCTTCTAGGGGCTCACGCAAATGCTCATTGACCAGCGGAGCCTTCGCCGACAGAGCCACCGTCAACGCATCACGCAGTACCGTCTGAACCTGCGCCACGGAACGCAACAGCGTATCGGAGGAAACGCGCTTAGCGCGGCGCTTCTGCTGCTCCTCCAGACGGCGAACCTGCGCTCGCAAAGATGGCGAAACCCGCTCGCCCTCACGAATACCCAACAGAGTCAGCAGCTCCTGGCGTTCCTGCTCATCCTTGAGAGCGGAGACGGCCTGTGAGTCCTGGTCGGCAAGGTCAGTGAGCTTCTCAGCTGCATTGAAAGCCGAAGAAATAGAACGAACATTCAGAATCAGGGAGGTAATCAGCTCCCGACGAGCCATCGCCTGCTCATCGGTTGCCAGACGGTACCCCTCCTGCGCATCACCCAGAGCCAGACGGGCCGCACGCTGCGCCAACGGATCAGCCACGCCGTGCGCCAGCAAATACTCGTGCACCTGAGCATCCGTCGGAACTGGCAGCTGAACCGGACGGCAACGCGAACGAATCGTCACCAGCACGTCAGTGGGGGAGGGCGCCGTCAGCAGCCAAATCGTGTGCGGCGGCGGCTCCTCAATTGCCTTCAACAACACATTGGAGGTACGCTCCGGCATGCGTTCGGTGTCCTCGACCAGAATCACGCGCCAACGACCCACGGTTGGGCGGTCCTGAGCCTTCATGACCAGCTCGCGTGCCTCATCAATGCTAATCTGCATCGCCTCGGTACTAAAGTGCGTAAAATCCGCGTGCGAACCGTTCATCACGGTCACACAACCCTTGCACTGGCCGCACCCGCGGTTCTGCGGGTCGGGTTGCTCGCACAGCAGAGCGGCGGCGAAAACCTTTGCCGCCTCACGGTGAGGCGCGCCGGTCGCCCCGGTAAACAGCCAAGCGTGCGTGGGGCGGTCAGCTGCGGCGTCTGCGCGTAGTTGCTGGAGCTTATCGGCGGGAATCAGCAGGGTATCCCAGAGGCTCATGAGCCCTCCTTACCGGTGCGGACCAGCTCGCGGAGGGCAAGCAGAGGCTCAATCACCTCGAGCACGCGCGCGTGCACCTGCTCAATCGTGCCCACACCATCAATGATGCGGTGCGAGCCGTTAGCGTCCTCGCGGGCAATCTGCTCGAACGCACCGTGAATGCGGGCCTTGAACGCGGCGCCTTCAGCCTCAATACGGTCGACGGTGCCGCGCTGATCCATGCGCTCCTGCTCGGCGCTCAACGGCACACTCAGCAGTAGGGTCGCGTCGGGCACCAGATTGGCGGTAGCCCAGCGGCTCAAATCGACGATGGTTTCAACACCCAGGTCACGGCCTACGCCCTGGTACGCGGCAGAAGAATCAATATAGCGGTCGCTCAGCACGATGGCGCCCTCAGCGAGCGCCGGACGAATCAACTGGGAGGCGTGAGCCGCGCGGGATGCCGCGAAAATCAGCGCCTCGGTGCGGTCGTCAATGGTACCCTGACCCGCTTCAAGGACGAGGGCACGCAGCTTTTCGCCAATCTCGGTGCCGCCGGGTTCGCGGGTGGTGATGACACGGTATCCGCGGTCGCGTAGTGCTTCATCCAGCAGAGCGAGCTGGGTGGTTTTGCCGGCGCCGTCGCCTCCTTCAACCACGATAAAAAGCCCGCGGCGACCGGTCGGGTCGGCGGGAAGATTCTGCGCATCGGGGGTGTAGCTGAGAGTATCCATCACTTCTTAAGGGTACCGGGTCTGCCCAAATCCTCGGTGTGGCTTTGGCGACGGTTCTGAACAACGCTGAGTGTGCCTGTAGGTAAAAAACATGTAAATCCTGTCCTCTGTTACCGGCGTGGGCGTGCGTTCTGGGCGCGGGTGTGCCAGGCTTAAAGACATGAGTGCAGATAACCACGACATGAATTACTCCGCAGAGACCTTCGTCGTCTCTGGCGGCCGCCCGGCACACGAGCATGACGCGCCGGTGAACCCTCCGATTGTTCTTTCTTCCACCTACCGCGGTGTGGACGCCGTCAATATTGAGCAGGACCGCGTGTACGCCCGCTTCTCGAACCCCACCTGGGAGGGCATGGAAGAGGTTGTGGCGAAGCTGGAGAACGCTACCCAGCCCGGTCTGCTGTTCCCCTCCGGTATGGCTGCTGTCGCTGCTGTGATCGACCTGGTGCCGGTTGGCTCCATTGTGCTGATTCCGAAGCACGCATACATGGCGTCGGTGACCCTGTGCAAGGATTTGGAACGCCGCGGCATCATTGAGCTCGTTCGCGTGGACATTGAAGACACCGAGAGCGTTATCGCCGCTATGGAGGATGCCGCATCCCGCACCGGCGTGACCCCGGAGAACGTGAACTACTCGGAGCCGAAGGTCCTGGCGTGGCTGGAGAGCCCCACGAACCCGATGCTTGAGGTTGCTGACCTGCCTGCCCTGCTTTCTGCTGCTCGCCGCTTGGGCATTGTGACCGCGGTGGATAACACCTTCGCAACCCCGATTCTGCAGCGTCCCCTGGATCTGGGTGCAGACGTAGTGGTTCACTCCGCTACGAAGTTCCTTGCGGGCCACTCAGATGTGCTGCTGGGTATGGCTCTGACCTCGAACGAGGAGCTGTACAAGGCGATGCGTCACCACCGCATCACCAACGGCGCAATCCCCGGTCCGGTGGAGGCGTGGCTTGGTTTGCGCGGTCTGCGCACCCTGGCGCTGCGCGTGGAGCGTGCTGTAGAGAACGCGCAGGTTCTTGCAGAGCGCCTGAGTGAGCACCCCTTCGTGACTGAGGTGCGTTACCCGGGTCTGGAGAGCGACCGCGGTCATGAGGTCGCGAAGAAGCAGATGGATGGTTTCGGTGCGATTTTGTGCGTCACTCTGGAGACCGATGCGGCTGGTGCCCGTAACGTTGTGGAGGCGTTGAAGCTGTGGACTCCGGCAACCTCTCTGGGCGGCGTGGAGTCCCTGGTGGAGCGTCGTCGTCGCCACGGTAACGAGCCGGATTCGATTCCGGAGTCTCTGCTGCGCCTGTCGGTGGGTATTGAGAACGTGGATGACCTTTACAATGACTTGGTTGAGGCCTTTAAGGTTGTCCGCTAGGCACTTTGCTAGGGTTGTCTAGAGAAGCTGCTGATTCTAAGGAATACTATGTCTCCTATTCTGTTGGTCATCTATGTGACCACTCTTATCGATGTGCTACTGGCTGTTGCCGGCGCTGTGGTTGGTGTGCTGGCTTTTGTGCGTGCGTGGATGTCTCCGGCGAACGCGTACGATTTTGCCGGTAAGCGCCCGAAGAACACGTGGCTGGCTTTGACCGGTGGTTCTGCTGCGGTGTCGCTGTTTAGCGTTTTTGCTGCGGTGACTGGCGGCGGTAATACTGTGCTGATTCTTCAGCTGGTTGCTGCTGTAATTAGCTGCGTGTTCTTGGCTGGTGTGTGGCCTTCGGTGGGTCGCCGCCGTTTCTAGCGTTAGCTTGTGCGCTCGCTTTGCGCGATAGCTGGTGAAGCCTCGTGTGCTGTCTGACGGGTTTGTCCTGGTCGGATGGTGTGCGGGGCTTTGCCCTTTTCTGGCGGGGTTTTTGAGCCTTTCGTTCTGGTAAAAAAGACCCTTATAAATTTTTGGGAGAATGCATATTTTCTAGGCCTTGAGGCATGACAAACCGGCGGGTAAATGAAAAAATAGAGGTATGACTTACAAACTAGTACTCCTGCGCCACGGCCAGTCCGAGTGGAACGAGAAGAACCTGTTCACCGGCTGGGTGGACGTTAACCTGACCGATAAGGGCCGCGCTGAGGCTAAGCGCGGCGGCGAGCTGCTGGCAGAGCGCAACATCCTCCCCGATGTTGTTCACACCTCCCTGCAGCGTCGCGCAATCAACACCGCAAACCTTGCACTGGATGCAGCAGACCGTCTGTGGATTCCCGTCAAGCGCACCTGGCGCCTGAACGAGCGTCACTACGGTGCTCTGCAGGGTAAGAACAAGTCCGAGATCCGCGAGGAATACGGCGACGAGAAGTTCATGACTTGGCGTCGTTCCTACGACGTTCCGCCGCCCCCGCTGGACGACAACGACCCCTACTCGCAGGCAAACGACCCCCGCTACGCGGATGTTGAGAACGCTCCCCGCACCGAGTGCCTGAAGGACGTTCTGGGCCGTATGCTTCCCTACTGGGAGTCGGACATCAAGCCCGACCTCGCAGCAGGTAAGACCGTTCTGGTTGCTGCACACGGTAACTCCCTGCGTTCGCTGGTTAAGCACCTCGAGGGTATTTCCGATGAGGACATTGCTGGCCTGAACATCCCCACCGGTATTCCGCTGTACTACGAGCTGGATGAGAACTTCCAGCCCGTCAAGGCTGGCGAGTACCTGGACCCCGAGGCTGCTAAGGACGCTATTGCTGCCGTAGCAAACCAGGGCAAGTAATACCTCCGGCAGGGTTTCACCCCTGTCATTGTGATGAGCCGTCCACCGTTGAGGTGGGCGGCTCATTGCGTTCTCTGCAGGGTTTCTGCACGGGGAGCCTGTCTGAGAAGAGGGGCGTTCGCCCAAGTGCTGGGTATCGGCCACATTTATACTTATGGGGTACCCGAATGGAAGGGAAGTACATGGATGCCGGTCTGATCGCCTTTATTGCGGGCATGATAGGTCTGCTGGTGGGCGTCCTGAGCATGAACGCGGTGGCGCGTAGTGAGCGGGAGCAGGAGCGTAGTTTGGTGTCGGCGCCGGCGCTGCGTGATGGTGCCGCTCAGGTACTTGCTGTGATTGGTCGCGCCTACCTGGTGATTGATGAGGTGGGCGGCGTGGTTCAGGCTTCTCCGGGTGCGTATGCGATGGGTTTGGTGCGTGGTCATACTGTGGCGTCTGATGAGTTGGCGGATATGATTCGCATGGTGCGTCATCGCGGTATTTTTGCGGAGCGTACTTTTGAAATTGACCGCGGTGAGGGTGAGGCGCTGGTGCTGGACGTTCGCGTGGCTTCTTTGGGTGACGAGTACATTCTGGTGCTCGCGGATGACCGCACTGAGATTTCTCGTGTGCAGCGTATGCGTAATGATTTTGTGGCGAATGTGTCGCATGAGTTGAAGACTCCGGTGGGTGCGGTGAGTCTGCTTGCGGAGGCTATTGAACAGGCGAGTGATGACCCGGAGGCGATTGAGTATTTTGTGGGTCGTCTGCATAAGGAGACTCGTCGCCTGTCTGCGCTGGTGCGTGACATTATTGAGCTTTCGCGTCTGCAGTCGACTGATGTGATTGCGCGTGGTGGTCCGGTGTCGGTGCCTTCTTTGGTGGCTGATGCGGTGGATCGTTCGCATATTGTGGCGGAGGAGAAGGACATTCAGATTTCTACCCGCATCGAGGAGGTCCCCGAGGTGTACGGTGACGCCGAGCTGCTCGGTATTGCTGTGCAGAACCTGGTGGAGAACGCGGTGCGTTATTCGCCGGAGCATACGAAGGTGGATATTTGGGTGCACCGTGTGGCGGATCAGCTGCTGGTGGAGGTTGCTGATCAGGGCGTGGGTATTCCGGAGGACGAGCAGAAGCGTATTTTTGAGCGTTTTTACCGGGTTGATCCGGCTCGTTCGCGTCAGACGGGCGGTACTGGTTTGGGCTTGAGCATTGTGAAGCATGTGATGACTCAGCACGGTGGTAGCGTGACGGTTCGGTCGATGCCGCAGGAGGGCTCGACGTTTACGTTGGCGTTGCCGCTGAACGAGCCTCCGACCGCAGTGTAGTGTTAGCGGTATAGGTTTTATGGAATCGAAGGAAGTTATTGATGTCTAAAATTCTGATTGTTGAGGACGAAGAGGCCCTCTCGGATCCCCTTGCGTTTTTGCTGGGTCGTGAGGGTTTCCAGACGATTGTTGTGGACAACGGTCTGGATGCTCTGCCGGTGTTTGACCGCGAGGGCGCGGATTTGGTGCTGCTGGATGTGATGCTTCCGGGCATGTCCGGCATGGAGGTGTGCCGTAAGCTGCGTGAGGTGTCTTCGGTCCCGATTATCATGCTGACCGCTAAGGATTCTGAGCTGGATAAGGTGCTGGGTCTGGAGCTGGGCGCTGATGACTATGTGACGAAGCCGTATTCTGCGCGTGAGTTGATTGCTCGTATCCGCGCGGTGTTGCGTCGTCGTTCGGCGGAGACTGATTCTGCTACTGAGTCGGTGCTGCAGGGCGGCCCGGTGCGTATGGACATTGACCGCCATGTGGTGACGGTTAATGGTGAAGAGATTTCTATGCCGCTGAAGGAGTTTGAGCTCCTGGAGATTCTGCTGCGCAATGTGGGTCGTGTGATGACTCGTGGCCAGTTGATTGAGCGCGTGTGGGGCGCCGACTATGTGGGTGATACGAAGACCCTGGACGTGCACATTAAGCGTCTGCGTTCGAAGATTGAGCCGGATTCTTCTGCCCCGCAGTATGTGGTGACGGTTCGCGGCTTGGGCTATAAGTTCGAGGCGTAGGCGGGCTTGAGACTGATGAGTTCTGCTTCTGCGGCGAATACTGCTGTGATTGTTTTGGCGGCTGGTTCGGGTACTCGCCTGGGTGAGCCGATCCCGAAGGCCGCTGTGCGTGTGCATGGTCGTACCCTGCTGGATTATGCGTTGGAGGGTGCGCTCGCTTCGGGTGTTGCTGAGCATGTGGTGGTGACTGTTCCTGCTGATTGTTCGGCGAGTTGCCCGGAGCTTTTGGAGGATGCCCGCCGTGCCGGTGCGTTGATTACTGCCGGTGGTGATACGCGTACTGCTTCGGTGGTTGCGGCGTTGGATGCTTTGAAGGATGCGCAGGTTCCGGTGGATTATGTGCTGATTCATGATTGCGCTCGTGCTTTTACTCCGCCGCAGGTGTATCACCGCGTGCTTGAGGGTTTGGGTTCTGCGAGCCCGCAGGGTGTTGTGCGTGCGGTGATTCCTGTGTTGCCGGTGGTGGATACGGTGAAGACTGTGGATTCTGCTGGTTTGGTGACGGGTACTCCTTCGCGTGCGCAGATGCGTGCGGTGCAGACTCCTCAGGGTTTTGAGGTGGCTGCCCTGTTGGCGGCACATGAGCGTAGCCGTTCCCTGCCTGCTGAGGAGGCTGAGCTGTTGACTGATGATGCGATGGCGATGGAGGCGGCGGGTGAGCCGGTGTTGACGGTTGCCGGTGATGCGGATGCGTTTAAGGTGACGACTCCGATGGATTTGCGGGTTGCTCGCGCGCTGTTTGGTGATTCTGCTGCCTAAGCTTGCCGCCTAACGCCTCTTTTGCGGAGGCACTGCTGCTGAGAAGATGTTTGATCGATTGAAGGGTCCTGTGATGACTGTTATTCCTCGTGTTGGTACCGGTGTTGATGTCCACGCTTTTGGCGAAGAGGGCACTCCTCTGTATATTGCTGGTCTGCATTGGCCGGGTGAGCGTGGTTTGAGTGGCCATTCTGATGGTGATGTGGTGGCTCATGCTGCTGCGGACGCTCTTTTTGCCGCCTCCGACACGGGGGATTTGGGCTCTAATTTCGGTGTGGACCGCCCGGATATGAAGGGCGCTTCTGGTGTTCGTATTCTTTCTGAGGCTGCGGCGATTGTGCGTGCTGCTGGTTTTGAGATTGGTAATGTGAGCGTTCAGCTGGTGGGTAACCGCCCGAAGTTCTCTCCGCGCCGTGATGAGGCGAACCGTGTGCTGAGCGAGGCGGCGGGTGCTCCGGTGACGGTGATTGCGACGACTACTGATGGTTTGGGTTTGACGGGCCGCGGCGAGGGTGTGGCTGCTATTGCGACGGCGTTGGTGTACCCGCGTTCGTAGGTGTTTGGCTGCTTCGAGCCATTCTGTAACCTATCGCTGATTTACCGCCCCGGCGTCTGAGCCGACCCCGTAGAATGAGAGTGTGACTATGCGTTTTTATGATTCAGCTTCCGCGACTATTCGTGAGTTTGAGCCCGTCGTGCCCGGTGAGGCGCGTATCTATTATTGTGGTGCTACGGTGCAGGGTGAACCGCATCTGGGCCATATCCGTTCGGCGTTGGTTTTTGACCAGTTGAGCCGTTGGATGCGTTACCGCGGTTTGAAGGTGACGACGGTCCGCAATGTCACTGATATTGACGACAAGATTTTGGCGAAGTCTGCTGATTCTATGGAGCCCGGTTTTGAGGGTGAGTTCCCGAATGAGCAGTGGTGGGCGCTCGCGTACCGTTTTGAGAAGGTTTTTGCTCAGGCGTATGCGGCGCTGGGTATTGATCCGCCGACCTATGAGCCGCGCGCGACCGGTCATATTCCGGAGATGTTTGCCCTGATTCAGCGTCTGATTGATCGTGGCCACGCGTATCCTGCGCTGGATGATTCTGGTGACGTGTATTTTGATGTGCGTTCGTGGGATAAGTATGGTGCGCTGACGAATCAGAGCGTTGAGGATATGCAGGATTCTGCGGATGCTGATCCGCGCGGTAAGCGTGACCCTCGCGATTTTGCCCTGTGGAAGGGCTATAAGGAGGGTGAGCCGCTGACTGCTTCGTGGGAGTCTCCGTGGGGTCGCGGCCGTCCGGGCTGGCACCTGGAGTGCTCGGCGATGGTCGGTAAGTATTTGGGTTCGCGTTTCGATATTCACGGTGGCGGTTTGGATTTGCGTTTCCCGCACCATGAGAATGAGCTGGCGCAGTCGACTGCTGCTGGTGATGATTTCGCGAACTTCTGGATGCATAACGGCATGGTCACCTATGAGGGTGAGAAGATGTCGAAGTCTATCGGTAATACGATTTCGCCGGCGCAGATGCTGCAGATGGCCCGTCCGCTGGTGGTTCGTTATTACCTGGGTAGTGCGCATTACCGTTCGATTCTTGATTACCGTCCGTCGTCTTTGCAGGAGGCAGCAACCGCTATTGAGCGTGTTGAGGCGTTCCTTGCTGCAACTCAGGATGTGCTGAAGCCTGGTCGTGAGGTTCCGGAGGCTTTTGCTGAGGCTATGGATGATGACGTGAATATTCCACGTGCTTTGGCGGTTCTGCATGAGCAGACTCGTGCGGGTAATGCGGCGCTTGCTGCCGGTGAGGATGCTTCGGAAGCGGCGAATGCTGTGATGGCTATGGCTGAGGTTCTGGGCTTGGCGCAGTTGATGAGCTTTAACGCTGAGGGCACTTCGGGTGCTGAGCATGAGGCTCTGGATGCGCTGATTCAGGCTGTATTGGCGGAGCGTGCTGATGCTCGTGCTCAGAAGGATTGGGCGAAGGCTGATGCGATGCGTGATCTGTTGACGTCTGCTGGTGTGCAGGTGAAGGATGGCGCGAATGGTTCGAGCTGGAGCGTTGGCTAGAGGGTGATGTGCCCCGCGTTTGTGCGTAAGGCTTAGGTCGAGCGGGTTTCTCTCGCGTAGACTCGTATTCATTACTTTGACGAAGGAAGAGAAGAATGGCTAAGGCAGGTTCGCGCCCGGGCGCTACCAGCAAGAAGAAGGGTGCTACTAAGGGCACTGGTGGTCACGGTCGTAAGGCGCTTGAGGGTAAGGGCCCTACTCCGAAGGCTGAGGACCGCGTTTATCACAAGGCGTATAAGATGAAGCGCGCGGCGGAGCGTCGTGCTGCTACCGGTACGAACCGTAAGTTCCAGACTCGTCTGGGCGGTAAGCGTGCTAGCGATGAGCTGGTGACTGGTCGTAATGCGGTGCTTGAGGCTCTGCGTACTGAGATTCCCTCGAAGCACTTGTACATTATGAGCCGTGTTGAGGTTGATGACCGCGTTCGCGAGATCATGACTATTGCGAATAAGCGCAATATTCCGATGCTGGAGATTCCGCGTAGCGAGCTGGATCGTTTGACCGATGGTGCGGTGCACCAGGGTGTGGCGATGCAGATTCCTCCGTACAAGTACCCGGATGCTACCGACCTGGTGCTGGATACTATGGAGCGTTGGCACTCGGGTAAGCTGTCGACTCCGCCGCTGTTTGTTGCTTTGGACGGTATTACTGATCCGCGTAACTTGGGTGCGATTATTCGTAGCGTGTCCGCGTTTAGCGGTGATGGCGTGATTATTCCTGAGCGTCGTTCGGCTGCTGTGACTGCTGGTGCGTGGAAGACTAGTGCTGGTGCGGCTGCTCGTATTCCTGTTGCGATGGCGACTAATCTGACTCGCGTGATTCAGCAGGCTAAGGAGCAGGGTATTTTCGTGATTGGTCTGGATGGCGGCGGCGATATTGAGTTGCCGGCTCTGGAGCTTGCGAATGAGCCGCTGTGCGTGGTGGTTGGTTCTGAGGGTAAGGGTCTGTCCCGCCTGGTGACTGAGAACTGCGATCAGATTGTGTCGATTCCGATTGATTCTGCGATGGAGTCTTTGAACGCGGCGATGGCTGTGGGTATTACTCTGTACGATGTTTCTCGTCGTCGCGCTTCCGCGAACTAAAGTTTTGAAGCTAGCGAGCTACAGCCTGTAGCTCTGTAGTTTGAATAAGGAGGGCGCCCCCGTGAGGGGTGCCCTCCTTTTCTGTGCTCTTCTGCGCTCTCCCCCATATGTAGGTGCTCATATATAGGGAGGTGCAGAACGGGGGAGTGCAGCGGTACAGAAATACGGCGGTATGAAATACAGAGATGGGGGAGGGGCGGAGCCCCTCTTCCCATCTTTTCTTCCCGTCTTCTCTTCCTATCTTCTTGATGCTGAGGGGCTCTTCTGCCCTTCTATATGGGCTCTATAGGGAGCTTCTGCAGGTTTTCGAGGTCTTTTGAAGGTTTTTAAACTTTTTTTGAAGAACTTTCGGGAGGCTTATCCTGCGTTGACTAGGGGTTTTGCTGTTCTGTTTAGGTCAGGATGAACCTAAACCCCCGTATTTGTGCTCTACTTCACCCATTTTCGGGTTGCAGGGGCGTTTAGGCATCTGTATAGTTGTATGAGTCGCCGCGGC
>OCLG01000030.1_pt1 | contig 129911 bp, 138 predicted proteins | sample 1548111 | NCBI WGS metagenome assembly OCLG01 (sample SAMN05301508, study PRJEB22388) | human oral metagenome | isolation source: Infant 2 DOL 28 oral | host: Homo sapiens | place: USA: Pittsburgh, Magee-Womens Hospital of UPMC | collected 2013/2014 | reverse complement strand
CTTTTTCATAATAATCTCCCTTAACTCCACCCAATCAGGTGGAGTTTTTTGGCTCTATTTCAGGCTTTTGGGGACTATTCTAAAAATCATTTTTCGATATTTTTCGGTATTTTTCGGATTTTGGTCGGGGAATTGGCGGGGACTTTTTGAGATTTTGGCGGGGATTTTTTAGCGAATATGACTAAGAAATAGGTCTGTTGTCGCTTCAGCAAGTTCGTCCTCTACTTGATTGTAACGATCCGTCATATAAACCTTTGTATGCCCCAGCGCCTGGCTTAATTGTTCAAGCGGAACCCCTGCAATAATGCTTTGAGTCGTGAAGAAGTGTCGCATCATGTGAGGTGTTACATGCAATCCTGTTGCTTCATTCACTAGATTGAAGTTTCTATTTAGCTGGTTTGGATTGATGAGACCACCTTTCTCGTTGATAGTTATATAATCCTTGTGCTGTTCCTTGATAATCCCTAACTTTCGCTTAATCTTAGAAGCTTCAGCTATCAGATAATAGATAAGGTCCGTTCCGATATCATCAAGGCAGACATATCGCTCTGAATCCTTCGTTTTAAGCCCTCCTTTCCCTTTTAAGGTCTGGTTGCTCCGACTGTCTCTAAGATGCAGTATAGCCCGTCCGCTGTCGTTCTGAGTGATGTCCATTGGACGCAATCCAAAGACTTCTCCTCTTCTCAATCCAAAAATTGTCAGATAGGTCAGAGCGTAGAATTGTTTTGGCATAATCTCTTCTGCCTTCGCTATCCAAGTCTTGAACTCTTTGAGAGTCACTTTCTTGTTAGCTGCAGGAATATCACTCCGACCTATGAAAACACCTTTCAAGCGATTTGAGAGCAGATTTCCATTTTTCACGGCATCATTCAGCAATGCCATGAAGCTGGAATTGAGGGTTTGAACAGTGTATCTAGTATGGTTCTGCAACTTTTCAGCGATAAAGAGTTCATACTCATTTCTATCCAGGTTTTTAAGCAGGACAGAACCAAACTTTGATTTGATATGGTTCTTATAGAGGTTATCATTGAGGTAGTAGGAAGTGTCATTCCAGCGCCCTGTAGATAATCTCTTTTCAGAATAAATATCCCAATACTGATCAAGAGTTAGATTCGTATTGATACCTAATTCTTGGTCTTGGATTTGTTGCTCAATCTCTGCCAAGGCTGCACGAGCTTGAGGGAGAGTTGTGAAACCACTTTTACTTTTTTCTCTTTTTTTACCTCGGAAGAAAAAAGAACGTCTAACATAGTAACGCTTGCCTTTAGCAGTCTCATAGTAATAGATATTTGGGTATTTTGTTTTATGATATTTCATTGTATTCTCCTTGTTTATCGGCTTCTGGACAAGGTCTAAACATTGAGAATATTGACATCACCCCTTTCATGGTGTAAAATAGGGTATAGAAAAGAGGCCTTTTTAATGGCTGATTTTTTATAAGGGTGAGCTTCACAATCAAACTTTGGCGAGGGCGATTGTGGGGCTTTTTTTTGTTATTTTTTAAATTCTTTCAATAAAGAGATGATTTCTTCATTCTGTTTAATAATAATTTGGTTTTGTTGTATTTGAACCTTTTCAAATGCTCCAGGACCATTTGCGTTTGCTAAAGCTATAGCTTTACTATTTAACACATTTCCAATATAAGCAGCTTGCTCAGGATATTTTTCATAAATATGAACCATATCATTTTCTTCAAAATATGGGAGAGCATCTTCATAATATTTTTGCTTTTGAGAGTCTTTTTTTGAAATTTTATCTTTTCCACCAAACAATGCCATAAGTAGTTCCTTTCTTTTTCTGCTTCAGCAGTTTATAAACATATTTAACCAATTAAAGTCTGATATTCCTCTTTTACCATGATTTCATTTGTTACGGTTTTTAGATTGTAGTAGGACATGAATTTGAGGTAATCAAACTCTGTGGGGTCTTCTAAGCTTTCTAGTGCATCTTTTACGAGATGATGGATCATATTCCTATCAGCTTCGTTTTCACAGCGTAGGCGAGCGTTCTGGTACTCTGAGCGTGTGTGGTCTTTGTGTCCGAGTTCATGCAGTAGTACCTTAACTCTCTCTTGTTTGCTGAGTTTACTCGACAAGAAAGCTGTGTTGGTTTCTTTTTCGTAAAATCCAAGTTCATCAGGTATTAGTTCACCGTCAAAATCGACAATGCGAACCTGAAAATGACTTATAATTTCTTTTTCGGTCACTAAGCAGTACCTCTAATCACCAGCTTCTTTGAGATAACCTTCAATGATAGACTGGATGATTTTCTTCTTTTCATCTGTTAATTCTCGGCCACCAAACATCATGACATTAGATGCCATTTCTTCAACATTTAGGGTCTTTCCTTGCCAAGTATACTCTTTTGAATCACCAGCGATAGCAGGATTATCAGTACGACCAAGCAAATAGTCAGTGGACACGTTGAAGTAGTTGGCTATTTGTTGCAGCCGTTCAGCAGACGGTTGATTTCTTTTCAACCCATACAAAGAATTCTTTCCTAGCTTTAGCTTATCTTCTAAAGTATTTAGCGAAATCCCTTGTTTTTCACATAAATCTTTTACGATTTCAAAAGTAGAAAACATTGATTTATCAGCCTTTCTAAGACATGACAAAAAATATTTTACAAAATACGCAAAAATTAGTTGACATTATTTTGCGTTTACGCTAAAATAGTTTTTGTAAGTTAATGAGTTAGTAAAAAACGAAGTTAAAACTTATCTAAAAATAAATAGCTTTGGCGAGCAAAATGAGTTGATAGATATAATGTTTTATCAAGGTTTTTAATTATGCTTTCATTTTAGCAGATACGCTAAAAACTGTCAAGCATTTTATAAAATAATTTACTAACTCTTTAATTTAACTAATTAAAAAGGAGGAGGTCACATGAGCCAACAACATCGTAAGTGGAACGAGCTCGTAAAGGAGCGAATTGAAAAACGTGGGTGGTCGCAGACGGATTTGGCTATTGTTGTAGGTGTTAGTCCATCAGCTATCACACAGCTTTTTAAAGATGGTAAAGGAAGTGATGATTTGAAGCTTCGTATCAACAAAAAATTGCGAATCAACGAATCATGGGAGAAATTTGAGGAGTAGGAGGGGAAAATGAACGAACTAGTATGGTTTTACTTTGCTATCATAATCAATCTTATCATTGGCTTTGCTACATACTACGCTAGCAAAATAGATAGAAAAAAGCGCATCAACGAGTATAAAAAAATACAAGATGATGAGCTCAAAAGAATTAGAAATAAATTTAATTTATGATTTTTTAGAAGTCTTCTGAATAAATCTTTTCTTTAAGTTTTGTTTGTTATTGCTTGCTTTATTAGCTATTTTTAAAGCTCTGTCGAAATCAACCTCGCCTGTAAAAACTTTGTAGGTAAGGTCATTCACCTTCATAGACTTATCAGTTTCAGTATCAAGCTGAGATACCTTCTCAAGTTCTTGCAACCGTAATTCATGAGCTTGTTTGACTTTTTCAAGGTCAAAGGCATGTTGCTGTTTTAGAGTATCTATCTGATGTTGAAATTCTCTTTCGAGTTTTTCAACAATATGCGAATGTTCTTTAGCTTGTTTTTCAATCTCAGCTTTATTGTTAGCTTTTGATGCGACATATGACCATAACCCTGAGATTATTGCAAGAATGATACTAATTACAGGTTGAATAAGAGCTTGATATTCCATAAGATTTCTCCAATCGTTTTTATTTCATTATACCAAATTTAGAAAGGAACTTTATGAACGAAATTTTTAATTTTCACGGGCAGGAAGTCCGTACTTTGACAATTGATGACGAGCCTTGGTTCGTCGGGAAAGATGTTGCAGATATTCTGGGGTACCAAAACGGTAGTCGAGATATTAACCGTCATGTAGATGATGAAGATCGTCAAAACTACCAAAACGGTACTTTTGGAAATAGAGGTGTTACCGTTATTAACGAATCTGGTCTCTACTCCCTCATCTTATCCAGCAAGTTGCCTCAAGCTAAGGAGTTCAAGCGCTGGGTAACATCAGAGGTCTTGCCAGCTATTCGCAAGCAGGGCGGATTTATCCGTGAGGATTTGGACGAGGATGCCTTTATCGCTCTGTTTACTGGACAGAAGAAGTTGCGTGAGCAACAAGCGACCATGCTGGAAGATATTGACTACCTCAAGAGTGAGCAACCGATTCATCCGAGCTATGCTCAATCGCTCCTGAAGAAGCGCAAGGCTCGTGTCGTGGCTTGCCTTGGCGGTATTGATAGTCCAGCTTATGCTGATAAAATCTTCGCTCAGTCGGTATTTAGACAAGCTGAGATTGATTTCAAGGATCATTTTAATATTAGTCGCTATGACTTGCTACCGAAAAAATTCGCAGATGCAGCCCTGGCCTATTGGATGACTTGGGAGCCAAGCACCAATACAAAGATGAAAATCATGAAATTGAACTCATTTGACGAAGGGTAGGAGGGGAAGAAGATGGACAATGTTCTACTTTCACTATCTGAATGGATTAAGTCCATTATCAAGGACACAATCACAAGGCTAGTCGAAATAGAAAAAGATAGTGATCACTATCCAGAGTTGATGGATGTGAACACTACCTGTGATTTTCTAGGAATTAAGTATGCCACATTTTCAGATAATTATCGTTACTTAAAGGGATTTCCAAAGGAATTACCTGGTAAGAAATGGTCAAAAAGAGCCATCAAAGAATGGCTCTCTAATCAAATATAATAACTTTACTAAAAGGCTTCTGGACAAGGTCTTAGCAAAATTATTTGACTATATTATAGCACAAAAAGAGGATAAAAAACATGAACAATTTACAAATTATCGCAGTAGGCACATTAGTATCAGTAGTCTTGATTGAATCGCTGATGATGAATATCAAACTTAAAATGGCCATGAGAGCAAAAAAGAAGATTCAATTTCAAACGCCTCAAGTTGAAAAAGGGTTTATTGACTTTAAAACAGGTCGACGTGTGGACATTGATCCCGTGACACGAAAAGAAACATTTGTGGATTAAAACGGAGGGTATCAATGGTAGTTAAAAACAAGCGATACTACTGGATTCAACTAGCTCAGGATTTTTTCAAGTCTAAAGAAATGAAATTGCTTCGTAAGATTGCAGGCGGTGACACGCATACCATCATCTATCTCAAAATGATGTTGATTAGTTTAGAGGATGGCGGGCACATCTACTATGATGGACTTGCTGATAATCTAGCTGAAGAAATCGCTCTGGTAATTGATGAGAATGTCGAAGATATTAAAATTACTTTGATTTTCTTGGAAAGTAAAGGGTTATTGACTAGAAACTCTGACCGCGATTATTTTTTAGAGCAAGTTCCTGAGATGGTAGGTAGTGAAACCGCAAGCGCCAGAAGGGTTCGCAAGTTTCGAGAGAATCAATTAGCGTTACAATGTAACGACGATGTAACAAAGCGTAACGGAGATATAGATATAGAGAAAGATATAGATACAGAGATAGAGAAAGAAAATAATAAGACGATAGTTAGTTCCAGCTTATCTGAAAATTTGAAACATAGCGGTATTCGGATAAACAATAAACAACATCAACAGTTGCTTGAATATGTAGGACTTGATGGAATGAGTTTTGATATGTTAAACCGTGCAATTGAGATAACTTCGGAGGTTTATCAACCTAGTTTCAAGTATCTGAGAGGGATTCTTGAAAATTGGAAAAAGAAAGGTTTTACAACTATTGAACAGGTAGATGATAATGACCAAAAATATAAAGATAACAAGAACTCCCATCTTCAAGGAAGACAACAAAATGAAAAAAAATCAGAACAGGGGGCTAAGGACGAATGGGGATTTTAGAACTTATTGAGCAATTTGAAGATGACTTTTATCCGATCAGCGACGAAAAGAAATCTTTGCTTATAAAACAACCTCTTTCTACCGTTACTGCTTGCTTGTCAGATATGGCTAGCTGGCATGAATGCGGAGGTCGTCTGTCATGGTAGACAATGTGTTTGAGGAAATTGCCTTATCTTATCACAGGAATACAGAACAACAGAAAGAGCTTTGCGAAAAGCACAAAATTCCTTTGATAAAGATATTGCGGACTGATAGTGTTGTATGTCGCATGTGTGAATCTGAGCGGATCCATGAAGAAAATCAGGAAAGAGTGAATGAACTGGCTAACGCTGAGAATGAGCGAGAAAGGAAGTACTATCTAGAAAAGTTCTCTCTTTATGATGAGGTTTTAAAAAATGCGACTTTGGACAATTTTGAGACACCAACCGAAAAAGAAGCTGAAAAGCTAGCTTTTGCAAAGCGGATTTGTCGTGAGTGGTCTGAGGGTGCTAGGAACAATATTGTACTTCAGGGAGAAGCTGGGACGGGCAAGAGTCACTTGGCTTTTGCTATGGTAAAAGCTTTATCTGAGTACACGAAAGAGATTGCTATCTTCATCAACGTGACGGACTTGCTGATGAAGATTAAAGCTGATTTTAGTCAGGAAGAGTTTCTGGTCAATAAAATTGCGAGTGCTAAGTTCTTGGTTTTGGATGATTTGGGCATGGAAAAGGATAGCGAATGGTCGTTTACTATTCTCTACAATATCCTGAATAAGCGTTCAAATACAATCATTACCACGAATTTGATTTCTGCTGATATTCAGAAAAGATATGGCAGACCCTTTATGTCCAGACTGATGAAGGGTGTGGATAAAGACCATTTGATGGTTTTCAACGACTTGACAAACAAGCGGAAGCAATATTTTTAGAACGGAGGTGGCTGATGTTTATTTTAAGACATGGGACAAGAGAGGATAATCCGTTTCTGAAATCCGTGGTTATCGGAGTGACTGGCTTGGACATTTCATGTTCTGAGGAGAAGAAAGCCATGCGGTTCGTTTCTCGGGCGGCAGCCTTACAGGTTGGAAAGGCATTGAGGGGTTCCTTTGGGAATTTCTATCCAGTGGAGGTGGAGTGATGATTGGGGGTATCGATCATTAAAAAAATGACAGTTTGGGCGCTTTTTGATAGTGGGAATGGTTCTTACTTCAAGGGTGCTAACTCTCTGAATAGTTCGGGGGGGACGAATATTGAAATCTATTCAATCGGAATGGATATAGAAAACAAGAACAATCATTTCATAAATTTGGACCTTGCTGACTTTGGGCGCCTTTTTGGAGACAACACACTTTTTGATGTGTTAGACAAATTACCAAAACCTGACCTTATAATAGCTAGTCCACCATGTGAATCATGGTCAAATGCTTCTGCGATGGAAAACGGAAATGCGTGTTGGAAACGCAATGATGTTTCTGACAACCTGTTTGCTCCCCAAGTAAGACCTTCACCATTCACAATCCGTTCAAAACAGGATTACGAATCAGCCTATATAAATTATCAGTATGACAGACAATTTCTAAAAAGGGTCAATGGTGAGCTAACAGCTTTCAACACAATAGAAATCATAAAAAGATATAGACCACAATTTTGGGTTATTGAGAATCCAGCGGCTGACAGACTGTGGCCTTACATTGAGGATATTATTGGATTCAGAATTCCATACAAAAATCTAGCTAGATACAATAATTATGATTATCCTTTACAAAAACGGACGATTTTTGGAAGCAATATTGAACTTAATCTTAAAAATAAAATTATCAAGCAGGACATCGAGTGGAAAAACTTCTCAAAATCATATAATGAGAGATCTAATATACCTGAAAAATTGGTGTCAGAAATATTCAAAAAAATTTACAAGGAGTTTAGTAAAGATGATTGAACTCTATTTCATTTACAACGGTCACCGCAAGATACTCATTGGGAATTTCGGCCACATACATAGCGCAATCAATGAACTAAAGAAACATCAGGCTAGTTACTCAGCAATCAGTCATCCACGCTTTCAGAAAAGCATGAGTGGAGAAAACATTAGGATTGATTATGGAGCAGTTGATTGCTACTACTTGATTACTAGGAAAACGGAGGAAAAATAAGATGAATACAAAAATGAATTTAGAAGAAAAGGTTCAACAGTGGTTTGTTGACAGAAATCTACATGAAGCAAATCCTGTCAAACAGTTCTTGAAGTTGATGGAAGAGTCAGGAGAATTATTTGAAGGTATCGCAAAGGATAAACCTGAACTGATTTACGATGCGCTTGGAGACATTCAGGTAGTCTTGATTGGATTTGAACAGCAGATTAAGAACGGCGCTCAGATTCAAGCAAATCAACAAGAACTTGAATTGTTGCTGATGGTTTCTAGTTTAGGGAATATCGCTCAAAAACTATACGCTCATATCTGCCACAATGAGACACAAATTCCGTTAATCAAAGCAGACCTGATGTTTCTTGATAGCGTGGTTAGTACGGTTTCATTTTGCAACGGTACTACAGCTGAAAATTGCTTAGAAGAAGCTTATGAGGTCATCAAGGACCGCAAAGGTAAGATGATTGACGGGGTGTTTGTCAAAGAGGAGGATTTAGCATGATACCGAAATATAGAGCGTGGGATAGTTGGCGAAAGAGAATGTCGGTGGTTGATAGGATTTATATAGATACTGAAGGGGTTCGCTTATATGATGACTTTGGAGAGTATTGGAGAAATTTTAGAGATATCAAACTCATGCAATCAACAGGAGTAAATGACCGAAACAGTGTAGAGATATTTGAGGGGGATATCCTTGAAATCCAAGGGATTAGAATGGTTGTAAAATTTGGAAGCTATGAATACATTGAGTCATCGAAGAGTAATGGGCATACATTAGGTGTAGTGTACGACGGCCTAGGATTTTATGCGGAATGCATTAACGTCGCTGATCCAGACAATATTAGTCCTTTTGAGCCAGAAACGTTAAAAAATAGTCAAATTATCGGCAATATCTACGAAAATCCAGAATTTTTGGAGGTCAAGGAGTGAGATATTTTAAAATCCTATGTGTTGTTTTACTCGCATCATTCCTCGTAGCATGTCACCAGATTTCGAGTGGGACAGTAGTAGATAAGTACATTGATGAACCTTACACCACATTCATACCTGTGGTGTCTGGAAAAAGTTCAGTACTTGTGCCAACCAGAACCAAAAGAAAATACATTCTAGTTGTTTCTGGTTATGTAGGTAATAAGCAAGTTGAAGAAACATTTAAAGTGACATCTGAGGAGTACAAATACTATAAAATTGGCAATACTTTTATAAAAGATGCCGTTTTAGAAAACAAGGAAGGGGACAAATAATGAAACCTGAAAAAATTGACAACGTAAACAAACCAAATCACTATATCGGGACTCATGGTCTCGAAGTGAAGGATGTTACCAGAAATTTTATCAAAGGAAAGGTAGAGATGGAAGCACACCTCTGGTGTAGTGCTGTCGAGTATTTACTTCGCTACAAAGAGAAAAACGGTCTTGAGGACCTGAAAAAGGCTCGCAAGAATTTGGATTGGTTGATTGATGAATTAGAAAAGGAGTTAAACAATGATCAATAATGTTGTTTTGGTAGGTCGATTGACTCGTGACCCTGAGTTGCGATACACACCATCAAATGTTGCAGTTGCGACTTTCAGTTTGGCAGTGAATCGCAATTTTAAGAATCAGGCAGGTGATCGTGAAGCTGATTTTATCAGTTGCATCATGTGGCGCCAACAAGCTGAAAATTTCGCAAACTGGCTTAAAAAGGGTGCTCTTGTAGGAATAACAGGGCGCATCCAGACTCGTAGCTATGAAAATCAACACGGTCAACGTGTCTATGTGACGGAAGTTGTAGCTGAAAGTTTTCAAACGCTTGAAAAGAAGGATAATTCTGCGAATCAGTCAAGCATGGAAAACCAGATGCCACCAAATTTTGGGACAACAAATCCTATGGATATTTCAGATGATGATTTGCCGTTTTAGGGAGGTGTAAAGGATGAACAGACTGAAACAATTGAGAAAAGAAAAGGGGTTGACTCAGCAAAAAATAGCTGATGAAATAGGTGTTACAAAAAGGACATACATTTATTGGGAAAATGAGGAAAGTCAAATCAAAACTAATAAAGCAAGTCAGTTAGCAGATTATTTTGGAGTAAGCGTAGGATACTTGCTTGGTTATGAACCTGAAAGTGAGCAAGTTAGCAATTATCAAAAAATAAAAATTTGCTTCTCTGATGGTGAAGAACTTAGTTTTCTAGTAAGAAATTTTACAGAAAAAGAACTTACGAAGATTACTAGTCAGTTCAACAATGGAAATTTGATGAGAATTAGAAATTTGTCTGTCAACCCTAAGAATGTCAATTATTTTTATATTGACGATTTTAAAGAAAGCGAGGAGTTAGAAGATGATGGAAGATTTAAAGAAAAAAGTTAATGGAGTATACGGCTGGTCGGTAGAAGATGGAAAACCTAAACCTCCCAAGCAAGATTTACCACAAGCGGTGAAAGAACGTGCGGACTATTTCTGGGAAATGACAGAAGATGGCATGACGTTTATGGGAGCGATGGAATGTATCTTTGCTGATGAAAAACCTAAAGACTATGATTTAGGAGCCACTAAGGATTGGTTGCCAAAATCTAAGGAGTTTGATGATTGGATTGGCTATTCACCAGGCATGTCTCAGTTAGTTATTGCAGTTTATTTGATTTATGGGGGAAGGGAAGATGAATAAGCAGGAAGCATTAAAACAAATTGAAGAGCAAAGAGACATGATTTTGGAACTACATGGTTGGGGTGTATTTGGTTATATCAAAGGAATTATTAATCAACTTGATGAACCGCAAAAAATTGAACTTCCGAAAGTTGATTTTAAAAAATTCCAAAAAGTCAAAGTTCCGCAGTTTGTGGCGGATTGGATAACGCATTCAAAAAATATAGGGCGTTCTTTATTTGGAGCAATGAGTATCTTTGAAGAAAATTTCGAGATTAAAAAGTGGATGCAATGGGCAGAAAACCAAGAAACATTCGCTCGTGCATGGCTTGACGGCTACGAGGTCGAGAAAGAAAAAAGGTATACAGTTAGAATTAAAGGAGTTGTAGAAGATAGTGCATACTTGAAACACCAGTTACAAAATAATCATTGGTACTATGGGAGCTTAACAGAATGTAGTTTATTTAGTCCATATCACACAAAGAAAGAACTAGAAGAAGCTGGCTTCGGCTGGGTATTCGATTGCCCAGGGATTGAGATTGAGGAGGTGGAAGGATGATTATCAAGAATTACAAATATGATTATTCAAGTGGCAGAATCTGCTACACAATTGATGTAGACGGCTATGAAGTAGCCATGGAACACACAAAGACAGAGTACGGAAGTGTACAAAGAAATGATATTGATGATTTCTTGGTTTCAGTAGAGAATTACGACTTTCAAGAAGCTGAAATGGTCGAAGAATTTGTTGATTTTCAAAGTCATCTGCTTATGTATGGAATTGATTTTGAATTGAGAAATGAGGTGGAGTGATGTCCTTCTACGGTGGAACATTCGTTGATTATTGCAAATATTGCGATGACAAATACAGTGGATTTTTCAAATTAAAAAAACATGAAGATGCTATTAAAGGATTCCATAGATGGTTGAAAGAACGCGGAAGAGAGGTCATAGATTGAAACGATTTATAGCTATCTGGATTTTGCTATCTGCTGGACTAAACATCTGGCAGAGTATCCAAATTGAGAAATTAGAAGAAAAGCGTCCGATGGTTATCTATAAGGCTGATAACGCAGGCGCTGAGATTTTTGGTAAGGTCGTCGAGAAAAGCAGACATGGCAAGCTATACACAATCACAATTCGTGATTACGGTGTGTTCGTAGTTACGAAGGAAGTGTATGATACAGTGAAAGTTGGGGATGAGGTAAAATTATGAACTACAAAATTATAATCAAAGGAAAAGAAATCGAATACGGTGCATTAGTCGAAAAATCACATTTCTCAGACGAAGAATGGTCTGACATCTATGCAGAAATTGTAATACAAAATTACCCAGAAATCTTTGAAAGAAGAAAATCAGATACTGCATTTATTGATACGCTTGGTGCTTTGACTTCACTAGAAGAACGATACGAAGCATTACTAGAGCTATTGCCACAAGATCAATTTTCTCGAGCTGGTACACATCCAAAATGGGTGGCAGATGCAGTAGCAGAAAACACTTTGAACAAAGTGGATACACAATACGATGTATCTGATTTGATTGGACGAAGCAACACTCTCGAAGAATTGAAGAATGAGCTGACAGAGTATTTTGATTTGGAAGAATTGTAGGAGAAAGTTGGAGATGAGGTAAGATTGTAATGACAAAGTACAAGAAACCAACTTACATCATCATTCAGGAAGCAATGGCAGAGCGCATTAGATTTCTGGAAGATGAACTGTATGAAAGGGCCTATAAGGATATTGAGAAGCTAGAAGCTCAAAATGATTTCTTGAAAGGTCTTTGTAACAATCAACTTGAAATTATCATGGATTATGAATGGAAGCAGATGCAAGAGCAGGCTACATTCTTAAAAGCTAATACTAGAAAGTGGAGAGCGAGATGCAACTAAGATTGAAAGAACTTAGAGAGGATCTATGTCTATCTGTAGGACAGATGGCGAAAGAGACAGGTGTTTCACAAAATACAATCCATTTGTATGAGCGAGGCGGATATCCGTCCATTAAGCAAATTGAAATGATTGCTAAAACATATGACGTGAATCCTGCTTGGTTAGTTGGATGGATAGATGATGAAATGATGCCTGGAGTCCAGGTCGTTGAAAAAGTGGTCTATAAAGAAAGTCCTACAGCAAGATTGCCAGATTATTTTAATAATAATAACGATGGTAAGATTATCAAATGGAAACAAACACGAAGATTTCGAGGAGGTAGGATTTGAAGAAATTGAGCGACGAAGACCTCAAAACATTAGACAGAGAACTTTTCAAATTTCAAAACGTTCAACGTACAATAGATTTGAGAAGGCTAGAACTAGAAACTCGAAATCCAGATGCTCAAAGTGGGCCTAGCGTAGGAATAAGCAAACCTACCGAAACTATCGCAATCAGAATCGCAGATGATCCAACCTTAAAATTTCTCGAAGGGTTCAAAGCTATTATTAACAAACTCCTGATCAATCTAGTCGATGAAGATAAGGAAATCTTCAATCTGCGCTGGAGATATCCTCAATTGAGATGGGAAGAAATAGCAGAACAGAAATTCATGAGCAAAGCTACAATCTATCGACGTAGAAGGATTATCCTAGAACAGTACGCTATTTTGAAAGGTGAGCTATAAATAAACATGAGACAAAAGGCATCTTGAAGTCTCACAAAAAAAGGGTTATTATGATAGCATGAACTTCTGAAACAAAAACACACATCACACTTTAGGAGTCATCCTTAATTCTAGTCAAAAAAGTTGTCCAACAGAAGTATCGTCAAGAGTCAGCAAATGCTGGCTTTTTGTTTTGGGAAAGGAGGTAGAATATGGAATTTGTATCACCGATAAAGGATAATGACGACATTCAGGCAATGAAAGATTATCTCAGAGAGTGGAATGAGATGTATTATATGCTATTCATCACAGGTCTGAATACTGGTTTGCGAGTCGGAGATATACTTACCTTGAAAGTTAAAGATGTCCAGGGATGGCACATCAAACTGAGAGAACGGAAGACTGGCAAGCAGATAACGAGACGGATGACAAAAGAACTCAAGAAAGAAATGAGGAGATATGTTGAAGGGAAACCATTTCATCATTTCTTATTCAAAAGTAGGCAAGGTCAGAATAAAGCGATAACTCGTGAGCGAGCCTATCAAATCATACATGAAGCAGCTGAAGAACTTGGCATTGATAATGTCGGCACTCACACAATGCGAAAAACATTTGGCTATAAATATTACAACAAGACAAAGGACGTAGGAACATTACAAAAAATGTTCAATCACTCATCACCTGCAATTACCCTGAGATACATAGGAATAGAACAAGCAGAGCTTGATGATGCACTACGGAACTTTGTCATTTAATTTTTTTAGATATTACTTTCACATAATGAGTTAAGCATAAAGTGAAAAAATGAAACTCTTTAAAACCTATGATTAGTAAGGGTTTGAGATTTAGAGTGAGTTTAACAAAATATAAGATATGTGAAAGTGAGGGATAAAATTGGTATAGTTGAAGGAGAGATATATGTTACTCATAGGATATTTAGTTTGTTATTTTATCGCATTGATGTTTTTGAAAATTGTTTTCGATTGGACAAAAGAAGACATAGGAAAAATATTTAAATATGGATTGATTTTTCTATTTCTGCCATTAGTATTTATTGGAGCTCTCGTATATGATTTTGTAAATAAAAGATGAGACAAAAGACATCTTGAAGTCTCACAAAAAAAGGTTTATTATGGTAACATAGATTTCTTGTATGAGATGGGATAGGTCAAGAGCCTGTCCTTTTGTTTTGCAAAGGGAGTGTATATCATGTACAACAAACCAGTCAGACAGAGCTTGAAGACAAGGAAGTGGAACAAGTTCCGTGACAAGGTCATGAGACAACACGATTACCTTTGTCAAGAAAGTCTAAGATATGGGCAGTCAGTTCCAGCTGAAATGGTTCATCATATTTACCCAGTATCTGAGTATCCAGAACTTGAGTATGTATCTTGGAATTGTTTGCCGCTGACCAACCGCAAACATAATACGTTCCACGACCGCAACAACGATAAGATAATTGGAAATGGAATTTATTGGCAGAAGAAAAGAAAAAAAGAATTTTTAAATTTTTTCAAAAACAAAAATGAAAAATGAAAAAAATTTTTCTATCCCCCCACTTCAAAAAAATTTTTTCGAAGCCTCTGGGAACCGGTGAAGGGAACTTTTTCCAAGTCGGGGGCCTTCAAACAAAAAGGGGATAAAAACTAAGCATTTTTGACGAGAGGAGGTAGTTTTTGGCTAAACCAATTACAGCGAAGTCGATTAAGTCGAAAGTGGTCAAGCAGATGAAAGATTTGGGCACTTATCGGAAAGAGTTCGAGATGATCATTGATATTTTCGCAGGCATGCTCTATCAGTATCAGAAACTTGCTCAAGATTATGCTGATATGGGTTATCCAGTGACAGATACCTACGTCAACAAAGCTGGTGCTGAGAATGAGCGCAAAGTTCCAATATTGACAGCAATGGAAATACTCCGAAAAGACATTCTGAGTTATTCTAATCAACTGATGATGAATCCGAAATCTCTCGGTGAGGTGGTTGAACAAGAAGGTGAGTCAGTTCTTACTGAGGTCCTGAAGTTTAAGAACGAACTGAAAAAGAAGCGAGTGAAAGATGGATAAAGACTTTGAAAAACGTTTTGCCGATTTTCGCCACGCTACAACCAATCTTGGAAAAGCTAAAGCTTATGTTGATTATGTCCTGAACTATCAAGAGGAACATAACGAAGAACGGATTTTGGCTGCTGAACGATTTTTGAGGGATTTAGAAAATCCAGCATATGAGCTTGATGAGGATATAGTGGATTTCGCTGTTCACTTCATTGAGAATTCAATTGTTCATCAGCAAGGAGATGACATGTTTGCCATGTCTATCCGTAACAAGCCTTTAATTTTGCAACCGTGGCAACATTTCACGGTTGTCAATCTCTTTGGGTTCTATCACGCTGGTACGAACGAGCGTAGGTTCAAAGAAGCCTTGATAATGCTGGCACGGAAAAACGGCAAGACCAGTTTTACTGCTGCTATTGCTTTGCTTTATCAGATTTTGGATGCCGATAGTGGTTCAAAATGCTATATCGTGGCCAACTCTGTCAAGCAAGCGCTGGAAGCCTTTAATTTCATCAAGTTCAACGTGGAACGATGGAATGAGAAATCTATCCGTATCAAGGACAATAACCAAGAACACTCTATCACAGCTAATTTTGGAGATGATGGGTCATTCTATATTCAGGCCTTGGCCAACGATGAGAGCCGTTTGGACTCTCTCAATGGCAATGTCACGGTCATCGATGAAGCTCACACGATGAGAAATAGTAAGAAGTATGGTCTTATGAAGAAAACAATGTCAGCATACCGAAACAGTATGCTTTTTGTTATCTCTACGGCTGGTGATATTCCTACTGGATTTCTTGCTAACCGCTTGAAATACTGTCAGAAAGTGCTCAAGCAGTTGGTACAGGATGAGGCTTTATTTATCTTTATTTGTAAAGCCAATCAGACAACGGATGGCGATGTTGGTGACTATCTTGATGATAATGTTTTGAAGATGGCAAATCCGTCTTGGGGTGTCACGGTGTCCATGCCTGCTTTGAGAGCTGAAGCTGAGCAGGCTATGAACGATCCACAGACCAGAAATGAGTTTTTCAATAAAACTTTGAATGTCTTCACTAACTCAATGAACGCTTATTTCAATCCTGATGAGTTCATTGCTTCAGACAGTCGCTATGATTGGACCTTAGAGGAACTGGCACGCTTGCCGATTCGCTGGTATGGTGGTGCGGACTTATCAAGATTACATGACTTAACAGCAGCTGCTCTTTACGGTGTCTATAATGATGGTGATAAAGACGTTGATATCTGTATCACACATGCTTTCTTTCCTCGGATTAATGCTCAGAAGAAGGCTAACGATGATGGGATTCCACTTTTTGGTTGGCAGTCTGATGGCTGGCTGACGATGAGTAATACTCCTACCGTTCTCTATGATGATATCGTCAAATGGTTCATCAGTATGCGTGAGCGTGGATTTAAAATCCAAGCTGTGGGAATGGATAGGAAGTTTGGTCGTGAGTTTTTGGCCAAGATGAAAAAGGCTAAGTTCAAGATGATTGACCAGCCTCAGTTATTCTATCTGAAATCTGAGGGGTTCAGACGGATTGAGTTCAAAGTCAAGAACAAGGAATTTTATTATCTTCATTCTGACGCTTATGAATACTGTGTGAGCAATGTTAGAGCGATTGAAAAGGTGGATGACGCTGTGCAATATGAAAAATTAGACGGAGACGGTGGTACTGCAAGGATTGACTTGTTTGATGCCAGCGTCTTTGCTTGTATACAGGCTCTTGCTAATCTTGGCAAGGGTGGCGATGTGATGAGATTCTTTGATTAGAGAGAAAGGAGGTGAGGAAACATGGGTATTTTTGAAAAGATTTGGAAACGAAACAAACCAAGTAAACCAATCAACATGCTGAGTCATTCAGATTTAGGGTTGTCAAACCTGATGGATTCGTATGTACCTTTGGCCAGAAATCCAGATGTGGTGACAGCGGTTAATAAGATTGCTGATTTGGTCTCTAATATGACCATCCACCTGATGGAGAATACAGATAAAGGTGATATCAGAATCCGTGATGGGCTTGCTAGAAAGATTGACATCAATCCGTGTGAACACATGACAAGGAAGTCATGGATTTTCAAGATTGTGCGCGATTTGCTTCTGTATGGCGATGGGAACTCTGTCCTACATGTTGAATATGAACCTGTTACGGATTATATTTCTAATCTAAGACCATTTCCGATGAGAGAAGTTTCGTTCCAAACAGATAAGGATTCCTATGTGATCTCATTTAGGGGTGAAGTGTATTCCCCTGATGAAGTAGTCCACTTTGTCATCAATCCAGATCCAGATATTCCATATATTGGCACTGGTTTTAGGGTGACGTTGACAGATGTGGTTCAAAGTTTGAACATGGCTACTAAGACTAAAAAAAGCTTCATGAACGGTAAGAACATTCCTAGTCTTATCGTTAAGGTTGACTCGTCTAGTGCTGAACTAGACTCGGAGCAAGGGCGTGAGCGTATCGCTGAGAAGTATTTAAGTACTAGCAGGGTTGGCGCTCCATGGATTGTTCCAGAGGCATTGCTGGACATTCAACAGGTAAAGCCGCTTAGTCTAACGGACATCGCTCTAAATGAGTCTGTCGAATTAGATAAAAGAACAGTTGCAGGTCTATTAGGAGTACCTGCTTTTATTTTGGGCGTAGGAGAGTTCAACAAGACAGAGTATAACAACTTTGTAAATACGACTGTCATGAGTATCGCTACCACTATTACTCAAACACTAACCAGAGACTTACTTTTGTCTAGTAATCGTTACTTCAAGCTAAATCCTCGTTCACTCTTCTCTTACAACATTACAGAGTTGTCTGAGGTTGCACGTCAAATGACAAACAGTACTGCAATGCGTCGTAATGAGTGGAGAGATTGGCTTGGTATGGCTCCTGATCCTGAGATGGAAGAGTTGATTGTCCTTGAGAACTTTATCCCTCAAGAGAAGATAGGAGACCAAAATAAATTGAAAGGAGGTGAGGAAGAGAATGCAGAAACGGAATAGTTATCGTGCCACTCAATTTCAAACGAGAGAAGAAGACTCTGGTGATTTGATTTTGAGTGGCTACTTTATCAAGTTTGACGAGGAGACGGAATTGTGGCCAGGCTACTGTGAAGTTATCAAGCGTGTTGGAGTTGAGAAAGCTATCAAAGACGCTGATATCAGAGCTTTATTTAACCACGATGATAGTCTTGTTCTCGGTCGAACAGGTAACGAAACTCTGACACTGGGTGTTGATGATGTTGGTCTTTTTGGAGACATCATTATTAACAAGGATGATCCTCAAGCTGTTGGAGCCTATGCCCGTGTCAAGCGTGGAGATGTTATCGGATGTAGCTTTGGCTTTATCCCGATAAAAATCGAAACAGAGGAACGTGAAGATGGTTCGTATCTGGACACTGTCTTAGAACTAGAAATCTTTGAAGTGAGCCCATGTACTTTCCCAGCCTATCCACAAACGGAAATTGCTGCACGACAAAAAGACTTTGAAAGTCAGAGCCGTGCTAATCGTGAAGCGCTAGACAAGCGCAAGAAAGAAATTAAGGAGAAATTTAAGCTATGAATAAGGCGTTAATCTTTGGTGCTCGTATGCGAGCAAAAGCAACTAAGGTAGTTGAGTTGGAAGAAACTATCGAAGAATTGAACAAACGTTCGGTTGTTGAGTTAGAAAAGTTGGATCGTGCTGAAACTGATGAAGAAGTTTCAGCAGTTGAAAAGACTGTGGATGATCTTCAAAAGGAAATTGAAGAAAAAGAAGCTGAAAAAGCGCAGTTGGAAAAAGAAATCGATGAGTTGGAAAAACAAATCGAGGAGCAAAACCGTAAAGCACCAACTCCAGGTAAAACGGAAAAACGAGGAGGAAAAACATTGGAACAACGTGAAGCATTTAACCATTACCTTCGAACAAAAGAAGTGCGTGCTGATGGTCTCAAATCTGCTGAAGGGGAAGCAATCATTCCTGTTGAATTGATGACGCCTAAGGAAGCGAAACAAGACAAGACAGATTTGACTTCATTGGTCAACATCGTTAATGTCAAGAACGCAAGCGGTAAATGGGCAGTTGTCAAACTGACTGACCAAACAATGAACACAGTTGAAGAGTTGGAAGAAAACCCTGAATTGGCTAAACCAACCTTCACAAAGGTGAACTATGAAATCAAGACACGTCGTGGTCATTTGCCAGTATCTCAAGAATTGATTGATGACGCTGACTACGATGTCATGGGATTGGTTGCTAAACAAGCTAAGAACCAAGAACGTATCACTAAGAATAAAGAAATCGCTAAAGTTCTCAAGACAGCTACAGCTAAAAGCGCAGCTGGTTTGGATGGCTTGAAAGATATTCTCAATGTGGAATTGAAACCGTACTACGATGCAACTATTGTATGTACCCAATCGATGTTCGCTGCTCTTGATAAAATCAAGGACAAGGACGGTCGCTACATGCTTCAAACAGACATCACATCTCCAACTGGCTACAAGTTTGCTGGTCGTGTAATCGATGTTTATCCTGATGACATCATTGGGGATGCCAAAGGTGAAATGAAAGCCTTTATCGGTGACGTTGGAGAGTTTGCAACATTGTTTGACCGTGCGCAGACAACTGTCAAATGGCAAGATGATAAAATCTATGGTCAATACTTAGGAACTGCAAACCGTTTCGATGTTAAGAAAGTGGATGAAGCAGCAGGCTTCTATGTAACTTACACTGACGCTGCAGGGTAAGGAGGTAGCTGATGGCTTATCAAGTAATCCGTCCTTTTAAGGATTTGAGAGACCCTCAACAATATGAATATCAAATCGGGGATATTTATCCCCGAAAAGGATATAGGAGCAATAAGACCTTCATTCAAGAGTTGTTAGATGGGTCAAATAGCGCAGGATCTATTTTCTTGACTAAAATCGATGATGACGATATTTCCGAAGGAGAAGCAGAACCTCAAGAACCCGAAGAGGAAGATGAGGAGTAGTTATGGACAATGCTCAATTACTAGAATTACTAAAACTAAAATTGGGTATAGCAACAAAGCTACGTGATAAGCCTTTGGAGAAAATCATCGAAGCTGTCATAACTGAACTGGAAGATAATTTGGGAGTTTCGCTTGAATCAGAAAATGCTGAACACCAAATGTTTGTAGTTGATTATGCAGCCTTTCGCTATGAGGGTGGGGTGGACATGCCACGCCACCTTTTATGGCGCTTGCATAATTTGAAATTGAGGTAATCAGATGGCATGGAACAATGAGATTACATTGATCTCAAGGGTTAAAACAGGATTAGATAAATTGCACCAGCCTCTATTTGAGGAAAAGCGATTGACTATTTTGTGTCGTAAGCGTTCCATAACTCGTTCTGAATTTTATCAGGCTAGCCAGGTTGGACTTAGACCAAGCCTTATCCTTGACATTCATAGCTTTGAGTATAACAACGAGGAAGAAGCGGAATTTAATGGGAAACGGTATCGTATTCTCAAAACATTTCTGATTGGCTTAGAGATTCTGGAACTGACCTTGATGGAGGAATTGCCATGAGTGTAACAGGTGACCTTTCAGCAGAAATCGCTAAAGCACTGAGTGAGTATTCTAGTGAGTTGGAAGATGAGATTGACGCTATTGCGCAAGAATTAGGTGATGAAGCTGTTGTGACTTTGAAGGTGACAAGTCCAAAGAATAAAGGGAAGTATGCGAGAGGATGGCGCCTCAAGAAAAACGCCAAAGGCTCATACGTAATCCATAATGCTACAAGCTACCAATTGACACACCTGCTTGAAAATGACCATGTCTTAAGAAATGGAGGACGCAGTCGTGCTATCCCTCACATCAAACCTGTAGAAGAAAAGCTAATCAATTCCTTTGAACGGAAAGTAAAGGAGGCTATCCAAAAATGAAATTATCTGACCTTGTCGATATTCTAAGTCAAGCGAATCTACCTATAGCCTATCGTGCGTTTGAAACTGGACACGTTCCTCAAACACCTTACCTTATCTACTTTGAATCACATCCAGATATCAAGAGAGCAGACGACGAACAGAAATACCAGATTAAATCTGTGACTGTAGAGCTTATCTTTGAACGTAAAGACGAAAATTTGGAAGAGACCTTGGAAGAGTTGTTGTCTAAACATCAACTTGTTTTTGAGGTGTCAGAAGAAAGCTATATCCCAACAGAAAGGCTATCTGTCAAGCCTTATACTGTTTATTTGTACTAAAGGAGAAGAAGATGACAAAAACAGAAAATAAAGTAACCTTTGGATTGAAAAACGTGCATATCGCACCAATCGAAACCATTAGTGGGGACACAAATGTCATTAGCTACGGGAAAATTTTCCGTTTCCCTGGAGCTATGAACTTGGAGCTAGAACCAAAAGGAGAATCGAAAGCAATTCCAGCCGACGATGTGGACTACCACTTCATGAACTCAAACGAAGGATATGAAGGGAAATTGAAAGTACCGCATATCACAGAAGAGTTTGCGACAAAAATCCTAGGAGAACTCAAGGATGATCAAACAGGAGTATTAACTGAAAAAGGAGATGCTTCAACTAAACCGTTTGCTATTATGTTTGAATTTTCAGGAGATCAGAACAAGACTCGCTACGTTCTCTACTACTGCTCTGCTAGTCGTCCATCGAACGGCTCTGCTACTAAGAGCGGAACAACTGTCAACGAGCGTGAACTCAGCTTCAAAGCTTCACCACGTCCGCTTGATAGCGTAGTGAAACGTTCGATTACGTCAGCAGACAAGAAAGAAGTGTATGACGCTTGGTTTACTAGCGTTTATGAGCCAACATCTCTAGGGTAAGGAGTAAAGAATGCGTCGAAGTATTAAAATCAGCAATAAGCGCTATGAGCTTGCAACAAATGCCTATACTCCAATCGCTTACAAGAATGAGTTTGGGCAGGATTTTTTCAAGGATCTTTTAGGACTTTTGAAAAATAAGCAATTGGTAGCTCAATTGAACCAATTAGAAAAAGGTAATGATTTGGTAGCGGAAAGCGTCGACCTATCTCTTTTAGAAGATTTTGATATTACCTTTTTCTATCGTCTATTTTGGGTGTTTGCTAAATCTGGCAATCCTAAAATTAAACCGTTTGATGATTTCTTCATGGAGATGGAAGAATTTCCTCTTGACGAAGTTTGTCCGTTAATGATGGAAATGTTGAACACGGTACTGCAGACAAAAAAGAAACAGACACATCAGAAACAGCAAGCGAAGAAGCCTTCACGGTAGAATCCTATCTATCTTGTTGCAAGGAAACTGGCTTATCTATCGATGATCTTAAGCACATTTCTATTGGAATGGCTTTAGATTATCAGACAGATTATGTCAATTTGCGTAGCGAAAATAAAACGGGTAGTCGGAAGGCTACTCAAGCTGATTTTGATGCGTTTTAGAGAAAAAGCGAGTGCTGAGAGAGCGATTGTAAGGACAAGTTCCTTGAGTTGACTAGTATTCTGGTCATAGAAAACCTCTCAGCGCTCCTTATTTTAAAAGAAAGGAGGAAATATGGCAGGAAATATCAAAGGGATAAAAATTGAAATCGACGGCGATACCCAGCCCTTGCAGAAAGCGTTAAAAGGTGTCAATCAAGAGTCTGCTAACGCAACAAAAGAGCTGAAACAAATTGATAATGCTTTAAAGTTTGATACTGGGAATGTTACCTTACTAACCCAAAAGCAAGAAGTCTTACAGAAGCAAGTTGGAACCACTCGGGAAAAACTAGAAACCTTAAGACAAGCTCAATCTCAAGTTGAGGAGCAGTTTAAAAAAGGAGATATTGGCGCAGATCAGTATCGTGCTTTCCAGCGTGAAGTAGAAGTGACTCAAAATGTCCTAAAAGGATACGAGGGAAAACTAGCTAGTGTCAATCAGGCTCTTGAGGGTAATGGGAATGCAACCAAGAACAACCAAACCCAACTGAAAGAATTGCAGAATGAGCAAAAACTACTTGCCAGTGAATCTGAAAAAGTAGTTAGTTCATTTAAACTGCAAGAAAGCCAGATGGGTGCCAACGCTAGTGAAGCTGACAAGTTGGCATTGGCTGAAAAGAAGATTGGTGCACAGTCCGAAATTGTCGCTCGTCAAATTGAAAACCTTGAGAAGCAGTTAGAAATCACTAAAAAAGAATATGGTGAAAACTCAGCCGAAGCTAACAAGATGGAAGCGGAGCTGAATCAAGCTAAGACTGCTTTTAACCATCTTAACGATGAGATGAAGGGGACTAAGTCTGTAGCAGATAGCGCACAAGAAAGCTTGGGTGAGATAGCTAAAGCTGCAAGAGCTGAATTGCTCCAACAGTTTAGTGAGAAATTGGGTGATATTTCAGAAAAACTTGTTGACGTTGGGAAAGAAGCTATTGAAGCCGCTGCTTCAATGCAAGCAAGTAATGCCCAATTTAGTACAGTTTTTGGGGATATGGAAGGTCAAGCTAGAGAGGCTCTTAATAATATTGGGAAAGAAATGTCTATTGTACCAGAACGATTACAAGGAAGTTTCACCCAAATGGCCTCCTTTGCAAAAACATCTGGTCTAGATACAGCTCAAGCCTTAGATTTATCTACTAGGGCAACTAAGGCAGCCGCAGATGGTGCTGCTTTTTACGACAAATCTATTGAAAGTGTTACTGAGAGCCTTCAATCATTTCTTAAAGGAAATTTTGCCAACGATGCGGCTTTGGGGATATCTGCAACAGAAACAACTCGTAATGCGGCAGCAAATAAACTGTACGGCAAGTCATTCAAGGATTTGAGCGAAGCGCAAAAGCAATTAACTTTGCTTCAAATGGTTGAAGACGGGAATGAACTTTCTGGGGCACTTGGTCAAGCTGCAAGAGAATCTGACGGCTTAGAAAACGTCATGGGGAATCTAAAACAATCTGGAACTAATGCCTTGGCTGCATTAGGTCAACCTCTTTTGGAAATGTTGATTCCTGTTTTTCAAGCTTTAGGAAACATCATAAAAGGTGTAGCAGATTGGTTTGGTACTTTGCCTGGCCCGATTAAAGAATTTGTTGTCATTTTAGGGACAGTTGTTACTGCTGTAGGAGTTATAGCACCGATATTCCTAACTTTACAAGCAGCTGCAACAGCTCTTGAACTTTCAATAGGAGGCATGATTGCCGCCGCCTTACCAATCATTGGGACAGCAGCTGCAATAGCGGCCGCAGTGGCAGCAGTCGTTGTCATTTTAAAATACTTATGGGAAACGAATGAAGGATTTCGTAACACCGTCACAGTTGTGTGGGAGGCTATTTCATCTGTCATCAATACTGTTGTAGGTGAAATTTCAAATTTCATCATGAGTATTTTTGGAACGGTTGTAACTTGGTGGACTGAAAACCAAGAACTAATCCGTTCAATTACGGATGCTGTCTGGAATGGCATTTCCGCTATCATTAGCGCTGTTATGACTGTTATAGGTCCTCTTATAGAGGGAGAGTGGAATAATATTCAGATTATCACCTCTACAGTTTGGGAAGTGATTAAAACTGTAGTTGAGACAGCTATTAACGTTGTTTTGGGTATTATCAAGGCAGTGATGCAGATCATTACTGGTGACTGGTCGGGTGCTTGGGAAACCATCAAGAGCGTTGGAGAAACAATCTGGAATGGGATCGCAAGTGTCATTGGGACTATCTTTAATGGCATAGCGCAGCTATTGTCTAACATCTGGAACACCATCTCAACGGTTGCTTCAACTGTTTGGAACGGCATCAAGTCCACTCTTTCAGGAATATTTGATGGTATTTCAAGTTCAGTCTCAAGTGTCTTTAACGGTATAAGAGATACGATTAGCAATATCTGGAATAGTATTCAATCAACTGCAAGTAGTATCTGGAATGGTATTAAAGATACAATCGGCAATGCTATTAACGGGGCTAAGGATTTAGTTGGTAGTGCAATTGAAGCTATTAAGGGATTCTTTAACTTTGAATTTAGATGGCCTCACATCCCTCTACCACACTTTAGTATCACAGGCTCTCTTAATCCAGTTGACTGGTTGAGTAACGGGCTGCCAAGCATTGGCGTAGAGTGGTATGCCAAGGGTGGTATCTTGACCAAGCCGACAGTTTTCGGTTCAAACGGAAATAGCCTTATGGTTGGTGGAGAGGCTGGGAACGAGGCTGTCTTACCACTAAACGAACGCACCTTGGGAGCTATCGGCCGTGGAATAGCCCAAACAATGGGAGGTCTGTCTCCTGTTATTAATGTCAGCATTAGCGGAAACAACATCAGTGAAGAGATGGATATCAATCGCATCGCTGATGTTGTCGCTCAAAAGATTGCGGATGAACTGCAACGGAAAACACAGCTTAGAGGAGGGCTTATATGATCAAACATAATGAATTGGTGATTGATGGTGTAGCAACCTCCTCTTTTCCTTTTGATGTCATTGTAGAAGAAGCGCCATCCATCGTGATTGCCAATAGTAAGACAAAACTATGGGAGCATGATGGGATCAGCGGAGCAATCCTACAAACCAATCATCATAGAGGGATGGTTGAAAAATCCTACACACTTCACTTAGTAAAACCAAAGGAAGAGGACTTGAACCGTTTTCTGGCTCTCTTTGCCAGGGAAAACTTTTGGCTTGAAAGTGAACGTGTCAAAACCACTAAGATGTGGTGTTACAAGGTAAAAATTTCCGAGACTACTAGAAATCGTGCAGGATATTATGCGCTCAAAGTAACATTTGAGTGTCATCCTACAAAATTTTTTAAAGCTACGGACAATCAGACCTTCTCAAGAAGTGGCACTTTAAGAACCAAAGGCTCTGCTTTGGCTTTTCCGACAATTACCATAGCTGGCCAGAGTACGACTGAAGTTAGTTTTACAGTGGATAGGCAGGTCATTCGCTTAGAAAGACTGTCTGGAAGAGCCATCATGGTAAATAACCCTAACAACCCGAGTTTCTTGGACGGAACAGGTTCCAGAATTAAGTGGACAGGGGATTTTATCACGATTGACCCAATCAAGAAGCAAGATGTTGGGATTGTCTTAGGTGCTGGTATTAGTTCCATGACGATTGAAACTGTATGGGGGTGGGCATAATGCTATATTTGCTTGAAAGTGATACTCGTAACGTTAAATGGAACGGTATTCCACTGCATGAAGCGACTTCAGCAGTCATAAAAGAGCAAATGAACGGGGATTTCATCCTTACTGTTCGCTACCCTATCACGGACTCTGAGATTTGTCAGCTTTTCCGTGAGGATATGTTGATTAAGGCGCCAGCGCCTGTGATTGGACCTCAGCTGTTCCGTATCAAGAAGCCAGTAGAGAATGATGATCATTTAGAAATCACTGCTTATCATATCACTGATGATGTCATGCAGCGGTCTATCAATCCTCTGTCTGTCAACAAGCAAAGTTGCTGGCAGGCTCTTTCTCAATTGGTACAGGTTGCTAAGTCTCCTATCAACGATTTTTCATTTACAAGTGATATCACGGACAGGCGCACCATCAACACGAAAGAAGTAGAAACACTCTACAGCGTGTTGATGGATGGCGCTCACTCAATCGTGGGAACGTGGGAAGGAGAGTTGGTTCGGGATAATTTCGCTATCTCAATCAAGCGAAATCGAGGAGAGGACAGAGGTGTTATCATCTCTACTCACAAAAACCTTAAATCCTATCAACGAACCAAAAACTCACAAAATGTTGTTACTCGGATTCACGCCAAGTCTACATTTAAGGCAGAGGGTGCCAAGGAAGATACAACGATTGCTATAACGGTTGATAGTCCCTTAATTGGTGCTTACCCTTATATCAACGAAAGAAGTTATACAAATAACAACATTCAGACCGTTGAGGAGTTGACAAAGTGGGCTAGTGCTAAATTTACTAACGAACACATAGATAAGGCTACAGATGCGATTAAGATTGAAGCCTATGAACTTGATGGGCAAACTGTCCACATGGGCGATACAGTTAACCTGAAAAGCTATAAGCATAATGTGGACGTTTACAAGAAAGCCATTGCCTACGAGTATGACTGTTTGGCAAACAATGGACAGGGAGCTTATCTAACCATTACCTTTGATGATAAAGTGAAATCAGGAGGGAATGGTGGTGGAGTATCAGCAGTAGCCAATGCAATCTTGGATAAACAAGAAACAAAATTTGACATTATGCTGGAGCGTGCGATCGCAAACGCTAACCGTGCCTTTGATGCTGAATTTGCCAAGCGTGAGAAAGCTATCACGGACGCCATCGAGCAGTACAAGGCCAAAGCTGAAGAAATGGGCGCCAAGATCCATGAGGAAATAGAGAAAGAGCGTCCTGAGTTCGTGAAGCGTATCCGTGAAGAGTTGATGAGTGGTGCGGACTCAATCGCTGAACTCAGCAAGAAACTGGAGCAAGTTAGCGAAACTGCAAGGGTCAATGCTAGTTTGATTGGTGGTGACGGGAATACTCAGTACAATAAGAACCGACTCAATGGTGGCACGGCCAAGAAAATCAGCTATGGAACGGATTTCGTAGAAGTCGGACACAACGGAGAGGGTTTTGAACTTGGTAAGAAATACGTCATCAGCTGGTCAGCAACCTGCACGCCGTACGGTAAAACTGATGTGACTGTTGTAGTCAATAAGAATCCGTTTTATGGTGGCCACGTTCATTTAGCGCCTGCTAATACGGTAATGCCAGCGATTGAGAAAGACCTTGTTCAGAAAGAGGAGCAGGTCTTGGCGGTCTACTACGGTGCCTATCGTCTGACATTCTCAGGGGACTGGTATCAGAATGTAGAGCAGTCTGTGACGATTGACAATCAGACAAGGCGGATTGAACTAGCGCCAGTCTACAAGACGGTAGCTGACGGACAAAATTCAAGATATGACGGAAGTTGGAACCAAAATCCAACTTTTATTTTTGATGGAGGAAGAACATGACGGAAACAATACCAATAAGGGTACAGCACAAGCGCATGTCAGCACGAGACTGGGCAAGTAGCACTCTGGTCTTGCTTGATGGCGAGTTAGGTATTGAGAGTGACACAGGCAAGGTCAAGGTCGGAAATGGCCGTGACCGATTCTCAGCTCTTCAATATCTGACTGGTCCCAAAGGAGACCGTGGAGAGACGGGGCCAGCAGGACCAAGAGGCGCTGATGGTGTTGTGCGGTTTGAAGGCTCAGCGGCAGAGCGTGCTTTGGAGCAGTATGCCAAAAAGTCTGAAACGCCAGTTTATCGTATCGCTCAAGGAGATATTACAGGAACGGGAGAAGGTGGGACTGTAATCATCGATAAAAATTTTATTTTCAACTCAGATGGAATAAAAGTTGGAGATATTGTTCAAGATATATTTGTTACAGACAGTGGCACTCAAGAAGGTTTTTGGAAAGTTACTAACGTTAATGGAAATAGAATAACATTGAACGGCATAGGAATGCGTAATGTAACCTCTTACAGCAAATTAATTAACAGAGTTACAGCTCTTGAAAATCGTCCTACATTTGACACGTTGACTCAGACACAACGAAATAGCTTGCGAGGCCCCGCAGGCCCAACAGGGGCAACGGGTCCAGCAGGTCCCAGAGGTGCGGACGGAGCTAGAGGTGCCGACGGTGCGCCTGGACAAAATATCATCAACCAGAATGGTGGGCAAGCGCTGAAATATTGGGCTGGAACAAGGTCTCAATATGACGCAATTTCTAACAAAGATGCTAATACCATCTACGATATTTATCGCTAATAGGAGGTAATATGGCACGAGAAGGAATTTACGTGGGGTCCAGGGAAATTATTCAGCGTTATGTCGGTACAAGGCTGGTTTGGGAGAAAGTCACAATCCAGTTTGACGAAATTTTAAGATTCACTTCAAATCGCTTTGGGTCATTTTGGCGTTTTGGCTCTACAGAAAGAGCCTTCATCGACTTAGGGATATCCGAACGTCGTCCGTATGGTTTGGATGGAATAGAGGATTGTAATGTGGTGAAACTTCAAAATTCTAACAAAATCTTTGAAGTTGGGGTAGTAATAAGTCAACGAGATACTGGCTATTCAACAAGTTACCAAAGACGATACAACTACCAATTGTTTGTCATTTTTAAAAATACGGATGAGGTGCAGGATTTCATCTCCAATAAGTACAACGAAACCTATATTTTTGGCAGAAAAAGAGGAGGCTAGCATATGGATATTACCATTCAAAACGTTCGTTCGCCTGCTTTGGAGCATAACGGACGGTATTACAAGGTCTTTCAGCCACGGACACGAGATGAACTGCTGAAGCTTCATCACATGGGCTGTGTAGGTGACACGGTGCTGACGGATATCCAGCTCGAGCAGGGGGATTTCCCGACTAGCTTTGTGGAGCCTACTATCACACAACGTACTCTATCAGGTCTCTTCAAGGACATGCGTTCTATTGAACTGGAATTAAGAGACCCAAACAGTACTCTCTGGGGCAAAATCCAGCAGAATAATCAAGGGGCGCTGACCCAGTTCTTTGATACGAATGTCAAGAGCGCCATTGCTCAGACGGCCAAAGAAATTAGGCAGGAAGTGCGAGACGCCGCTAACAGTGCGAGGGTACAAGTGACACCAGAAGGTGTAACTATTGGCTCTACTACCTTGACGGGCGAGCAGTTAGCCTCTACCATTTCGACCAGTCCGAAAGGCGTGGACATTATCGCTCCACGGGTTCGAGTGAAATCCGATATGATCGTTGACGGTGCGGTGACTGCTGGTAAGTTAGCGGCTGGCTCTGTCACTGCTGAACATATCCAAGCTGGTGCGATTACTGGCGATAAAATCAACGTAGACGATGCACTTATTCGGAACCTGACTGCTAGAGATGCCTTGATTGATAAGTTGACATCTAAGGAAGTCTTTGCGACTAAGATTGAATCTGTCGTGTCTAGTTCAACCTTCCTTGAAGCTTATCAAGGCAAAATTGGCGGATTCACACTTGGACAATTTGACCAAGGTGGCGGACGTTGGATTTCTGGCGTAAACCATTTCGCAGTTGGAATGGGAAATGGAGAAGGCCGAGGAACTAGAACCGCATTTTGGGCGAACTGGGGCGATAGCTGGAACACAATTGGAGATAGAGCTTGGTATGTGAATACCGACGGCAAAATGTACTGTAAGAATGATTCAATCTTCTATAGACAAGTCACATTTGACACTAATTGTTCTGTTGATTGCTACGGAACCCAAACGTTCTATAAATCGCCTATCTTTATCCACGGGATCGAAATGGGCGAGGCAGATATTTACGGTAATGGCTCAAATCCCAAAGGTGGAAAGAATACGGTCGTTTGGTGGAACCAGGTCGGAAGCGGAAGTGTTAAATACTGGGGCGATAAGTCCTCAGATAGACGTTTGAAAGAAAACATCACAGATACAGCCGTGAAAGCCTTGGACAAAATCAACCAACTAAATTTGGTCGCATTTGATTTCATTGAGAGCAAGAAACACGAAGAAATCGGTTTGATTGCTCAAGAGGCTGAGACCATCATTCCAGAAGTTATCTCACGAGATCCTGAGAATCCAGATGGCTATCTGCACATCGACTATACCGTTTTCGTACCCTACTTGCTGAAGGCTGTCCAAGAACTGGACCAGAAAATCAAAGAAATGGAGAAACTACATGGATAATCACACAATCGATAAGTTAGTCGCTGAGTCGCTCGTCAACCGTTTGGCAGAAGGCGAATTGGGACGTGCGCATTTAGAGGCACGCTATACATTGACTTTGGCTGAACTACAGGCATTTAAAGCGGTGCTGGAATATGACCCAGCACTTAAAGAGTTATTTGAAGAAACGCAAGCAAAAATGAAAGGAAATAACTAATGACTTACAAATTAACAGGAAGCCCGACTTTAAAAGGGGAAAAGAATGTCACAATCGTTACGATTGAGAAAGAAGAACCTGGACGCTACAGCTATGAGCGTGTTGAATTACCAGGTAATCGCACGCAGGACAATGAAGAAGTGTTGATTCAAGCGGTTTTAGACTTTATTAAAACAGAGCTTGACCCAACGAGCGCTCTTGTACAGGCTCAAGCTAAGTTGGAAGAAACTCACATTAAGCTTCAAGAGGCTGAACAGAAATTGGCACAAGCCGAAGCTAAGCAGACGGCCACAGATCAAGCAGTTAAGCAGAACAAGACTGAAAGCGACCACTACGGCAAAGTTAGCTACGCATTAGTTTTAACGTTGATAACAGAAAAATTGCTTCAGTACGGAACAGCTTATAAAGTTTTAGTTGATTTAATTCAATCAGCTGAAGTAGGTAAACACTATATGCCAGGTGACTTGATTACCATTGAAGACCCAGCACATGTTGAGGTAGATGGTGAAGGTAAGAGGGTTCTGGTACAACTTAACCGTGAATTTACTTATAATGGAGAGCCTGCAAGCGACTTTATTCGTGATGGACGTCTTGAACGTGATGGATATGGCGTAGCGTGGAAGTACGAGCCTAAAGAACAAAATGAGCCTACGAATGTTGCACCAGCAGCTGCAGTTTCTACGACAGCTACCGTCGCACCTACAGCAGCAGAGCCTTCTGCTACAACAGTTATATCTAATCAATAATGGAGGTGCCTATGGCGGAATTTGAACACCTCGTTATTCGTTTCGTAATCTCTATGATTCCTGTTATTATCTTGTATTTCTCCATGAAAGACAGAGCCACAAAGCAGGAGAATCGCATTACCGCGATGGAAAAAGACATTGAGAACCTACGTGAATTTAAAGAATCTGCCAATAAACGACTAGATAACCACGATGAACAGAACAAGGCTATCTTGGTACTTGCGGAACAAGTTAAATCGCTAGGTGAAGATGTCAGAGAGTTGAAAACGTTGATTCAAAGCAAAAGCTAAGAAAGGGGCGCAGAATGGTCTGTAATCTCAATACGACCAATCTCGCACAGGTTGATGGCGGTCACCTCATTAAACAAGGTGATGTAGCTTCTACCTTTGGATTCGTCCTTTTAGACGAAGACTATCGAGCCGTCTCCTCTCTTGATGGGGAGGTGGCGGTTGTTAGTCTGACCATGGACAAGTATCAATGGAAGAAGAAGGTGACTGTCATGAACTCAAGCGTGAATTTTAATCTGGATGCTATCTTGCCTGTTGGGAAATACCGCTTAGAGATTAGTGCTGGCGGATATATTTTTCCAAGCGATAAGGCTACGCACATCAAGATAGTGGCTTCAGATAAAGAATTGGTCACAGAGGAAGTCCATGCTCTCAAAGAGCTGGATATAGCAAAGGAAGTTGAGAAACAACTTTCAGAAAAAACAGTAACAGATGGTGGAGTATGTCCGGAATTTCCCGATCTACTCTTCTTTTATAATCTTGGAAAGGTATAGAAAAAAATGGAAACTACAAAATTAACAGAATTCGCCCGCACTTTGGGAGAAGATAATAAACGAGTTAACGAAGAATTAAAAACCAAAGTTAGCACTTCAGCAATGACGCAAGCTATCACTCAAGCAGTTACTCAAGCTAAAACGGAAGTTAAGGCTGAAATTTTAGGTGAAGGAACACCTGAGAACCTTGATACGCTGAAAGAAATTGCGGATAAAATCACGAATATGGGACAGGATGAAAACGGTGCACTTCTCGGAAAAGTAACCGAAGTCAGCGGACGTGTAGACCAGATTGCTAATCTTGATTTAGTAGCAACATATAATCAAGCGAAAGCGTGAATCCTATGAAGAACCTTGAAAGTTTAGCGACAGCAATCGGTAAGGATATCAAGGGCATTAAAGAGCAACAAGTTACGAAAGATGAGCTGGATGCAAAGCATTATCTTACTGAGAATCAAACCCTTAGCTTAGAAGGCAACCGACTGAGTCTCACAAATGGTGGTTCTGTTAATCTTCCAACTGTTTTGAGAAGCTCAGAATATCGGATTTCAAAATCGGACATTGCCGGAAACGAAGTCGGTGCTACTGCGACAATACCAATCAATTCTTTGATGAATCCAATAGGTATCAAATTAGGGGATGTAATTCAAAGCTTTAATAACAACTCTGAAGGAGCAGATGAAGGCTACTGGATTGTAACAGGCATCAGCGCTCAAGGTATTTCTGTGAGAAAGATTGGCTCAAGACACTTGTATTCAACTTACAACGATGCCGAGTTGAAACAAAAGATTTCAGCTTTAGAAAACCGGCCATCGTTTGACACATTGACACCGACTCAACGAGATAGCTTGAGGGGTGAGAATGGTCACAGCTTAAATGCAACTGTCCGCATTGAAGGGAGTTATCGAAATGGTTCGACTAGCCAGCTAAATTTATTCGCAGATGTATTTTATGACGGAGAAAAGCTCACGAGTGGCTATACTCTTGATTACTACTATCGAGGTTTCGGAAATAATAACTGGGGGGTATTGAGAAATCAGACTCCAGATTCCACTGGAAAATTTAGTACATGGAGCGCCACCCAGCGCTCTGGTGGTTGGTTTGAAGTTCGTATCGAAGTGAATTACAGAGGTCTAAAAACCTCTGCTTTCACTCGTTTGGATAATGTCAACGATGGCGAACGAGGTCCGCAGGGTGTCCAAGGTCAACGAGGACCTCAAGGGAATGTAGGCCCTGCAGGCGCTAGAGGAGCCACAGGGGAACGTGGACCAGCAGGAGCGCCCGGCCAAAATATCGTCAACCAAAACGGTGGGCAACCGATTAGATATTGGGCAGGCACGCAAGCGCAGTATGACGCAATTGCAAGCAAAGACTCAAACACGATTTACGATATTTTTAAGTAGGTGATACTATGAGAGATAGAGTAAAAATCATGCTTGGAAATCAAGAAATCGTAAAAAGGTATCTTGGCAAACAGCTTTTATGGAGTAGCGTGCCTGAACTTTTTGAAACTTTAATGGGGTATAGAGTTGTTTTCATGGTATATGAAGATGGGATGCTTTTCACAATGCCTGAAAAGATAAAAAACTATCCGGAAATCAAAGGCGTGAGGGTAGGCGGACAAAAAGAACCTTTTATCTTTAAAAATGAACGCTTTAAAAAAGATTTAGTTTTTTCAAAGTATATCTTTATTAGCGATAAAGAAGCAGGTCTTAAGGCGTATCTTGGACTAGACAAGCGGACGCTTATCAATGGCGAAGATATCGGATTTTACGTATAAAAGAAAGGAAATGTAACATGTCACAATTTAATGAACTGATTATTGCTTTTGCTACAGGATTTTTAGCAGTAGCGGTAGGAAACATTGTAAAAGCAGTGAAGGATTATCTTTTGCAAAAAGGCGGAGAGAAAGCTGTAAAAATCGCTGAAATCCTAGCTAAAAATGCAGTACACGCAGTAGAGCAGGTAGCGACTGAAACAGGCTACAAAGGTGATGAAAAGCTAGAGCAAGCTAAAGTCTACATGATCTCAGAGCTTAAAAAGTACAATGTCACTATGACAGATAAAGAGCTTGAAGTGTTTGTAGAGTCAGCAGTGAAGCAGATGAATGACGCTTGGAAAGGACAAGATTAATGGACATCGATACAAGTAGACTAAGAACTGACCTTCCACAAGTCGGAGAACAACCGTATAGACAAATTCATGCACATTCAACAGGAAATCCCAATTCAACAGCCCAAAATGAAGCAGACTACCATATGCGTCGTCCTGTTGATTCAGGCTTTTTCTCACACGTCGTTGGTAATGGCCGTGTGATGCAGACCTGGTATACAGACATGGGAGCCTACGATGTAGGAGGTGGCTGGAACGTAGAGGGCTACGGCCAGGTTGAACTGATTGAAAGTCATAGCACAAAAGAAGAGTTTATGCGTGATTACAAGCTCTATGTTGAACTTTTGCGCAATCTAGCAGATGAAGCAGGGATTCCGAAAACACTGGACTCTGACAGTCTAGCAGGAATCAAGACACATCAGTACTGCACATATAATCAACCTCGCAACTACTCAGACCATGTGGATCCATATCCTTATCTGGCCAAATGGGGTATCAGTCGTGAGCAATTCAAGAAAGACATCGAAGGTGGTCTATCTGAAGCTGGCTGGAAACGTAATGAAACCGGCTGGTGGTGGGAGGAGTCAGATGGCTCTTATCCGACAAAACGCTGGAAGAAAATCAATAATGAGTGGTTCTACTTTGATGATCGTGGCTATTGCCTAATCAATCGTTGGTTCAACGATGGTAAAGACTGGTTCTATCTTGATAAGCGTGGGGCAATGGTCACAGGCTGGATGTTCCTCAACCATCGCTGGTATTTCTTCAAATCAGATGGTCGCATGGCTACTGGCTGGGTTAAATATCGTGAAACATGGTATTTCATGGAAGAAAAAGATGGTTATATGCTATCTAAACAATTCATTAAGTCTGGCGATGGCTGGTACTATTTGAAAGCTAACGGTGAACTTCACACAGATCCAGCATTCAAAACCGAACCAGATGGTCTTGTGACCGTCGTTGACAAACCAAAAGAAGAAAAATAAAAATAGAAAGAATTTCAAAATAGATTACACTAACCGCAGGCTCAGGCTTGCGGTTTTTTTATTTGCTCTGAAATTGACTTGTTGACATCAACAAAATTAGAGCTTGTATTTCTATTTTGCAAAAACACGCATTTTGAACGATTAGAAAGCAAAATTACAATCCTATTGTTCAAAAAAGTGCTTTCTTGAAGAATAGAGAGGAGAATGGCAGGGTATTATTGTCAAAAATGCCATTTTGTTAATAATAGATCCTTTTTATTTTTTGATTATTGTCAAAAACGGTGTTTTGTCAAAATAAAAACAGCGACCGAAATCACTGCTTTTTTAGTTCATGGGCGTATGTGGTCATGCTGATAGCGTGTTTTAAACGCATGTTCAAAATATCTGATACACCGTTTTTATACTTGTCCACGGCCTGAATAGACATGCCACAGTTTTTGCTGATAGCATAGGCTGTGGCGTTGTCTAAAAGCCAGCGGATAGCTTCAATATCTACTGACATATATTACCTCGTAAAATACCAAACCGCAAATAGAAGTATAACAAATCCAATAATGAATTCAACTTTTTCACGCTTGGTGGTTTTTCTAATTTTAAGATTTACTTTCATTGTTTTTCCTGTTATAATTTAAGTACACCCCCCTAAGGGGTGGATAGTGATTTCTCACTATCCAATTTCGATGTGCCATTCAAAGCTGATTATAAATAAGTTTATTTTGATGACTAGCTTATTTGTTTTGACTTTGAGTGGCTTCTTTTTGAACTTAAACATTTTGTTTTCCTTTCTACTAGTTTCCTTGTCTAAGGTTTCCTCCTTAACCTTATGTATCTATTATACAACTAAAGTTGTATAAAGTCAAGAGTTTTGATAAAGTTTTTTACTTTTTTTCAAAAAAATAGACCTTGTCCAGAGGTCGTGAAGTTGGAGGGGACACCCTCCGTTTTTGCTTATTTAATAGGAAATAATTTTACCTTTTTCATAATAATCTCCCTTAACTCCACCCAATCAGGTGGAGTTTTTTGGCTCTATTTCAGGATTTTGGGGACTATTCTAAAAATCATTTTCCGATATTTTTCGGATTTTGGTCGGGGAATTGGCGGGGACTTTTTTTAGCGAATATGACTAATAAATAGTTCTGTTGTCGCTTCAGCTACTTCAACCTTACTTTGAATTTAAGTGACTGTTAATTGAAGGACTAGAACTACTGTAATAATGCTCTTGGTTTTCAAGGAGTGAGTCATCATATTGTTGTACAGCGGTTAAAGCTTGAAAAGCCACGAATATAAACCTTTGAAAAATTTTGTGAACTATGGGATAATAAAAAGGAATTGAGTACTAGTTCTATATCATAGGCTAGAAATGGCCCCAAGCTCACGACCAAATAAGCTAGGGGTCTTTTTTGACACTATTTATCCTTGTTTAGCCATTTATCGACTAAGCGAAGAACGACACCGACCACAATTGGTCCGATGATAGTTTTGAGTACTAATCCCATCATGGGCTATCTCACCTCCTTTCGTAGGCGGTGTAGCAGTGCCGTAGAATGTTATACCACATAGGTGCTAAACTCTGGAGTCACCCAATCAGGTGGCTTTTTTGTTTGTGGCTTGGTTTTTTGATATAATAGAGCCATGAGTAGAATTTTAGATAATGAGATAATGGGGGACGAGGAGTTAGTAGAACGCACGCTCCGTCCTCAGTATTTACGTGAATATATTGGGCAGGATAAGGTCAAGGACCAGCTTCAAATCTTTATAGAAGCTGCCAAAATGCGGGATGAAGCGCTGGATCATGTGCTTTTATTTGGCCCTCCAGGCTTGGGAAAAACGACCATGGCTTTTGTTATTGCCAACGAACTAGGTGTCAATCTCAAGCAGACTTCGGGTCCAGTCATTGAAAAAGCCGGTGATTTGGTAGCGATTTTGAATGACTTAGAGCCTGGGGATGTTCTCTTTATTGATGAGATTCATCGTTTGCCAATGTCAGTGGAAGAGGTGCTTTATAGTGCCATGGAGGACTTCTACATTGATATCATGATTGGGGCTGGTGAAGGCAGTCGCAGTGTTCATTTGGAGTTGCCACCTTTTACCTTGATTGGTGCGACGACTCGAGCTGGTATGCTTTCAAATCCTCTTCGTGCACGTTTTGGGATTACTGGTCACATGGAGTATTATGCCCATGATGACTTGACAGAGATTGTCGAGCGGACGGCAGATATCTTTGAGATGGAAATCACTCATGAGGCAGCATCTGAATTAGCCCTACGTAGTCGTGGAACCCCTCGTATTGCCAATCGTCTCCTCAAACGCGTGCGCGATTTTGCCCAGATTATGGGGAATGGGGTTATCGATGATCTTATTACTGATAAGGCTTTGACTATGCTGGATGTTGACCATGAAGGTCTGGACTATGTGGACCAGAAAATCCTTCGCACCATGATTGAGATGTACGGTGGTGGTCCTGTTGGTCTAGGAACTCTTTCTGTTAACATAGCAGAAGAGCGTGAGACAGTTGAAGACATGTATGAGCCCTACTTGATTCAAAAAGGTTTTATCATGCGGACACGTTCTGGACGAGTGGCGACTGCTAAGGCATATGAGCATTTAGGGTATGAATATATTGAAAAATAAGGCTGAAATTTTAGACTCTTTCAGAGAAAATTCGGATATGATGGCTATTTTGACTATCATCCGAAACCTTGGTCTGAAAGATTCTTGGTTGGCAGCAGGTTCTGTCAGAAATTTTATCTGGAATCTCTTGTCAGAGAGACCAGCATTTGATCTTGAAACAGATGTAGATGTGATTTTCTTTGATCCGGATATTTCTTATGAGGAAACCTTGTTCCTAGAGAAAAAGTTGAGAGCGGATTTTCCTCAGTATCAGTGGGAATTGAAAAATCAGGTCTATATGCACCAGCACAGCCCTCATACTGCTCCCTATAGCAGCTCTTGTGATGCTATGAGTAAGTATCCAGAACGATGTACGGCTGTTGGACTGCGCTTGAATGAAAAATCCGTTTTGGAACTCTTTACTCCATACGGTTTGGAGGATATTTTGAATTTTCAAGTTCGTCCAACTCCTCATTTTTTAGAGAATGAAGATCGAATGAAGCTCTATCAAACACGATTATCCAAGAAAAATTGGCAGGAAAAATGGAAAAATTTGATTTTTAAAAATACTTAAGGAAACTTTAAGCTAGGAAGTGTATACTAAGTTCATAAGTTAAGAAGACCTTAACTTAAACTCCTAAAACTTTTTCATAATAATCTCCCTATAAAAAATAGAGTCGCCCAATCAGGCGACTTATTTTTTTGAAAAATGGGCTTGGTGCCTGAGAATAAATAGCTTAGTGATAGAAGAAAATAGGGAAATATGGTATAATGAAACGATAGATTTTTGAATAGGAATAAGATCATGTTTGGATTTTTTAAGAAAGATAAGGCTGTGGAAGTAGAGGTTCCGACACAGGTTCCTGCTCATATCGGCATCATCATGGATGGCAATGGCCGTTGGGCTAAAAAACGTATGCAACCGCGAGTTTTTGGACATAAGGCGGGCATGGAAGCATTGCAAACTGTGACCAAGGCAGCCAACAAACTAGGCGTTAAGGTTATTACGGTCTATGCTTTTTCTACAGAAAACTGGACCCGTCCAGATCAGGAAGTCAAGTTTATCATGAACTTGCCAGTAGAGTTTTATGATAATTATGTCCCGGAATTGCATGCGAATAATGTTAAGATTCAAATGATTGGGGAGACAGATCGCCTTCCTAAGCAAACTTTTGAAGCTCTGACCAAGGCTGAGGAATTGACTAAGAACAACACAGGTTTGATTCTTAATTTTGCCCTCAACTATGGTGGACGTGCTGAGATTACACAGGCTCTTAAATTGATTTCTCAGGATGTGTTAGATGCCAAAATCAACCCAGGTGACATCACAGAGGAATTGATTGGCAACTATCTCTTTACTCAGCATTTACCTAAGGAGTTACGAGACCCGGATTTGATTATCCGTACTAGTGGAGAATTGCGTTTGAGCAATTTCCTTCCATGGCAGGGAGCCTACAGTGAGCTCTATTTTACGGATACCTTGTGGCCTGATTTTGATGAGGCGGCCTTGCAGGAAGCCATTCTTGCTTACAATAGTCGTCATCGCCGATTTGGAGGAGTTTAGGAGGAAATATGACACAGGATTTACAGAAAAGAACCTTGTTTGCAGGGATTGCCTTGGCTATTTTCCTACCAATTTTAATGATTGGAGGCCTCTTGCTTCAGATAGCAATTGGAATCATAGCCATGCTAGCCATGCATGAACTTTTGAAGATGAGAGGTCTAGAGACCATGACGATGGAGGGCCTCTTGACCCTCTTTGCAACCTTTGCTTTGACCATTCCCTTGGAGAATTACCTGACTTTTTTACCAGTTGATGGGAATGTAGTTGCCTATAGTGTTTTGATTTCAATTATGTTAGGAACGACTGTTTTTAGCAAGTCCTATACGATTGAGGATGCTGTTTTCCCTCTTGCTATGAGCTTTTATGTGGGCTTTGGTTTTAATGCTCTATTAGATGCTAGAATTGCAGGTTTAGATAAGACACTATTAGCCTTGTGTATTGTTTGGGCAACAGACAGTGGTGCCTATCTTGTTGGGATGAACTATGGTAAACGAAAACTAGCTCCGACAGTTTCTCCAAATAAAACCTTTGAGGGTGCCTTGGGTGGTATTTTAGGTGCGATTTTAGTAACCATCATCTTTATGATGTTTGACAGAACAGTTGCTCTTCCGTATGGAATTTACAAGATGTCCGTCTTTGCTATTTTCTTTAGCATTGCTGGACAATTTGGTGATTTACTAGAAAGTTCGATCAAGCGTCACTTTGGTGTCAAGGATTCTGGGAAATTTATCCCTGGACATGGTGGTGTTTTGGATCGTTTTGATAGTATGTTGCTTGTATTTCCAATCATGCACTTGTTTGGACTCTTTTAATCAAAAGACGGAGGAAATACTATGCTCGGAATTTTAACCTTTATTCTGGTTTTCGGGATTATTGTGGTAGTGCACGAGTTCGGACACTTCTACTTTGCCAAGAAATCAGGGATTCTAGTGCGTGAATTTGCCATTGGAATGGGCCCCAAAATCTTTGCTCATATTGGCAAGGATGGAACGGCCTATACCATTCGAATCTTGCCTCTGGGTGGCTATGTTCGCATGGCCGGTTGGGGTGATGATACAACTGAAATCAAGACAGGAACTCCTGTCAGTTTGACTCTTGCTGATGATGGTAAGGTTAAGCGCATCAATCTTTCTGGTAAAAAATTAGATCAAACAGCTCTTCCTATGCAGGTGACCCAGTTTGACTTTGAAGACAAGCTTTTTATCAAGGGTTTGGTTCTGGAAGAAGAAAAAACATTTGCAGTAGATCACGATGCAACGGTTGTGGAAGCAGATGGTACTGAGGTTCGGATTGCTCCCTTGGATGTTCAATATCAAAATGCAACTATCTGGGGCAAACTGATTACCAACTTTGCAGGACCTATGAATAACTTTATCTTAGGTGTCGTTGTTTTTTGGATTTTAATCTTCATGCAGGGTGGCGTCAGAGATGTTGATACTAACCAGTTCCATGTCATGCCCCAAGGGGCTTTGGCCAAGGTGGGAGTGCCAGAAACGGCACAAATTACCAAGATTGGCTCACATGAGATTAACAACTGGGAAAGCTTGATTCAGGCTGTGGAAACAGAAACCAAAGATAAGACGGCCCCGACTTTGGATGTGACTATTTCTGAAAAGGGGAGTGACAAACAAGTCACTGTTACACCCGAAGAAAGTCAAGGCCGTTACCTTCTAGGTGTTCAACCGGGGATTAAGTCAGATTTTGTATCCATGTTTGTAGGTGGTTTTACAACTGCTACTGACTCGGCCCTCCGAATTCTCTCAGAACTGAAAAATTTGATTTTCCAACCGGATTTGAACAAGCTGGGTGGACCTGTTGCTATCTTTAAGGCAAGTAGTGATGCCGCTAAAAATGGAATTGAGAATGTCTTGTACTTCTTGGCAGTGATTTCCATCAATATTGGGATTTTTAATCTTATTCCGATTCCAGCTCTGGATGGTGGTAAGATTGTGCTCAATATCCTGGAAGCCATCCGCCGCAAACCATTGAAACAAGAAATTGAAACCTATGTCACCTTGGCCGGAGTGGTCATCATGGTTGTCTTGATGATTGCTGTGACCTGGAATGACATCATGCGACTCTTTTTTAGATAATCGAGGAATATTATGAAACAAAGTAAAATGCCTATCCCAACGCTTCGCGAAATGCCAAGCGATGCTCAAGTTATCAGCCATGCTCTTATGTTGCGAGCTGGTTATGTTCGTCAAGTCTCAGCAGGTGTTTATTCTTACTTACCACTTGCCAACCGTGTGATTGAAAAAGCCAAAAACATCATGCGCCAAGAATTTGATAAGATTGGTGCAGTTGAGATGTTGGCTCCTGCCCTTCTTAGTGCAGAATTGTGGCGCGAATCAGGTCGTTACGAAACTTATGGTGAGGATCTTTACAAACTAAAAAACCGTGAAAAATCAGACTTTATCCTAGGTCCAACTCACGAAGAAACCTTTACAGCTATTGTCCGTGATTCTGTTAAGTCTTACAAGCAATTGCCACTCAACCTTTACCAAATCCAGCCTAAGTATCGTGATGAAAAACGCCCACGTAATGGACTTCTTCGTACACGTGAGTTTATCATGAAGGATGCTTATAGTTTCCACGCTAACTATGATAGCTTGGACAGTGTTTATGATGAGTATAAGGCTGCTTATGAGCGTATTTTCACTCGTAGTGGCTTAGACTTCAAGGCTATCATCGGTGACGGTGGAGCCATGGGTGGTAAGGACAGCCAAGAATTTATGGCTATTACACCTGCTCGTACAGACCTTGACCGCTGGGTTGTCTTGGACAAGTCAGTTGCCTCATTTGACGAAATTCCTGCAGAAGTGCAAGAAGAAATCAAGGCAGAATTGCTTAAATGGATGGTTTCTGGTGAAGATACCATCGCTTACTCAAGTGAGTCTAGCTATGCGGCTAACTTGGAAATGGCAACAAACGAGTACAAACCAAGCAACCGTGTTGTCTCTGAAGAAGAAGTAACTCGGGTTGCAACACCAGATGTTAAATCAATCGATGAAGTTGCAGCCTTCCTCAACGTTCCAGAAGAACAAACGATTAAAACCCTCTTCTACATGGCAGATGGTGAGCTTGTTGCAGCCCTTCTAGTTGGAAATGACCAACTCAACGAAGTCAAGTTGAAAAACCACTTGGGAGCAGATTTCTTTGACGTTGCTAGCGAAGAAGAAGTAGCAAGTGTTGTTCAAGCAGGATTTGGTTCACTTGGCCCAGTTGGTTTGCCAGAGAATGTTAAAATCATTGCAGACCGTAAGGTGCAAGATGTTCGCAATGCAGTTGTGGGTGCTAACGAAGATGGCTACCACTTGACTGGTGTGAACCCAGGCCGTGATTTTACTGCAGAATATGTGGATATCCGCGAAGTTCGTGAGGGTGAAATTTCTCCAGACGGACAAGGTGTCCTTAACTTTGCGCGTGGTATCGAAATTGGTCACATCTTCAAACTCGGTACTCGCTATTCTGCAAGCATGGGAGCAGATGTTTTGGATGAAAATGGTCGCGCTGTGCCAATCATCATGGGATGTTACGGTATCGGTGTCAGCCGCCTCCTTTCAGCAGTGATGGAGCAACACGCTCGCCTTTTTGTTAATAAAACGCCAAAAGGTGAATACCGTTACGCTTGGGGAATCAACTTCCCTAAAGAATTGGCCCCATTTGATGTGCACTTAATCACTGTCAATGTTAAGGATGAAGAAGCGCAAGCCTTGACAGAAAAGCTTGAAGCAAGCTTGATGGGAGCTGGTTACGAAGTCTTGACAGACGACCGTAATGAACGTGTCGGAGTCAAATTCAGCGATAGCGATTTGATTGGGTTGCCAATCCGTATCACTGTTGGGAAGAAAGCAGCCGATGGCATCGTAGAAGTGAAGATTAAAGCGACTGGTGATACTATCGAAGTTCATGCAGATAACTTACTTGAAACGCTTGAAATTCTCAGCAAGAAATAAAAACTATAATCAGAAGAAAAACAAGGAAAAAATGTAACTAGTTTTTACCTTGTTTTTTCTGTATAATGGTAAAAATGAGTAGATAAAGAGGTAAATGTATGCTAAGATTTCCAAAGGATTTTGTCTGGGGATCCTCTACTTCTGGACCACAAACAGAAGGACGTGTAGCTGGTGACGGTAAGGGAGATAATCTCTGGGATTATTGGTACCAAGTGGAGTCAAATCGATACTATAATGGGATTGGTCCAGATAAGACATCGACTTTTTATGAAAATTGGGAACAGGATATTGAGCTACTGTTAGAAACTGGTCATACGGCCTTTCGGACTTCTATTCAGTGGTCACGGATTTTTCCACAAGGCTGTGGGAAAGTCAACCCTCAAGGTGTGGATTTTTATCGGAAGGTCTTTGAGGCTATTAAGGCTAAGGGGATTCGTCTGTTAGTCAATCTTTATCATTTTGATTTGCCTTTTGCTCTTCAAGAAGCTGGTGATGGTTGGGAAAATAAGGAGACTGTTTCAGCCTATGAAGACTATGCTCGTTTCTGTTTTGAGACTTATGGAGATTTGGTGGACCAATGGATTACCTTTAACGAGCCCATCGTTCCTGTAGAATTTGGCTATTTTTACGATGCCCATTATCCACATAAGGTGGATGCAGAGGCAGCCGTTAAAGTAGCTTATCATACACAATTGGCCAGCAGTCGGGCGGTTAAGGCCTGTCATGAACTCTTGCCTGATTCCAAGATTGGGATTGTCCTCAACTTGACACCGGCTTATCCACGTAGCCAGCATCCTGCTGATGTCAAGGCTGCTCGCATTGCGGACCTTTTTCAGGCCCAATCTTTCTTAGATCCGTCTGTTTTGGGGACTTATCCACAGGAGTTGGTAGAAATCTTGCATGAACAAGGTCTCTTGCCTGATGCTACAGAGGAGGAGTTGAAGCTCATTGGTGACAATACGGTGGACTTCCTTGGTGTCAACTACTATCAACCTTTGCGTGTTATGGCGCCTCGATTTGCTAAGCATCCAGAGAGTCCACTCTTACCAGAACATTTTTACGAGCCTTATGTGATGCCTGGACGTAAAATCAATCCTCATCGTGGCTGGGAGATTTATGAGCAAGGGATTTATGACATTGCTCAAAATATCAAGGAAAATTATGGCAATATTGAGTGGATGTTGACAGAGAATGGTATGGGTGTTGAAGGGGAAGAAAAATTCCGTGAGAATGAAATGATTCAAGATGATTACCGTATTGACTTTGTAAAAGGTCATCTTCGTGAACTTCACCATGCTATTGAAGATGGAGCCAACTGTAAAGGATACTTAATCTGGACCTTTATTGATTGCTGGTCATGGCTCAACAGCTATAAAAATCGCTATGGTTTGGTTGAATTAGACTTGGAAACGCAAGAACGTCGTCTGAAAAAATCAGGGCACTGGTTCAAGGAATTAAGCGACAATAATGGATTTTAAAAAGGACTCTGACTGATTATCCTAATTGGTCAGAGTTTTTTGCTTACAAGAGCTTAATTTGAACTATACCAATTTTTACTCTTGACAAGTGAAAGAAACAAGTATATACTGTTTTTGCTGATTCTATAAAAGAGGAATTAGACTATACCAATTTTAAGGAGAAAGCACAGCTTGCCTGTGTCGTATATACTATGTGTGGAATTGTTGGTGTTGTTGGAAACACAAATGCAACTGATATTTTGATTCAAGGGCTTGAAAAGCTCGAATACCGTGGATATGATTCTGCGGGGATTTTTGTCCTAGGTGGTGCTGAAAACCACCTAGTCAAGGCTGTTGGTCGTATTGCAGAATTGTCTGCTAAGACAGCTGGTGTTGAGGGTACAACTGGTATCGGACATACTCGTTGGGCGACTCACGGGAAACCAACGGAAGACAATGCTCACCCGCACCGCTCTGAGACAGAACGTTTTGTCTTGGTTCACAATGGAGTGATTGAGAACTACCTTGAAATCAAGGAAGAATACCTTTCAGGTCACCACTTCAAAGGGCAAACAGATACGGAAATCGCCGTTCACTTGATTGGAAAATTTGCAGAAGAAGATGGCTTGTCAGTTCTTGAAGCCTTCAAAAAAGCTCTTCACATCATCCGTGGTTCTTATGCCTTTGCCTTGGTTGACTCACAAGATCCTGAAGTCATCTACGTGGCTAAAAATAAATCACCACTTTTGATTGGTCTTGGGGAAGGCTACAATATGGTTTGTTCAGACGCCATGGCTATGATTCGTGAAACCAACCAATACATGGAAATCCATGACCAAGAGTTGGTAATTGTTAAGGCTGATAGTGTGGAAGTTCAAGACTACGATGGTAATAGTCGTGAGCGTGCTAGCTACACTGCTGAGCTTGATTTGTCAGATATCGGTAAGGGAACTTATCCTTACTACATGCTCAAGGAAATTGATGAGCAACCAACGGTTATGCGTAAACTCATCCAAGCCTACACAGATGAGGCTGGTCAAGTTGTCGTAGACCCAGCTATCATCCAGGCTGTTCAAGACGCAGACCGTATCTACATCCTTGCAGCTGGGACATCTTACCACGCAGGATTTGCTTCTAAGAAAATGTTGGAAGAATTGACAGATACACCAGTTGAACTTGGAATCTCATCTGAGTGGGGCTACGGTATGCCACTTCTCAGCAAGAAACCACTCTTCATCTTTATCAGCCAATCTGGTGAAACAGCGGATAGTCGTCAGGTTTTGGTTAAGGCTAATGAAATGGGAATCCCAAGCTTGACAGTGACAAATGTCCCAGGTTCAACTCTTTCACGTGAAGCTAACCATACCATGCTCCTTCATGCAGGTCCTGAAATTGCCGTGGCATCAACTAAGGCTTATACAGCGCAAATCGCAGCCCTTGCCTTCCTTGCAAAAGCAGTCGGAGAAGCAAATGGCAATGCCAAAGCGCAAGCATTTGATTTAGTTCATGAGTTGTCAATCGTAGCTCAGTCTATCGAATCAACTCTTTCAGAGAAAGAAACCATTGAAGCCAAGGTTCGTGAGCTTCTTGAAACAACTCGCAATGCCTTTTACATTGGACGTGGTCAAGATTACTACGTAGCCATGGAAGCAAGTCTCAAACTCAAAGAGATTTCTTACATCCAGTGTGAAGGTTTTGCGGCAGGAGAACTCAAGCACGGAACTATTGCCTTGATTGAAGAAGGAACGCCTGTCTTGGCTCTCTTGTCAGATCCAGTCCTTGCCAACCACACTCGTGGAAATATCCAAGAGGTGGCAGCCCGTGGTGCCAAAGTCCTCACTATCGCAGAAGAAAATGTTGCTAAAGAGACAGACGACATCGTTCTTACGACCGTCCACCCTTACCTCTCACCAATTTCAATGGTCGTACCAACACAATTGGTCGCTTACTTTGCAACCCTTCACCGTGGACTTGATGTGGACAAACCACGTAACCTTGCTAAATCAGTAACGGTAGAATAAGCTAAAAAAAGTCTAGTTATCTAGGCTTTTTCTTGTGAGCAAATGGGTTGCTTGTACTCAAGATTCGTGTTAGAATAATTTTTCAAATTGAAGGACAGAAATAGACAGGGAGAATCGCAATGGTAGAATTGGGAATTTCAACATTTGGGGAAACAACGGAGCTTGAAGGTACTGGGCAAACTTACAGTCATGCCGAACGCATTCGTCAGTTGGTGGCAGAGATTGAACTGGCTGACAAGGTTGGTTTGGATGTGCATGGGATTGGTGAGCACCATCGAGCGGATTTTGCGATATCTGCTCCAGAGATTGTCCTGGCAGCTGGGGCAGTCAATACCAAGAAAATCCGTTTGACCAGTGCAGTCAGCATTCTCTCGAGCATGGATCCGATTCGTTTGTTCCAACAATATGCCACTATCGATGCTTTGTCAAATGGACGAGCGGAGATTATGGCTGGAAGGGGGTCTTTCACGGAATCTTTTCCCTTGTTTGGATATGATTTGAAAGACTACGAAGCCCTTTTTGATGAGAAATTAGACTTGCTTCAGTTGGTCAATGAAAAGACAAGGCTAGACTGGCAAGGGCGATTGAGCCAAACAATCTCTGGCAAAGAAGTTTATCCTCGTCCAGTTCAGGATAAATTACCCTTGTGGATAGCGACAGGTGGTCATGTCGAATCAACGGTGAAGATTGCTCAGGCAGGCCTACCGATTGTCTATGCCATTATTGGTGGTAACCCTCGTTATTTTAAAAAGTTGATTCAGGCTTATCGTGAGATTGGGAGCGAAGCGGGTTATGCCAGTCATGAACTAAAGGTTGGAGCCCATTCTTGGGGTTGGATTGCTGAGGATGGCGAGCAAGCGGTGAAAGATTATTTCCATCCGATAAAGCAAGTGGTGGATGCTATTTCCAAAGATCGTCCACACTGGCAGGAATTGCGTTATGAACAATATTTGGAGCAAGTTGGGCCAAATGGTGCTATGTTTGTGGGCAATCCAGATCAGGTGGCAGAAAAATTAATTCGTATGATTGAGAATTTAGGATTGGACCGCTTTATGTTGCACTTACCTCTTGGTTCTATGCCTCATGAACAAGTACTGAGAGCTATTGAACTTTTCGGAACGCAAGTGGCTCCAAAAGTACGGGCTTATTTTGCCATGAAATAGCCTTAATAAAAAATCCTAATCAGGCTGATAAAAAATCTATATAACAACTATTTTAAAAAAGCAATAGACAGAAAAGAATCTCTGGAAAGCTAGTAAAATCAAGCTTTCCAGAGATTTTTTTCTCTATTGATATAAACAATCCCAATCAAGTCGATAGTCAATATATATTGGGAAAAGGTCAAAAGGAGTGGTAAGATGGTTTCAATCCAAATGGAAGGAGAAAAGTATGACAAGTAAAAGAGAGCTAGTTTTTAAAGCCATCCGAGGAGAAGAGGTGGAACGAGTTCCTGTAGGCTTTTGGTTTCATTTTGTAACACTGGAGGAAAAAGGGCAAGGTTTAAATAACCGACGTATCTTTCAAAAAAGTGTAGAGGGACATCGGAAGTACGTTGAAAGAATTCATCCTGATTTTGTCAAAATGATGAGTGACGGATTTTTTATTTATCCAAGTAATGTCTACAGTCCTTTGGTTTCAAGTATTCAGGAGCTGGCTTCTATTGAGTCGATTGGTGAAAACCATCCTTGGATTCAGCAACAAGTAGAAGTGGTACAAGCTATTCGAGCAACCTTCACTGAGGACATTGCTTCATTCTACAATATCTTTTCTCCAATTTCCTATCTGAAAAGATGGTTTCGTACAGAGACTTCTAGAGGTGATAAGGAGGTTGCAGATATTTTTCTTGAAAATCCAGAGTTATTCAGTGAAATTTTAGACGTGATAGCAGAGGATATCGCTATCCTAACTAAAAAAATCATTCAGGATGGTGGAGCAGATGGAATCTATCTCAGTACTCAAGAAATTCAGGATGAGCGCATCACAGCAGAATTGTATCAGACCTATATTGAGCCAAGCAACATAAAGGTTTTAGAAGCTGCCAATCAGGTAGGTGGGGTAAATATCCTGCATATCTGCGGTTTCCAAGGTGCCAGTAACAATGTGACTATTTTCAAAGATTATCCAGCCCAGGTTTTCAATTGGGCAACCCACCATGAAGCAGTCAGTTTACCTCAAGGTCAGGAGCTATTTCATGGCAAAGCGGTCTTGGGTGGTTTTGAAAATGGGAAGCAGAGCCTGCTTTATGGAGGTAGCAAGGCTAAACTACAAGAGGAAACCAAACGCTTGTTAGCTGAGGCTGGGACTAGAGGGGTCCTTCTTGGAGCGGATTGTACAGTTCCAGATGACTTTGAATTAGAAAGATTGGACTGGATTCGTCAGGCTGCTATTTTAGAATAGGAGGGCATTATGAAAAGGAAAAAGTGGCTATTGGTAGGGACGGCCCTCGGCTTTGTCATCTTACTTGCGATCAGTCTTACAAAGGGACTTACTTGTAAGGAAGGGCCAAGTTGTCATGGGATTCAGGATTTTCAGAAGAGAAGTCTTCGCTTTATTCAAACCAATGATATTGCCAGTGTTTTATTAGTTGAAAAAGAAAGAAATGGAGAATAGAGATGTCAGAAAAAAGAGAATGGGTTTTAAAAGCATTTAGAGGAGAAGTGGTTGACCGTGTACCTGTAGGTTTTTGGCACCACTTTACATCAGAAGAGGAATGGTTAAAGGGATTTTCCAATCCTGTGATTATTGAAAAGAACATACAAGGTCACAAACGTTTTATCCGTGACCTACATCCAGACTTTATCAAGTTGATGAGTGATGGCTATTTTGCTTATCCAAATCCAGTTATTGCCAAAGGAAAGTCACTCCAAGAGTTGGCAGAGATTCAACCTCTGGGTGAAGATCATCCGTGGATTAGAGAGCAGGTAGAATTAGTGAAGAAGATTAAGCAGGAGTTTACTGAAGATATTGTTGCCATTTACAATATATTTGCGCCTGTGACCTACCTCAAATGGTTACTTGGAGAAGTGTCTGGCGGAGATGATCTCATTGCAGATTTCTTAGTTCAAGATTCTCAGAAATTGAAAAAAGTACTTGATGTAATTGCGCAAGATATCGCTAGCTTGAGTCAAGCTATTATTAAAGATGCAGGAGCAGACGGTATTTATCTCAGTGTGCAAAGTATTCAGGATGCGCGTGTTTCTGTTGAAGCCTATCAGGAGATTATTGCGCCGAGTGAACTGACTGTTTTAAATGCAGCTAAGTTGGTTGGCGGGGTAAATATCCTTCACATCTGTGGCTATGAGGGAGCTAGAAATGATATTCATATCTTTGCCGACTATCCAGCTCATGTTTTTAACTGGGCAGTTGGTCCAGAAGGGATCAGACTAAAAGAAGGTCGTGAGATTTTCAAGGGTCGTACTGTTTTGGGAGGATTTGAAAATGGTAAAGATGGCCTTCTCTATCGAGGCAGTAAGGAAGAAATTCAAGCTGAAACCAAACGCTTGATAGAAGAAACAGGTAAAGATGGCCTCATACTTGGGGCAGATTGTACCATTCCGAGCGATATTGCAGTTGAGCGTATCCAGTGGGTGAGAGAAGCATTAGCTAAATAAAGGAGAAGAATATGAGTAAGAAAACATGGATTATTGGTGGAGTTGCAGTTGTGGCAGTTCTTGGAGCAACGATTGTTGGTAGAACTTTGGCGGGAGCATCTGCTAAAGGTGCAGATGCAGCTTCGTCTGGACAAGTAACAACTTTAAAAGTTGCCCATACTCAAAACTATGTCCCTTATGATTTTATTGACGAAAAAGGGGGATCAGATGGTTATGAAGTCGCTGTTTTAAAGGCAGTTGATGAGAAATTAGCAGATTATAAATTTGAGTATACTGGAACTAGTGATGATGATCTCTTGATTGGACTTGAGTCTAGCAAGTACGATATTGGAACTAAAGGTGCTTGGTATACAGATGAACGGGCTAAGAAATTCATTATTCCATCTGAGCCAGTAGGAGCCAGCATTATTGGTTTTACTGTTAGAAAAGAAGATGAAGCCAAATATAAGAATATTGATGATTTCGCCAAAAATAAAGGAAAATTAGTACCCATCTCTCCTCAGAATGCCCAGTGGAATGTTATCAATAGCTATAATGACAAGCATAAAGATACACCAATTGAGTTGACAGCTGCTGAATCCTTCAAAGTGGCAGATGCTTATGCTTGGGTTTTAGAAGGACGATACGATGCCTTCTTTGATATCAAGTTGTCTTTTGAAAAAGCAGTGACAGCAGAGGATGGTTCTTACCACCAATATGCGGACAAACTTAGCTGGTTCCCTTATAAAGGAATCCCAACCTATCCATTGATTCACCGTGATGAAAAGGGCGAGAAGTTTGCTAAAGAGTATGAAAAAGCGATTAAAGAATTAAAAGAAGACGGCACTCTAGCTAAACTTTCTCAAAAATACTTTAAAGAAGATGTTTTTAGCTACGTTGATAAAGATTAGATGAACAATCAGGCATGTTATACTCTTCGAAAATCTCTTCAAACCGCGTCAACGACGCCTTGCCGTAGGTATGGTTACTGACTTCGTCAGTTCTATCCACAACCTCAAAACACTGTTTTGAGCAACCTGCGGCTAGTTTGCTTTTTGATTTTCATTGAGTATTAGAAAGAGGTTTATATGGTTTCATATGATTTTTCAAGAGTGTTCCAATTTTTACCAACCTTATGGCAGGCTCTTCCTATGACCTTGTCCATTCTCTTTTTTACTACAATCCTCGGTTCCCTTTTCGGTGGCTTACTGGCTTGGGCTCAAGTGGGAGAAGATAAGACTTTTGCAGGTCTTTCCAAGGGCTATATTTTCACTCTTCGCTGTACTCCCCCCATTGTCTTACTGTTTTTAGTTTTTTATGGTTTGCCTGAATTTTTAAAATGGTGGCTGAATTTAGATATCAACAACTGGTCTAAGACGGTCTTCGTCTTATTCACCATGGTCTTGCTATTTGCGGCTATCATTGCAGAAGTATTTAAGGCGTCTTATCAGGCAATCCCCAAAGGTCAGATGGAGGCTGGAGTCAGTATTGGTCTGACACCCAGTCAGACATTTTGGAGAATCATTTTTCCTCAGGCTTTTCAAGTGGCTCTTCCAAATATGACGACCGCTATTCTAAATTTGATGCGGGATGCTGCCCTAGCATATACGATTGGTTTTGTAGATGTCATGGGGGCTGGGAATCTCTTAATCAGTCGTAATTTGGGGAATTACTCTCTTGAAACCTATACAGCGGTTGCCATTCTTTATTGGGGTGTAGCCTTGGCTGTTTCCTTCTTGAGTCGCTTGTTAGAAAAATCTTTGGAAACGAAAGGGAGATAGGATATGGATTTAGACTATATTGCAAAAACCTTTTTAGAGACCTTAAAAGGGGTACCGACCACCTTGATTATCATGATTGTAGCCATGATCTTAAGTTTTCTACCAGCCTTGTTTTTAGCTCTGGGACAAATATATAAAGTAAAAGGTGTTCGAACTTTCTCTCTCGTGTATCTAGCTTTTATAAGAGCAACACCTCCGATTTTGCTGATTCTTTTCTTTTATAGTTTGTTTCCGAGTTTGCTCAATCAATTTCTCAAAAGCATAGGGAGTGATGTTGATATCTTTAAACTCAATCCGATCTATTATGCTTTTATTATCTATAGTTTGATGACGACAGGTAGTTTATCAGAAATCTTACGTTCGGCTATTTTGACTGTGGATAAGGGACAATTAGAAGCTGCACAAGCGATTGGCTTAACCACTAGTCAAGCTTATGTGAGGATTGTTTTTCCACAGGCCTTGCGATCAGCTTTGCCCAATCTGGCTAATCTAGTCATAAATATTGTAAAAGGAACCTCTTTGGTCTTTGTGATGACCATTAAGGATATTACAGCTATTGCCCGTGTTGAAGCGTCTTATGGTTATCAGTATTTTGAATCATACTTTGTTATCTTTTTACAGTACATTCTTATTTGCGGTTTGATTCAATGGGGTTTTTCACTCTTAGAGAAACGCTATATTCGAAGAGAAAAGGGACAAGTAGTACCCCGTACAGGTTTAGCATAGGAGGAGACAATGTTACAAGTAGAACATGTTGCAAAAAAATTTGGAGACAGACAAGTCTTAGAAGATGTTAATCTCAAGGTCAACCAAGGGGATGTGGTTGTAATATTGGGGCCATCTGGATCAGGTAAAACGACTTTTCTCAGATGTCTCAATCATTTAGAAAAAGCCGATAGTGGCTCTTTGAAGCTTGCTGACAAAGACTACGATCTTGGCAAATTGACCAAAAAAGATATTTTAGAAATTCGCAAGAAGACCGCCTTTGTTTTTCAACATTATAATTTATTTGCTAATAAAACGGCCTTGGAAAATATTTTGGAGGGCCTGGTGATTGCTCGGAAAATTCCTAAGGAAGAAGCAACTAAACGTGCGGAAGTTGCCTTAGAAAAGGTTGGTTTACTAGCTTATAAAGATTATTATCCTTCTCAGCTTTCTGGAGGTCAGCAACAACGAATCGGTATTGCCCGTGCCATCGCTGTGAAACCAGAGGTCATTTTATTAGATGAGCCGACATCGGCCTTGGATCCAGAGTTGGTAGGGGATGTTTTAGATGTTTTAAAACAGTTAGCTAAAGAAGGAGTTACTATGGTAGTAGTGACACATGAGATGGGTTTTGCTAGAGATGTAGCCAATCATGTCATTTTTATGGATGGCGGGAAAATTGTTGAAGAAAATAATGCCCATGATTTCTTTAGTCGCCCACAGGAAGAACGAACCAAGCAATTTTTGGCACGAATTCTTTCGGATGCGACCTATAGTGTAGAATATATGATTTGATAGATAGGCTTATCAGGGCAAAAATCAATCCCCCGAGCGTTAAGGCTTGGGGGATTGTTCTATAGGAGGGCTAGTTTAGTTCTCTTTTTTGTTTTTAAGTAAGAAACCGAGACCTAGAAGGGTGAGGAGACTAATTCCTGCAAACAGGAGTTTGTGATCGTTTTTGGTTCCTGTATTTGGAAGTTCAGCTTGTTTAGCTAGGGGGGCAGGTTTATTTTCCTTGCTAGAGTTTTCTACCGATTCGTTTTGAACCGCCTCTTTTACAGATGATGCTTGTGCTTCTTGTGTTGGTTGTGAAGTTTGTGAATCAGTTGTAGCTTGGCTAGGTTTATTTTCCGCATCGGCTACTTTTGCATCTGGTTTTGCAGAATCAGGTTTAGCCTGTGGAGCTGGATTTTGATGTTCCGGTTTGACGACTCGGTTTGGAATATTGTCTTGGCCGTTATTTTGACTTTGCTCTTGTGTTAAGCTAGAAAGATCAAATTCTGGTTTTTCTTCCACAGCTGGGGCAACGATGGCACCGCCTTGAGAGATTCGAAGAACAGTGGCTGTAAGGGCATTTAATTTCAAACCTTTTTCAGTCCATTCAAGCCCTTTAGGGTTGGCAATTCCGACTGGTCCTGCTTGATTTTCATCTGCTAAAACTTCAGCATTTCTGAGGTGGGCAAAGGCAGTTCCTAAATTAAATTCGCGAGCTTTTTCGTCCGCATTGACAAAGACTGCATAGATATCACCGTTTGGAGCAGTGATTTGGTAGCCAATCACCACGTCCTCTTTTTCCACACCATTTTGGCCTGGGATAGTGATGAGGTGGACACGGTCTTTGATATCTTGAAGACTCTTAAGTCGGAAGGCATCTGTAGATTGACGAAGGGCAATCAAACCTTTCATATAGTCACGGCTCTTGACATTTTCAGGATAAGCTTTACCATCTGTAGCCTTAGTCCAGTCAAACTTATTGATAGCATCACTAGAGTCGTAAGAGTCATGGATGAAGTAAGGATAGTCAAATGGATTGCCGTCCTTATCACGCAACAAGTGAGATTTGTTTGGAACCTTGTCTTCTGCTACTGGGGTCTTGTAGGCTGGGTCACGGAATTGTTTGGTGCGTCCGTATTCCTGACCAGAGTGGATAAATGGAGTTCCTTGAGCTGTCAAGACCATGAGGTTTCCAAGTCGCAAACGACGATGGATTTCAGCATAGTTTTCAGCCTTGCTTGGGTCTTTTTTAATAGACTGGGCAATGATGTCAAAGAGGGTCAAGTTATCATGGGCTGCGATATACTGGATAACATCTCCAGGACTATCAGCTTCAAAGTTGGTTGGCTGAGCAATGAGATTTTTAAAAATAGTGTTGATATCACGCTTGCCACCTGTGATAAAGGCAGGTTGACCTTCGTTTGGATAACCAGACTTGAGGTTGTTACGGATGTCATCTGAGAAGACAGCGACAGTATCGGTATGTTTCATCCAATCTTGGTCAGCAGCTTTAGTAGGCATGTTCTCATCACCGGCATAGGTTCTCCAACCTTCACCAAGCATGATTAAGTGTGGATTGAGGGCGCGTGCGGCCTTGTACGCTTCTTCAATAGAAGCTGCATCATGGTCTCCCATCATATCGAAGCGGAATCCATCCACTTTGTAGGTATCAACTAGATATTTGATAGAGTCAACTAGGAGTCGTTTGGTCATATGGTGGGTTGTCCCCAAGCGTCCACCACCAAAGCTAGTGCGAGGTGTCCCATCAGCATCCATAAAGTGGTAGTAGTTTGGCTCTAAATCTTCAAAGATATCGACCTTGGCTGTATGGTTATACACTACATCTAGGATAGCTCCCATACCACGTTTGTGGATCTCGTTGATGAGGTTTTTAAATTCTGCGATTCGTTTTTCTGGATTTTTAGGATCGCTTGAATACATACCAGTCAAGGAGAAGTAGTTTTGAGGGTCATATCCCCAGTTGTAGTTGCTGTTGCTTGAAGCATAGTCAGACAAGCGTTCATGGTTTTTCAATTCATTGACAAAGTAGTAAGACAAGACGGGAAGGAGCTGGATGTGGGTTACACCCAAGTCTTTGAGGTAGTCTAGTTTTTCAATAAAGGCTTCAAAGGTACCAAATGGTTTGGTCAAGTCTTTTGCGATAGCGGGATCTGAAGTGAAGTCACGCACATGAGCTTCGTAGATAACGGCATCTTCACGAGTCTTGAAGTTGTGAATCTTACCATAAGTCAAGTCTTGAGGTCCTAGTTTGGCTGGATCTACAAAGGCGGCTTTAGCCACTTTATGGGAAGCGTCTGTTTTTGCAAGATCACTATTCCAAGCAGCGAGGGACTTAGCGTAAGGATCGAGTGCAAGAACAGTTTTACCTTGACGTTCAATTTGGTATTGATAATAGTAGCCAGTGAAATCTGTGATTCCTAATTTATTTGTGCTATCTAGAGTTTGTTTCCAAGTTCCTCTTTCCCCTTTTTCAAGAGCGACAGTTCCAACCACTTTTTCAGGGTCATTCTTGTCGTAGACAACGACAGAAACCTTATCAGCACTTGGTGACCAAAGGGTTAAATCAACCTGTTTTCCTTCTTCTTTTAAGTCAGCTCCAAGTTTGCCATCATAACTGTATGTCTCATCTTTAAGTCGCCAGCTTGTTTTGGTAGTGAATTGGTCGGAATTGTAGCTAACAGTATATGGATGTTTTGTGTCCGAGAAATCTCCGCTGTAGGTCACTTTCTTACCAGCTTCATCTATTGCAACATCAGTAATAGCTACTTTGTTTCCTAGGTGATTAGTGATGTTAGAGTGTTTGAGGATATCCTCTTTTTTAGCACCGACAAGTGTTGAAAAACTACTCTCAATGCTAGAAGTACCTACGTGTTGGGCTCCTGTCATGCGGATATCGTGCACATAGTAGGGGTTGGTGTAGATGGTTTCATCATCGTCTTTGAGGAAAATTTGGCTATGATTTTTTAAATCTGTGAACTTATAATCTTCTTTACGGATTTTCACATCGTCTCCTTGTTTGTTTCTGTCTAGTAATAAAAATCCAAGGTCTTTAGCTGCATCTTTGAGTGGAATATCGATATAGCGACCATATTTGCCTGTAGCCGTAAAGTCTGTTCCATTAGGCCATTCACCACTACTTGGCTCTTTCACATCTCCCCAGTACCAGAGAGACTTCTTGTCATAGTTGCCATCTGTGCGGTAGTAGTTGACACGAATAGTTCCTGCAGGCTGTGGTTCGTAAGAGAAAACCTTGTTATCTTGGTCCAACCAAGCCTCATTCATCTTTGGTGCCAGTTTTTCTACTGATTTATCGCCGGTTAGATTTTTCCCAGCTGTATTATTGATGAGGAAGCTAATTTTCTTGGCTTGTTCTCCCTTTAATTTGACATCTAGGTAGTAGCCATAGTCATCTTTTTTGGCATCCTTAAAGGACAAGGCTCCGTTAGGCCAGTTTTCAGATGGTTTTTCAACATCGTCCCAAGTCCATAGTCCTTGAGCATCCTTGTTTTCTTCAGGAAGCTTTTTGACATGGATACGGAAGTAGTTGTCTTCTATTGGTTCTTCTGCCTTAGTTTCAGTCGTTACTGGACTCGTAGAAGTAGTTGGTTCACTTGAACGATCTTGTCCGGTTTGTGGGGCTGAATCGGCGGGAGTTGCAGCAGGAGTGGGTGCTTCTATTGCAGGTTTTTCTTCTTTTTTCTCTAGGGAAGCGTTTGCATTATTAGGCTTAGAAAAATCGCTTTCGTTCTTGTCAGCGATGTTTGTTGCATCGGTAAGAGGTTTAGTAAGGGCAGTAGTAGTTTCACTATTACTTGTGTTAGTGGTTGGTGTATTTTCCTTGGCTGAGATAGTTGGCGTAGCCATGGCAAGTAGGACAAGGCTTGCTCCAATAAGGACAGAACCAGTTCCATTTTTGAGGGAACGGATGCTGTAAACCATTTTTTTCTCAGTGTGAGATGGTATTTTTCTCATAATGATTCTCCAATCAATAAATTTCTATCATCAGTATAGCACTTAGTAAAACAAGATGCAAGCGTTTTCCTAAAAATTAAACTAAAAGAAAAATCGCAACAAATTTTGTTACGATTCAGCCAATCTTTTTCATAGGAAAAGATTTTGTCAAAAATTCATCAATCCCCTTGAAAAATCTAGCTAAATAAGGTATAATATGAATAATCATTTGTCGTAGGTTTTGTCTGAAATATTGTCCAGACAAGGCTCACAGCAGTTAAATCTTCTGAAAAAGTCAGATTTAGCTGCTCTTTTTGTGCTTTTTTTCAGGATTTCGCGTGTTTGTAACAAAGACTTAAAGATTCTGAAAATTCATCAAGAGGACACGGTGATAGGGGTTTTTAAAACCATATGACGATTAGAAAAGCCTGATTGACAAGGCTTGGAACTTATTTACAAAGGAGAATCATCTTGGCAGGACATGACGTTCAATACGGGAAACATCGTACCCGTCGTAGTTTTTCAAGAATCAAAGAAGTTCTTGACTTACCAAATTTGATTGAAATTCAAACTGATTCATTCAAAGATTTCCTAGATCACGGTCTTAAGGAAGTGTTTGAAGATGTATTGCCAATTTCAAACTTCACAGACACAATGGAGTTGGAATTTGTTGGATATGAAATCAAGGAACCAAAATACACGCTAGAAGAGGCTCGTATCCACGATGCTAGCTACTCAGCACCAATTTTTGTAACCTTCCGCTTGATCAATAAAGAAACAGGCGAAATCAAAACTCAAGAAGTTTTCTTTGGTGATTTCCCAATCATGACAGAAATGGGTACTTTCATCATCAATGGTGGTGAACGTATCATCGTATCTCAGTTGGTTCGCTCACCAGGTGTTTACTTTAACGATAAAGTTGATAAAAACGGTAAAGTGGGCTACGGTTCAACTGTTATCCCTAACCGTGGAGCTTGGTTGGAACTTGAAAGCGACTCAAAAGATATCGCCTACACTCGTATCGACCGTACTCGTAAGATTCCATTTACGACATTGGTTCGTGCGCTTGGTTTTTCAGGAGATGATGAAATCTTTGATATCTTTGGTGATAGCGAATTGGTTCGCAACACTGTTGAAAAAGATATCCATAAGAACCCAATGGACTCTCGTACCGACGAAGCTTTGAAAGAAATTTACGAACGTCTTCGTCCAGGTGAGCCTAAGACTGCTGAAAGCTCACGTAGCTTGCTTGTAGCTCGTTTCTTTGACCCACGTCGTTATGACTTGGCAGCTGTCGGTCGTTACAAAATCAATAAAAAACTCAATGTTAAAACACGCTTGCTTAACCAAACTATTGCAGAGCCATTGGTAGATCCTGAAACTGGAGAAATCTTGGTAGAAGCTGGTACAATCATGACTCGTAGCGTGATTGAAAGCATTGAAAGCCATTTGGATGGTGATTTGAACAAGATTGTCTACATTCCAAATGATGCAGCCGTTGTGACTGAGCCAGTTGTTCTTCAAAAATTCAAGGTTGTTGCTCCAACTGATCCAGACCGTGTTGTAACTATTATTGGTAATGCTAATCCAGATGACAAGGTTCGTATCGTCACTCCTGCAGATATCCTTGCTGAAATGAGCTACTTCCTCAACTTGGCTGAAGGGCTTGGCCGTGTAGATGATATCGACCACCTTGGAAACCGTCGTATCCGTGCGGTTGGTGAATTGCTTGCTAACCAAGTACGTCTTGGACTTTCTCGTATGGAACGTAATGTCCGTGAACGGATGTCTGTTCAAGACAACGAAGTCTTGACACCACAACAAATTATCAATATCCGTCCTGTAACAGCTGCGGTTAAAGAATTCTTTGGTTCATCACAGTTGTCACAGTTCATGGACCAACACAACCCACTTTCTGAGTTGTCTCACAAACGCCGTTTGTCAGCCTTGGGACCTGGTGGTTTGACACGTGACCGTGCTGGATATGAAGTACGTGACGTGCACTACACTCACTACGGTCGTATGTGTCCAATCGAGACACCTGAAGGACCTAACATCGGTTTGATCAATAACTTGTCATCTTACGGACACTTGAACAAATATGGTTTTGTTCAAACACCATACCGTAAAGTTGACCGTGAAACAGGTGTTGTTACGAACGAAATCGTTTGGTTGACAGCCGATGAAGAAGATGAATTTACTGTAGCACAGGCTAATTCTCGTCTGAATGAAGATGGAACATTTGCTGAGAAAGTTGTCATGGGACGTCACCAAGGGGTCAACCAAGAGTATCCAGCTAATGTTGTTGACTACATGGACGTATCACCAAAACAGGTAGTTGCCGTTGCGACAGCATGTATTCCTTTCTTGGAAAACGATGACTCCAACCGTGCCCTCATGGGAGCCAACATGCAACGTCAGGCTGTGCCATTGATTAATCCAAAAGCACCTTACGTTGGTACTGGTATGGAATACCAAGCAGCCCACGATTCAGGAGCTGCTGTGATTGCTCAGTATGACGGTAAAGTTACCTATGCAGATGCTGACAAGGTAGAAGTTCGTCGTGAAGATGGTTCATTGGACGTTTACCACATCCAGAAATTCCGTCGTTCAAACTCAGGTACTGCTTACAACCAACGTACGCTTGTAAAAGTTGGCGATGTCGTTGAAAAAGGCGATTTCATTGCTGACGGACCTTCCATGGAAAATGGAGAAATGGCGCTTGGACAAAACCCAATCGTTGCCTACATGACTTGGGAAGGTTACAACTTCGAGGATGCCGTTATCATGAGCGAACGCTTGGTTAAAGACGATGTTTACACATCTGTCCACCTTGAAGAATACGAATCAGAAACGCGCGATACAAAGCTTGGACCTGAAGAAATTACTCGTGAAATTCCAAACGTTGGGGAAGACGCTCTTAAAGACCTTGACGAAATGGGTATTATCCGTATCGGTGCTGAGGTTAAAGAAGGTGATATCCTTGTAGGTAAAGTAACACCTAAGGGTGAGAAAGACCTTTCAGCTGAAGAACGTCTCTTGCACGCTATCTTTGGAGACAAGTCACGTGAAGTGCGTGATACTTCTCTTCGTGTACCACACGGTGCCGATGGTGTCGTTCGTGATGTTAAAATCTTTACACGTGCAAATGGAGATGAGCTGCAATCAGGTGTTAACATGCTGGTTCGCGTCTACATCGCTCAAAAACGTAAGATTAAGGTCGGAGATAAGATGGCCGGACGTCACGGAAACAAAGGGGTTGTCTCTCGTATCGTTCCTGTAGAAGATATGCCTTACCTTCCAGACGGAACTCCAGTCGATATCATGTTGAACCCACTTGGGGTGCCATCACGTATGAATATCGGTCAGGTTATGGAGCTCCACCTTGGTATGGCGGCTCGTACTCTTGGTATTCACATCGCAACACCAGTCTTTGACGGAGCAAGTTCTGAAGACCTTTGGTCAACTGTTAAAGAAGCTGGTATGGATAGTGATGCCAAAACAATCCTTTATGATGGACGTACTGGTGAACCGTTTGATAACCGTGTTTCTGTCGGAGTCATGTACATGATCAAACTCCACCACATGGTTGATGATAAATTGCACGCGCGTTCAGTTGGACCTTACTCAACCGTTACCCAACAACCACTCGGAGGTAAAGCTCAGTTTGGTGGACAACGTTTCGGTGAGATGGAGGTTTGGGCTCTTGAAGCCTATGGTGCATCAAATGTCCTTCAAGAAATCTTGACTTACAAGTCTGACGATATCAACGGACGTTTGAAAGCTTATGAAGCTATTACAAAAGGAAAACCAATTCCAAAACCAGGTGTTCCAGAATCCTTCCGAGTTCTTGTCAAAGAATTGCAATCTCTTGGTCTTGACATGCGTGTCCTAGACGAAGATGACCAAGAAGTGGAACTTCGCGACTTGGATGAAGGAATGGACGAAGATGTCATCCACGTAGATGACCTTGAAAAAGCCCGCGAAAAAGCAGCACAAGAGGCTAAAGCAGCTTTTGAAGCTGAAGAAGCTGAGAAAGCAACAGAAGAAGCTGCTGAAGAATAAGCAGTTCACTTAGAATAGAAAGGGAAGAAATAGTGGTTGACGTAAATCGTTTTAAAAGTATGCAAATCACACTAGCTTCTCCAAGCAAAGTCCGTTCATGGTCTTATGGAGAAGTCAAAAAACCTGAAACAATCAATTACCGTACGTTGAAACCAGAACGTGAAGGACTATTTGACGAAGTCATCTTTGGTCCTACAAAAGACTGGGAATGTGCTTGTGGTAAATACAAACGCATTCGTTACAGAGGGATTGTTTGTGACCGTTGTGGTGTTGAAGTAACGCGTACAAAAGTTCGTCGTGAACGTATGGGACACATCGAGTTGAAAGCTCCTGTATCTCATATCTGGTATTTCAAGGGGATTCCAAGCCGTATGGGCTTGACCCTTGATATGAGCCCTCGTGCCCTCGAGGAAGTTATCTACTTTGCGGCTTATGTGGTGATTGATCCTAAGGATACACCACTTGAGCACAAGTCTATCATGACAGAGCGCGAATACCGTGAGCGCTTGCGTGAGTATGGTTATGGATCATTCGTTGCCAAGATGGGTGCCGAAGCTATCCAAGACCTTTTGAAACAAGTAGATCTTGAAAAAGAAATTGCTGAACTCAAAGAAGAGTTAAAAACAGCTACTGGACAAAAACGTGTTAAAGCCATCCGTCGTTTGGATGTTTTGGATGCCTTTTACAAATCTGGAAACAAACCGGAATGGATGATTCTCAACATCCTTCCAGTTATTCCACCAGATCTTCGTCCAATGTTGCAGTTGGATGGTGGCCGTTTTGCCTCATCTGACTTGAACGACCTTTACCGCCGTGTTATCAACCGTAACAACCGTTTGGCTCGCTTGCTTGAGTTGAATGCACCAGGTATCATCGTTCAAAATGAGAAGCGTATGCTTCAAGAAGCGGTTGATGCTTTGATTGACAATGGTCGTCGTGGTCGTCCAATTACAGGACCAGGTAGCCGTCCACTTAAATCATTGAGCCACATGCTCAAAGGTAAACAAGGACGCTTCCGTCAAAACTTGCTCGGTAAACGTGTTGACTTCTCAGGACGTTCCGTTATCGCCGTTGGTCCAACTCTTAAGATGTACCAATGTGGTGTGCCACGTGAAATGGCGATCGAGCTCTTTAAACCATTCGTGATGCGTGAAATCGTTGCCCGTGATATCGTGCAAAACGTCAAAGCAGCTAAACGCTTGGTGGAACGTGGAGATGAGCGTATCTGGGATATCCTTGAAGAAGTGATTAAAGAACACCCAGTACTTTTGAACCGCGCACCGACCCTTCACCGTTTGGGTATCCAAGCCTTCGAGCCAGTCTTGATTGATGGTAAGGCTCTTCGCTTGCACCCACTTGTCTGTGAAGCCTACAATGCCGACTTTGACGGGGACCAAATGGCCATCCACGTACCGCTTTCAGAAGAAGCCCAAGCAGAAGCTCGTATCCTCATGCTAGCTGCTGAGCACATCTTGAATCCGAAAGATGGTAAACCAGTTGTTACTCCATCTCAGGACATGGTTTTGGGTAACTACTACTTGACCATGGAAGAAGCTGGTCGTGAAGGTGAAGGAATGGTCTTCAAAGACCGTGACGAAGCGGTTATGGCTTACCGTAATGGTTATGTTCACCTTCACTCACGTGTTGGTATCGCAACAGATAGCCTCAACAAACCATGGACAGAAGAGCAAAAACACAAGGTCTTGCTTACAACAGTTGGTAAAATCCTCTTCAATGACATCATGCCAGAGGGTCTACCATACTTGCAAGAACCAAACAATGCCAACTTGACAGAAGGCGTTCCAGCCAAATACTTCTTGCCACTAGGTGGGGACATCAAGGAAGCTATCAGCAAACTTGAACTCAACCCTCCATTCAAGAAGAAAAACCTTGGAAATATCATCGCTGAAATCTTCAAACGTTTCCGTACGACAGAAACTTCTGCCCTACTTGACCGTATGAAGAACCTCGGTTACCACCACTCAACTCTTGCAGGATTGACAGTGGGTATTGCCGATATCCCAGTCGTTGATGACAAGGCTGAAATCATTGAAGAATCACACAAACGTGTAGAACAAATCACAAAACAATTCCGTCGTGGTATGATTACAGACGACGAGCGTTACAATGCCGTTACAGCTGAATGGCGTGCTGCCCGTGAAAAACTAGAGAAACGTTTGATTGCCAACCAAGATCCTAAGAACCCAATCGTTATGATGATGGACTCTGGAGCCCGTGGTAACATCTCAAACTTCTCACAGCTTGCCGGTATGCGTGGTCTGATGGCTGCTCCGAACGGACGTATCATGGAATTGCCAATCCTTTCAAACTTCCGTGAAGGTTTGTCAGTACTCGAAATGTTCTTCTCAACTCACGGTGCCCGTAAAGGTATGACCGATACGGCCCTTAAGACAGCCGACTCAGGTTACTTGACTCGTCGTTTGGTTGACGTTGCCCAAGACGTTATCATCCGTGAGGACGACTGTGGAACAGATCGTGGTCTCTTGATCCGCTCTATCGCAGAAGGAAAAGAAATGATTGAGTCTCTCGAAGAGCGTCTCAATGGTCGTTACACTAAGAAAACTGTTAAACATCCAGAAACTGGTGCAGTTATCATCGGTCCAAATGAATTGATCACAGAAGACAAGGCGCGTGAAATCGTCAATGCTGGTGTTGAAGAAGTGACTATCCGCTCTGTATTTACATGTAACACTCGTCATGGTGTCTGCCGTCACTGTTATGGTATCAACTTGGCGACTGGTGATGCGGTTGAAGTTGGTGAAGCAGTTGGTACAATCGCTGCTCAATCTATCGGGGAACCTGGTACACAGCTTACAATGCGTACCTTCCACACGGGTGGGGTTGCCTCAAATACCGATATCACTCAGGGTCTTCCTCGTGTCCAAGAAATCTTTGAAGCCCGCAATCCTAAAGGGGAAGCGGTTATCACAGAGGTTAAAGGACAAGTTACTGCTATCGAAGAAGATGCATCAACTCGTACTAAGAAAGTCTTTGTTAAGGGTGAAACTGGCGAAGGTGAATACGTCGTTCCATTTACAGCTCGTATGCGTGTTGAAGTTGGTGACCAAGTAGCGCGTGGTGCTGCTCTTACAGAAGGTTCTATCCAACCAAAACGTCTCCTTGCAGTTCGTGATGTCTTGTCCGTTGAAACTTATCTTCTCGGTGAAGTACAAAAAGTTTACCGTAGCCAAGGGGTAGAAATCGGTGACAAACACATCGAGGTAATGGTTCGTCAAATGATCCGTAAAGTCCGTGTCATGGATCCAGGTGACACAGACCTTCTCATGGGTACCCTTATGGATATCAATGACTTTACAGATGCTAACAAAGATGTCCTTATAGCAGGTGGAGTTCCAGCGACAGGTCGCCCAGTTCTTATGGGAATTACCAAAGCCTCACTTGAAACAAATAGTTTCTTGTCAGCGGCTTCCTTCCAGGAAACAACTCGTGTCCTTACTGACGCGGCTATCCGTGGTAAGAAAGACCATCTCCTTGGACTTAAAGAAAATGTTATCATCGGTAAGATCATCCCAGCAGGTACTGGTATGGCCCGTTACCGTAACCTTGAACCACATGCTATCAACGAAGAAGAATACCTTAATCCTCCAGTAGAGGAAGAAGGAAATGAAGAAACAACAGAAGTAGTTGTGGATACTGCCGTTGAAACTGTGGAAGAAACAGTAGAATAAAAGAGAATGAGAGAGCCTTCGGGTTCTCTTTCTCTTTTTCTGAAAACTTTCTCCATTTTTCCATGAAATGTGGTAAAATAATACTCAATGAAAATCAAAGAGCAAACTAGAAAACTAGCTGAGGTTGTAGATAGAACTGACGAAGTCAGCTCAAAACACTGTTTTGAGGTTGTGGATAGAACTGACGAAGTCAGTAACCATACCTACGGCAAGGCGACGTTGACGTGGTTTGAAGAGATTTTCGAAGAGTATAAAAGAAAGAAGCTGACAAAGGAGACAGGTATGGAACAAACATTTTTTATCATTAAACCAGATGGTGTAAAAAGAGGGCTAGTGGGTGAAGTGTTAAAGCGCATCGAACAACGTGGATTTACAATCGAAAAATTGGAGTTGCGTTCACAGGTTTCAGAAGAGTTGATTGATCAGCACTATCAGGACTTGGTTGGTCAAAGTTTTTACCCACCGATTCGTGAATTTATGACTTCAGGCCCAGTTCTTGTAGGTATCATTTCAGGCCCCAAAGTAATTGAAACTTGGCGGACTATGATGGGCGCAACTCGTCCAGAAGAAGCTTTACCAGGAACGATTCGAGGTGATTTTGCAAAAGCTGCTGGTGAAAACCAAGCTATTCAAAATGTTGTACATGGTTCAGATTCAGAAGAGTCAGCTAAGAGAGAAATTGCTCTTTGGTTTGAAGAGAAATAGTAAAAGTTTGATGTAAGGGATACTTGCATCAAACTTTTTTGCATTTTAGAGTAGAAAACTGACAGTTGAGAAATATTCTAGCAATGGTGAGGATTTCTAGCATATAATAAGAGCAAGTAAGGGAGGAAGAATGATGGAAAAAATGAAAAAGCAAATTCGTATTTTGTTATTGCTGACAGTTTTTGGCCTTAGTAGCTGTTCTTGTTTAAGTTTATCGACTTGGGCCTTGATGTTAAATCAAAACTGCTTCTATTATCTAGTTGGCATGTTGCTCATTGCCAGTATTGGGGCAGGGATAAACTACTATAGTGGACAGCGAAATCAATCTTACTCAGTTTTTAAGGAAGATAAGCAACAATTCTTGTATAGTCTCTTGCTCTTAGTAAATATTTTGGGTTTAGCTTTAATTGTCATAGAACATATCCTTGCAGGAAATACATCCGTAGAAGGGTTTGTGGAATCCTTTCTACCGAGTTTCTTTTTCTTATTTGGTATTGATTTGCTAGTCTTTTTGCCGATTCAGAAGTATGTACATGGATTGAAAAAGATTTTGGGTAAGAAGGAAATGTGTTTTATTAGTGGATTAGCTATTTTAATCTTTCTCAGGAATCCTTGGATGCTATTATCCATGACCTTTTATATTGCCTTGGGGATGCTGTTTCTGGGATTGTTAGTACCAAAAGTTATTCGCTGGGAAGTTTCATTTTATAGCCACCTGATGAGGGATATCTTGTTAGTTGTCTTCTTGCTGTTTCTATTTTAAGAACAAAAAAGGAGATAGTTCTAGTTTTACAATTTATAATATGGAATTCGCAGATAATATCTCGACAAAGAACAACTTTTTGGTATAATAGAAACATGTACACTAAAAATGAAGAAGAGTTACAGTCCTTAGGTGAACGTTTGGGCCATTTATTAGAAAAAAATGACGTCTTAATTCTAACTGGAGAACTTGGAGCAGGCAAAACGACTTTTACAAAAGGCCTTGCTAAAGGGTTACAGATTACTCAGATGATTAAGAGTCCAACCTATACTATTGTGAGAGAGTATGAAGGTCGTCTTCCTCTTTATCATTTAGATGTTTATCGTATAGAGGGGGATGCTGATTCTATTGATTTAGATGAGTTTCTCTTTGGTGGTGGGGTAACTGTCATCGAGTGGGGGCATCTTTTAGGTGATGCCTTGCCAGATACTTATTTAGAATTGGAAATTCTAAAAGAAGAAGAGGGTCGCAGACTGAATTTTCAAGCAAAAGGTTTGCGTGCAGAAAAGCTTTTAGAGGAGCTTCAACATGGAGTATGAGTTGCTCATTAGGGAAGCAGAAGTTGAAGATGCGGCTGAATTAGTATCATTTTTAAATCGTGTCAGTGTAGAAACAGATTTTACCAGTCTGGACAGGAATGGCATTTTGATGACAGATACTGAGATGGAGTTGTTTTTGGATAAACAGGCTCACTCTGAAAATCAAATCACTTTACTGGCCTTGCTGAATGATGAAATTGCTGGTCTTGTGAATATCACAGCTGATCAACGCAAGAGAGTTCGTCATATTGGAGATCTCTTTATTGTGATTGGTCAGAAGTATTGGAATAATGGACTGGGGAGTTTGTTACTTGAAGAAGTCGTAGAATGGGCACAGGCTAGTGGCATTCTTCGTCGACTTCAACTAACTGTCCAAACTCGCAATCAGGGTGCAGTTCATTTATATCAACAGCATGGCTTTGTAATTGAAGGTAGACAAGAGCGCGGTGCGTACATAGAAGAAGGGAAATTTATAGATGTTTACCTGATGGGTAGACTGATAGATTGATAGAAATATGGTTAAAAAAATTATTGGAATGGTGCTAGCTTTTCTAGCTGTGACAGTTTTAGGTGTGGGTGTTTTTGCTTATACTATTTATCAGCAAGGTACAGAAACCTTATCAAAAACCTATAAAAAGATTGGGGAAGAAACCAATGTTATTGAGGCTACTGAACCCTTAACGATCCTTTTAATGGGGGTTGATACTGGAAACGAAGAACGAACGGACCCTTGGGAGGGAAATAGTGATTCCATGATTCTTTTGACAGTTAATCCGCACACGAAAAAGACCATGATGTTGAGTTTGGAACGTGATATCTTGACTAAAATTCAGCATAAAGATGGTCAGATTGAGGAAGCAAAACTAAACGCTGCCTATGCTGGTGGTGGTGCAGAGTTGGCTATTTCAACTATTCAGAAGATGATGAATATTCATATTGATCGCTATATTATGGTCAATATGCACGGATTGCAACAATTAGTTGATGCAGTGGGTGGTATAACCGTCAACAACACTCTAGGTTTCCCGATTTCTATCAGTGACCAAGAGGAATTTAATACCATTTCTATTGGTGTTGGGCAACAAACTCTAAATGGAGATGAAGCTCTTGTTTATTCTCGCATGCGCTACCAGGACCCAGAAGGGGACTACGGACGTCAGAAACGTCAGCGTGAAGTCATTCAAAAGGTTGTTGAAAAAGTTCTTAGCTTGAATAGTGTTAGTCACTATCAATCTATCTTAAAAGCCCTAAGTACCAATATGCAGACTAATATTGATCTATCTGCGAAAAGTATTCCAAGCTTGTTAGGTTACCAGGACTCGTTTAAAACGATTGAAACTCAACAATTACGAGGAGAAGACGCCGAATTGCAAGGGACATCTTATCAAATCGTAACGGCTAACCATTTGTTAGAGGTCCAGAATCTTTTGAGAACCTCACTTGATAAACCGAAGGTGACAGAGTTAGAGACAAATGCAGTCTTATATGAAGATATTTTTGGAAACCAAAATGGTATCGGTTTGGGAACAGGTACGATTAATAATACAACAAATCAAGAAGATGTAGAATAATCTATTTTATAGTTAAAATCGTGGGAAATTTCCTGCGATTTTTTCAAAAAAATACGAATAGATAGGTAGGAGGAAACATGAAAGCAGAAATCATTGCTGTTGGAACAGAGATTTTGACAGGACAGATTGTTAATACCAATGCCCAGTTTTTGTCGGAAAAACTAGCAGAAATTGGAGTAGACGTATATTTTCAGACGGCTGTAGGAGACAATGAAACTCGTCTCTTGTCTTTGCTTGAGATTGCCAGTCAACGTAGTAGTCTGGTGATGTTGACAGGTGGTTTGGGACCAACTGAGGACGATTTGACCAAACAAACCCTAGCTAAATTTTTAGGGAAAGAATTAGTCTTTGATCCTCAGGCGCAGGAGAAGTTGGATGTCTTTTTTGCCCAGAGACCAGACTATGCCCGAACACCGAATAACGAAAGACAAGCTCAACTTGTAGAAGGAGCGATTCCACTGCCAAATGAAACAGGACTGGCTGTGGGAGGAATATTGGAAGTCGAAGGAGTGACCTACGTCGTCCTTCCAGGTCCACCAAGTGAATTGAAGCCTATGGTCTTAAACCAACTTCTACCCAAGTTGATGACAGGGAGCAAGCTGCATTCCCGAGTTCTTCGTTTCTTTGGGATTGGCGAGAGCCAGTTGGTTACGATTTTGTCTGATTTGATTGATAATCAAACAGATCCGACCTTGGCCCCTTATGCTAAGACAGGAGAAGTCACTCTGCGTCTGTCAACAAAAGCTAGCAGCCAAGAAGAGGCGAATCAAGTGCTGGATATCTTGGAAAATCAAATCTTAGGTCGCCAGACCTTTGAAGGTCTTTCTTTACGAGATCTTTGTTATGGTTATGGGGAAGAAACTAGTTTAGCTAGCATTGTGGTAGAAGAACTGAAAAAACAAGGGAAAACTATCACGGCTGCAGAGAGTTTGACGGCAGGGCTTTTCCAAGCCAGCGTAGCTGATTTTTCGGGTGCTTCAAGTATATTTAAGGGTGGTTTTGTAACCTATAGCTTGGAGGAAAAATCAAAGATGTTGGATATTTCTGTCAAGGATTTGGAAGAACAGGGTGTGGTATCTGAATTTACAGCTCAGAAGATGGCTGAGCAGGCACGAATCAAGACCCAGTCTGATTTTGGCCTTAGTTTGACTGGAGTGGCAGGACCAGATAGCCTGGAAGGACATCCAGCTGGGACAGTCTTCATAGGCTTGGCTCAAGAGCAAGGAACTGAGGTTATCAAGGTCAATATTGGAGGCAGAAGTCGAGCAGATGTACGTCACATTGCGGTTATGCATGCCTTTAACCTAGTTCGCAAGGCTTTATTAAGTGACTAACTTTTGATATAATAGTAGATAGGTCTGAGGACCATTAGAATGTAGGAGAATAGAATGGCGAAAAAACCAAAAAAATTAGATGAAATTTCAAAAAAATTCGGGGCAGAACGTGAAAAAGCCTTGAATGACGCTCTTAAATTGATTGAGAAAGACTTTGGTAAGGGTTCAATCATGCGTTTGGGTGAACGCGCCGAGCAAAAGGTGCAAGTGATGAGCTCAGGTTCCTTGGCGCTTGACATTGCCCTTGGTTCAGGTGGTTATCCTAAGGGACGTATCATTGAAATCTATGGACCAGAGTCATCTGGTAAGACAACAGTTGCCCTTCATGCAGTTGCGCAAGCACAAAAAGAAGGTGGTATTGCAGCCTTTATTGATGCGGAACATGCCCTCGATCCAGCTTATGCTGCGGCCCTTGGTGTCAATATTGACGAATTGCTCTTGTCACAACCAGACTCAGGAGAGCAAGGTCTTGAGATTGCAGGAAAATTGATTGACTCAGGAGCCGTGGATCTTGTCGTAGTCGACTCAGTTGCGGCCCTTGTACCTCGTGCGGAAATTGATGGAGATATCGGAGATAGCCACGTTGGTTTGCAGGCTCGTATGATGAGCCAGGCTATGCGTAAGCTTGGTGCTTCTATCAATAAAACCAAAACAATTGCCATCTTTATCAACCAATTGCGTGAAAAAGTTGGGGTCATGTTTGGAAATCCAGAAACAACTCCTGGTGGACGTGCTCTGAAATTTTACGCATCAGTCCGTTTGGATGTTCGTGGAAGCACACAAATCAAGGGAACTGGTGACCAAAAAGATACCAATGTGGGTAAAGAAACTAAAATCAAGGTCGTGAAAAACAAGGTGGCTCCACCATTTAAGGAAGCCTTCGTTGAAATCATGTACGGAGAAGGGATTTCTAAGACTGGTGAACTTTTGAAGATCGCAAGCGATTTGGATATCATCAAAAAAGCAGGAGCTTGGTACTCTTACAAGGATGAGAAAATTGGGCAAGGTTCTGAAAATGCTAAGAAATACTTGGCAGATAACCCAGAAGTCTTTGATGAGATTGACCATCAAGTCCGTGTTCAATTTGGTTTGATTGATGGAGAAGAAGCTGCTGAAAGTAAAAAAGATGAAGCAGCTCAAGTAGACTCTGTGAATGAAGAAGTAACTCTTGACCTAGGCGACGAACTTGAAATCGAAATTGAAGAATAAGCTGTCAAAGTAGTGGAGAAATCCACTGCTTTTTTCGGTTTGTTGTTAAAGTTTTCAGATCACCTATGATTTGCTGTTTCTTGTCGCTCTTCTAGAAAGCTGATATAATAGCCTTATGAATAAAAAACGAACAGTGGACCTGATTCATGGTCCGATTCTTCCTTCTCTCTTGAGTTTTGCCTTCCCAATCCTGCTGTCTAATATTTTTCAACAGCTCTATAATACTGCTGATGTCTTGATTGTTGGACGTTTCCTTGGTCAAGAATCCTTGGCTGCGGTAGGGGCGACGACAGCGATTTTTGACCTGATTGTAGGTTTTACTCTTGGTGTTGGTAATGGCATGGGGATTGTCATTGCCCGCTATTATGGAGCTCGGAATTTCACTAAAATCAAGGAGGCAGTAGCAGCCACCTGGATTTTAGGTGCTCTTTTGAGTATTGTAGTTATGCTGCTGGGATTTCTTGGTTTGTATCCTCTCTTGCAATACCTAGATACTCCTGCAGAAATTCTTCCCCAGTCCTATCAATATATTTCTATGATTGTGACCTGTGTCGGTGTCAGCTTTGCCTATAATCTCTTTGCAGGTTTGTTGCGGTCCATTGGGGACAGTCTGGCAGCGCTTGGATTTCTGATTTTCTCTGCTCTGGTTAATGTGGTTCTGGATCTCTATTTCATTACGCAATTGCATCTGGGAGTTCAATCTGCAGGCCTTGCTACCATCATTTCGCAAGGCTTATCAGCGGTTCTTTGCTTTTATTATATCCGTAAGAGTGTGCCTGAGCTACTCCCTCAACTCAAGCATTTCAAATGGGACAAGGCCTTATACGCCGATCTCTTGGAGCAAGGTTTGGCTATGGGCTTGATGAGTTCAATTGTGTCCATTGGTAGTGTGATTTTACAGTCTTCTGTTAATACCTTTGGTGCCGTAATTATCAGTGCCCAGACGGCAGCTCGACGCATTATGGCCTTCGCCCTTCTTCCTATGACCGCTATTTCTGCCTCGATGACAACTTTTGCTTCGCAGAATCTTGGGGCCAAGCGACCAGACCGTATTGTTCAAGGACTTCGAATCGGCAGTCGTTTGAGTATGTCCTGGGCAGTTTTTGTTTGTATCTTCCTCTTTTTTGCCAGTCCAGCCTTAGTTTCCTTCTTGGCCAGTTCAACGGATGGTTACTTGGTAGAAAATGGTAGTCTCTATCTGCAAATCAGCTCAGCCTTTTATCCTATTTTGAGTTTCTTGTTGATTTATCGCAATTGCTTGCAGGGCTTGGGGCAAAAGGTCCTTCCTCTGGTTTCCAGCTTTATTGAACTAATCGGGAAAATCGCTTTTGTGGTCTTTATTATTCCTTGGGCAGGCTATAAGGGTGTTATCCTTTGTGAACCCCTTATCTGGGTTGCTATGACCATTCAACTGTACTTTTCACTGTTCCGTCATCCTTTGATAAAAGAAGGCAAGGCCATCTTGGCAACAAAAGTGTCATCATAGCTCGATTTGCTGAATAAAATCCATTTCCTATAGTGAAAATCGAAAAAACTTGTGTTATAATAAGAAAGATTAAAATGTGAAAAAAGGAGATTCCTAATGGGACGTAAATGGGCCAATATCGTAGCCAAGAAAACGGCTAAAGATGGAGCTAACTCTAAAGTATATGCAAAATTTGGTGTAGAAATCTATGTAGCAGCTAAAAAAGGTGATCCAGATCCAGAATCAAACTCAGCTTTGAAATTCGTTATCGACCGTGCTAAACAAGCCCAAGTGCCAAAACACGTTATCGATAAAGCTTTGGATAAGGCTAAAGGAAACACAGACGAAACCTTTACAGAAGGACGTTACGAAGGTTTTGGACCAAATGGTTCTATGTTGATTGTTGATACTTTGACTTCTAACGTTAACCGTACAGCAGCCAATGTCCGTGCAGCTTTTGGTAAAAATGGCGGAAACATGGGTGCTTCAGGTTCGGTTTCATACCTCTTCGACAACAAGGGTGTTATCGTATTTGCTGGCGAAGATGCGGATGCAGTCTTTGAGCAATTGCTAGAAGCAGATGTGGATGTGGACGATGTAGAAGCAGAAGAAGGAACAATCACTGTTTATACAGCACCAACTGACCTTCACAAGGCTATCGTCGCTCTTCGTGAGTCAGGTATCGAAGAATTCCAAGTGACTGAATTGGAAATGATTCCTCAGTCTGAAGTGGAATTGTCAGGCGATGACCTTGAAACTTTTGAAAAACTTTATAGCGTCCTTGAAGACGACGAAGATGTACAAAAAATCTACACAAACGTAGACGGCTTCTAATTTAACATAGAAAATATGATCCTAAGTGAGAAAATCACTTGGGATTTTTTTAATCAAGAAAATAGTTCTCACGGAAATTTATTTAGTTCCTAGGAGAACTAAATGCAATGATTAGAAAGGAGTAAGTATGGATAAACCGATGTTGGTTTTAAAACGTTTTGGACACCAGGTACATCTGATGGTACAAAAGGAAGCCAAACGTTGTGGTATTGAATTTATGGGTGTACCTCAAGGACAAGTTCTGCGTTTTTTAGGTTGGCGTGAGCATGAACAAGAATTAACGCTCATCAAGGATATTGAACAAGAACTCAATATTAGCAAGTCTGTTGCTAGTAACTTGGTCAAGCGTATGGTGCAAAATAGTTTGGTGGAGCTGGAGGCGAGTCCTGTCGATAAGCGGGCTAAGTTTGTTCGTTTGACGGACAAATCGCGTTCTCAAATGCAGCAGGTTAAGGCCTTCTTTGAACGAATTGATCAGAGTCTGCTAAATGGTGTTTCAAAGTCAGACTTGGCAATCTTTGAAAAGGTTCTCGGTCAGTTGCAAGAAAATGTTCAGAAGATAGGAGGAGAGAATGAAGAAATTAGCCAAATGAATTAGTGGAAAAGAATGGGGTGTGATTTTACTAGCCATTCTCTTTACCTGCTTTTCGGTTTATCTAGAGTTGGAAGAAGAGGAACTTCCATTTTAAAAAAGAAGTAAGGGCTGGGAAATGACCTAGCTCTAAAAAATCAGCATTCAGTTTTGTAAGATGCAAGATCTGTTTGACTGAATTCTATTTCTCTCAAGCTTTTAAAAGTTTAATTATGATTGCCGAGGTGGGACCAAGAATCAAAAATCAATGAATTTTTAGATTCTGTCGCGCCTTTTTTATGATAATCATTTTGGAAAGATTTTGCTTTTTGGCGGTTTTGTAATATAATAATCCTATATGTTTCATAAAGGCGCTTACGGCATAGGGGGTGAAAAATGGTAGCAGCTAACGTCAAAAAACGGGGTCAGCATTATCAGAAGAAGGCTCTCTGGCCACTTTCCATTCTGCTTATTTTTGCTTTGTTTTTTGTTTATTTCAAGGGCGTTCTGCCAGATGAGAAGCAGGTCAAGATTGGGGCAACCTACATGACCATGAATAATGATTTTTATAAGATCTTAAATGCGGAGCTGGAGAAGAAAACCAACCAGCAGGGCAGCCGGCTTTACGTGCGGGATCCTGAGCTGGGTGAGGGCAAGCAGAGCCAGCAGATTGACTTTTTTGTCCGAGAAAAGGTTGATGTCATTGTTATCAATCCGGTAAAAAGTAATAGTCCAAGTATCATTTCCTCTCTTCAAAAGGCCAAGAAAGCTGGGATTAAAATCATCGTAGTGGATGCGCCTATCAGTCAGGATGTAAAAGTGGATACGACTATTGTGTCGGATAACTACCAAGCAGGCGTCCTGATTGCCCAGGACATGATGAAGCGCTTGCCTTCTGCTAATATTCTCCTTCTAGAGCACCGCAATGCCGTCTCTGCTATGGACCGGATTCAGGGATTTATTGATACGATTGAAAAACAGCCTAGCTACAAGATTATTTCCCAGAAAGAAACACTAGGCCAGACAGAGGAAAGCATGCCGCAAGTAAAAAGTGCCTTAGACGAAGGATTGGACTTTAATGTAGTCATGGCGCTCAATGATCGGGCAGCTATCGGGGCCTTGGCTGCTATTAAAAATCAAGGTCTTGATAAGAAAATCTCCATCTACGGCGTGGATGGATCGCCTGATATCAAAAACTTTTTGGCTACGACTAGCGATATAGAGGGAACCGTGGCCCAATCGCCCATTCAGATGGGACGCAAGGTGGCACAGGTAATTGAGCTGATGCAGGAGGGGAAATCCTACGACAGCCAATACCTGATTCCTGTTCATCTGGTTAATAGAGATAATATCAGTCAATACACAGTTACAGGGTGGCAATAATGAGACCTCAAAAAAGTATCTTTTATAGCAAAATCGCCTTAATGGTCATCAATCTGTTTGCCATTGTCTATAATGCATCCATCTATCTCTTTGTGACCAACTATGTAGCGGCTAAGGGCTTCAGTCACTCGCTTTTGGAGCGTTTGGATGCCATTCCGGGCTCTCCTAGCCTAATCTTCTGGGTATCCATTAGCCTGTATGCCTGTCTGCTTTTAGTCATGTACTATCGGGAGCGCCACCCCAATCAGCTGTCCGTCTATGACAAGGCGACCATTATTGAAATCCTGCTCATGCTGGTCATCTTTTCCGTCTTGCACTCGTCCTACAATGGCTTGATTCTCTTGGTGTTTGCGGATATTTTCTATGGCTCTAAGGAGTTCAATGCTTCCAAGGACAAGAAGTACTGGTTTTCTTTCATTATTTTGAGCTTTGGCATGCTGCTCTTGTCCAACTATAACCTCATGTCGCTCTTTATCAAGCTGCCGTCTTTGGATACCTATATTCGTTTTTATCCTGAGTCTGTACGCTTTTTGCTCTTATTTGGCAAGAACTTTCTCTACTCGCTTAATATTGTCGTCTTTATGATTTCCTTGCTATTCTATATCTTGTCGGCTATTACGGAGCGCCATCGTATTGAGGAAGAGCTTCGCATGGCTTTTCAAGCCAATCGCGAGCTGAACTCTTACCTGGCTTTGTCTGAGAAAATAGCAGAAGATCGAGAGCGGAAGCGGATTGCCAGAGAGATTCACGATACATTAGGTCATGCCCTGACGGGTATTTCAGCTGGTATTGATGCGGTCAAGGTCTTGGTTGATATTGACACCAACCGAGCTAAGGAGCAGCTTAATAATGTCTCTGTCGTTGTTCGAGATGGTATCCGTGATGTCCGCGGCTCGCTCAATAAGATGCGCCCGGGAGCTCTGGAAAATAACACTTTGAAGGAAGCTCTGATTAAGATTATCCGTGAGTATGAAGCCATCTCCAACTTGGAGATTCATCTCCTCTACAAATGGGATAATATTGACTTGGATATTGCCAAGGAAGACATTGTCTTCCGGGTGATCCAGGAGTCGATTACCAACTCTGTCCGCCATGGTCATGCCAAGACTATCTGGATTGAGCTACTAGAGGAAGAAGAAGCTTATGTAATGACCATTCAGGATGATGGTGTTGGCTTTGATGAACTCCACTATGGCTATGGCCTCAAGCAGATGCAGGAGCGCCTAATGATTATTGGCGGAAGCGTCCGCTTTGAAAATCGGGACGGTTTCTACACGCATATCAAAATTCCAAAAATAGGAGGAAGACATGATTAAGGTTTTAATAGCAGACGATCAGGCCTTGATTCGCGAGTCTCTGCAAATCATTCTGTCTGCCCACGCAGATATTGAGGTAGTCGGGACGGTCGGAGACGGCAAGGAAGTGCTGGAAAAGCTTCATCGGGTGCGCCCAGATGTGATTTTGATGGATATTCGCATGCCAGTCATGGATGGTGTTCTCTGTACCAAGGCTGTCAAGGAGCAGTATCCAGATGTCAAGATTATCATCCTGACGACCTTTGACGATGATGAATTTATCTTCTCAGCTCTCAAATACGGTGCATCTGGTTATATTCTTAAAGGGGTTTCGACAGAAGAACTTCATGAAGCTATTCAGACAGTCTATCGAGGCGGAGCTATGATCAATCCCAATATTGCCACCAAGGTCTTCAAAATCTTTTCACAGATGGCCCAGTCCAACTTTGCCATCACAGTGACAGAGGAAAATGTGGAGGACATGAACCGGACGGAGTGGAAGATTATCCAGCAGATTAGCTTTGGGATTTCTAATAAGGAAATTGCAGCCAAACTCTTTCTATCAGAAGGGACAGTCCGTAATTATCTATCGGGTATCCTAGCCAAGCTCAACCTGCGTGACCGGACCCAACTGGCTATCTGGGCCGTACAGACTGGAGTCACCCAGAGAGATTTTAGTAAGGAAGGCGACAAATGAAGTGGAGATTGAGAAATTTGTCCCTGCTGGTTGTCCTGATTATATCTGTTGCTCTGGCTTTTGTATTTTGGGCTTCAGCTCAGGACAAAGTCCTGCGTATCGGGGTCTATGCTGGTTCTAGCTGGGATGTGCCTAACAGTCGCGAAAACAAGGTCTTGGACAGCCTGATTAAAAGATTTGAAAAGACGCATCCTCCTGTCAAGGTCGTTTACGAAAGCGGTATTCCCAAGGATGATTATGCTGACTGGCTGGCAGAGCAAGTCTTGAAAGGCGAGCAACCAGATCTCTTTATGGTGCCAGAAAACGACTTTAGCATGTTGGCTTCGACTGGCGCGCTTAAATCCTTGGATCCCCTCCTAACGGATGATAAGCGAAAGGCTTTTTATCCAGTGGCTTATGAAGCTGGGCAATATCAGGGAGTCAGCTATGCCCTTCCAGTTGAGAGCAATCCTATCATGATGTGTGTCAATAAAGACCTGCTTGAAAAAGAAGGAATTAGCATTCCTGAGTCAGGATGGACCCTGGCGGATTTCTATGAGATTTGCAAGAAAGTAACCAAGGATACCAATGGCGATGGTGTGGTGGATCAGTACGGTATAACGGATTACACTTGGCAGCAGGCTCTGGTAGCTTACGGCGGCCATCTTACCGATAAATCCGGTATCACTGTGGACAGCGCAGAGATGCACCAAGCCTTGGCCTTTATGAGCAAGCTAGATATGCTCAGCCAGCACTATAAGGTGACTTCTAATGACTTTGATGAGGGACGGGTGGCTTTCTATCCTATGAGTCTGGCCCAGTATCGGACCTACAAGCCTTACCCTTACCATGTTGCCAAGTATTCTAGCTTTTCTTGGACCTGTATCCCCATGCCAACAGCTAATAGCCAGGTGATGGGGACACAGGTCAAGACCTCGCTCTTTGCCATGTCTTCCAATACCAAGCAAGAGAAGCTGGCTTGGGAATTTATGCTCTTGCTGTCACAGGATAAAGAAAGCCAGCAGGCCTTGTTTGAAAAATCGCAGGGGACCTCAGTCTTACCATCTGTGGTGAAAAGTCAACAGGCTAGAGAAATCTTACAGGCAGATGATTTTGGCTTGGATTCCTTGACTTCTGAGAGGCTAGACCACATGATGAATCGCTCCATCATTGACATCAGTCTAGAAGTAGACCGTCATACCATGGACCGGATGGACTATCTGATTCAAAATGCTATGCAGAATCAAGAGATTGACAGTGCCTTGCCGAGCATTCAAAGAGAAATAGAAAGCGGAAAATAATCTGCTTTCTTTTTGTTTGCTCTGAAAGGAGCAGGAAAGGTACAGCTGACTAGACAAATATGACAAATGTCATATGTTTCCTGACAAATGTCATCTGGGCAAAGTGACATTTGACAATATGAAACCGATTCCAAAACTTGTACAATAAAATCATCAATAAATCCTTACTTGGCTAAGAGCTAGAAGGAAAAAGGAGGCAGGAAAGATGAAATACCTTGTACTGGTCAGTCATGGGGGACTGGCTGCAGGCGTGCAGAGTTCCTTGAAGATGTTTGCCGGAGACAAGACGGATCAGGTCATTGCGGTTGGTCTTCAGGAAGGCAAGTCAGTTGATGATTTTGCAGTTGATTTTACTCAGGCCTTAGATGGCTTAAGCACTGATGACAGTGTCTTAGTTCTGGCTGATATTGTAGGAGGCAGTCCTCTGACGACAGCAGCGAGCGTCTTAGCTGACATAGGTAAGCTCGACTCAGCAGTTATCTTGGGCGGTTTGAACCTGACCATGGGACTGACTGGCTTGGTTATGAAAGACATCTTAGACGGGAAAGATCTGGCTCAGGCTATCCTTTCCGAGGCTACAGCTGCTTTGCAGGAATTTGAAGTCGTAAGTGATGCAGCTGAAGAAGATGAAGACGACATTTAGTACTTCCGTCATACATTCTAAAAGATAAAAGGAGATTTTAAAGATGACAGTATCATTTGTACGGATTGACGACCGCATGATCCACGGTCAAACAGTCACTCGCTGGGCCAAGGAATACCCTTGTGATGGCCTGATTGCAGTAAATAATGCTGCAGCAGGAAACAAGGTTTTGATTCAGGCCTACAAGGGAGCTTCTGACAAGAAGACTTTTGTTTGGACCAAGGAAGCCTTCAAGGAAAAATCAGGCAAGGTCACAGAGTCAGACAGCCGCTATTTCCTCATTACGAAAAATCCTGTGGACATGAAAGAAATCCTAGTGGACCAAGGCTTTGTACCTGGTGATGTTAAGGAAATCATCATTGGCCCTGCTAATGACCGTCCTGGAGCTATTAAGCTGGGGAATAACCAGTCCATTACCCAGGAAGAGGCAGAAGCGATTGAGGCGATAGAAAAAGCAGGCTACAAAGTCAAATTCCAGCTCCTACCAGATGTTTCCATCGGTTATTGGAGCGATTTCAAGTCTAAATTTGGTTTTTAATTATAATAATGAAAAGGAGAGTCTATTATGACAATTTCTTGGCTGCAAGCCGCTTTACTGGGTCTTTTCGCTAGTTTAGCTTCTATGCCTGGTATGGGTGGTACTAGTATTGGTAACTACACTTTGGGACGTCCTCTGGTCGGAGGCTTGATTAGCGGGCTGATTCTCGGAGACTTAACAACAGGGATTATGGTTGGGGTAGCCCTTCAGGTTCTCTACATCGCTCTGGTAACACCAGGTGGTACAGTTTCTGCTGACGTGCGGGCGATTTCTTACATTGGGATTCCTCTCGCAATCTTATTTGTTCATTCTAAAGGAATCACGTCTGAATCTGCTATTGCTGCAGCAGCTGCACCAATCGGAGCAGCAGTTGGTACTATCGGTACAGTTCTCTTCTATGGAACAGCTACTACAAACCTGCTATGGCAGCACATTGGCTGGAAAGCCGTTGAAAAAGGCGAATTTAAAAAGCTTTACGCTGTTGACTGGGTTTATCCTTGGATTTCCCACTTTGTCTTCTCTTTCCTTCCAACAATGCTTATCACTAAGTTTGGCCCCGATATGGTTGAGCTGATGAAGACCCACCTGCCAATGGATGGCTTCATCATGAAATCCCTCTTTACAGTCGGAGCTCTTCTCCCATGTGTAGGTATTGCCATTCTCTTGAAACAAATCGTTACCAAGGCTGCTGACTTTATCCCATTCTTTGTGGGCTTCACCTTGGCTAAGTCACTTGGTCTTAATTTGGTTGCCAGTGCAGTTGTTTCACTGATTTTTGCAGTAATTTACTATGAATTGGAAGTAATCAAATCAGCTCGTGTGACCGCGCCGGCTGGTGGGGCTGACTTTGATGACGATGAGGAGGATATCTAAGATGGCTGAAAGAAAGAAAATAACTAAAAAGACTTTAGCGAAATCATTCCACCATTGGTACTATGGTCATTTGACTTGCTTCTCTCAAGAGCATATGCAGACTTTTGGTTACTTGACCTCTATGCTACCAATCGTGGAAGAACTCTACAAAGACAAAGCAGAGCAGAAAGAAGCTATGCAGACCTATACGGCTTTCTTCAACACAGAACCTCAGCTCGGAGCTTTGGTAGTGGGGATTACAGCTGGTTTGGAAGAAGCGCGTGCCAATGGAGACGCTGTTGACGGCGAAACTATCAATGGTATGCGTGCCGGTCTCATGGGACCTATCGCAGGTATCGGTGATTCATTGGTTGTCGGAACCCTAATCCCAGTTCTGCTGGGGATTGCCCTTGGCCTCTCAAAAGGCGGAAATCCTATCGGGGCTCTCTTCTACATCCTTGTATGGAATGTTCTCATCTATGGCGGTATGCGCTTTGCCTACTTCAAAGGCTATGAATTAGGGGACAAGGCGGTTGAATTCCTTGTAGGACCTAAAGGACAGGCGCTTCGTAAGGCAATCAGTGTCATTGGTGGTATGGTTATCGGGGCAGTTGCTGCAACTTGGGTATCTGTAACGACTTCATTAGAGCTGAAAAATGCTGATGGCGAAGCCTTCTTGAAGCTACAAGAAAAGATTGACGGTGTTTATCCAGGTCTCTTAACAGCTGGCTTTATCACCCTTTGCTGGTGGCTGATGGCCAAGAAAAAAGTATCACCAAACCTTGTTATGCTCCTCTTGGTTGTCATTGCTTTGATTGGTGTAGCACTGGGCATCTTTGATCCTCAACTGAAATACTAATTCCTACTCAAGTTTCAGACTGGCAGTAAGTCCGATATGCTGCTAGTCTAGTATCAATTTGTTTGACTTAAATAAAGAATGGAGAAAATCATGACAGAACAAGAATTGATTCAAGGTTATGAAACAGAAATTCACTACCAGAAGCATATGATTGAAAATCTAGGACGCTGGTTTACTCTCTTCTTTGTCATTGCCAGTATCGGTCTTGTTCTGATTTACTTCTTTCATGAGACTAATCTATTAGCACTGATTGCAGGAATTGTCCTAGCCCTTCTGGGTGTCTTAGCCATGCTCTTGTTTGGTTATGGCATCTACAGAGGACGGCTCAATCTGCAAAAGGTGATCAATGATTTTGAAGCAAAACTAAAACTTGCAAGATAGACATTTAACCTAGAAAACATAATCCTAAGTGAGAAAATCACTTGGGATTTTTTTAATTCAAGAAAATAGTTCTTATGGAAACTTTTGTCTTGACATCTCTTTTCAAAGTGGTAAAATAGTTCTCATGAAAACTTATTTAGTTCTCAGGAGAACTAAATGCGATGGTTAGAAAGGAGTTAGTATGGATAAACCGATGTTGGTCTTTAAGCGTTTTGGTCACCAGATTCATTTGATGGTACAAAAGGAAGCCAAACATTGTGGCATTGAATTTATGGGTGGACCGCAAGGTCAGGTGGTGCGTTTTTTGGATAGCCGTGAAGAAAACCAAGACTTGGTCTTGATTAAAGATATCGAGCAGGAACTCAATATTACTAAGTCTGTTGCTAGTAATCTAGTCAAGCGTATGGTGCAAAATGGTTTGGTGGAATTGGAGGCGAGTCCTGTTGATAAGCGGGCTAAATTTGTTCGTCTGACGGACAAATCGCGTTCTCAAATGAAGCAGGTTAAGGCCTTCTTTGAACGCATTGATCAGAGTCTGCTAGATGGTGTTTCAAAGTCAGACTTGGCAATCTTTGAAAAGGTCCTCGGTCAGTTGCAAGAAAATGTTGAGAAGATAGGAGGAGAGAATGAAGAAATTAGCAAAACGAATTAGTGGAAAAGAATGGGGGATGATTTTACTAGCCATTCTCTTTACCTGCTTTTCGGTTTATCTAGAGTTGGAAGTGCCGACCTATATCTCGAAAATTACGGATTTGCTGGGAACTCAGGGTACCAACTTAGATGAGTTATGGCATCCAGCAGGTATGATGGTGGGAATGTCCTTTCTGGCCTTCTTGTCCGCAGTTGCAGTTGGATTTTTTGCGTCCAGAGTGGCTGCTTCTTATACTAGTAGGCTAAGAAGTGATATTTTTAACCGAGTTTTAGACTACTCGCAGACAGAGATTAAGAAATTCTCTATTCCTAGTCTCTTAACTCGTACGACCAATGATATTACTCAGGTTCAGATGTTGATTACCATGGGTTTGCAAGTGGTTACGCGTGGTCCGATTATGGCTATCTGGGCTATAGGGAAGATTTTAGGTCATTCAGAATACTGGCTTTGGGCTGTACTTGTGGCAGTGATTGTCAATGTTTTGATGACAACCGTTTTGATGACGCTAGCCTTTCCAAAACAGTCCTTGATTCAAAGTTTGACTGATAAACTGAACAGTATCACTCGTGAGAGTCTAACAGGTATTCGTGTCGTTCGTGCCTACAATGCTGAAAAGTGCCAAGATGAGAAATTTGCAGCTGCAAATGATGAATTGACACGCTTGAATTTATTTGTCAACCGTCTTATGGCTATTTTGAACCCTATCATGATGGGGATTTCAAGTGGTTTGAGTGTGGCGATTTACTGGATTGGGGCCTATGTGATTAACGATGCTGCTCCGACAGCACGTCTGCCTCTCTTTAGTGACATGGTTGTTTTCATGTCTTATGCCATGCAGGTTGTTATGGGATTCCTTCTCATGGGAGCGCTCTTCATCGTTCTTCCCCGAACTATGGTCTCTGCCAAGCGGATTAATCAGGTTCTAGATTTGCATTCTTCTATCCGAAATCCTGCTCAAGTGCAGTTGGCTGATGAAAATCTCAAAGGTCAGGTCGAATTTAAGGATGTGACCTTCCGCTATGCTGCAAATTCGGAGGCAGTTATCGAGAATGTTAGCTTTAGAGCAGAAGCTGGCCAAACAGTGGCCTTTATCGGCTCAACTGGTTCTGGTAAATCAACTCTGGTCAATCTAATTCCACGTTTCTACGATGTATCAGCAGGAGAAATTCTAGTGGACGGAGTTAATGTTCAAGATTACGGTTTGGAAGATTTGCGCAACAAGGTTGGGTATATTCCACAAAAAGCTGTACTCTTTTCAGGTGATGTCAAGGGCAATCTAGACTTTGGACACAGTCAAGAAACACCGCTTAATGAACAAGCTATGTGGCAAGCCTTAGAATTGGCCCAGTCTAAGAACTTTATCGAAGACAAGGAAGCGGGCTTAGAGTCAGAAGTAGCCCAAGGAGGAACCAACTTCTCAGGTGGACAAAGACAGCGTCTGGCTATTGCTCGTGCCTTGGCTCGGAAGCCAGAAATCCTCATCTTTGATGACTCCTTCTCAGCCTTGGATTACAAGACAGACCGTGTCCTACGCCAAGAGCTAGCAGAGAAAACAAAATCTATGACCAAGCTTATCGTCGCACAGCGTATTTCAACGATTATGGATGCAGATTTGATTTTGGTATTGGATCAAGGTAAAGTCGTGGGACAAGGCACCCACAAGGAACTTCTAGCTAATAACGAAGTTTACCAAGAAATTGCCTATTCACAACTATCGAAGGAGGAATTGGAACATGGAAAATAAGAGAATGTCTCTTTGGAAACAGAGTAAACCCTATCTTGCAGGCCTCCAGTTTGCCCTTCTAATCGCCTTTCTAGCAACAATCGTATCCAATATCATTACTGTATATGGTCCAACCCGTATCAAGGAAATGACCAATATTATTGCAAGTGGGCTAGAAACAAGTGTGGATGTCGCTGCGGTTGCAGCCATTGGTAGTTTTTTGGCCGTCATCTATGTGATTGGACTTCTATCAAATTATTTGCAGGCCTTTCTGTTTACAACAGCCATTCAACGTTTTTCAGAGCGTCTGAGAAGAGCGATTGCAGAGAAAATTAATCGTCTTCCATTAGGATATTTTGATGGACATTCTCAAGGAGATACCTTGTCTCGTGTGACTAATGACGTTGACACTGCAGCCCAGTCCCTCAATCAAAGTCTGGGGACGGTTCTTTCATCTACTTTACTGGTCATTGCAGTCTTGGTGACCATGTTTGGGATGAACTGGATTTTAGCCTTAGTGACGGTTGTTTCAACTCTTATTGGTTTTGCTTTCGTGTCCGTCTTTATGGGCAAATCGCAGGGCTTCTTTAAGAGTCAACAACAGGATTTGGCAGCTGTCAATGGCTATGTGGAGGAAATGTACTCTGGCCATAATGTGGTGACCAGTTACAATGCTATCGAGAGCACAAAAGAAGAATTTGCGACCTTAAACCATCGTCTGTATAACAGTATCTGGAAATCTCAGTTTATTTCAGGGATTATGATGCCGATCATGATGTTCATTGGGAACTTTAGCTATGCCTTAGTGATTATCGTTGGTGCAGCCTTGGCCTTGAATGGGCAGATTAGTATTGGGATTATCGTTGCCTTTATGGCCTACGTTCGTATCTTTTCTCAGCCCCTTTCGCAAATTGCTCAAGGGATTACTAGTCTTCAGCAGGCTAGTGCAGCCATGGGACGCGTCTTCGAATTCCTAGCTGAAGAGGAAATGGAAGACGAATCCCATAAAGAAAGACAATTGAGCGATATGAAAGGTCAAGTAGTCTTTGATCGAGTCTCCTTTGGTTATACACCTGATCGGACTATCATCCACGATTTTTCTGCGACGGCTCATGCAGGTCAAAAGGTTGCCATTGTCGGACCGACTGGGGCTGGTAAGACAACTATTGTCAATCTTTTGATGAAGTTCTATGAGATTGATAAGGGAAGTATCCGTATCGATGGTGTGGATACCAAGGATATGAAGCGTTCGGAAGTACACGATGCCTTTTCAATGGTCTTGCAGGATACTTGGCTCTTTGAAGGAACCATTCGCGACAATCTTATCTATAACCAAGAGGGGATTAGTGATGAGCGCGTGATTGAAGCCAGCAAGGCTGTAGGGATTCACCACTTTATCATGACTCTACCAGATGGTTACGATACCGTCTTGGATGATACAGTGACCTTGTCTGTCGGACAAAAACAACTCTTGACCATTGCTCGTGCTTTGCTGAAAGATGCGCTACTTCTAATTCTGGATGAGGCGACATCTTCGGTTGATACTCGTACTGAGGAATTGATCCAGAAAGCCATGGACCGATTGATGGAGGGAAGAACTTCCTTTGTCATCGCCCACCGCTTGTCAACTATCCGAAATGCTGATCTGATTCTTGTCATGAAAGATGGCAATATCATTGAGCAAGGCAATCATGATGAGTTGATGGCACAAGGAGGCTTCTACGCTGACCTTTATAACAGTCAATTTACAGAAGACGAAGCAGAAGAATAAACCCAAAGAAGGCTTGACGGCCTTCTTTTTCTGCACTATACTAGAAGACAAGTGCTTCCCTGTAAGCAAAATTTGAGTAAGTGATGAGAGAATATATGAAAAATTATCAAGAATGGTATGACCACATCGCTGGTAAGATTAAAAATAATCCTCTCTTTCTGAGATTGTTAAGAGTTTTCAATCGGTTCATGACAGTAGTTATGCCTATAGTTTATCTGACCTTGTTAACCACTATCTATTTCCGAGAAGGATTTGGGAAACAGGTCTTGATGTATGTGTTTATTCCTGCATCAGGTTTTGTGATTTTGTCCTTTCTTCGTAAGAAAATCAATGCCCCTAGGCCTTATGAAGTTTGGGAAATTGTACCGCTACTAGACAGAGATAGTCCTGGTCAGTCTATGCCTAGTCGTCATGTCTTTTCAGCAACCATTATCTCCATTGCTTGCTTACACGCTAGTCTATCTGTAGGGCTTATCTTGTTGGTCTTGTCAGCCCTCCTGGGTCTAGTAAGAGTCCTAGGTGGCGTCCATTATCCCAAGGATGTCTTGGTTGGTTATATTTGTGCCCTTGTGTGGGGTTTGATTTTCTTTCTATTTTGACCTGTAAGTTAAGGTGGTCCTACAACCACTTACGGGTCTAAAGTAACCACTTGCTTTTTTGCTCTTGTTTTCTTATTTTGGCTTTGATATAGTAGAGTCAGAAAGGAGATGGAATGAAGTTACGAATCGAAATTGACAGCAATTTAGAGGAAACTGAAATTGTCATCAAGGCAGCGGCTTTGACAGATGAGATTGCGGATTTACAGCGCCTCTTGCACGAATCCAAGTCTCCTAGGTTGATTTTTTACAAGGGGACGGGTGAATATTATCTGGACTTATCGGAAATTCTCTTCTTTGAAACAGAGGGGAACAAGATTTACGCCCACACCCAGAAAGAAGCCTACGAGGTTCGGCTTAAACTCTATGAGTTAGAGGCTATTCTTCCTCGCTATTTTAGTCGGGTATCCAAATCGACTATTGCAAATATTCGTCAGGTTTACTCGGTGGACAAGTCCTTTTCAGGAACGGGCACCATTTCCTTTTATCAGACCCACAAGGAGGTTCATGTCTCACGACATTACCAATCCCTCCTAAAAGAAAATCTAAGAAACATGAGGTAAGAACATGAAAAAGAAAGCATTTGGTATTGTGTTGCTCGTTTTGGCAGCTTTAATATTATTACAAGGAAATTTTGGAATCCCTTCATTCGGTGGGCAAATTTGGCCCTTGCTTGGTATTGCATTTTTTGCCTATCAATCAGTTGGAGCTTTGTTGCGTCGTCACTTAACTTCAGCCTCTTTTACAGCTCTAGTAGCCTTAATGATTGCTAACCACTTTTATGGCATTTTACCAATTCCTAATCAGTCATTGTTCTGGGCAAGTATTTTAATCGTAATGGGTGTCAGCGCACTCACTCATTCTAACAGAACTTGGAATGGGAAAAAATGGTGGTATGATGGTAAAAAGACCATTCTTACAGATAAGGAAGTTGCTTTTGGGACTGGGACTTTCTACAAGCAAAATCAAGAATTGGTAGACGACCAAGTAGAAGTTGGTTTTGGAAATGCTAAGATATATTACGACAATGCAGAGATTTTAGGAGATACTGCAAGCCTGAAAGTAGAAGTTGGTTTTGGCAATGCAGTTATCTATGTTCCCCAACATTGGCGAGTGGATTTGAAGGTGGAAACTTTCTGTGGTGTAGCCAAGGCAGATACTTCTCTAGCTCCAACCAGTAAAACTTTGATTATACGTGGAGATGTGGCTTTTGGAAAGTTGGGGATTGTCTACGTTAAATAAAAAAATCTTCCAATCCCCTTGCAAAAATGAAGAAAGTGTGATAACATAGTACAGTATGTGGTGCTAGCACATCCGCTATATTAGATCTAATAGGAGGAAAACACAATGGCTAAAGTATGTTACTTTACAGGTCGTAAGACTGTATCAGGAAACAACCGTTCACACGCGATGAACCAAACAAAACGTGCCGTAAAACCAAACCTTCAAAAAGTTACTGTTCTTATCGATGGTAAACCTAAAAAAGTTTGGGCTTCAGCTCGTGCTTTGAAATCAGGTAAAGTAGAACGCGTTTAATAAAGAGTAAAAGGCCATCAGGTCTTTTTCTTTTGCTCTAAGCTCAAAAAGTCTCGTCAAAGGAGCAAATATCCGCCGATACAGTATTCTGCTTTTACACTTGGCTTGAAATATGATAAAATAGAGTATCAACTAGTTGAGGTAGAAAAAATGACTGTAAAAATTAATACAAAAGATGGTCAAATCGAACTAACAGATGAAGTGATTGCAACCGTCGTAGGTGGAGCAGCAACTGAAATTTTTGGTGTGGTCGGTATGGCTAGTAAAAATGCCCTCAAAGATAATTTCCAAGCCCTTCTAGGTAAGGAAAATTATTCCAAAGGTGTCGTCGTAAAGGCGGCCGAAGATGGCAGTATTGCAGTTGATGTATATACCGTGTTGAGCTACGGAACAAAGATTAGCGAAGTGTCAAAAAACATTCAAGAGCGTGTTCGTTTTAGTTTGGAAAACCAACTTGGAATTACTGCTCAGACTGTAAATGTCTACATTCAAAATATCAAAGTTGTAGGAGAATAACCGTGTCAAAAATTACTACTAGCTTATTTCAAGAAATGGTGCAGGCTGCATCGACTCGCTTGAATAAGCAAGCTGAATATGTCAATTCATTAAACGTCTTTCCAGTTCCAGATGGAGATACTGGAACAAACATGGGAATGACCATTGAAAATGGAGCTAAAGAAGTTGCAGACAAGCCAGCTTCTACAGTTGGAGAGGTAGCGAGCATTCTTGCCAAAGGTCTTTTGATGGGTGCGCGTGGGAACTCAGGAGTTATTACGTCTCAGCTTTTCCGTGGATTTTCACAAGCTATCAAGGATAAAGACGAGTTAACAGGTCAAGACTTGGCCCTTGCCTTCCAATCAGGTGTAGAAGTTGCCTATAAGGCAGTGATGAAACCAGTTGAAGGAACGATTTTGACAGTTTCTCGTGGGGCTGCTATCGGTGCTAAGAAAAAAGCTGAGCAGACAGATGACGCTGTTGAAGTCATGCGTGCAGCCTTAGAAGGTGCTAAAACCGCTCTAGCTAAAACGCCAGATATGCTTCCAGTCTTGAAGGAAGTTGGCGTTGTGGATTCAGGTGGTCAAGGACTGGTCTTCATCTATGAAGGTTTCCTTTCAGCCCTTACTGGTGAATATATTGCATCTGAGGACTTTGTAGCGACTCCGGCCAACATGAGTGAAATGATCAATGCTGAACATCATAAGTCTGTAGCTGGTCATGTGGCGACTGAGGACATCACCTTTGGTTACTGTACTGAAATCATGGTAGCTCTTAAGCAAGGTCCAACCTATGCCAAAGATTTTGACTACGACGAATTCCGTAACTACTTGAATGAACTCGGGGATTCTCTCCTTGTTGTCAATGATGATGAAATTGTCAAAGTCCATGTCCATACAGAAGATCCAGGACTTGTTATGCAAGAAGGTCTTAAATATGGTAGCTTGGTCAAGGTAAAAGTTGACAATATGCGTAACCAACACGAAGCACAGGTTGAGAAAGAAACTGCCCAAGTTAGCAAGCCTGCTGAAGAAAAAGAGTATGCTTTGATTGCTGTAGTGGCTGGTAAAGGTCTAGCAGATATCTTCCGTTCTCAAGGTGTGGATTATGTTATCGAAGGCGGTCAAACTATGAACCCTTCAACAGAAGACTTTATCAAGGCTGTTGAACAGGTTAACGCTCGTAACATCATCTTCCTGCCAAACAACAAAAACATCTTCATGGCAGCTCAATCTGCAGCAGAAGTTTTGGAACAACCAGCAGTAGTGGTGGAAGCTCGTACTTTGCCACAAGGTTTGACAAGTCTTCTCGCCTTTGATCCAAGTAAGTCCATAGAAGAAAACCAAGAGCGTATGACTGCTGCTCTTAGCGATGTCGTTAGTGGAAGCGTCACAACAGCTGTGCGTGATACAACCATTGATGGCTTAGAAATCCATGAAAACGATAATCTAGGTATGGTGGATGGGAAAATCCTCGTGTCAAACCCTGATATGCACCAAACCTTGACAGAAACCTTGAAACATATGTTGGATGAAGATAGTGAAATTGTAACCTTCTATGTCGGTGAAGACGGAAGCGAAGAACTTGCCAATGAAATTGCCCAAGAAATCGCAGAAGAATTCGAAGATGTTGAAGTCGAGATTCATCAAGGTCAACAACCTGTTTACCCATACCTATTCAGTGTGGAATAAGATTAATGAAGAACTGAGAAATCAGTTCTTTTTTCTTTTTTAGTAAATGAAATCGGTATCTTTTTAATAAAAACAAAAATAACATTCATAAATAAACGTTAAAATAGAAAATTCAGAAAATTTCTTCTTTTCTCTTGAAAAATTTTGAAAAAATGGTATGATAGTAACAAGTTATTTTTAAGAGAAGAGAAAGGGGAACAATGGAGAAAATCAGTTTAGAATCTCCTAAGACGGGGTCGGACCTAGTTTTGGAAACACTTCGTGATTTAGGAATTGATACCATCTTTGGTTATCCTGGTGGTGCAGTCTTGCCTTTTTATGATGCGATATATAATTTTAAAGGCATTCGCCACATTCTAGGACGCCATGAGCAAGGTTGTCTGCATGAAGCTGAAGGTTATGCCAAATCAACTGGAAAGTTGGGTGTTGCCGTCGTCACTAGCGGACCGGGAGCAACAAATGCCATTACAGGGATTGCGGATGCCATGAGCGACAGTGTTCCCCTTTTGGTCTTTACAGGACAGGTTGCGCGAGCAGGGATTGGGAAGGATGCCTTTCAGGAGGCAGACATCGTGGGAATTACCATGCCAATCACTAAGTACAATTACCAAGTTCGTGAGACGGCAGATATTCCGCGTATCATTACGGAAGCTGTCCATATCGCAACTACAGGTCGACCAGGGCCAGTCGTAATTGACCTACCTAAAGATGTATCTGCTTTGGAAACAGAATTCATTTATTCACCAGAAGTGAACCTACCAAGCTATCAGCCGACTCTTGAGCCGAATGATATGCAAATCAAGAAAATTTTGAAGCAATTATCCAAGGCTAAAAAGCCAGTCTTGTTAGCTGGTGGTGGAATTAGTTATGCTGAAGCTGCTGCGGAACTAAATGAATTTGCAGAGCGATATCAAATTCCAGTGGTAACCAGTCTTTTGGGGCAAGGTACGATTGCAACGAGTCATCCACTCTTCCTTGGAATGGGAGGCATGCACGGGTCATTCGCAGCTAATATTGCCATGACGGAAGCGGACTTTATGATTAGTATTGGTTGTCGTTTCGATGACCGCTTGACTGGGAATCCTAAGACTTTCGCTAAGAATGCTAAGGTTGCCCACATTGATATTGACCCAGCCGAGATTGGCAAGATCATCAGTGCAGATATTCCTGTAGTTGGAGATGCTAAGAAAGCTTTGCAAATGTTGCTAGCAGAACCGACAGTTCATAACAACACTGAGAAATGGATTGAGAAAGTTACTAAAGACAAGAACCGTGTTCGTTCTTATGATAAGAAAGAACGTGTGGTTCAACCTCAGGCCGTTATTGAACGCATCGGTGAGTTGACGAATGGTGATGCCATTGTGGTAACAGACGTTGGTCAACACCAAATGTGGACAGCTCAGTACTATCCTTACCAAAATGAACGTCAGTTAGTGACTTCAGGTGGTTTGGGAACGATGGGATTTGGAATTCCAGCAGCAATCGGTGCTAAAATTGCTAACCCAGATAAGGAAGTAGTCTTGTTCGTTGGGGATGGTGGTTTCCAAATGACCAACCAAGAATTGGCTATTTTGAATATTTACAAGGTGCCAATCAAGGTGGTTATGCTGAACAACCACTCACTTGGAATGGTCCGCCAGTGGCAGGAATCCTTCTATGAAGGTAGAACATCAGAGTCAGTCTTTGATACCCTTCCAGATTTCCAATTGATGGCACAAGCTTACGGTATTAAAAACTATAAATTTGACAATCCTGAGACCTTGGCTCAAGATCTTGAAGTCATTACTGAGGATGTTCCGATGCTAATCGAGGTAGATATTTCTCGTAAGGAACAGGTGTTACCAATGGTACCAGCTGGTAAGAGCAATCATGAGATGTTGGGGGTGAAGTTCCATGCGTAGAATGTTAACAGCAAAACTACAAAATCGATCAGGAGTCCTCAATCGCTTTACCGGTGTCCTGTCTCGTCGTCAGGTTAATATCGAAAGTATCTCTGTTGGAGCAACAGAAGATCCGAATGTATCGCGTATCACCATTATTATTGATGTAGCTTCTCATGATGAGGTGGAGCAAATTATCAAACAGCTTAATCGTCAAATTGATGTGATTCGCATTAGAGATATTACAGATAAACCACACTTGGAGCGCGAGGTGATTTTGGTTAAGATGTCAGCGCCAGCTGAGAAGCGAGCTGAGATTCTAGCAATTATTCAACCTTTCCGTGCAACGGTGGTAGACGTAGCGCCAAGCTCGATTACTATTCAAATGACAGGAAATGCTGAAAAGAGCGAAGCTCTATTGCGAGTCATTCGACCATACGGTATTCGCAATATCGCTCGTACGGGTGCAACTGGATTTACCCGCGATTAACAATCCAACTTAAATTTGTTAAACCAGCCTAAAAGGCAATAAATAATAGAAAAGAGAGAAAAACTATGGCAGTTCAAATGGAATACGAAAAAGATGTTAAAGTAGCAGCACTTGACGGTAAAAAAATCGCCGTTATCGGTTATGGTTCACAAGGACATGCGCATGCTCAAAACTTGCGTGACTCAGGTCGCGATGTCATCATCGGTGTACGTCCAGGTAAATCTTTTGACAAAGCAAAAGAAGATGGATTTGACACTTACACAGTAGCAGAAGCAACTAAATTGGCTGACGTTATCATGATTTTGGCACCAGACGAAATCCAACAAGAATTGTACGAAGCAGAAATCGCTCCAAACTTGGAAGCTGGAAATGCAGTTGGGTTTGCCCATGGTTTCAACATCCACTTTGAATTTATCAAAGTTCCTGCAGATGTAGATGTCTTCATGTGTGCTCCTAAAGGACCAGGACACTTGGTACGTCGTACTTATGAAGAAGGATTTGGTGTTCCAGCTCTTTATGCAGTTTACCAAGATGCAACAGGAAATGCGAAAAACATTGCTATGGACTGGTGTAAAGGTGTTGGAGCAGCTCGTGTAGGTCTTCTTGAAACAACTTACAAAGAAGAAACTGAAGAAGATTTGTTTGGTGAACAAGCTGTACTTTGCGGTGGTTTGACTGCCCTTATCGAAGCTGGTTTCGAAGTCTTGACAGAAGCAGGCTACGCCCCAGAATTGGCTTACTTTGAAGTTCTTCACGAAATGAAATTGATCGTTGACTTGATCTACGAAGGTGGATTCAAGAAAATGCGTCAATCTATTTCAAACACTGCTGAATACGGTGACTATGTATCAGGTCCACGTGTAATCACTGAACAAGTAAAAGAAAATATGAAGGCTGTCTTGGCAGATATCCAAAATGGTAAATTTGCAAATGACTTTGTAAATGACTATAAAGCTGGACGTCCAAAATTGACTGCTTACCGTGAACAAGCAGCTAACCTTGAAATTGAAAAAGTTGGTGCAGAATTGCGTAAAGCAATGCCATTCGTTGGTAAAAACGACGATGATGCATTCAAAATCTATAACTAATTGATAGAAATTAAGGTGAAGGCGAGTTGGGGGACTAACTCGCTTTTATAATCAATTCATCTCTTTTTTAAGAGGATGGATTGTGATAGTATGAGATAGTCTAGGAGAAAATGATGTTAAGTTCAAAAGATATAATCAAGGCTCACAAGGTCTTGAATGGTGTGGTTGTGAATACCCCACTGGATTACGACCATTATTTATCGGAGAAGTATGGTGCTAAGATTTATTTGAAAAAAGAAAATGCCCAACGTGTTCGCTCTTTTAAAATTCGTGGTGCCTATTATGCCATTTCCCAGCTCAGCAAGGAAGAACGTGAGCGTGGGGTAGTCTGCGCTTCTGCGGGGAATCATGCGCAGGGAGTTGCCTATACTTGCAATGAAATGAAGATTCCTGCAACTATTTTTATGCCAATTACTACTCCGCAACAAAAGATTGGTCAAGTTCGCTTTTTTGGTGGGGACTTCGTGACTATTAAATTAGTTGGAGATACTTTTGATGCCTCAGCCAAAGCAGCTCAAGAATTTACAGTCTCTGAAAATCGTACCTTTATTGATCCCTTTGATGATGCCCATGTTCAAGCTGGTCAAGGGACAGTTGCTTATGAGATTTTAGAAGAAGCTCGAAAAGAATCGATTGATTTTGATGCTGTTTTGGTCCCTGTTGGTGGCGGTGGTCTCATTGCTGGGGTTTCTACCTATATCAAGGAAATAAGTCCAGAGATTGAAGTCATTGGGGTAGAGGCTAATGGAGCGCGTTCCATGAAGGCTGCCTTTGAAGCTGGTGGACCAGTCAAACTCAAAGAAATTGACAAATTTGCGGATGGGATTGCTGTGCAAAAGGTAGGTCAGTTGACCTATGAAGCAACTCGTCAACATGTTCAAACTTTGGTAGGTGTCGATGAGGGATTGATTTCTGAAACCTTGATTGACCTTTATTCTAAGCAAGGGATAGTCGCAGAGCCTGCTGGAGCAGCTAGTATCGCCTCTCTAGAGGTTTTAGCTGAATATATCAAGGGGAAAACCATTTGTTGTATCATTTCTGGAGGAAATAATGATATCAACCGTATGCCAGAAATGGAGGAGCGCGCCTTGATTTATGATGGGATCAAGCATTACTTTGTGGTTAATTTTCCACAGCGTCCAGGGGCCTTGCGTGAGTTTGTAAATGATATCTTGGGGCCAAATGATGATATCACACGTTTTGAGTATATTAAGCGAGCTAGCAAGGGGACAGGACCAGTATTAATTGGGATTGCCTTGGCAGATAAGCATGATTATGCAGGCTTGATTCGTCGAATGGAAGGTTTTGATCCATCTTATATTAACTTAAATGGTAATGAAACGCTCTATAATATGCTTGTCTGAGGACTAATAAAAAAATATCATATTATTTGCACAACTGATGTATAGGTGCTATAATGAGGGTGAAGAAAGGGGGCGATTCCTATGGACTTAGGAAATCGATTACGCTATTTCTATCACAAGTCATTATAGTACCTATTATTTTTTGATTCAGTTTATAGTAAGAGAGTAAAATTACTTGTTATATATAAGGAGTATTTTTAGAATCCACTATTTTATATATGTCTAATCTGAAATTTGGTTAAATATAATAGGAATTAGAAAAAATAATCAATACTAATGAGAAGCCTTATACTGAGTTAACTGAGAAGAGTGATAAGATACTAAGAAGATAAAAACAGTGGAAAATGTTGGAAGATAGGATACTATTGTTTCCTAACTACTCATCTTTTTATAGGTTTGAAGAAATAAAAAGGAATATTGATAAAGTAAATAAATAGTACAAGTTGATCAAGTGAAAAGTGCTTATAAAGGCAGGAAGAATATCAAAGAAGGAGAAGAGAAATAATAGTTAGTAATAGTGTGGAGAGAAAGTCTTTCACTATTAGAAATATTGTTTTAAAGTTGGATAAATAGAATAAAGTTGAAGATAAAACCTGTCTAACCTATCCCGAACTGGCATTTGTAAATTATGAATATTTTTACAAACAAAAGAGTTAATAATACAATTATTTTAAAGGTATTTACTAATGGTTTATAGTAAGTAAAAACCTATATATTATCGGCTTTAATAAGATAGTAACAGAAAAATAAATCATTAATTTTATTGAATATATGTTTTTTTATTGACAAAACACATAAAAACGTATACAATTAAATATCGTAAAGAAGAAAATAGGAGAAGGACATGGCTAAGTCAAACTTTGAAAAAGTAGAATCAGTTGTTGGCTGGGTTCGTGATAAGAAGATCACAGGCTACCGTATCTCTAAAGAAACGAATGCGCGTGAAATGTCTATCATTGCTCTAGCGCAGGGTCGTGCAAAAGTAAAAAATATTTCATTTGAAACAGCTCTAGGTTTAATTGATTTCTATGAAAAAAATCATGAAAAATTTGAAGATTAATCTTTGGATAATGGCGGATTCTTGAATAGGGTCTGCCTTTTCATTTTGATACTCAATGAAAATCAAAGAGCAAACTAGGAAGCTAGCCGTAGGCTGTACTTGAGTACGGCAAGGCGAAGCTGACGTGGTTTGAATTTGATTTTCGAAGAGTATGAGGACAGCAAAAAGACTGCACGATTTATGCAGCCTTTTCTTTTTATTTGAGATAACGTTGAAGGAACTCTTTTGTACGGTCTTCTTTAGGATTGGTGAAGAGGTCTTCTGGTTTGCCTTCTTCAGCAATCACACCCTTATCCATAAAGATAACACGGTGAGAGACATCACGGGCGAATTCCATTTCGTGGGTTACGACAATCATAGTCAAGCCTTCCTGAGCCAGATCTTGCATGATTTTGAGGACTTCTCCAACCATTTCTGGATCGAGAGCTGATGTTGGTTCATCGAAGAGAATAGCATCAGGATTCATGGAGAGGGCACGAGCGATGGCCACACGTTGTTTTTGACCCCCTGAGAGTTGTTTTGGTTTCGCTTGCCAGTAGCGTTCTCCCATGCCGACCTTTTCTAGGTTTTCTTTGGCAATCTTTTCAGCTTCTGTACGTTCACGTTTAAGGACAGTTGTCTGAGCGACGATTGTGTTTTCAAGAACGTTTAGATTTTCAAAGAGGTTAAAGGATTGGAACACCATTCCCAATTTTTCACGGTATTGCGTGAGGTCATAGCCTTTTTCGAGGACGTTTTGTCCATGATAAAGGATTTGTCCATCAGTTGGCGTTTCAAGGAGGTTAATGGAGCGTAGGAAGGTTGATTTTCCGCTTCCAGAGCTTCCGATGATAGAGATTACCTCTCCCTTGTGGACAGTGAGTGAAATGTCTTTTAGCACTTCGTTTTGTCCATAGGATTTTTTGAGGTGTTTAATTTCAAGGATTGCTTGTGTCATTATTTCAAATCCTCCGTTTGCATTTGGTTAGCACCTGTAGTATAGGTATCCATGTCCATGCGGCGTTCGATGAAGCGTAGGATACGTGTTACGGTGAAGGTGAGGACAAAGTAAATCACTGCGATGATTGTAAATGTCTGGAAGTATTGATAGGTTTGCGTCGCCACGGTATTTCCTGAGAAATAAAGTTCAACAACAGAGATAACGTTCAATACAGATGTATCTTTGATATTGATGACAAATTCATTACCAGTTGCTGGCAGGATGTTACGGACTACTTGAGGTAGGACAATCTTACGCATGGTTTGGTTATGAGTCATACCAAGAGCAGTAGCGGCTTCAAATTGTCCCTTGTCAACTGCTAGGATACCACCACGGACGATTTCAGTCATGTAGGCACCGGTGTTGATCGAAACGATGAAGATAGCAGCTAGTGTACGGTCAAGGTTGATACCGAAAGCTTGGGCAGTTCCATAGTAGATAACCATCGATTGAACAATCATTGGTGTACCACGGAAGATTTCAATATAGACATTGAGAATCCAGCCGACTAGTTTTTGTAGGCCATAAATGGCTTTATTCTCAGATAGAGGAGCAGTACGGAAGACACCAATGGCAAGTCCAATAATGAGACCTGTGATGGTTCCGACGATAGAGATTAAAAGAGTGACACCAGCACCACGCAAGAGTTGTTGCCAGTTTTCAGAAAGAATTTTAGCGACTTGACTAAAGAAACTACTGCTAGTCTCTTCAGTTGTTGTAGCTTCGGCAGGTTGTTCCTTGATCATACGATCCATCAAGGCAACTTGATCGTCTTTTGAAATGGTTTCAATGCTGGCATTGATTTGGCTAATACGGTTGTCATCTTTACGAAGTCCGATGGCGATAGCTGTATCTTCTTCTCCAGTTTTGAAACCTGGTTCTACTTGAACCATTTTAAACTTAGAGTTAGCAGCTTCGGCAGTCAGAGCTTCTGGACGTTCAGAAACATAGGCATCGATGACACCAGCCTCAAGAGCTTGGCGCATTTGAGCGAAGTCTCCCATGGCAGTTTCTTTTTTAGCACCTGGGATTTGACCAATCAAGTCATAAAGATAGACACCTTGTTGAGAAGTGATTTTTGCACCGTTAAAGTCATCCAAAGATTTTGCGTTTGCATAAGTAGAATCTTTTTTGACAAGCAAAACTGGTTCGCTAGTGTAGTAACTGCTTGAAAATGCAATTTCTTGTTTGCGTTCGGCAGTAGGACTCATACCTGCGATAATCATGTCAATCTTACCAGAAGTAAGGGCAGGAACTAGACCTTCCCATTTTGTTTTAACAACCAAAGGTTCTTTACCTAAGTCCTTAGCGATTTTCTTGGCGATTTGAACATCGTATCCGTTAGCATACTGGTTAGTCCCATCGATTTTGACAGCCCCATTGCTATCATCATCCTGAGTCCAGTTAAAGGGAGCATATGCTGCTTCCATCCCGATGCGTAAATATTCATCGGCTTGGGCAACATTGACAAGTCCCAGCATCAGCAAGAGACTTGTGAAAATAGATAAGTATATTTTTCTCATGATTTCTCCTATTTCTAATCTATTAAAAAATAACTGCCTCCTATTTTATCGAAAAAAACTCTATTTTTCAACATAGGTAAGCCCTTACTTATGAAAAAATGATATAATGATAGCAAAGATAAAAAAGGGGACTTAGTTGATGAAAAAAACTTTTTTCTTGCTGTTATTTTGTTTGTTTTGTATGTTTCCACTCTCGGTTTTTGCCATTGATTTTAAGATAAACTCTTATCAAGGAGATTTGTATATTCATGCAGACAATACGGCAGAATTTAGACAGAAGATAGTTTACCAGTTTGAGGAGGACTTTAAGGGGCAAATCGTGGGACTTGGACGTGCTGGCAAGATGCCTAGCGGATTTGAGATAGATACTCAACCAAAGGTTCAGGCCTCGAAAAACGGTGCTGAACTGACAGACGTTACTAGCGAAGTGACAGAAGAGGCGAATGGTTATACTGTGAAAGTCTACAATTCAGGTCAAGAAGGCGACACAGTTGAAGTTGACCTCGTTTGGAACTTAAAGAATTTACTTTTCCTTTATGATGACATCGCTGAATTAAATTGGCAACCTCTGACAGATAGTTCAGGAGCTATTGGAAAGTTTGAATTTCATGTAAGGGGAGACAAGGGGGCTGAAAAACTCTTTTTCCATACAGGGAAACTTTTTAGAGAGGGAACGGTTGAAAAGAGTAACCTTGATTATACTATCCGTTTAGACAATCTTCCGCCTAAGCGGGGAGTTGAATTGCATGCCTACTGGCCTCGAACTGATTTTGCTAGCGCTAGGGATCAGGGATTGAAAGGAAATCGTTTAGAAGAGTTTAATAAGATAGAAGACTCGATTTTTAAAGAAAAAGAGCAAAGTAAACAACTCGTTACTTGGGTCTTCCCTTCGATACTTTCTATCTCCTTGTTATTGAGTATTTGCTTCTATTTCATCTATAGAAGAAAGACCACTCCTTCCGTCAAATATGCCAAAAATCATCGTATCTATGAACCACCAATGGAATTAGAGCCTATGGTTTTATCAGAAGCAGTCTACTCGACCTCCTTGGAAGAAGTGAGTCCTCTAACAAAAGGAGCAGGTAAATTTACCTTTGACCAACTTATTCAAGCTACCTTGCTAGATGTGATAGACCGTGGGAATGTTTCTATCATTTCAGAAGGAGATGCAGTTGGTTTGAAGCTAGTAAAAGAAGATGGTTTGTCAAGTTTTGAGAAAGACTGTCTAAATCTGGCTTTTTCAGGCAAAAAAGAAGAAACTCTTTCCAATTTGTTTGCGGATTACAAGGTATCTGATAGTCTTTATCGTAGAGCAAAAGTTTCTGATGAAAAACGGATTCAAGCAAAGGGGCGTCAGCTCAAATCTTCTTTTGAAGAAGTATTGAAAGAGATGCAAGAAGGAGTGAGAAATAGAGTTACCTTCTGGGGGCTTCCGGATTACTACCGTCCTTTAACTGGTGGGGAAAAGGCCTTGCAAGTGGGTATGGGGGTCTTGACTATCTTGCCCCTATTTATCGGATTTGGTTTGTTCTTGTACAGTTTGGATGTTTATGGCTATCTTTACCTCCTCTTGCCAATACTTGGTTTTCTAGGTTTGGTTTTGGCTGTTTTCTATTATTGGAAGCTTCGATTAGATAATCGTGATGGTGTCCTAAATGAAGCAGGAGCAGAAGTATACTATCTCTGGACCAGTTTTGAAAATATGTTGCGTGAGATTGCACGATTGGATCAGGCTGAATTGGAAAGTATTGTGGTCTGGAATCGCCTCTTGGTTTATGCGACTTTATTTGGCTATGCAGACAAGGTCAGTCATTTGATGAAGGTTCATCATATCCAAGTGGAAAATCCAGATATCAACCTCTATGTAGCTTATGGTTGGCATAGTATGTTTTATCATTCAAGTGCGCAAATGAGCCATTATGCCAGCGTCGCAAACACAGCAAGTACCTATTCCGTATCTTCTGGAAGTGGAAGTTCTGGCGGTGGCTTCTCTGGAGGAGGAGGCGGTGGCAGTATCGGTGCCTTTTAAAGAGAACTGCCATATACTGAAAAAGTATGCTATAATGGAAGATAGAAAAAGGAGTAATCTATGTATCTTATTGAAATTTTAAAATCTATCTTCTTCGGGATTGTTGAAGGAATTACGGAATGGTTGCCGATTTCGAGTACAGGTCACTTGATTTTAGCAGAGGAGTTTATCCAATACCAAAATCAAAATGAAGCCTTTATGTCCATGTTTAATGTCGTGATTCAGCTTGGTGCTATTTTAGCGGTTATGGTCATTTACTTTAACAAGCTCAATCCTTTCAAATCGACTAAGGATAAGCAGGAAGTTCGTAAGACTTGGAGACTGTGGTTGAAGGTCTTGGTTGCCACTTTGCCTTTACTTGCCGTCTTTAAATTTGATGATTGGTTTGATACCCACTTCCATAACATGGTTTCTGTTGCTCTCATGTTGATTATCTATGGGATTGCCTTTATCTATTTGGAAAAGCGCAATGAAGCGCGTGCTATCGAACCAAGTGTAACAGAGTTGGACAAGCTTCCTTATACGACAGCCTTCTATATCGGACTCTTCCAAGTTCTTGCTCTTTTACCAGGGACTAGCCGTTCTGGGGCAACGATTGTCGGTGGTTTATTGAATGGAACTAGTCGTTCTGTTGTGACAGAATTTACCTTCTATCTTGGAATTCCTGTTATGTTTGGAGCCAGTGCCTTAAAGATTTTCAAATTTGTGAAAGTCGGACAGCTCTTGAGCTTTGGGCAATTGTTCTTGCTCTTGGTTGCGATGGGAGTCGCTTTTGCAGTCAGCATGGTCGCTATTCGCTTTTTGACAAGCTATGTGAAAAAACACGACTTTACTCTTTTTGGTAAATACCGTATCGTACTCGGTAGTGTCTTGTTGCTCTATAGTTTTGTGCGTTTATTTGTATAAGAAAAAACCTTGAAGGGACAGCTCTTCAAGGTTTTAAAATCCAGTCACGGTAATCCCCAACAGGCGGATACCTCTTTCTTTCTCGCTTAATTTTTCATAGAGCTGCAGGGCAATTTGGCTTATCTGAGTAGCGTCCTGTGTTTTTTGAGCAAGACTTTTTCGTTTAGTAAGAGTTGAAAAGTCCTCGTAGCGGATTTTCAAAATGACAATTTTTCCAGCTTTTTCTTGTTGATGTAGATTGAGAGCGACTCTTTCTGATAGGAGAGTCAGCTCTTTTTTGATGTCTTCCTCAGCACGTAGAATCTTCCCATAGGTTTTCTCCTTCCCGATTGATTTACGGATACGATTGGATTTGACTGGGGAATTGTGGATGCCACGAGCCTTTCGATAAAGGTCATAGCCCAGCCTGCCAAAACGGTCTATTAGGGTTACCTCAGGGACTTCAAGCAAATCAGCGCCGGTAAAAACGCCCATTTGATGAAGACGTTCTACCGTCTTTTTTCCTACTCCATGAAACTTGGAAATATCCATTTGTTTGAGAAAGTCCTCAGCCTGGTCAGGTAGAATCACTGTCAGACCATGTGGTTTTTGATAATCACTAGCCATTTTAGCTAAGAATTTGTTGTAGGAAACGCCAGCAGAAGCAGTTAGATGGAGTTCTTGCCAAATATCCTCTTGAATGAGGCGAGCGATTTTGACTGCTGACTTGATACCGAGTTTATTTTCTGTTACATCCAAATAGGCTTCGTCAATGCTCATGGGTTCTATTAAATCTGTATAACGCTTAAAGATAGCTCGGATCTGGAGTCCCACAGATTTGTATTTCTCATAATTTCCTGAGATGAAGACGGCTTGGGGACAACGCTCATAGGCTTCCTTAGAGCTCATGGCTGAATGGACACCAAAAGCTCGCGCCTCATAGCTACAAGTGGAAACGACACCACGCCCACCTGTTTGCCGAGGGTCATTGCCGATAATGACAGGTTTTCCTCTGAGTTTAGGATTATCTCTGATTTCCACCGCAGCAAAAAAGGCATCCATGTCAATATGGATGATTTTTCTTGACAAATCATTTAATAAAGGAAAAATCAACATGTCTGGTCCCCTTTTTACTGCTTATTTTCTTTTATTATACCCTTTTTTCTGAAAAAAAGAAAAAAGGCTTTAATTTTTTCAAAAATATAATACAGTTTGGGATAAAATATAGACTGTTTTAGAAAAGAAAGTGTAAAAATAGGGATTTATCACTTGTTGAAAACGATTACTGTATGGTATACTTGTCTCATGAATGTAACAGATGACTGTTACTAGAAAGAAAAAAGAGGACATTAACATGGTTGTTAAGACAGTTGTTGAAGCACAAGATATTTTTGACAAAGCTTGGGAAGGCTTCAAAGGCGTAGATTGGAAAGAAAAAGCAAGTGTATCACGCTTCGTACAAGCTAACTACACACCTTATGATGGAGACGAAAGCTTCCTTGCAGGACCAACAGAACGTTCACTTCACATCAAAAAAATTGTAGAAGAAACTAAGGCTCACTACGAAGAAACTCGTTTCCCAATGGACACTCGTCCAACATCTATCGCTGATATCCCAGCAGGATTTATCGATAAAGAAAACGAAGTTATCTTCGGTATCCAAAACGATGAACTCTTCAAATTGAACTTCATGCCAAAAGGTGGTATCCGTATGGCTGAAACTACTTTGAAAGAAAATGGATACGAACCAGATCCAGCTGTTCACGAAATCTTTACTAAATACGTAACAACAGTTAACGACGGTATCTTCCGTGCTTACACTTCAAACATCCGTCGCGCTCGTCACGCTCACACTGTAACTGGTCTTCCAGATGCATACTCACGCGGACGTATCATCGGTGTTTACGCACGTCTTGCTCTTTACGGTGCAGACTACTTGATGCAAGAAAAAGTAAACGACTGGAATGCAATCGAAGAAATCGATGAAGAAACAATTCGTCTTCGTGAAGAAATCAACCTTCAATACCAAGCATTGCAACAAGTTGTTCGCTTGGGTGACCTTTACGGAGTTGATGTTCGCAAACCAGCGATGAACGTTAAAGAAGCAATCCAATGGGTTAATATCGCCTTCATGTCTGTCTGCCGTGTTATCAACGGTGCTGCTACATCTCTAGGTCGTGTACCAATCGTATTGGACATTTTTGCAGAACGTGACCTGGCTCGTGGTACATTTACTGAATCAGAAATCCAAGAATTCGTTGATGATTTCGTTATGAAACTTCGTACAGTTAAATTTGCTCGTACTAAAGCTTATGACCAATTGTACTCAGGTGACCCAACTTTCATCACAACTTCTATGGCTGGTATGGGTAACGACGGTCGTCACCGTGTTACTAAGATGGACTACCGTTTCTTGAACACTCTTGACAACATCGGTAACTCACCAGAACCAAACTTGACAGTTCTTTGGACTGACAAATTGCCATACAACTTCCGTCGCTACTGTATGCACATGAGCCACAAACACTCTTCTATCCAATACGAAGGTGTAACAACAATGGCTAAAGACGGATATGGTGAAATGAGCTGTATCTCATGCTGTGTGTCTCCACTTGACCCAGAAAATGAAGAACAACGCCACAACATCCAGTACTTCGGTGCGCGTGTAAATGTATTGAAAGCTCTTCTTACTGGTTTGAACGGTGGTTACGACGATGTTCACAAAGACTACAAAGTATTTGACATCGAACCAATCCGTGACGAAGTTCTTGAATTCGAATCAGTTAAAGAAAACTTTGAAAAATCTCTTGACTGGTTGACTGATACTTACGTAGATGCTTTGAACATCATCCACTACATGACTGATAAGTACAACTACGAAGCTGTTCAAATGGCCTTCTTGCCAACTAAACAACGTGCTAACATGGGATTCGGTATCTGTGGTTTCGCAAACACTGTTGATACATTGTCAGCTATCAAGTACGCTACAGTTAAACCAATCCGTGACGAAAATGGCTACATCTACGATTACGAAACAATCGGTGAATACCCACGTTGGGGTGAAGATGACCCACGTTCAAACGAATTGGCAGAATGGTTGATCGAAGCTTACACAACTCGTCTACGTAGCCACAAACTTTACAAAGACGCAGAAGCTACAGTATCACTTTTGACAATCACATCTAACGTTGCTTACTCTAAACAAACTGGTAACTCACCAGTCCACAAAGGTGTATACCTCAACGAAGATGGTTCTGTGAACTTGTCTAAACTTGAATTCTTCTCACCAGGTGCTAACCCATCTAACAAAGCTAAAGGTGGATGGTTGCAAAACTTGAACTCACTTGCTAGCCTTGACTTTGGTTATGCTGCTGATGGTATCTCATTGACAACTCAAGTATCACCTCGCGCTCTTGGTAAAACTCGTGACGAACAAGTTGATAACTTGGTAACAATCCTTGATGGTTACTTCGAAAATGGTGGACAACACGTTAACTTGAACGTTATGGACTTGAATGATGTTTATGAAAAGATCATGTCAGGTGAAGACGTAATCGTACGTATCTCAGGATACTGTGTAAATACTAAGTACCTCACTCCAGAACAAAAAACTGAATTGACACAACGTGTCTTCCACGAAGTTCTTTCAATGGATGATGCATTGAGCTAATCAATTAACTTGAATAAGGAAAAGGAACCCTCGGTCAAACGACTGAGGGTTATTTTTTGGACTATTAAATTCCTTAAGTCAGGTATTGAAATGTCTGACCGGGATTCAAAGATACTTGTTGAGTTGCGGGAGGTATTTGATATTCAATGAAAATCAAAGAGCAAACTAGGAAGCTAGCCGCAGGTTGCTCAAAGCACCGCTTTGAGGTTGTAGATAAGACTGACAAAGTCAGTCACACATATACGGCAAGGCGAAGCTGACGTGGTATTTTTATTTTCGAAGAGTATGAAAATAAAAATACCACACTTTGTAGGTTTACAAGGTGTGGTTGTATTTTATCTCTTAGACCAAGTTCTCTTCATAAAGAGAAGTAGGATTGGATAAATCTCCAAGCGCCCTGCAATCATTGCAAAGGAGAGGAGAATTTTTGAGATAGGACTAAAGATTGCGAAGCTAGAAGTGGTTCCTAGAATAGGTCCGATATTATTGAAACAGCTAAAGACAGCACTGGTTACAACCAGAAAATCATTGCTATCTAGGCTGACAATAAAGATAAGGGATAGCAAAATCATAGAATAGATGACAAAGTACTTGAGAATCTTATGCTGGGTATCTTTGTCAATCACCGTTTTATTAACATGGAGGGTCAAAACACGGTGGGGCGATAGGATTGACAAAATTTGGTTTTTGGCAATTTTTGAAAGGATAAGGCCTCGAATAACCTTGAGTCCACCTGCGGTTGAACCAGCAGAACCACCGATTCCCATGAGGAAGAGAAGGATAAACTGGGAGAAGAGGGGCCAGTTGGTAATGTCTCCATATCCAAAACCAGTCGTTGTAATGATATTGGAAACCTGGAAGAAGGCCATTTCAAAACTCTTAGAAAATCCTGGGTAGAGATAGAGGGTATTGAGGCTGATCAAGCCTGTAGAAACCAGAACAATGACCAAGTAAGCTCGAAGTTCTTCATCTCCAAAGAAGGCCTTGACGCGACGGAGCATAAGGTAGTAGTAGAGATTGAAATTTACCCCAAAAACCAAAACTCCGATACTAACCAGATAGGTAATTAGTGAGCTACCATAGTGGGCAATCCCGTCGTTATAGACTGTAAAACCTCCTGTACCAGCTGTTCCCATGGCAATGACAAAACTATCAAATAGGGGCATACCAGCTAGATAATAGATGATGACAAAGAGGGAAAAGAGAGCTAGATAAAGGAGATAGAGAATCTGGGCAGTGTTTTTTAGTTTGGATACTACTTTACCAAAAACAGGGCCAGGAACCTCAGCCTTCATCACTTCTAGGTGGCTATTCTTGGCATTATCCATAATAGCAAGTGCAAAAACAAGCACTCCCATCCCTCCAATCAAGTGGGTAAAACTTCGCCAGAAGAGGAGGGAACGACTGAGAACCGAAACGTCGTTCAGAATAGTTGCTCCAGTAGTTGTAAAGCCAGAACTGATTTCAAAAAAGGCATCGATAACGCTGGGAATTTGCCCAGCAAAGACGAAGGGGAGACCACCAAAGAAGGACCAAAGGATCCAACAGAGGGCAACAATCAAGACTCCCTCCTTGGCATAAATCCGTTGATTTTTTGGCTTTTGTAAAATTCCTGAACCGCCTAGTAATACGAGAATCCCAATCGTTGTAAAGAGGGCTGTAAAGACTTGGCTCGATTCACGGTAATAGATAGCAACAGCTACAGGAACCAAAAGAAGAACAGCTTCAATCAAAAGTAATTTTGAAAGGAGGTAACGAATCATACTTTTATTCATTTCTTACCTCGCGATCAAGTCATAAATCTTGGTGATGTTTGGCAACAAGGTTGTTACTAGGAGCTTGTCTCCGACTTCCAGCATATCCTCCCCTGTAGGGAAAATAGTCTTGCCCTTTCGAATGATAGCTGCAATAAGAACCCCTTTTTTCAGTTTCAGTTGAGAAAGAGGTTTGGCAGTCATTTTATTGGCTTCCTTGATATGGAATTGCAGGGTTTCGATTTGGCCATTGGCTAGATGGTGCATGGCCTGAAGGTCTGAATACTGGGCATTAACACGGCCACGAATAAAGTGCATAATCGTATCTACAGCGATGCTTTTAGGTGTGATGATACTTGAAAAATCAGGCGCATTGATAATCTCGAGGAGACTGGTACGATTGACCTTAGTAATATTTTTCTGTACACCTACCCTGTCAAGGAACATAGAGGTAATCAGATTTTCCTCATCGACCCCTGTTAGAGTCGCAACGGCATCATAGTTTTGAGCACTTTCTTCCAGCAGGATATCTTTTACGGTACCATCTCCTTGAACGATGTAGAGGTTTGGGAATTTCTCGCTAAAGAAGCTAGCGATTTCAGGATTGATTTCAATAACCTTGGTATCGATACGACTGTCTTTGAGGATACCTAGTAGATAATAGGCAATTCTACCAGCTCCAACAATAAGAAGACTCTTCACGGCACGAGACTTGAAATAATTATGGAAGAGCATCATGTCAACACGGTTACCAGTGACAAAGATTCTATCTTTATCCTGTACAGTCATGTCACCGCTTGGAATGATAATTTGATGATCCCTTTCTATCGCACAGACAATGACATTGCCAAATTTTTTCCGAAAATCAGAAATGGGCATTTGGCAAAGACCACTGGAGGATTTAACAGCGAATTCCATCAAGCTGACCCGTCCACCAAAGAAACGTTCGACAGAGAGGGCGTTGGGGAAGTCAATGATATTAGCAATAGCGCGGGCAGCCAAGAGCTCAGGGTTAACGATAAGAGAAAAACCGAGAATATTCTTTTCCTTGAAATAAGAGTTAGAATATTCAGGGTTCCGCACCCGAACGATGGTCTCTTTAGCTCCCATTTTTTTAGCTAGAACGGCTGCAATCATGTTGACTTCATCGTACTCAGTCAGGGCAATAAAGATATCACAATCCTGGACACTGGCTTGCTCAAGGATGGTAAAATCGGCCCCGTTACCAAGGATACCCATGATATCAAAGCGATTGACAATATGATTGAGGACAGCTTCGTCTTGCTCAATCAGCAAAACATCATGCTTTTCTGCAACCAAGGAGCGACAGAGGGCAGAACCAACTTTTCCCCCTCCGACAAGGATAATTTTCATAATAAAACCTACTTTTTCATGATGTAACTATCATACCTTTTTTCAAGAAAAAATGCACCTACTAGCTAATCACCAGAGTTTTTAGTAGGAAATTTGCTATAAGGTAAAACTATACCCTAATCAATTGAAATAGCTATTAGCACCTTTCTCTGAAATATGGTATGATAAAGGATATACAAGGAGATAAAATGAATAATAATTTACTGGTATTACAATCAGACTTTGGTCTGGTTGATGGTGCGGTATCGGCTATGATTGGAGTGGCTTTAGAAGAGTCTCCCACCTTAAAAATTCATCATTTGACGCACGATATCACGCCTTATAATATTTTTGAGGGGAGTTACCGTCTCTTTCAGACGGTGGATTACTGGCCTGAGGGAACGACATTTGTATCGGTGGTCGATCCAGGTGTCGGCTCGAAACGTAAGAGTGTGGTTGCCAAGACTGCAAAAAATCAATATATTGTCACGCCAGACAATGGGACTCTTTCTTTTATCAAGAAACACGTTGGCATTGTAGCTATTCGTGAGATTTCTGAAGTGGCCAATAGACGTCAAAATACAGAGCATTCTTATACCTTCCACGGTCGTGATGTCTATGCCTATACTGGTGCTAAACTAGCCAGTGGTCACATTAGTTTTGAGGAAGTGGGGCCAGAGCTCAGTGTGGATCAGATTGTAGAGCTTCCAGTCGTAGAGACAATCATAGAAGATCATCTGGTGAAGGGAGCTATTGATATTCTGGATGTGCGTTTTGGTTCGCTTTGGACCTCTATCACGCGAGAAGAATTTTACAAGCTGGAACCAGCATTCGGTGACCGTTTTGAAGTGACTATCTATCACGCTGATATGCTGGTCTATCAAAATCAGGTTGTTTATGGCAAATCATTTGCAGATGTGAGAATTGGGCAACCCATCCTTTACATCAACTCTCTCTATCGTTTAGGTCTGGCTATCAACCAAGGTTCCTTTGCCAAGGCCTATAATGTGGGTGTCGGTTCATCTTGGACCATTGAAATAAAGAAAATAGAATCATAAAATAGGAGAATATAGATGAAAAATCAATCAATTAAACAAGTTGTTGCTATCGGTGTTGGAGCTGCGCTCTTTGTTGTCATCGGGATGATCAGTATTCCAACGCCTGTTCCAAATACAAGCATCCAGCTTCAGTATGCGGTACAGAGCCTCTTGTCTATTATTTTTGGCCCTCTAGTGGGACTACTTGTTGGTTTAATTGGGCATGCAGTGAAGGACTCTCTTGCTGGCTACGGTCTATGGTGGACTTGGATTATTGCTAGTGGTCTCTTTGGTCTAGCCGTCGGACTCTTTAGAAAATACATTCGAGTAACACAGGGTGTTTTTGAGTTGAAGGATATTGTCTTCTTTAACCTCATTCAGATTGTTGCAAATGCTCTTGTTTGGGGTGTCTTGGCACCACTTGGAGATGTTGTGATTTATCAAGAAGCAGCAGAAAAAGTATTTGCCCAAGGGATTGTTGCGGGAATTGCTAATGGTGTATCTGTAGCTATTGCAGGAACTCTTCTCTTGCTTGCCTATGCAGGAACTCAAACTCGTGCAGGAAGTTTGAAAAAGGATTAACATAAAGGCAAAGGCTGGGCAACCAGTCTTTTTCGATGTTTATAGACTAGTCAGGCAAGCAAGCTATGATAGGACTCTTTTTGACGCTAAGATTTTACGAGAAGAGACTGCAAGAAGGGCTTGATTTATGATAAAATAGAAGTCTAAGAAGCGAATGAAGAGAGTAAGATGAAAGAAGCTATAATTGAGTGGAAGGATTTCTCTTTCCAATATGAAACGCAACAAGAACCGACCTTGCAAGGGGTGGACTTGACCATTTATAAGGGAGAGAAAGTCTTAATTGTTGGACCATCTGGGTCAGGCAAGTCTACCTTGGGTCAGTGTTTGAATGGGATTATTCCCAATATTTACAAGGGTCAGACGTCTGGAGAATTTTTGATCAAGGGGCAAGCGGCCTTTGATATGAGTATCTATGATAAGTCTCATCTGGTCAGTACAGTTTTGCAGGATACTGATGGGCAGTTTATCGGTCTGTCTGTGGCAGAAGATTTGGCTTTTGCTCTAGAAAATGATGTAACAAGTTTAGAAGAGATGAAAAGCCGTGTTCATAAATGGGCTGAAAAGCTGGACCTTCTTTCTTTACTGTCTCAGCGTCCTCAGGATTTGTCAGGTGGACAAAAGCAGCGGGTCAGTCTGGCTGGTGTCTTGATTGATGAGAGTCCGATTCTTTTGTTTGATGAGCCACTTGCCAATCTGGATCCCAAGTCAGGTCAGGATATTATCGAATTGATTGACCAGATTCATAAGGAAGAGGGAACGACGACACTTATTATTGAGCATCGTTTGGAGGATGTTCTGCATCGCCCTGTGGATCGGATTGTCTTGATCAATGATGGTCGTATTCTCTTTAATGGGAGCCCTGACCAGCTACTGGCGACTGATTTATTGACCCAAAATGGAATTCGAGAACCCCTTTATCTAACCACTCTCCGTCAATTGGGTGTGGATTTAGCCAAGGAAGAACAATTAGCAAATTTGGACAACTTGTCTATCTCAAAAGGCCAGATTCAGTTGCGGACGGAACTGGTAAAAGAAACCCCAGAATTGCAGTCACTCTTTAAATTAGAGGATGTGTCTTTTTCTTATGATGATAGACCGATTTTAAAATCCATTTATTTAGATATTAAAAAGGGTGAAAAGATTGCCATTGTCGGAAAAAATGGAGCAGGGAAATCAACTCTAGCCAAGGCCTTAAGTAGCTTTATCCAGACAGAAGGTTCTTATCTTTGGGAAGGCCAGGATATCAAGGGAGATTCTGTTGCAGAGCGGGCGGAACGAGTAGGCTATGTGCTGCAAAATCCTAATCAAATGATTTCAACCAATATGATTTTTGATGAGGTGGCTCTGGGACTTCGTTTGCGAGGTGTGGAAGAGCAGGAAAATGAAACGAGAGTCTATGAAACTTTGAAAATCTGTGGTCTCTATGAATTCCGTAATTGGCCGATTTCTGCCCTGTCATTTGGTCAGAAAAAACGTGTGACTATTGCATCGATTTTGGTCTTAGGGGCTGAAATTATCCTCTTAGATGAACCGACAGCAGGTCAAGACCAGAAGAACTATACTGAGATTATGGAATTTCTAGAAGAACTGCATCAAAAAGGGCATACGATTGTCATGATTACCCATGATATGCAATTGATGCTGGATTATTCAGACCGAGCCCTTGTCATGGTGGATGGGGAATTGATTGCCGATACGGATCCAGCTAGTTTGTTGAGTAATCCGGAGCTGTTAGTAAAAGCTAATCTAAAAGAAACCTCTATCTTTAACTTGGCTAAGAAACTCGACGTGGATCCACTTGCTTTAACGGCATTTTACAAAGAAAGGAGAGAAGGATGCAAGCAAAATTAATCGGTTACCAGCATAGAGATACTGTGATTCATCGCTTGTCAGGAGCTGGGAAACTTCTCTTTTTCATTCTCGTGTCATTGGCTGCCATGATTAGCTATGATACCAGACTGCTTGTTCTGATTGCCATTTTTTCGGTTTTTCTCCTCTATTTGTCAGAAATCCGTTTTAAAGATGTTTCCTTTGTGGCAGTTTTTGCGACTGTATTTGCCGTTTTAAACGTCTTGATGGTCTATCTCTTTTCTCCTGAGTATGGGGTTGGACTTTACGGAGAGAGAAATGTGATTTGGCAGGGAATCGGTGCCTACACTCTAACCAGTCAGGAGCTCTTTTATCTGCTAAATTTGGCCATTAAGTATCTCTGCACCATTCCTCTGGCTATTATCTTTTTGATGACAACTCATCCTAGTCAGTTTGCTTCTAGTTTAAATCAAATTGGTGTGCCTTATAAGATTGCCTATTCTGTCAGCCTGACCTTGCGTTATATTCCAGATTTGCAGGAAGAATTCTTTACTATCAAGATGTCTCAGGAAGCGCGTGGAATGGAATTATCTAAGAAAGCTTCTCTTATGCAACGAATCAAAGGCAATCTGCGCATTATTACTCCCTTGATTTTTAGCTCGCTAGAACGCATTGATACCATCGCGACAGCCATGGAGCTTCGCCGCTTTGGGAAAGAGAAAAAACGCACTTGGTATAGTTATCAGGCTTTGAAAAAAGGAGACTATCTTACCTTGCTCTTGGCAGCTGTGTTTTTAGTAGCTAGTTTACTACTTATCTTTCAGAATCACGGACGATTTTACAACCCTTGGAAATAGCTTGAAAAAATTGAAAAAATCAAGTCGTTTCTATTGACAATGATTCTGAAAGTGTTATACTAAGAAAGTAGTTTCGCTGATTTACTTCAAACCTGTTGTGAGGTAAGTTAACGATGCCTTAACCACGCTGTTTGCTGAGCTTGACTCCGGGCAGTGTGGCTATTTTTTTGCAATGGTGAAAGGAAGCAAGTCATGACAAATCACATTGTATTATTTGAACCTCAAATTCCACAAAATACAGGCAATATCGCGCGTACTTGCGCTGCGACCAATTCTCCCCTCCACATCATCAAGCCAATGGGCTTTCCTATCGATGATCGCAAGATGAAGCGGGCGGGGTTGGATTATTGGGATAAGCTAGAGATTTATTTTTACGAGAGTTTGGAGGATTTCATGTCTCAGATGAAGGGCAAACTCTACCTGATTTCTAAATTCGCTGAGAAAGTGTATTCTGATGTGGATTTATCGACTGACGAGGACCATTATTTTCTTTTTGGACGTGAAGACAAGGGTTTACCTGAAGACTTTATGCGCGAACATCCTGAGAAGGCTCTTCGTATTCCTATGAATGATGAACATGTCCGCAGTCTTAATGTGTCTAATACCGTCTGCATGATTGTCTATGAGGCTCTTCGCCAGCAGAACTTTGCAGGTCTTGAGCTTGTTCATACCTATGAAGTGGATAAATTGAAATAAAAAATGAAAATGAAAATGAACAAAATGCTTGCGCTTGCAAGCGTTTTTTGTTATGATAAAAGAGTCTTCAGGGCAGGGTGTGATTCCCGACCGGCGGTAAATTTGACTAGCTATTTTAGCTTTCTCGTCGTTGTCTTGTCTCGATATACTTTAAGTATTATCTTCGACTGCGACGCCTAGATAAATCTAAAATATCTTAGCCAAATAAGTCCGCGAGCGCAAGCTGATGTGGTGAGATTCCACAACCGACAGTATAGTCTGGATGGGAGAAGACGAAAGAATAGCTTTGTCTGTTCTGATAGATTTATAGCTAAACTGTAACCGCTTGCTTGAATTTCCTTAATAGAGTGAGAGGGAACTTTTGGGATATAAAAAGTGAGAATAGATAGAAAAATCCTTTCTAACTTCTTCTGATTTTATAGAAAATTGGAGGAACCTGTTATGACAAACACACGTCGACTTTCGACCATTGCAATTCTATCAGCTATCTCATTTGTGCTGATGTACTTTGACTTTCCGCTTTTACCAGCGGCATCCTTCCTTAAGATCGAATTTAGTATCTTGCCAGTCCTTGTGGGCTTGGTGGTCATGGATTTGCCTGCTGCTCTAGGAATTCTCTTGCTTCGCTCACTCTTGAAGCTGCTTCTTAACAGCCAGGGAGTGAATACTTACATTGGTTTGCCAATGAATATCGTAGCTTTGGGAGTTTTTGTCATCGTATTTGCTTTGATTTGGAAAAAGGAACGGACAACCCTTCGTTTCCTACTAGGCTCTCTAGCTGGAACTATTGGCTTGACCGTGGCTATGTTGGTTCTCAACTATGTTTACGCTGTTCCTTTGTACGCTAAGTTTGCTAACTTTGATATTGGAAAAATTTTGGGACTTTCCAACTACCTAATGACCATGGTATTACCTTTTAACTTGATTGAGGGAGTAATCTTTTCCGTTTCATTCTGGTTGTTGTATATTCTCTTGAAACCAACCTTAAAACATTATGAAAGATAAACAAACATTTTTAATGAAGGGCAGTTTTGCCCTTTTACTTTTCGTTATTCTTGGCTACATGGTCAAATTTTACCCTGAAACGCTGGTCGGTTTTGACCAACCGATACAGACTGCCGTTCGAGGAGACTTGCCAGATTACTTGACTATTCTTTTCCGAGCCATCACACGCCTGATTGATATCCCAGTGATTATCACTTGGGTTGTCATCGTAGCCTTTATCTTTTATCGTAAGCGGTGGAAGATAGAAAGTTTCTTCATGCTAGGGAATTTGGCTTTGGCTGGTCTTTTAATCGTGACCTTTAAAAATATCTACCAGCGCCCACGACCAGCTATTTTACACTTGGTTGAGGAGAAGGGATTTTCCTTCCCAAGCGGCCATTCTCTGGCTGTAACCTTGCTGGTCGGTTCTCTGATTGTCATTCTCAGTCAACGGATTAAAAATCCAGTCTGGAGAAAAATCGTGCAAATCGTCCTTGGTCTCTACCTAGTCAGTGTGCTGGTATCAAGGGTCTATCTGGGAGTTCACTATCCATCAGATGTCCTTGCCAGTCTCTGTGTGGGCTTGGGAGTCCTGTTTATCGAGTTTCCCTTCTATGACAAGCTCCGATTCCAATGGCGATTTAAAGGCAAGCAGAAGTGAGTATCAAATTCCTTTGAGGAGAAAGAAATGAAAGTCAATATAGCAGATCTTCATCCGACTCAACTATACTTATCAGAAAAGAAGTTGCAAGATATTCAGATGCTTTACCAGTCGGCAGAAACAATCCAAGTCGATCCAATCAGTATTCTTGCCTTTGGAAATTGCTTGTTGATTACAGATGGACATCACAGGGCTTATCAGGCTTTATTGGCAGGTCGGGATACGATTTCTGCTGAGTGGGATAGAGATGGTGGTGATGAACTATATCATCTCTATGCGCAAGCTTGTGAGGAAAGAATGATTTACTCTGTTCTGGATTTAAAAAATCATATCTTAGCTCAAGATGAGTATGAAGCAAAATGGTATAACTGGTGTGATGGTTTTAATCAAGCAGCAACTATTTTGTGGAAAAGGAAAGCAGATGAAACGGATTTTACAAATAGATAATGCACTGCGTCTTGTTCCTTATTATAAGGTCAATCATTGTGAAGAAGCTTTTGCTTGGTATCAGGATGTGAACTTAGTTCACCTCGTAGATGGTGTGAAGAAACCTTATAGTCAAGAAACTTTGGAAGCTATGTATTCCCATTTGGATCAGCATGGTGAACTTTTTTGGATTGAAGTCAAGGAGAAGGGAGAATGGTTTCCAATTGGGGATGTTACACTATCTCAGGATAATCTCCCCATTGTGATTGGGAATCCCGCTTACCAACATCGAGGGATTGGGAAAAAGGTTCTAAGTACTTTGATTGAATTGGCTCGAGTAAAAGGATGGAAAGAATTGAAAGTCAAGGAAATCTACACCTACAATCATGCTTCTAGGAGGTGTTTCAAGTCGCTTGGATTTGTGGAAGATGGAGCAACGGAAAAAGGAACGAGTTTTATACTGAAATTAGTCTAATCTAACTTGTTTTTTAACTAAAAATCTGATAAACTAAGTAGTAATTGAATAGAAATCTGCAAGACTAGTAACTCAAGGGAAGTATATCAGGGAGGAGAGCCGTGACTGCAAGCTCTCTATATGAAAGCTGGGTGAATTCACTTGCGCATGGATTTAGAAATGAAGGTCTGACTTGTCAGATGAAAACGGATGGTACCGCGTGTCAACGCTCCGAGTGGAGTTTTTGGCATGTGGTTTTCTTTTTATCTACGAGCGACTGATGGAGGAATTATGTCAACTATTGAAGAACAATTAAAAGCGCTTCGCGAAGAAACGCTGGCTAGCTTGAAGCAGATTACTGCTGAAAATAAAAAAGAGATGCAAGATTTGCGTGTCTCAGTCCTTGGTAAAAAGGGTTCGCTCACTGAAATCCTCAAAGGGATGAAAGATGTTTCTGCTGAGATGCGTCCAATCATCGGGAAACACGTCAATGAAGCTCGTGATGTCTTGACAGCAGCCTTTGAAGAAACAGCTAAGCTCTTGGAAGAAAAGAAAGTCGCGGCTCAACTGGCTAGTGAGAGTATCGATGTGACGCTTCCAGGTCGTCCAGTTGCGACTGGTCATCGTCACGTTTTGACCCAAACCAGTGAAGAAATCGAAGATATCTTCATCGGTATGGGTTACCAAGTCGTGGATGGTTTTGAAGTGGAGCAAGACTACTACAACTTTGAACGTATGAACCTTCCAAAAGACCACCCAGCTCGTGATATGCAGGACACATTCTATATCACAGAAGAAATCTTGCTCCGTACTCATACATCTCCTGTGCAGGCGCGTGCCATGGATGCTCATGATTTCTCTAAAGGGCCTCTGAAAATGATCTCACCAGGTCGTGTCTTCCGTCGTGATACGGACGATGCGACCCACAGTCACCAATTCCACCAAATCGAAGGCTTGGTTGTTGGGAAAGACATCTCTATGGCAGACCTTCAAGGAACGCTTCAATTGATCGTTCAAAAAATGTTTGGTGAAGAGCGTCAAATTCGTTTGCGTCCATCCTACTTCCCATTCACAGAGCCATCTGTTGAGGTGGATGTTTCTTGCTTCAAGTGTGGTGGAGAAGGCTGTAACGTATGTAAGAAAACTGGTTGGATCGAAATTATGGGTGCCGGTATGGTTCACCCACGTGTCCTTGAAATGAGTGGTATCGATGCAACTGTTTACTCTGGCTTTGCCTTTGGTCTTGGACAAGAACGTGTCGCTATGCTTCGTTACGGAATCAACGATATCCGTGGATTCTACCAAGGAGATGTCCGTTTCTCAGAACAGTTTAAATAATGATTAGAAAAGTAGAAATGGCAGATGTTGAGGTGTTGACTAAAATAGCCAAACAAACCTTTCGTGAAACATTTGCTCATGATAATACGGAAGAGCAGTTACAGGAATACTTTGAAGATGCTTATAGTCTGAGAGTTTTGTCAACTGAGTTGGAAAATCCAGAATCCGAAACCTATTTCATTATGCATGAAGAGGAGATAGCTGGTTTTCTCAAGGTCAACTGGGGAAGTGCTCAGACTGAGAGAGAATTAGAGGATGCTTTTGAAATTCAACGCCTCTATGTGCTACAAAAATTCCAAGGATTTGGATTCGGTAAGCAACTGTTTGAATTCGCTCTTGAACTTGCTACAAAAAATAGTTTTTCCTGGGTTTGGTTAGGTGTTTGGGAGCATAATACAAAAGCTCAAGCGTTTTATAATCGATATGGTTTTGAAAAATTTAGCCAACATTATTTTATGGTTGGCCAAAAAGTAGATACGGATTGGTTACTGAAAAAGAAATTAAGGTAAGAAGAGGATTCTTCTATTGAAATGATAGGAAAGGAAAAGAACTAGAGTGATAACTGTCATTCTGGAAAACTAAATTATGCTTGTATCTTATAAATGGTTAAAAGAATTGGTGGACATTGATGTGCCATCACAAGAGTTGGCTGAAAAAATGTCAACTACAGGGATCGAGGTCGAAGGTGTCGAATCACCTGCTGCTGGTCTCTCAAAAATTGTCGTCGGTGAGGTCTTGTCTTGTGAAGATGTGCCAGAAACTCACCTCCATGTTTGTCAGGTTAACGTTGGCGAAGAAGAAGCCCGTCAAATCGTCTGTGGAGCACCAAATGTGCGTGCTGGTATTAAGGTTATGGTGGCACTTCCGGGAGCTCGTATCGCTGACAATTACAAGATCAAAAAAGGGAAAATCCGTGGTTTGGAGTCACTTGGGATGATCTGTTCACTTGGTGAATTGGGAATTTCTGACTCAGTTGTGCCTAAGGAATTTGCAGATGGTATTCAAATCTTGCCAGAAAATGCCCTTCCTGGGGATGAAGTCTTCTCTTACCTAGACTTGGATGATGAAATCATCGAACTTTCCATCACACCAAACCGTGCAGACGCTCTTTCTATGCGTGGAGTGGCTCATGAAGTGGCAGCCATCTACGACAAGGCAGTTAATTTTAAAGAATTTACTCTTTCAGAAACTGACCAAGCTGCAGCAGATGCCCTTTCTGTAGGTATTGAGACAGACAAGGCGCCTTACTATGCTGCTCGTATCTTGGACAATGTGACCATCGAACCAAGTCCACAATGGTTGCAAAATCTCCTCATGAACGAAGGTATTCGTCCCATCAATAACGTAGTGGACGTGACCAACTACATCCTGCTCTACTTTGGTCAACCAATGCATGCCTTTGACTTGGATACCTTTGAAGGAACTGACATCCGTGTGCGTGAAGCGCGTGCTGGTGAAAAATTGGTGACCTTGGACGGTGAAGAACGTGATTTGGACGTGAATGACCTAGTCATCACTGTCGCAGACAAGCCAGTAGCTCTTGCAGGTGTTATGGGTGGTCAAGCAACAGAAATCTCTGAAAAGTCTAGTCGTGTCGTCCTTGAAGCTGCAGTCTTCAACGGAAAATCAATCCGCAAGACTAGCGGACGTCTCAACCTTCGTTCTGAGTCATCTTCTCGCTTTGAAAAAGGGATTAATGTGGCAACTGTTAACGAAGCCCTTGATGCGGCGGCTAGCATGATTGCAGAACTTGCAGGTGCGACGGTGCGTAAGGGTATCGTTTCAGCGGGTGAGCTTGATACCTCTGATGTGGAAGTTTCTTCAACTCTTGCTGATGTTAACCGTGTCCTCGGAACTGATCTTTCTTATGCTGATGTAGAAGACGTCTTCCGTCGTCTTGGATTTGGTCTTTCTGGCAATGCAGATAGCTTTACAGTCAGTGTCCCACGCCGTCGCTGGGATATCACCATCGAGGCAGACCTCTTTGAAGAAATCGCTCGTATCTATGGATATGACCGCTTGCCAACCAGCCTTCCAAAAGACGATGGGACAGCTGGTGAATTGACTGCGACACAAAAACTTCGCCGTCAAGTTCGTACCATTGCTGAAGGAGCAGGTTTGACAGAAATCATCACCTACGCTCTGACAACTCCTGAAAAAGCAGTTGAGTTTACGGCTCAACCAAGCAACCTTACGGAACTCATGTGGCCAATGACTGTGGACCGTTCTGTCCTCCGTCAAAATATGATCTCAGGTATCCTTGATACTGTTGCCTACAACGTGGCTCGTAAGAACAAAAACTTGGCCCTTTACGAGATTGGAAAAGTCTTTGAACAAACAGGCAATCCAAAAGAAGAACTTCCAAATGAGATCAACAGCTTTGCCTTTGCCTTGACAGGCTTGGTTGCTGAAAAAGATTTCCAAACAGTAGCAGTTCCAGTTGATTTCTTCTATGCTAAGGGAATCCTTGAGGCCCTCTTTGCTCGTTTGGGACTCCAAGTAACCTATACGGCAACATCTGAAATCGCTAGCCTCCACCCAGGACGTACAGCTATGATTTCACTCGGTGACCAAGTTCTTGGTTTCCTTGGGCAAGTGCATCCAGTCACTGCTAAGGCTTACGATATTCCAGAAACGTATGTAGCTGAGCTCAACCTTTCAGCCATCGAAGCTGCCCTTCAACCAGCTGCTCCATTTGTGGAAATCACGAAATTCCCAGCAGTTAGCCGTGACGTTGCCCTCCTTCTCAAGGCAGAAGTGACTCACCAAGAGGTTGTGGACGCTATCCAAGCTGCAGGCGTAAAACGTTTGACAGATATCAAACTCTTTGACGTCTTCTCAGGCGAAAAATTGGGACTTGGTATGAAGTCAATGGCTTATAGCTTGACTTTCCAAAATCCAGAAGATAGCTTAACGGACGAAGAAGTCGCACGCTATATGGAAAAAATCCAAGCATCGCTCGAAGAAAAAGTCAATGCAGAAGTGCGTTAAAGTATCAATCCATCCTTTGGGGTGGATTTTTGCTTTTCAAATAACAATTCAGGATCAAAAATAGACAGTTGAGGAACAGAGAAGATAAATTGGAGTTTACCAGTGTATAATGTACTCATAGCTCAAAGTACCCTAAGATTTTTTACTAAAATGAGGATGATAAAAATGGACAGAAATCATTGTAAAGGCTATCAAAAAGGAGTATAATGAGTGCAAGACATTTCGGAGGTGAAAGATGCTAGAAGTAAGAAGTCTAGAGAAAAGTTTTGGACCCAAGCAAGTTTTGTTTGGTATTGACTTTCAAGCGCGACCAGGTCGTATTTTGGGATTAGTCGGGAAAAACGGTGCTGGGAAGACAACGATTTTCCACAGTATTTTGAAGTTTTTAGAATACCAAGGAGAAATTAGTCTGGATAATCAGGATATTCGACAAGAGACCTACGCTCGGATTGGCTATCTGCCTGAAGAACGCAGCCTCATGCCTAAATTGACAGTCCTTGAACAAGTTCGTTACTTGGCGACTCTAAAAGGTATGGATGCCAAGGAGATCAAGGAAAAACTCCCTCAATGGATGAAGAGGTTGGAAGTGAAAGGGAAGCTGACTGATAAAATCAAGAGTCTGTCAAAAGGAAATCAGCAGAAGATTCAGCTCATTATTACTCTGATTCATGAGCCAGACTTGATTATCTTGGATGAGCCTTTCAGTGGATTGGACCCGGTCAATACAGAATTGCTCAAGCAAGTCATTTTTCAGGAAAAAGAACGTGGGGCAACCATTATCTTTTCTGACCATGTCATGACCAACGTCGAGGAGCTTTGTGACGATATTCTCATGATTCGAGATGGCCGTGTGGTCTTGCATGGACCAGTTCAGGATGTCCGCAATCAATACGGGAAAACGCGTCTCTTTGTTTCAAGTGAACGAAGCAAGGAAGAATTGGAAAATCTTCCTCATGTCAAGCAGGTAAGTTTGACCAAACAAGGCAGTTGGAAATTGATCTTAGAGGATGAGAGCGCTGGAAGGGAACTCTTCCCAATCTTGACTCAGGGGCAATACATCGCAACCTTTGACCAGCAAGCGCCAACAATTGATGAAATCTTTAAACTAGAATCAGGGGTGGAAGTATGAGAAATATGTGGGTTGTAATGAAGGAAACCTATCTTCGACACATCAAGTCGTGGAGTTTCTTCTTTATGGTGATTTCGCCGTTCCTCTTTTTAGCCTTATCTGTAGGAATTGGCTACCTCCAAGGGTCTTCTATGGCCAAGAATAGCAAGATAGCAGTAGTAACAACAGTGCCATCTGTGGAAGAAGGGCTCAAGGGTACTAATGGTATCAACTTTGATTATAAGGATGAAGCCAGTGCCCAAACTGCTATCAAGGATGAGAAAATCAAGGGTTACCTAACCGTCGACCAAGAGGACAGCGTCATCAAGGCCGTCTATCATGGTGAAACCTCTCTTGAAAGTGGCATCAAACTAGCTGTAACCAATAGACTAAATGAACTGCAATACCAACTCAATCGTTCGGCAGCTAATTTGTCTCAAGAACAGGAAAAACGCCTGAGTCAAACCGTTGATTTTACTGAGAAGATTGATGAATCTAAGGAAAACAAAAAAATTGTTCAAACCATTGCGGCCGCAGGGCTTGGTTTCTTCCTTTATATGATTTTGATTACCTATGCTAGTGTCACTGCTCAGGAAGTGGCTAGCGAGAAAGGAACCAAAATCATGGAGGTGGTCTTCTCTAGTATCCGAGCTAGTTATTATTTCTACGCTCGCATGCTGGCTCTGCTTCTTGTGATTTTGACCCATATTGGCATTTACGTCGTGGGTGGACTTGCTGCCATTCTTCTCTTTAAAGACCTACCAATCTTGGCACAATCTGGTATTTTAAACCATATAGGAGAGGCTTTCTCGCTCAACACCTTATTGTTTGTCTTGGTTAGCCTCTTTATGTACGTTGTTTTAGCAGCCTTCCTAGGTTCTATGGTTTCTCGTCCTGAGGACTCAGGAAAAGCCTTGTCGCCTTTGATGATTTTGATTATAGGTGGTTTTTTTGGAGTGACAGCTCTAGGTGCAGCTGGTGACAATCTCATCTTGAAGATTGGTTCATATATTCCCTTTATTTCGACCTTCTTCATGCCATTTAGAGCCATTAATGGCTATGCAAATGGGTTAGAAGCTTGGATTTCGCTTGCGATTACGATTGCTTTTGCAGTAACTGCAACAGTCTTTATCGGGCGTATGTATGCTAGTCTCGTTCTGCAAACAGATGATTTGGGACCATGGAAAACCTTTAAACGTGCTTTATCTTATAAATAGGAGAGCCTCGCGAAAGCGAGGTTTTTTAGAGATAAAAAGAGTGGAATTCAGAAAAATATTTTTCATATCTATTGACTTTTAGGGGTGAAATTTGGTATTATAGTAGGCGGTATTGTTTACCCCATTTGAAAGGCCCCGGAACCTTCCAAATACTTTTCGATGGGAAGGAACACCCATCACCGTAAACAAAAATCGAACTATATATAGGAGAAATCATGAACAAAACAACATTTATGGCTAAACCAGGCCAAGTTGAACGTAAATGGTACGTAGTTGACGCAACTGATGTACCACTTGGACGTCTTTCTGCAGTAGTTGCTAGCGTACTTCGCGGAAAAAACAAACCAACATTTACACCACACACTGATACAGGTGACTTTGTGATTGTTATCAATGCTGAAAAAGTTAAATTGACTGGTAAAAAAGCAACTGATAAAATCTACTACACTCACTCAAACCACCCAGGTGGATTGAAACAAATCTCTGCAGGTGAACTTCGTTCTAAAAATGCAGTACGTTTGATCGAGAAATCAGTTAAAGGTATGCTTCCACACAATACACTTGGACGCGCTCAAGGTATGAAGTTGAAAGTATTTGTTGGAGCTGAGCACACTCACGCTGCACAACAACCAGAAGTTCTTGACATTTCAGGACTTATCTAAGGAAAGGAACAATAAAGTATGTCACAAGCACAATATGCAGGTACTGGACGTCGTAAAAACGCTGTTGCACGCGTTCGCCTTGTTCCAGGAACTGGTAAAATCACTGTTAACAAAAAAGATGTTGAAGAGTACATCCCACACGCTGACCTTCGTCTTGTAATCAACCAACCATTTGCAGTTACTTCAACTGCAGGTTCATACGACGTTTTCGTTAACGTTGTAGGTGGTGGATACGCTGGTCAATCAGGAGCTATCCGTCACGGTATCGCTCGTGCCCTTCTTCAAGTAGACCCAGACTTCCGCGATTCATTGAAACGCGCAGGACTTCTTACACGTGACTCACGTAAAGTTGAACGTAAGAAACCAGGTCTTAAGAAAGCTCGTAAAGCATCACAATTCTCAAAACGTTAATCAATACGATTATATCAACGTTTCAAAGCACTTTGCAAAGATTTTGCAAAGTGCTTTTTTGTCGATTTTTGAGCTAGAATAGCTTTGTGATAATCTTCTGATAACCTCTTCAAAATTTTAAAAATCATAATTTTATTTTGCTTTATTGAGATAATCTGCAAATTTGTCAATAGAGTTTTTCTCACCAGTTTTTGTGGTGTGAGTATAGACATCTAATGTCATCTGACTGCTTGCATGACCGAGACGTTTTGATGTATTAGAAGGATCGATTCCAATTTCAGACATAAGTGTTGCATGTGTATGTCTAAACCCATGTGGGCTAATTGGTTTTAATTTATGCTTTTTAATAATTCGATTCAGTACGTTATTAATGTAATCAGCATGCAAAGGTTCAATTTTGTCATTGCTTGATATGTAAGAGAACATATATTCGTTACTGATATTTAGTTTTGTAAGAGGCAACTGAGATTGTTCTTTCAGATAGAAATTTCTCCATTGCTTAATAATATCGATTGTCTCATCATCAAGATAGATTGTGCGAACTGAAGATTCATTCTTTGTACTCTTTTCAATTGCTTTACCGTCAATTCTTCCTAGACTTTTGTCTATGTTCAATAGATTGCTATCAAAGTCAATATCAGCCCATTTTAAAGCGTATAACTCCCCTTTTCGTAGTCCACTAAATGCAAGAAGTCTAAATAAAGCAAAATGTTTAAATGGCTCAGTTTTTTTCACTATATCAAGGAAATGATGCAATTCCTCCAGTGACCAAAAATTATCTGATCTTGTCTTTTTGATTTTGGGCATGATAACATTCTTCATTGGATTTCGATCAATGTAGTTCATATTGATTGCAAAATCAAAAATTTTTGAGGTATAGGATTTTATCTGTTTGATATTTTTGAAAGTCTGAGATTTTTGTGTAATAAAGTTTTGACAGTCTAAAGGACTGATTTGGTCAATAAATTTATGGCCAAATATTGGTAGAATATGTATTCGATAGATATTCTTAGTTTGGGAAGAAGTTGTTTCTTCAACGGTCCCAACATAGGCCTTAAACCATTCTTGATAAAGTTCTTTATAAGTGACTTTGGGGTTAGGTTTGTCGGTATTTACTGTGGGGGCAACGACACCAGCTTCTAAACGAGCTTCGTACAATTTTGCCTCTTTTTTGGTTTTGAACCCTCTCTTTAAGTGCCTTTTTTTCTTTCCGTAAGCATCTAAGCCAATGTAAAAGCTGACATAGTATAGGATTCCTTTTTTTGTTTTGTATTTGTGTATAGACATTTTTTCTACGTATCTAAGTTTTCGGAGCTTATGTAATTGAGAAATGAGTGTCTATCTATTTTTTCTATCTTCTTGGCGGATAGCGTATTCGTCTGTTTTAATCCAGCTCTGCCAAACTTTAGAATCTTTATTTTGGTGATTCATATAGTCTATAAACTCAGACATAAAACGTTTGTTTTTCTCAGCTAGGTATTCTGAGAATATATGACGAAATTCATCTGAAAAACTATCATCAAGTGGTAGTGTTAATGCCCTTTCGCCAAATTCGATACTTTTCTTTAACTTCTCCATATCGCTTTTAAAAGGTGTCACAGAACCAATTTTAGATGTTTTGAAACTATCTGTAACAATTTTAAGATTTGATGGAGCGTGTGGGTTGCTATCAAGTCCCATAATGTAAGCGACGGAAACATTAAAGTATTTTGCTAATTTTTCAGCATTATCTTTTTTAGGTTTGCGGATTCCTTGATTGTATCCAGAAAGTGTAGGATAGGCTATATTTGTAGCTTCGCTAATTTCTGTCAATTTTTTTCCGCTATTTTCTATCAGTTTAGTAATATGATTGGTCATAAGAACCTCCTTTTTATCATTATAACACATTTTATTCTTTTTGAATAAAAAAGCTTGACAAAAATTCAAAAAGGATATATAATTCAAAATGAATAACAAATTAAATGGTTTCGGAGCTTATTTAATTTAGAAATGAGGTGTTAATTTATGTCGGAAACTACTTTAGTTGTCCAGCTTCCTAAAGATTTAGAGAAGCAATTACGTGCTCATTATGATGAGATGATTTCAAATGCTGTAGCAAGAGTATTTGAAGATAAAGAACTTTATAAACCTATGGTTCGTATGTCAGGTTTGTCTAGGTGGTTAGATGTATCTACGACAACAATCCAAAAATGGACAAAAGAAGGAATGCCAACCATGGTAATTGATGGAGTGACTTTATACGACAAAAGAGCAGTAACACGATGGTTGAAGCAATATGAAAGATAGGTACTCGTATGAATGGTGTTCAGTGGATCAAGATAACAACAGATATATTTGATGATGAAAAAATTCAATTAATAGAATCAATGCCAGAAGGAGATACGCTTATTGTAATATGGTTCAAAATTCTGGTACTTGCAGGAAAGCAAAATAATAGTGGCATACTGAGTTTAGGAAATAAGGTATATTACACAGAAGAAATGCTTTCAACAGTGTTTAGACGAAAAGCTACATCGGTAAAATTAGCTCTCAGCATGTTTGAAGAATTTGGCATGATAGAAATCATAGATGGCGCTATTACCGTTCCAAAATGGGAGAAACATCAGAATATAGATGGACTAGAAAAGATTAGAAAACAAACTAGGGAACGTGTTGCTCGTCATAGACAAAAACAAAAAGCACTAATTACAGGCGAGCCACAACTCGTTTTAGACTGTAACGTTACAGTAACGGATGAAAATGATAATGTAACGCAAGAGATTAAGAACAAGAGTAAGAATAAGAAAGAGATTGAGAATATACTGGATAATAGTTCTAGAAAGACTGAAACTTATATTCCACCCAAATATTATTCTTTGTTAGAATCCATTTCTTATAAGTACAATGATAGATTTTTGTATCCTAACAATTACACTTTAACACATGCTCAGAAGATGAAGATAGGCGAGTATTTGGCTAGTGGGTATGTAACTAGTGATGAAGTTATTAGCATGATCGAACGGATTCCTGAGGATGCGACTTCTCCTTTAGCGTATTTATTTAAGTCTATGGAGAATTTAAAGCAGGAACGTATGCTGGAGTGCAAAGCTATTGCCCATGAAAATGCCCGAAAGAAGTATATGATAAATGAGTAGATATAGGACTGTTCTAAAGAAATGTTATATCACTGAAGAGCAAAATGAAATAGTGAATAACTTAATTGAAATGACAAATCATCTGAGTTTTTCCTCTTATGCTAGAAAAATGTTGTTTAAACGTTCGCCTATTTATCTTCAATTTGATTTTGAATCTTATCATGACTTTATATTTCAAGTTAGAAGGATTATCAACAACTTACGTCAGTTAGAAAGAATAGCAGAACAAAGTGGAGATTTCGATAATGTAAGAATATTTCACTACTGTGTTGAGCTGATGATAGGATATGAAAAGAAGACAAGCAAACAAGTAAAAGAACTTGTGAAACGACTAAATAAGAAAACGAGGTGATAAGACTATGAGAATAAAATCGGTGTTGAAACAAGTATTTTTGACAGAAGAAGAAAATAAAAAATTAAATGATTGTATGAGGAAAGAAAATATTCGTAATTTTTCTGAGTTTGCTAGAAAAAAATTAATCCGAACAGATTTGAACATTCACAAAGTCTCTTTTGAAGGTTTAGTTCCTTTAACAGAAGAGTTGGAACAGGTAGGAAAGAATATCAATTCTATAGCCCGTCTTGCAACTGTAGTGGGGGAAATAAGCTATGAAAACAAAATGGATATGTCTATTTTGATGCAAAAAATAGTTGATGTGATGGAGGAAAAAGATGTTTATTTTCAAAAGTAATATGGATAAGGATTTCGATCAGATATGTGAATACATATTGAAATTAAAGCGAGCAGAATTATTTCTTCATGGAATTAAACAACAAGATAAAACGAAGGCTCGTTTGTATCATGCGATGCTGGAATACTATGATGCTAACCATAAAAAAGAAAGGCATATGAGGATTTTAAAATAAGAAAGCGCTGTTAAATTGAACAGCGTTTTCTTATATATATATTCTTAAAAAAATGTACACACAAAGTACAGCTAAAGTGATTTTTTGGATTATTTTATCGAAGGGGAGAGATTTCTCATATTATGACTTTGCGAGCTCAGAGTCTGTATACACACACTCCCAAAATCATCCCAAAATTTGTATACACAAAGTGTATGTACTTTTTGGGATGATTTGAATTTTGGGGAATCCCCAAACCCCTGATGAATTATACGAGCAAAAAAATTTGGGAGTAAGTTTTAGAAAGAACTATTCTACAGTATTTAAAATCTGACTTTAAGTAAATTTTTTATTATGTGACTATTAGCCTGTCTCACTCTGCTAGGTACGAGACAAAAAAATACTCGCTATGCGAGTGTGTACTGACCCCCAAAAGTTAGACAGAAAAAATCTAACTTTTGGGGTCAGTACAAAAGCGTTTTTATTGTATAAAGAATATCAAATAGTTTGAGGGTTTTACTTGTCGCTGTATTTCTTCACTATCCTTTTTGTAATACTCCTGCTTTGTTCCTGAAATATCTACAGTGAATACGTCATCCTTGAAGGTATAATTCTCTTTTCGGTTTATGATATTAGAGCCAGTCGGTTCGATTGTTGCACTGTCTTTATCAATTGTAAAGGTGTCGGCCTCTCCTTTGTTGCTATTTCCTTTGTTACCTGAAATGGTAAAGGCAACTTCATTTCTACTCTCGTTTATTCAACGGTATTCGCCATCTAAAGAATTGCTTGATTGGTTAGAACATGCAATTAATAAAATTGTAGATAGAGACACTAAAAGTAATGTGATAAATCTTTTCATTTACATACTTTTTATTTCTATATTATATTAAAGAAACATTACATAAGTAAGAAAGTAATTTTTTAGGTTGATCTCTTTCTTTCGGGAAAATCATTATGTTTCGGAAAGTCAAGATTTTGTTATTATTTATGATATACTGGTACCGTAATTATATCCTTACAGAGGTTAAGTAAGGGTTTCAGTACACGCCAATAGATGTCAAAATATTGATTTTAAGCGATTTTTGATTTTTGGAAACTCATTATATCGCACTACAAATCAATAAAAACTGTACCTTTTTTAGATAAATATATTATCTGGATATTGAAGTTAAGCCCTGCTGTCATTTCGATGGCAGGGCTTTTTAATATTTGGTACACTAACTTCTTATCTATATTTTGGTGGATTTTAAGTTGACATCTACAAAGTTTAATGTTAGAATACATTCAAAAATATATTTGAATGAGGTGTTTTATGATTCAAAATGTTGTTACTTCAATAATCCTGTATTCTGGGACAGCCGTAGACTTACT